>Ga0209507_1000189_pt1 | contig 82588 bp, 65 predicted proteins | sample AD_UKC028_MetaG_FD_184414 | JGI IMG/M metagenome (GOLD analysis project Ga0209507, IMG submission 184414) | Active sludge microbial communities of municipal wastewater-treating anaerobic digesters from USA - AD_UKC028_MetaG (SPAdes) (version 2) | ecosystem: Engineered > Bioreactor > Anaerobic >...
CCCTCGGCGATGTCCCGGTTGGAGACCACGACCGGCATGAGCGTCCAGCCCTCTTTGATCTTGTCTTCCTTGTGCTGGATGGTCTTGTAGGCGAGCAGCGCGGCCATCAGCCCGAGCACCGCGGCGAGGATGAGCGGCGTCTTGCCCTTGAGCATGGAGGTCTCCTCCTCGGGGACAGGCCCCGGGCTGGCGGGCCCCGCGGAGGGCCCGGGCGGTCATGCCTCAGGTTCCAACGGTTCCATACCGGCAACCGCCCGCGCGGTTCCCGGCACGGCATCGGTCGAGTTGCGTAGGGGAGGGAGGGAAGGGGCTCAGCCGCGGCGGCGGAGCAGGCCGACCAGGCCGAGCAGCAGCAGCCCGAGCGCACCCGCGCCGCCGGGCGCTCCGGCCCCGCAGCCGCAGCCGCCCTCGGGCGCCTGATCGGAGTCGGACCGGTCGGACATGTCCGACGAGTCCGACGGGTCGGAGGAGTCCTCGCCGTCCGCTGCCGCGTCCCCGTCGTCCACCCCGGCGTCCACGTCGTCCACTTCGTCCGATCCGTCCACTTCGTCCACTTCGTCCACTCCGTCCGATCCGTCCGATCCGTCGGATCCGTCCGATCCGTCGGATCCATCGTCCGACCCGCCGTGGCTCTCCTGGGCCAGCAGCTCGAGCTCGCCGAACAGATCGGGCTCCTTGCTCATGCCGATGCCCGGGGTCCACTCCATCCAGCCCTCGCGGCCGGCCAGATCCGCGTCGTTGACCAGGAAGGAGAAGCGTAGAAGGCGCCCGGCCTCGAGGGTCAGGCCCGGCAAGGCCGTCGGCCCCAGGCGGATCTCGTACCGGGTGAAGCCACCCGCGCGCACGATGGCGGCCTCGAAGTCGCTCGAGGCCCCCGGTGGCCCCGCGTAGCGGTAGCTCTGCGCCTGGCCGCTGCTCAGGCCGAAGTTGATCTCGTGATCGTCCAGGCCGTCGTAGCCCACACCGCCGTTCGCGCCCAGGTCGAAGGCCACCTGGAGGCTGTCCCCGGCCCACAGCATGTCCGGGGACTGGGTGTTGTCGTGAGCCTCGTCTGTGACCTCCAGGGCCAGGAACAGCCCAGCCGCGCTCCAGCGGATCGCGGCCCGGACGCCCAGATCGCCGGCCCCGAGCTGTGTGGTGCCCCGCCAGCTCTCGACTCCCAGCGCCAGCCAGCCGTCCGGGCCGAAGTCCTCGAGGCCGCCGTCGAGCGCGAGGCCCGGGGTGCGGTAGGCCTGCACGCGCGGGCGGGGAGGGTCGTCCGACTCGTCGTCGTCCATGCCGTCCGCGCAGCCGCGATCGTCGAGATCGACGCGCCCGTCCCCGTCGTTGTCCTGCCCGTCTCCGCACTGCCTGGCTGGCTCCGCGCCGGTGATCTCGGGGTGCTCGTCGATGAAGCCGCGCAGGAACAGGAAGGCCGGCTTCAGGCGAAAGTCGGTCGGGAAGGTGCGCTGGCCGGGTCCGGGCGGGGCGTCGTTCGCGTGCATCAGCCCGAAGCCGTCGATGTCGCAGGCCGGCTGATCGGGCTTGCAGTCGCAGATCTCGTAGAAGAAGGAGTTGGTGTACCAGGCCCGGGCGAGCTGCTCCTCGAGCACCCGGCGCACGTAGGTGGCCTGGGTCTCCTCGAGCGCGGCGTCCCCGGGCGGGTCGGCCCGGTAGCCGGTCTCGGTGATCCACACCTCGCCCTGGTAGCCGACCGCGTCCAGGATCTGGCGCAGGTCCTTGCGCGTCCAGGGGTTGCGCTGGTCGTCCAGCACGTTCATGAACGAGTCGCCCTCCCACCAGCCGCCCCAGCCGGTCTCGGAGAAGCCCTGGTAGGTGTGGTGGGCGATGATGTCGAAGGTGCTGACCGGGATGGTGGCGAACACGCCCTCGAGGTACACGTCGCACTCGCCCACGTTGGCCAGATCCGGCCCGAGCACCTTGCAGTCGGCGCAGGCCGCGCGCACCGCGGCCGCGCCGGGCGCGGCGATGAGCGCGGCGTACTCGCCGACCGTGCACTCGAGGAAGCCGCCCAGGTTGGGCTCGTTCCAGATCCCGAAGTGGGTCACCCCGAGGGCCCGGTAGTGGGTGACCGCGTCGGTGACGAAGTCGCTCCACTCGGCCGAGGTGTTCGGGCAGTCGTTGCCGCTCTGCCCGTCGGTGTCTCCGTGGCGCGGGACCCACTCCGGGGTGTAGCCGAGGCTCAGGTACACCTTGAGGCCGGCCGCCGTGGCGCGCGCGACGAAGGCGTCCAACTCCGCCCAGTTGTAGGCGTCGTCGCTGGGCTCGAGCCAGTACCAGTTGCCGTCCATGCGCACCCAGCCGACCCCGAGGTCGGCCGCCGCGTCGATGAACTCGGGCCAGCCCACGTGGATGTTCATGCCGACCGACTCGTCACCCACGGCGGCGCGCGCGCCGCTCCCGGTCCCCAGCCCCACCAGCGCCCCGACCGCGAGGGCGATGGTCCACGGGCGAAGCCGCGTTCGCATGCCGGCATGATACCACAGGCCACGGGGCTGGAAGTTTCCAGAGATTGCCGTAGGATGCCGACATGCGCACCCTCACCCTCCTCACGTGCCTGTCCTGCCTGGCCTGCCTGTTCCCTGGCGCCGCCCTGGCCGGGCGCCCCGAGGCCAAGGTCTTGCCCATCCAGGACGAGCGCCTGGTGCTGCCGGAGCCGCTGGCCTTCAAGACCGGGTCCGCGGAGCTCCTGCCGAGCTCGCTCGAGCTGCTCACCTCGGTGGCCGGGACGCTCGAGATCCACATGGACATCCGCACTCTGGAGATCGGGGTGCACACCGACTCCATGGGCAGTGATGTGTTCAACAAGCGCATGAGCCAGGACCGGGCCGACGCCGTCCGCCGGGCGCTCGTCGCCAAGGGAGTCCAGCCCTTGCGGCTGGTGGCCGTGGGCTACGGCGAGGAGCGGCCCATCGACTCGAACCAGACCGCCGCCGGCCGGGCGAAGAACCGGCGCGTCGAGCTCCAGATCACCGCCCGCTGCCCCTCCGGCCAGATCTTCGCGGGCGACGGCTGCCACCCGCGCTGAGTCCCGCCGGTGGTCTCCCCCCGGCGCCACGGCCCTTGAATCTCGCCCCGACCTGTGGTCTTTTTCCTTTCGTTCCATCCGCTTCGACTTCAGGAGGTCGCCCCATGACCCGACGCCGCAATTCACGCGCCGCGCTGCTCGTCGCCCTGGCCGGGCTGGCCCTGGCCTCGACCGCCTGCGTGACGCCCCTGCTGATGCTGGACTCCTCGGCGCCGCTCGAGGGCCGCCTGTACCAGGTCACCGGGCCGGTGGAGGGCGAGAGCTGCCAGATCTTCGTGCTCGGCATCCCCGTCTCGGGCGAGGCCTCGCTTCGCACCGCGCTCGAGCGGGCCCGCGGGCACGCGGCCGACGCGCTGGTCGAGGTGGTGGTGGACGAGTGGATGGTGCACACCTTCTTCTACGGTGAGCGCTGCACCCAGGTGCGCGCCAAGGGCATCCGCTTCACCGATCAGCCCGCGCCCTACATGGTCCCCATGCCGGCCATCCCGCCCGCGCCCGCCAGGCCCGCGGAGCCGGCCCAGCCGGCCAGGGCCGAGCCGGCTGCCGCTGGGCCCGGGGCGACCGCCAGGCCCGCGGACGGGAAGCCAGGGGCCTACGTCCCGGTGGACGAGGATCTCGCCAAGACGGACAACGGCGGGCTGCCCTTCCCGGAGCCCGCCAAGGCCGAGCCCCCGCCCGAGAAGAAGCTCAGCAAGGCCGAGCGCGCTGCCCTCGAGCGCCAGAAGCGCCAGGAGGACAGGAAGCGCGCGGCCGAGGAGAAGAGGCGCGCGGCCGAGGAGAAGAAGCTCCAGGCCGAGCAGGCCAGGCTGGCCGCCGAGGCGGCCGCCCAGGCCAAGGTCGAGGCGGAGGCCAGGGCCAGGGCGGAGGCGGAGGCCAGGGCCCGGGCCGAAGAGGAGGCCCGCCCCGTGCCGGCCGACTTCCAGTCCTTCTGCAGGTTCCAGCCCGGCGAGCTGGTGCGCATCGAGGCCAAGGCCGAGAAGGTGCAGGGCGAGTTCGTGCGCTGCCTGTGGAACGGGGTGCGGGTGAAGACCGCCGCCGGCGAGCAACGCCTGGTGGCCTTCGAGACCATCTGGACGGTGACCAAGGCGCCGCCGCCTCCGCCCGCCGAGCCCGCCCCGGCCGCGCCCGCCCCGGCCGCGCCCGCCACGGGGGGCTGAGGCGGACGATGGGCGAGCTCGACGACCTGCAGGCCGAGAACGGGCGGCTGGCCGCGGAGAACGAGCGCCTGCGCCAGGAGATGAAGCGCATGCACGAGGGCGTGCGCTTCTCCTCCATCGCGCTGGGTGGCGGCGGCCCGATGGGCTCCATGGTGGCCTCCACCCACCTGGGCCGCAGCACCGGCACGGTCATGGGCATCGAGGAGATGATCCTGCAGGTCAACCCGGATCACACCATCGGCTACATCAACGCTCCCATGGCGCGGCTGCTGGGCATCCAGGAGCGGCGCGCGGCGCTGGGTGATCCGCTGGAGAACTGGGACAAGGGTCCGCTCGGGCAGGGCACGCTGCGCTCGGTGGTGGACTCCGCCCTGGCCGCCGGCAGCGGCCTGGTGGTCGAGCGCGTCTGCCCGGAGCTCGACGTGGCGCTGCTGCCCTGCCAGACCGGCGGGCGGCCGGCCTGCGCGCCCATCCTCCGCTTCGTGGCCAACGCGGTGAAGGGCCGGGTGGAGCTGGTGGTGCAGGACGTCACCCGCCTGCGCTGGCTGGAGAGCACCTTCGCCCGCTACGTGGCCCCCGAGGTGATCGCGCAGATGCTGGGGCGACCGTCCGAGAGCTTCATGGAGATGGAGCGGCGCGAGATCACCGTGCTGTTCGCGGACCTGCGCGGCTTCACCCGCCTGACCCAGCAGCTCGAGCCCAAGGTGCTGCGCGAGATGGTGAATGAGTTCCTGTCGAGCTGCGTGGCCGCCATCGGGCAGGTCAGCGGCACGGTGGACAAGTTCGTGGGCGACGAGGTGATGGCGCTGTTCGGCGCGCCCATGGAGATGCGCGATCACTCCCTGCGCGGACTGCTGGCCGCGCTGGAGCTGCAGAAGCAGCACGCCGCGCTGATGCAGGTCTGGGCCGGCCGCGGCCTGCCCACCGCCGGGGTGGGCGTGGGGGTGACCACCGGGGAGGTGTTCGTGGGCAACCTGGGCACCGACACGCGCATGGAGTACACCGCCATCGGCCACGCGGTGAACCTGGCCGCGCGCCTGTGCGGCTCGGCCCTGGCGGGCGAGACGCTCACCGTGGCCGACACCTACCAGCGCTGCGCCGAGGCCATCCGCACCACCGAGCTGAAGAACGTGCCGCGCTTCAAGTTCTCCCCCAAGGGCAAGCACTCCTTCAAGAACGTGGACGAGCCGGTGTCCGTCCTGGCGGTCACCGAGGTCTGAGGCCCGGGCCCGCCTTGTCTCCGCGCGCCCTGCAATGCTAGTCTCGGACAACGAGTTGCGGGAGGGTCGCCGATGCACGCGATGAGGAAGTCTGCGCTTCTTGGCCTGCTGGGCCTGTGGGTGCTGTCGGCCTGCGCCGACACGGACTGCGGGGGCTGCGTCGGCCAGCTCGACCAGCCGTTCCCCAACGAGCCCCGGGTGTGGAACGGGGTGCAGGCCCGCGTCTCCCAGTCCGGCCTGCAGTTCGTCGAGGACAACCTGCCCACCATCCTGGACACGCTGCTGGTCGACGGGTTGGTGTTCGAGATCCCGCCGACCGACTTCGACGTGACCATCGCCTCGGGCACCATCTGCGAGACGCCCTGCCCGGTGGAGGTGGACATCCTCGGGGCGACCCTGTCGCTGCTGCAGCCCGACCAGGTGCGGGTCGACTCGAACATCGACGTGACCACGGACATCACCATGCACGGCAACGGCCTGCTGGGAGACTGCGTGTTCCCGGTGCGCCTGGTGCAGAAGCCCATCGCCGCCCAGGTGACCCTGCAGGTGGACACGCTCACCGGCTTCGTGCACTTCGACGTGGGCGGCCTGAACGCCACCATCAGCGAGGACGAGTACCAGATCGAGTGCGGCATCCTGACGGACCTGGTGCTCGAGGCGCTCAAGGGCACCATCACCGACATCCTGAACTCCCAGCTCCAGGACCAGCTCGGCGGGGCCATCGACGACCTGGTGGCCGAGCAGACCTGCCTGCCGTGCGACTTCTACGGGCTGGGCTGCCCGGCGCCCTCGAGCTGCAACGGGGACGGCTTCTGCGAGTCCAACGGCGCGTGCCTGGTGAAGCCCCTGGGGATGGTGGGGCGGCTCGATCTGGGCGAGCTGCTCTCGAGCGTGGACCCGACCAGCGACGCCCAGGCCGATCTGCTCATCGCGCTGGCGCAGAACCAGCTCGCCAACCAGCAGCCCTTCGTGCGCGCCAACGGCCTGGAGCTGCGCGTGGTGGGCGGCACCTACGCGGACCTGGACGCGTGCGTGCCCGCCCCGCAGCCGGCCCAGATCCCACCCACCGGCAACGCCCCGCTGATCACCTTCGGCAACCTGATCCCCGGCCTGGGCGACCCGTACCACATGGCCATCTCGGTGGCGGACAGGTACCTGGACCACCTGATCTACCAGCTCTGGCGCAGCGGCCTGTTCTGCCTGTCCATCGACACCTACGGCGTGGACATGATCTCCTCCGGAACCCTGGCGCTGCTGCTGCCGTCCATCGACCGGCTGACCGGCGGGGAGAACGTGCCGGTGCGGCTCAGCCTGCACCCCCTGGGCGTGCCCAACGTCCAGGTGGGCGCGGGCACCTTCCTGCCGGACGGCTCGGTGGACGCGCCCATCCTGGTGCTCACCCTGCCCGACCTGCGCATGGACTTCTGGCTGAAGCTGCACGGCCGCTGGGTGAAGTTCCTGTCGCTCACCCAGAGCGTGATCGTCGACCTGGCCCTGCAGTTCACCGCGGACAACAGCGTGCTGCCCATCCTGGGCGAGGACAGCATCCACGTGGTCAACGTGCGCGTCGCGGACCACGAGCTCCTGGGCGAGCCCGAGGACCAGCTCCGCCAGCTCGTGCCCGACCTCATCCGCCTGGCGCTGCCGCAGCTCGCGGGGCTGCTCGAGGCCATCGCCATCCCGCCGCTGCAGGGCTTCGTGCTGCAGGTCAAGTCCCTGCAGGGCGACGTGCCCCGCGGCGCGAGCGACTACTTCGAGTTCATGAGCATCTACGCGGATCTGGACTTCGCCCCGGCGCCGGCGCCGGCCGAGACCCGGGCCTGGCTGGACGCCCAGGACGGGGACGGGGTGCGCCTGGGTGTGGCGGGCGAGGCGCTCGAGCACCAGGTCCGCCTGGACGGCGGCTTCTGGTCCCCGTTCCGGACCGGCGCCGAGCTCGCGCTCGCCCTGCCGCCGCTGCCCGGGCGGCACCTGCTCGAGGTGCGCTCGCGCCGGGTGGGCGACTACCGCAGCCTCGACCCGACGCCCGTGCGCCTCGAGCTGTCGCGCCAGGCCCCGCGCGGGGCGCTGCGGCCGATCGAGCCCGCCGCCCCGCCGGTCGTGCGGCTCCCGGCCGCCCCCGAGCCCGTGGTCGCGGCCGGCGCGCTGTCGGCCGCCGACGAGCCGCAGGCGGGCTGCGCCACGGGCGGCTCGCCCGCCGGGCTCGCGCTCGGGCTGCTCGCGCTCACCGGCCTCGCGCTCCGCCGGCGGCGGGCGTGACGATATTTTGACCAGCTCTTGACCGCGGGGAGACCCGGGGGCGCCGGGGATGGGCTCTGCTGGGCCTGCCCCGAGGATCCACCCAAGGAGGAACCCATGCTCTCCAGACTGTCGTGGCAAGCGCTCGTGGCCGTCCTGGCCCTGGCCTGGCTGGCGCCCCCGGCCGGCGCCGGCGAGGCCGCGCCCACCCTCGAGCTCCAGACCAGGCGGGTGGTGGTGTTCAAGGACGGGCACGCCCTGGTGGTCAAGGAGGGCCGCGGCCGGACCGACGCCGAGGGCAGCCTGGTCACCGACCAGGGCCCCACCCAGGCGGTGCTCGGCACGCTGTGGGTGGCGGACGCCGGCGGCGCCGCCGGAGCGGCCGGGAGCCCCTCCGCGCTCACCGTCGAGCGCCTGCAGCGCGAGGAGCGCCGCACCTCGCCCGGCGTGTGCCGCAGCCTGATCGAGATCGTCGCCGCCAACCTGGGCAAGAACGCGGTGGTCTCCCGCCGGGAGGGCGGCGATCTGGAGGGCAAGCTGCTCGCGGTGCTGGACAGCCCGGCCCCGGCCGCGCGCGAGGCCTTCGCGCCGGAGGCCGCCTCGCCCTACGCCGCCTGGTCGGCGCGCCCCGCGCCGGCGCCTGAGCCGGGCGGCGACGAGGCCTGGCGTCCGGCCACGGGCGACCTGTTCGTGCTGCGCACCTCGCAGGGCGACGTGGTGCTCGGGGCCGCCGAGGTGCGCGCGCTGCGCGTCCCGGACATGGCCACCCGGCTCGAGCGCGCCGAGGTGCGCAGCGTCCCGGCCAACCGCCTGCGCGTGCGCTTCCCGGGGGCCAAGGCGGGCGAGACGCGCGCGCTGCGGCTGCTCTACCTCCGCCCGGGCCTGCGCTGGGTGCCCACCTACCAGGTGAGCCTGGACGGGGGGAGCCTAGCCGACGTCTCGCTGCAGGCCGAGGTGCTCAACGAGGCCGAGGACCTCGCGGGCGCGCCGGTGGACTTCGTGGTCGGGCTGCCCACCTTCCGCTTCAAGGAGGTGAGCTCCCCGCTCACCCTGGAGCGGGCGCTGCGCCAGGCGCTGGCGGTGGTGGCGCCCGACCTCGACAACAGCCTGGGCATGCAGCAGTCGTTCGGCAACGTCTACCAGGACCCGCGCGCGCGGCGGCTGCGCCCGGCGCCCGAGGGGGCCGGCGACGAGCAGTTCAGCCTGGTCGAGAAGGCCATGGGCGGCAGCGAGGTCCAGGACCTGTTCTTCTACTCCGCGCCGAGCCTGACCCTCGGGCGGGGCGAGCGCGCCGCGGTCGGGTTGTTCCACGCCCGGGTGCCCGTGCGCCACATCTACACCTGGGAGCCGCGCCTGCCGCACGGCGCCGCGGGGCCCATGGGCGGCAGCGGGTCGCCGCTGCGCCCCGAGGTGAACGAGGTCTGGCACCAGCTCGTCCTGGAGAACCGCAGCCCCGTGCCCTGGACCACGGGGCCGGCCCTGGTGCTCGACGCCGGCCGCCCGGTGGGCCAGGACCTGATCACCTTCACCCCCCCGGGCCGCGAGGTGACCCTGCCGGTGACCGCCGCGGTGAGCGTGCGCGGCACGGTCCAGGAGGTTGAGCTCGGGCGCGAGCGGCGCGCCGAGAAGTGGCGCGGCAGCTACTACTCCCGCGTCACCCAGCGCGCGGAGCTGCGCGTGTCGAACGCCCTGAAGACCCCCGTGCACCTGGTGCTGCAACCCGGCGTGGGCGGCCGCGCGATCAAGGCCTCCCAGCGCGGCGTCATCCAGGTGGGCGGGCACGACCCCGCGGACGGGCTCGAGGAGCTCAACCCGCACTCCAGCGTGCGCTGGGAGCTGGAGCTGAAGGCGGGCGAGGAGGCGGCCGTCCAGGTCACCTACCAGACGCTGGTGGCCGAGTGATCCGGCTCAGGGCGTCGCCCCGGGGCCGGGCCCGCGGTAGCCGAGCTTGAGCAGGACCTCGAGGCCGGGGCCGGGCAGCTCGTTGTGCCAGGAGTCGTAGGGCATGACGGTGCGCTGGCGCACGTCCAGCATGTTGTAGATCCCCAGCCCGGCGAACAGGCCGGGCACGACGGCGTTCTCCCACAAGAGGTACACGTTCATCACCAGCTCGGCCGGGTACTCGCGGTAGTGCGGCAGCTGCTGCCCGCCCACCTCGTCCACCCGGTCGATGCCCCAGCGCTGGTCCCCGAGCAGCACGCCCGACAGGTTCAGGCTGAGGTCCCGCCACAGCGCCAGCCCGCCCAGGAAGGACAGCTTGTAGGGGCTGAAGCCGAGCAGCACGTGCTCGCGCCCGGGCACCGCGTAGGAGGCCGGGTTGTCCAGGCCGGCGGTCGAGTAGTAGGAGAAGCTCAGGTTGGCGAAGGCGCTCTTCCACTTGAAGCGCAGCTCCGCCTCGGCGCCGTACGAGCCGGAGGAGTCGGAGTTGCGGTAGCCCTCGCCGGTCTCGTCGAAGAAGTAGATGATCGGCCGCTGCACGTCGATGTAGAACCCGTTGGCGACCACGGACAGGGATTCCAGGAGCTGGTAGCCGAGCTCGAGCTCGTAGACCGTGGTCTTCTCCGGCTCGACCTCCGGGGTGAAGCTCAGGTTGCGGTTGGACGGCGAGCGGAAGGCCTGGCTGACCAGGACCTTGAAGTGGAACGGGCCGTAGGCCTTGTGCAGGCCGGCGCGGGGCACGAAGGACACGCCTGAATGATCGTGCCACTCCAGGCGCGCGCCCGCCGAGGCGTTGATCCACTCGGTCTCGAGCAGGCCCTGCAGGTAGATCGCCACCCGGTGGTAGCGCATGTCGTCGACCAGCTCGGCGCGGTCCGGGTGCTCCGGGTCCCAGGTGTCCAGATCGATGAAGCGGTAGATCGGGTCGTGCGAGGTGTCGTAGGCGTACTCCGCGCCGAACAGCAGATCGAGCCAGCCGAGCGGCGCCCAGGCCAGATCCACGCCCACCAGCGCGCGCTGCTCGGTGGAGTCGTCGTGCAGCGGGGCCGAGTCGGAGAACTGGTCGCTGCGCGGATCGGTGCAGTTCCAGGGCCGCCAGAACATGTGCCGCAGGCGCGGGGTGAGGACCAGGCCGTCGGCCAGCTCGAGGCGGTAGGCCAGCTCGAGCGAGCTGGTCAGGAAGCTGACCGGCAGGGTGAAGGGCAGGGCGAAGTCGTAGGCGCTTCGCATGCTGGTGCGGTAGTAGTCGAACAGGTAGCGCACCTCGAGCCCGCGCCAGCCGAGCGCGAGGCTGGCCTGGAAGGGATCCGCGCGGGACTGGCCGAGCATGGAGTACGAGCTGCCGTACACGTCGGTGTAGCGCTGGTCGCCGCGGTTGGTCTGGCCGACGAACAGGGAGGCCGCCAGCCTCAGCCCGTCCAGCTCCTGGAAGGTGTGGCCCACCGCCGCGCTGAGGGTGCGCTGGCCGAGCGCCGCGCCGCGATCGTGGCCCACGCCGGTGAGCGTCAGCTCGGCGCCCTCCAGCCCTGCGCCGGCCACGGTGATGACGTTGACCACGGCCAGCTCGGCCGCGCCTCCGTAGACGACCGAGCCCGGGCCGCGGATGACCTCGAGCCGCTCGATGAGCTCGGCCGAGAAGCGGTTGGTGAGCTGGGCGTTGGTGTACATCGGCTCGTGCATCTCGTGCCCGTCGAGCAGGATGAGCACCTTGCCCTCGGCCGCCCACAGCCCGCGCACCCCCAGCAGGACCGTGTCCATCACGTCGGCGCCGAGCTGGAAGCCCGGCACCAGCCGCAGCACGTCCTGGAGGTCGCGCGCGCCCGAGCGGCGGATCTCCTCCCGGGTGATCACCGTCAGGATGCCGGGGGACTCCCGCACACTCTGGGTGGTGGAGCGCGTGGCCACCCCCACGGGGATGCCCAGCAGCTCCTCGAGCGACAGGTCGTTGAAGTCCTGGGGCTCGTCGGGCGCGGGCTGCCCGTCCTCGGCCGGAGCCGGAGCCGGCTCGGCCCCCTCCGCTCCGGGCTCCTCCTCGGCCTGCACCGCGGGCGATCCTGCCAGCAGGGGCAGGAGCGCGTAGACGAGCAGGCGCGAGCGGGGACGATCGGCCATGGTCCTCCTCCAGCAGCCTCGGCGAGCGCGGCTCCAGGCAGCGTGGATTTCCTGGAGCCATAGCAGAGCCCGTCCGGGTCGGTCAAGCCGTGGAGCTTTTCTCTTGCGCTACGTCCAGGGGGCAGTAACGTAGTCCCGACATGGGCACCTCCGCCGGCAACCCCAGGACGCGCGGGACCGTCTTGCTGGCGCGCAAGGCGTTCGTCGAGAAACGCTTCGGCCCTCCGGCCTGGCAGCGGGTGCTCGGCCGCCTGAGCGCGCAGGACCGGCAGATCCTCGAGGGCCAGCTCCTGCCCATCTCGTGGTACCCGATCGAGCTCAACCTGCGCCTGGACGACGCCATCGCCGCGGAGCTGTCACCCGCGCACCGCGACCAGATCTTCCTCGACATGGGCTGGATGTCGGCGGAGGTGAACCTCAAGGGCTCCCACGCCGCCTGGGTGCGGCCCGGGAATCCCCACTACCTGCTCGGGCAGGCCCCGGTCATCTACCGCTTCTACTACAGCCAGGGTCACCGGACCTACACCCAGCTCTCGGAGACCTCGGGGGTGCTGCGCACCTTCGACGCGGAGAGCGTGACCCGCAGCGACTGCCTGACCGTGTGCGGCTGGTACGTGCGCGCCATCGAGCTGTGCGGCGGCCGCCAGGTCGAGGTCCGCGAGACCCGCTGCCGCACCGAGGGCGCCGAGTGCTGCGAGTACCACTGCGCGTGGTCGAGGTAGGCCAGGCGTGAAGCTCCTGCGAACCCTGGGCGCGCTCTTGGTGCTGTGCGGCGCGCCGCCCGGCGCGGCGCAGACCCTGGAGGCGGTGGACGACTTCGGCACGAACCCGGGCGGCCTGCGCATGTGGCGGCACGTGCCGGCCGCGCTGCCCGAGCCCGCGCCGCTGGTGGTGCTGCTGCACGGCTGCTCCCAGTCCGCCGGCGACTACGACGCCGAGGTGGGCTGGCTGCAGCTCGCCGAGCGCTGGGGCTTCGCCTTGCTGCTGCCCGAGCAGCGCCCCCTCAACAACCCCAGCCTGTGCTTCCGCTGGTTCGAGGCCGGGCAGATCGCCCGCGACCAGGGCGAGGCGCTCTCCATCCGCCAGATGGTGGCGCGCATGGCCGCCGACCTGCCCGTCGATCCGGGCCGGGTGTTCGTGACCGGGCTGTCCTCGGGCGGGGCCATGGCGCTGGTCATGCTGGCCGCCTACCCCGAGGTGTTCGCCGCCGGTGGCGCGGTGGCCGGCCTGCCCTACGCCTGTGCGCGCAGCCTGTGGGAGGCCACGGGCTGCATGCAGGGGCTGGTCGATCGCGAGCCCGCGGCGTGGGCCGAGCTGGTGCGCGCCGCCTCGGGCCAGGCCGGGCCCTGGCCGCGGCTGTCGATCTGGGCCGGGGAGCGGGATCGCACCGTGGCGCCGGCCAACGCCCGCGAGGCGCTCGAGCAGTGGAGCGCGCTGCTCGGGCTGGGGCTGGACGAGTCCGAGGAGAGCGCGCTCGGCGCCCACCGGCGCCGGCGCTGGCGGGACGCGACGGGTCAGGTGCTGCTCGAGGCGGTCGACCTCGCGGACGCGGACCACGGTCAGCCGGTGCAGCCCGAGGCCGAACCACCCTGCGGGCAGGCCGGGCCGTACCGGCTGGAGCTCGGGGTGTGCGCCGCGCGGGAGCTGGCCGTCTTCTTCGGGCTTGAGCCCGGCGGAGATGATGGATCCGACGGATCCGACGGCTCGGACGGATCGGACGGATCGGACGGCTCGGAAGCTGGAGAAGAGGGGGACGAGGGGGAGGACCGATCCGACGGATCGGACGGATCGGTCGGATCCGACGGATCGGACGACCCGGAGGAGAACCCGGACCCCGGCTGCGGCTGCGCGGGGCCCGGGCCCGGGCCCGTCGGCCTCTGGCTGATCGTCATGCTCGCCTGGTCGCGGCGGACCCGCGGCCGACGCGTGCCGGAGGGGTGACCGGAATCCGGACACCCGGCGGCTGCTCGGCCCGATCGCGCCTCTCGACATTCCGACCTGTTGGCGTGCCCTGACCCGCCTGGCACGGGCCCTGCTTTCAAGGCCGCAGTCCGCCTGAGGGTGGGCGGCGAGGGGGGCAGGGCCATGCTGGGCAGCGTGGGCTGGTGGTGGTTGGCGGGGCTGGCGCTCGAGATCGGGACGGCGCCGGCCTGGAGCCTGGGGCCGGTGGAGCGGTGCACCTCGGCGGTGCGCGCCGGGCCGACGGTGTGGCTGGGGTGCGCCTCGGGCCTCTGGCGGACCGGGCCGGAGGGCCTCGCGCCGGTGCTGCCCTGCGCGGAGGAGGCTCCCGGCTCGGTGCGCGTGAGGCCGCTGCCGCCCGGGCCGTTCGAGGCGGTGGCGGCGACGCCCTGCGGGCTCTACTTCCTGCGGCCCACGGGGCCGCCGGTGGGGGCCGCGCTGCCGGAGCCACCCAGCGCCCTGGACGTGGACGCGGACGGCCAGGCCTGGGTGGTGGCCGACGGGCTCCTGTGGCGTTGCCAGGCCGGTTCCCCTTGCCTGGTCGCGGCTGGGCTGGAGGAGCTGGAGGACGAGGACCTGCGTGTGCTGGCGCTGCGGGACGGGCCGCGCCTGTGGACCGGGGGCCGCCTGCTGCGGCCGGGACCGACCTGGCGCGAGGAGCCGGCGCCGGGCCCGGGCTGCCAGCCGCTGGCCGGACCGGAGGGCGAGCTCATGTGGGTGGACGGGGACGGGCGCCTGTTCGCGCCGGACGCGTCCGGCCGGCCGGTCCTCCGCCTCCAGGTTCCGCGGGCGCGGGCCGAGCGGCTGAGCGTGGCGGAGGGTTTCCCGGGCGGGCTGTGGCTGGCCGACCGGCGCTGGTTCTACGTCTGGCGCCCCGACGGGTGGTCGCGCGGGCCGCTGCCGCCGGGTCGCGGGGTCGCCTGGCCGGTGGCCGGGGAGCGGGAGGACGGCCTCCCGTGGCTGCTGCTGGGGGACGCCCTGCACCGGCCCGGCCCGGCCCGGGCGCCCGCGCCGGCCTGGTGCCCGCCCGCGCCCGCGGCGGACCTCGGCGGTGGGCGCCCGTCCCTGGAGCCCGGAGCGGGTGGGGCGCGGAGCTGGCTGCCCAGGCTCACCCTCGGCGTCGGCGGGGTGGCCGGCCACGCGGCCGAGGGCGTCGGCGGGGTGATCGCCCGGCGGGCCGAGACGTCCCGCTGGTGCCTGGCGCTGGGGGTCGCCTGGCCCCTGGGGGAGCTCGCGGCCGACGAGGCCGCAGTGGAGCGGGCGGCGCTGGCCAGGGAGCGCCGCCAGGCGCTGGCCGAACGGCTGGCGCTCGCGGAGGAGCTCCACGCCGCGCGAGACCGGTTGTGTCGGGCCTGGGCGGGGCCGGCCCAGCGGCTGGAGCTCACGGCCCTGGACGAGATGCTGGCCGTCCTGCGGGACGGCAGGGAGGCGCCATGAGCTGGACGGTGGGGAGGGCCGGGGTCGGGGCGGGGCGCGCGAGGGGGCTGGCCGGCGTCGCCGGGCTGCTGGTCTGGCTGCTGCTCGGACCGGTTCGCGGTCAGGAGGCGAACCCCTGGGGGCTCGACCTGCTGTCCGGGGAGGTGGTCTCCGAGGAGGGCGAGGGCGCTCCGGCCGGACCCGCCCTGGAGCCTGCCCCGGAGCCCGCGCCGGAGCCGCTCGGGAGGACGCGCCGGCGGGCGCCGGCCTGCCAGCGGCGCGAACCGGCCACGGCCGCGCTGGTGCGCGCCGCGGTCGAGGCCGCCGGGCTCGACGCCGGGGACGACCGGGACCGGGCCTGGCGGGTGCGGGTGGCCGGCTTCCTGCCCAAGCTCGACGCCGGGGTGAGCATGGACCTCGGCGACCGGAAGGACTTCCGCTACGAGGTGGGCAGCCCGCGCGTGGACGAGCTCCAGGTGGACGACGGCTGGGGCTGGGACGTGGGCCTGAGCCTGGATCTCGCCGGCGCCGCCTACCGCTCCGAGGAGCTCCAGGCGGCCCGCGAGGGCGTGCGCCGCGCCCGCGAGCGCCGGGAGCTCGCCCTGGAGGTCATCCGCCTGCAGCACGCCAGGCGGCGGCTGCTGCTCGGTGGCCTGCCGGCCGCGGACAGCGAGGACGGCGCCCAGCTCGAGGAGCTGACCGATCTCCTGGACGCCTGGACCGCGGGCCGCTTCGCGGACGCGCTCTGCCGGCCGCGGGCGGGGAGGTGAGGGCCATGGCCCGCGCGGTGTGGGTGGCGCTCGGACTGCTCGTGGGCGCGTGCCAGCCCCCGGCCCCGCCCGGCGGAGACGTGCTGCCGCCCTGGGTGGTGGAGTTCGCGCCGCAGGGCGAGGCGGTCCCGCTGGAGACCGAGGTGGTGGTGACCTTCAGCGAGCCCGTAGCCCCCGAGGCGGCGGTGACGGGCCTGGTGGTGCTGGTGGAGGAGTCCGCGCTGGACGAGGGGTTCCACGAGGACCTGGACGAGCCGCCGCTGACCAAGAAGCGGAAGGCCGCGCTGGTGCCCGTGGAGGCGCGGCTGGCCGGCGACGGCGAGCTCGTGCGGCTCACGCCGGCGGGTCCGCTGCTGGCCGGGGCGGCCTACTGGGTGCTGGTGTCCTCGGCGGTGACCGACCAGGCCTCGAACCCGCTGGTCGCGGAGCTCGTGCTGGACGAGAACGGCCGGGTGGTGAGCCCGCGCGGCCATGCCAGCCACCGGTTCCAGGTGCGCGCCGGGGGCGGCGAGCAGACCGACGGCGGCCCGGACGGCGGCCCGGACGGCGGGGCGTGGACGGAGGCAGGGCCCGCGGACGGCCCGGCGCCCGCGGCGCTGCGCCTGGCGTGGAGCGAGGTGTTGGCCAACCCGGCTGGGGACGAGGCCGCCGGGGAATACCTTGAGCTCGCCTCCCTGGAGACAGGGCCGGTGGAGCTCGCTGGCCTGCGGCTCGACGATCAGGGCGGCGCGGAGGAGGGCGAGGAGCTGGCGACCTGCGCCGCGGGTGCGCCCGCCTCGCTGCCCCCGGGCGGCGTGGCCCTGGTGGTCGGGCGGGCCTTCGCGCCTCCGGCCGAGCTGCCCGCGGGGACGCTGCTGCTGTGCACCCCGCGCGACAGCCTGACCCCGAGGGGGCTGCGCAACTCGGGCGGAGAGATCCTGGTGCTGCGCGACGCCCTGGGCCGGGAGCTCACGCGCTTCGGGGGCTGGCTGGACTTCTCCGCGCACGAGGGTTGCGGGGCGCGGCGGGCGCCGCTCGCCGGGCCGGACGGGGAGGAGGCCTGGAGCTTCCCGGGCGGGCCGCCCTGCGCCACGCCCGGCTGGCTGGACGAGGCTCAGACCTCGGGCGCCGAGCCGCCCTGAGCGGCGCGGGCGTCCAGGCCCAGGGCGGCCGGCTTCACCGGCCCAGGCCCAGGAGCGCCCGCACGCGGGAGGCGAGCTCCTCGAAGTTGAAGGGCTTGTCGAGGGAGTCGTCGGCGCCCATGACCGGGGAGGTGGCCGCGTTGAGCGCCTCACCGATGGCGGTCAGCATGAGCACCTTCACCTCGCGGCCGGCCTCGTGCTCGCGGATGTAGCGCACGACCTCCCAGCCGGACAGCTTGGGCATCATCACGTCCAGGACCACGAGCTGGGGCCGCTCCACCAGGAAGGCGCTGAGCGCCTGCTCGCCGTCGTTGGCCGTGATCAGCCGGGCGGCCACCGGGCGCAGCGCGGCCTGGACCATCTTGAGGATCTCGGGATCGTCGTCGGCCACCAGGATGGTCGGCAGCGGACTCTCGCTTTTCTTCTTGGGCATGCTGGCGCGCTCCCCGTCAGTACTTGGGCACGGCCTTCAGCAAGGCCTTGCCGCCCTTGATCACGACCTTGAACTCCACTGACTTGCACTTGTACGTCTTCATGATGGTGGGGATCTGCCTGCGCAGCGAGGCCCCCAGGGTCTCGGCCGACAGCGCCCCCGGATCTTCCTTGCAGCGCCGCTTGGCGGTGACGAAGGCGCTGTAGATCGCGTGCACCTGGTCCTCGCTCAGCCCACCCCCGGGGCGGGCGGCGGCGGCGGGGGTCGGGCGGGCCTTCGGCTCGGTGACCTCCTGGTCCAGGCCGTCGGCCGCCGGGGCGTCCTGCGCGTCCAGGCTGTCCTGGCCCTCGCCCCGCTTGTCCCTCTCCTTGCGCTCCCGCTCCTTCGAGTGCAGCCGGGCCTTGAACAGATCGCGGGCGTAGGTGCCCTCCTCGATCTGCTTGCAGATCCGCGACCAGTAGTTCTGGTAGGTGGCGAACTTGGCCACGAGCTGCTGCACGCGGAAGCGCAGCGCGGTGTTGCGGATGTTGGTGGTGTGCAGCACGTTCAGGCGGCGCTTGATGTTGTCGCGCAGGTGGAACGGCTCCAGGCGCTCGATGCCCTGGAAGTATTGCTCGTAGATGGTGCGCAGGCGGTCCATCTCGCCGTCCAGGATCTCGGCCTCCTGGGACAGCTCCTGCGAGCCCTGGTCCTTGCCGTCCTTGGCGGCCTGGGCCGCGGCCGTGCCCGGCTTGGGAGGTGTGGTGGCCTTGCCGTTCTTGCCCGGAACCGCCATGCAGGCAGGTGTACCATCTCCCGCGCGGGGCGCGCAAGCTCAGCCCGCCTCGGCGGGGCGCGGCCGGGTCGCCAGGGGGCGCCCGGGGTTCAACGGCCGCGGGGCGTGTGACCGATGGCCAGCAGGGTCTCGATGGTCTCCATCATCTGCTTCAGCTTGATGGGCTTGTCCAGGTAGACGTCGGCGCCGGACTTCATGGCCCGGACCCGCCCTTCGCGACCGCCGGAGGAGACCACCAGCACCGGCACCCCCGCCAGGCTCGGGTTGGCGCGGATGTGCTCGATGAGCTGGCCGCCGTCCATGATGGGCATGTAGAGATCCACCACCACCAGGTGGTAGGGACCCTTCTGCAGATGCTCGAGGGCCTCGCGGCCGTTGTCGGCCTCCACCACCTCGAGCTGGGAGCCGGGGAAGTCGCTGCGGCCGCACAGCTTCTGGATCCCGTAGCGCAGCATGTCGCGGACGACCACGTTGTCCTCGACCAGCAGCACGCGGAAGTTCACCGGCCGCGCGTTCGCCGCGGCCGGCCGCTCGCGGCTCCGCAGGCGGCTGACCAGCTCGACCAGCGACGCCCGGTCCGGCGACTGGTCCAGGAGGAAGCGCACCCCGATGCCCGCGGGCTCGCCGGGGGAGCGGGCCTCGCGGCGCCACATGACCTCGCCGCGCACCTGGATGGGGTCGAGCAGCCCGGGGAAGGACACCGAGAAGTCGAGCTGGGCGCCCTTCTGGTAGAAGTCCTCGGTGATGATGAACACCCCGCCCTCGGAGATGTTCTCGGTGTAGTCGGCCAGGAACTGGGCGGCGTTCGAGTACTCGACCTTCAGCAGCATCGGCGCGCGCGGGAAGATGCGCTTGTCCTCGCCGCTCTCCTTGTCCTGGTTCGCCACGCATCCTCCTCGAGGCCGCGCACCGCCCCCTCCCCATCAGCTCATGCGGCGCGGGCCAAGGTGCAGAGGAAGTTACGCTTTCCAGGCCGGGCCTGTCAAGACGACCTTGACACTCCGCGTGCCTTGGCCTACACGTTGCCCCAACCAGCCCGCGTGGAGCGTTCATGCAGCCCATCCTGTTCTGGAGCCTCGCGGTCATCTCCCTGCTGGCCTCGGCCTCCGCCGTGACCACCGGGCGACCGGTGCGCGCGCTGCTCCTGGGGGTGATCGTCCTGGGGGTCGACGCGGGCCTGATCTTCGGGCTGGGCGCGCCACTGCTGGCCTCGGAGGTGCTGCTGGTGGGCGCGGCCGCCGCGCTGCTCACCTGGACCCTGGTCGTGCGCCCGCGCCGCCTGCGGCTGGGGGCGCCGGGGCGGGTGCGCATGAACATCTCCCGCCTGCTGGCGCTGGGCGCGGTGGCCTACCTGACGGTGCTCCTGGTGTGGGCCATCGCGGCCAGCCCCGACGTGGAGCCGCAGCCTGGCGACCACCTGGGCGGCGAGTTCGGCTCCTGGGCCGCCGGGGCGCTCCTGGGCGGCGCCGCGGCCGCGGCCTGGGTGGTGACGCTGGCGCGCCGCCGCCGTCCGGACGAGCCCGGGGAGGCGCCGTGACCCCGTCCTCCCACGTGCTGCTGTTCGCCGTCCTGCAGGTGGCCATCGGCCTGGCCGGGCTGATCACCCGTCGCACCGGCGAGGTCGCCGTGGTGTCCGGGCTGGTGATGCTGTCGGGCGTGCTGGTGGCCTTCTGCGCCCTGGCGCGCGCGCTGGGGGAGGGCCCGCAGGCCGGCGGGGTCGTGGTGCTCCTGCTGCTCATCGCGCTGGCCGTGGTCGGGCTGATCTGCCTGTACGCCTTCCACCGTTACCGCCGGGCGGTGGTCGTGGACGAGCACGACCGGATGAGGCGTTGATGGGCGTCGCGCGCTTCATGGCCGAGGCCCACGTGTTGCTGTGGATCGTGCCCGCGATCTCGGCGGTGCTGCTGTCGGGCCTGGGTGCGCGGCTGGGCAACCGGTGGCTGAACGCGCTGGCGCTGGCCGGCAACGGCTGGACCTGCCTGCAGGCCTTGCTGGCGGGCGTGTACTTCCTGTACGGCCCCGCGGACGGCGTCGGCCACCCGGTGATCTGGAGCTGGATGACCCTCGAGCCGTTCGGCCTGGTCTTCAACCTGGACGGCACCGGCGCCTGGGCGATCGTGGCCCTGGCCGGGGTCACGCTGGCCGCCCAGCTGCACGCCGCCGCGTCGGTGGGCCGGCTGGCGGGCCGGCACCGCTTCGCGGCCCTGATGCAGATCGGCCTGGCCTCGGGCGCCATGCTGGCCTGCGCCGGCTCGCCGCTGGTCATGCTGGTCGGCTGGGAGGGGCAGGCGCTGGCGGCCGCCTTTCTGGCGGGCTTCTGGGAGCCCGAGGCCGGGGGCGGACGCACCGGCATGCGCTGGCTCCTGTTCCAGCGCCTGTCCGGGCTGCTGCTGATGCTGGGGTTGTTCACCCTGGGCGTGGAGGAGGATCTGGGGCTGGGCCTGATCCTGGCCGCCGCGGCGGTCCGGGCGGGGCAGGTGCCCTTCCACGGCTGGCTGCCGGACATCGGCCGGGTGCCGGTGCCCGCGGGCGCGCTGCTCCACGGGGCGTGGTCCAGCCTGCCGGCCGTGCTGTTGCTGGTGCGCATCGCGCCGTGGGTGGAGAGCTCGCCCTGGGCGGTGCAGGCCGTGGTGGTGGTGGGCCTGGCGGGCGTGCTGCTCGGGGCGCTGGCCGCCCTCCAGCAACCGGTGGCCGCCAAGGCCCTGGGCTGGCTGTTCGTGCTGCACGGTGGGCTGGCGTTCCTGGGCCTGGCCTTCGGCGATCCGGTGGCGGCCCTGCTGCTGGCCTCCGGCCAGGCCGTGGCGCTCGGCGGCATGACGCTGGCGGCCGGGGTGCTGACCGATCCCCTGGCCGGGCTGGGCGCCGTGCTGGGCCTGCCGGCCCGGTTCCGGGGCCGGCTGGTGTTCGGCCTGGTGTGCACCCTGTCGCTCCTGCCCCCCGGCCTGACCTTCCTGGGCTTCGGCCGGCTGCTGGCGGCGGCGCCGCAGGGCACCCTGGGCAAGCTGGCCCTGGCGGCGGTGCTGGTGGCCGGCGTGGCCACGGGCTGGGTGGCCCAGCGCGTGGTGCGCAGCCTCGGCGCGGAGCCCGCCGACGAGGGCCTGCCGGTCCAGCGCGGCCTGGCCTTCGGACCCTGGTTGCTGGCGGCCGCGGCGCCCGCGTGCGGGGCGCTGGTGCTGTGGTTGAACGGCCCGGCCGCCGCCGGCGGCGAGCAGGCCTGGCCGCTGGCGCTGCTCGGCTCCGGGGCGGCCCTGGCCGGGGCGGGCCTGGGCTGGCTGGTCGGGCGCGGCCGGCGCCGGGTGCTGCCCGAGCGGCTGGCGCAGACCCAGCTCGTGACCCAGTGGCTGGCCGACACCGGCCTCGGCCTGGGCGCGGCCGTGGTGCAGGTGAGCGTGGTGACCGCCCGGGCGCTGGGCGTGATCGTCTGGCGGGTGCTGGGCGAGTGGATCATGGACGGGCTGGTGGTGGCCACCGCCTACCGCACGGTGCAGGGCATCGGCATGGCGCTGCGCGGCCTGCAGAACGGGAACGTCCACCGCTACATGCTGGTGATCACCGCCGCGGCGCTCGGGCTGGTGCTGTGGATGCTGCGCTGAAGGAGGAGGACGGGTGACCACCCCCCAGGCCCTGCTGCTCAGCCTGCCCTGCGTGCCGGTGGCCGGCGCGCTGGTGGCTGGCTTGCTGCCCGCCAGGCGCGGGCGGGCCATCCGGGCGGTGGGCTGGACCGCCTCCCTGGCCGCCCTGGCGGTGTGGGTCTGGCTGCGGGCCGTGGTGGAGGCCGGGCCCGGCCCGTGGGTGTCGCTCCAGGCCCCCTGGGTGCCGGCCTTCGGCATCTCCGTGCACCTGGCGCTGGACGGCACGGGCGTGCTGATGTCCGGCCTGGTGGCGGCCGTGGCGGTGGCCGCGGCCGTGGCCACGCTGCCCTTCGAGCCGGGCCTCAGCCGGGTGCACGTGGTCAGCCTGTTGCTGGCCGAGGCCGGCATGCTGGGCCTGGTGGCTGCCTGGGACCTGATCCTGTTCGTCACCTTCTGGGAGGTGACGCTGATCCCGTTCTACTTCCTGATGGGCCGGGGCCCCCGCGCCGGGGCCGCCGCCGCCACCCGCTTCGTGGTCACCTCGGTGACCTCCAGCGTGCTGATGTGGGTCGGCCTGCTGTGGGCCGTGCGGCTGGCGGGCGGCACGCCGACCTTCGATCTGATCGAGCTGTCCGCCCGGCTGGCCATCCAGCCGGAGGTCCCTGGCAGCCTGGTGCTGCTGCTCTCGGTCGCCTGCCTGGTGCGCATGGCGGCCCTGCCGCTGCACACCTGGCTGACGGTGGCCGTCGCCGACGTGCCCACCGCGGCGGCGATGCTGCTGGCCGGCGGGGTGCTGCCGCTGGGCGGCTTCGGGCTGGTGCACGTGGTGGGCCGGCTGTGCGGGCCGGATCTCGGCGGGGTGGGGGACTGGTTCATGTGGCTGGGGCTGGCCACGGCCACCGGCGGCGGGCTGGCGGCGCTGGTGCAGCGCGATCTGAAGCGCCTGCTGGCCTTCGTCTGCCTGGCCCAGGTGGGCCTGGCCAGCGCGGGCCTGGCCATGCCCTCCGAGGCGGCCCGCGCGGGCGGCCTGCATCTGCTCGTGGCCGCGGGCCTCGGCGGCGCGGCCCTGTTCCTGTTCGCCGGCGTGGTGTGCCAGGCGCGGGGCAGCCAGCGGCTGGTGGACCTGGCGGGCCTGTGGGCCTCGCACCCGTTCTTCGCCGGGATGGCCTTCGCCGCGGTGGCCTCCGCCGCGGCCGTGCCCGGCACGGCCGGGTTCGTCGGGGCGGCGCAGGTGCTGCAGGGCACCGGGGGCGGCTGGCTGGGGGTGGCCATGCTCGCGCTGGCGCTGCTGTGCCCGGGCGTGGCGGTGGTGTGGGCCTACCGCCGGGTGGTGGGCGGCTCCTACCAGGGTGACGTGTGGTCCGCGGAGCGCTGGCCGCGCAAGCGCCAGGCCGTCGTCCTGGCCGTGCTGGCCCTGGCTATCCTGGCCACGGGCCTGTTCCCGGCGCTGGTGAGCCCGGGCACGGGGCAGGGCTCGACCGCCGTGGCGAGCGCGGACACGCGGGGGCAGGCCGGGGAGGGGACGCCTTGAACCCGGCGGGCTGGCAGGGCGCCCTGCCCGTGCTGCTGGTCGGGCTGGCCGGGCTCAGCCTGGCCGCGATGGGGCCGCTGCTGCCTCACCTGCGGCGGGTCGCGCTGTGCCTGGGGTTGGCGGCGCTGCTCGGGGCGCTGGCGGCGGTGGCGGTGCTCTGGCCCGGGGCGCCTGAGACGCTGCTCGGCGGCGGCGGCCTCAGGCCGGACGGCTACGCCCTGTTCGTGCAGGCCGCGGTGCTGCTGTGCGCCGTGTTCGCGCTGCTGTTCGGCTGGCACGCCGGCGAGGACTGGGCGCCCGGCTCGACCGGCCTGGTGCTGCTGGCCACCTCGGGGGTCTGCCTGCTGGCCCTGGCGGTGGATCTGGTGGCCATCCTGACGGGCCTGGTGGCGGCCATGCTGCCGCTGCTCGGCCTGAGCGCGGCCTCGCCCGGGCTGCACGGCCGGGAGGCGGCCCTGAAGAGCCTGCTGGCGACCACCCTGGGCGCGGGCCTGCTCGGGCTCGGCGTGGCGCTGGTCGCCAGCCAGACGGGCACCACCCTGCTGTCCGCGCTGCCCGGGGAGCTCGAGCACCTGGGCTGGCTCGGTGACCGGCCGCTGCTGGTGGCCGGGCTGGCGCTGTGCCTGGCGGGGCTGTGCGTGTTCATGGCGGCCGTGCCGTTCCACATGCTGTTCCCCGACGCGGTCGAGGGCGCGCCCACGCCGGCCGCCATGCTGCTGACCGGCGGCCTCCTGGTGGCGGGGCTGGCCGCGACGGGGCGGGTGGTGCTGTGCGGCTTCGGGGACGCGGTGCTGTCCGGGCCGGGCTACCTGGCCTGGACCGAGGTGCTGCACGGCCTGGGGGTGGTCACCATCCTGGCCGCCAACGCGCTGGCGCTGGTCCAGCGGCGCCTGAAGCGCCTGCTGGCCTGCCTGGCCTCGGGACAGGTCGGCCTGGCGCTGGTCACCCTGGCCGCCGCCGGCGTGCTCCAGTCGCGCAGCCCGGAGGAGCTCGACCGGGCGCTGGGCGGGCTGCTGGCATTCCTGGCCGTGCACAGCCTGACCTGGGTGTGCCTGTTCGTGGCCGTCGGCAGCGCGGTCACCGAGGCCGGCAGCGATCCCAAGCTGGGCCACCTGGATGGCCTGGCGCAGCGCTCGCCCTGGCTGGCGGCCGCGGTCGGGCTGTCGCTGCTGTGCATGTCGGGCTTGCCGCTGACCGCGGGCTTCTTCGCCCGCATGTACCTGCTGGAGACCATGGTGGCCGCGGGCTGGACCGCCAGCGCCGTGGCGGTGGCCCTCAGCGTGGGGCTGGTGCTGGTGATGAGCCTGGGCCTGGTGGGGGCCATGGTCCTGCGCCCGCCGCGCGAGGGCGTGACGGTGCGCTCGTCCCTGGCGGTGAGCCTGGTGGCCGGGCTGGCCTCGCTGGTGATCCTGGGCCTTGGCCTGCTGCCCGGCGGCTTGATGGATCTGGCGGTGCGCGCGGCCGGCTCCATGCTCGGCCGCTGAGGCCGGCGCCCGGGTCAGTCCGGCCAGGGCGTCCAGCTCAGGGCGTAGAACAGCATCACGTCCCCGTACAGGAAGCCGGTCAGGTAGCGCGACTCCAGGCTGAGGACCGGCCCGGCGCCGGGCGCCAGGGGGATGTCGGCCCCTGCCAGGCGGTCGCGCAGCGCGGGCCACTGGGCGAGCTCGGAGGCCAGGCGCGCCAGGCGTACCTCGTCGCCGTGGGCCAGCGCCGCGCCGAAGCCCAGGCCGGTGGCGCTCAGGCCGATGCCCAGCGCGATCGGCCCCGAGTCCAGGTCCGTGGCGCCCGCCTGGCCGCCCGGGTGCTCGGCGAAGCCGGCCAGCAGGCCCCAGTCGAGCCAGAAGAGCTCCGTGTATCGCCGGTAGAGCCTGGCCGAGAGCTCCGGGGCCAGGTGCGCCAGGAGATCCAGGCGCAGGGACAGGTCGCAGCCGCGCGGGGCGCCGCCGGGCAGCCGGCTCCACGGCAGGCCGTGGGCCGGGTCCAGGCCGGCCTGCTCCAGCCAGGTGAGGTGCGCGCGGATGGCGCCGGCTGCGTCCGCGCGGCCCGTCAGCCGATCGCGCAGCCGCAGCGACAGGAGCACCGGCACGCTGTCGTAGGGCCAGGTGACGCCCGGGCAGGAGCGCAGCGGCCGCCCGCCCGCGTGCCTCGCGGCGCGCAGCAGCAGCGCGGACAGGTGGGCGTGCAGGGGCTCGAAGCGCGCTCCGCCGCCCGCCAGGCGGTAGGCGCCCAGCGCCAGGTTGAGCGAGCCGAGGTAGGTGGCCTCGTCGCGGTAGCTGCGCAACGCCTCCAGCCGGCCGCCCGGGGGCTTCAGCCGCGCGGCGACCGCCTGCTGGGCCAGCTCGAGCAGCGGCTCGATCCGCGCCAGCAGCTCCGCCCTGGCGCCCGGCTCGCGCAGCGCCAGGTTGGCGTAGGCCAGGGCGGGGAAGACGAAGGGGAACAGATCCCCTCGGGGAACACGCGGCACTCCGCGCGCACCCTGGCGGCGTAGGCCGCCGGATCCGCCAGCAGCCCGTCGAAGGCCTGGCGCAGGCGTGTCCGCGCCTCGGCCAGGGCGGGGTGCGCTCCGCCCGCGCCGGAGGCCGGGGCGGAGGCTGGCCCGGTCAGGACGGCGATCACCAGCGCGGCGCCCGCGGCGCGCGCGAACGCTCTCGGACCCGGGCGTCGCATGCGCGCCGTGGGCTCGCGCCTCAGGCGTCCGGCGCCTTGGGGCCGGACCCGTGGCTGGCGGTCGGGAAGGCCGCGGCCTGGGAGGCCGCCCGCTTGCGCAGCACGGCGAACACCACCAGGGCGACGATGATCAGCGCCATGACCCAGCGGCCGTGGCGGGTCCAGAAACCCATGCGGGCGTCCGAGATGGGGTAGGCCTCGACGAACTTCTTGCCGCCGGCCTTCTTCTCGAAGGCGTTGACCAGCGCCTGGGAGAGCTCCCGCTGGTTCGGATCGGCGACCTTGGCCGGCTCGAGCGGGAGGAACTCGAAGGTCGAGTCATCGACCCACTTGAGCATGATCGGCTCGCAGCTCCACCAGGCGAAGTAGGCCCAGAACAGGCCGAAGATCTCGCACTGGTAGCCGACCTTCTGCCCGGCGAACAGGGCCTTGAACTCGGCCTTGCCCTCCTCGGGCACCTGGAGCTCGGCGGCCATCGAGTCGATGATGTCGTCGGTGATGTCGGCCACGTCGAAGGCGTCCTGGCCCGAGTGGTAGATCACCTGGGCCCGGGCCGGCGCGGCCAGGCCGGTCAGCCCCACCAGGACGAGCGCGCCCAGGCAGGCGCTCCAGCAGCGGATGTTGCGGCTCATCGACTCTCCCCTTTCTCTTCGAGGACAGGGGCCACGGCGGCCCCGGGTTGGACCTGGGCGGGGGCACGGCGCAGCACGCGCTTGTCGCCCACGCGCAGGGTGACCTTCAGGCGGTCGAAGTACTCGGCCAGCGGGATGACGTGCTTGCGGCTGCCGCCGACCATGCCCTTGAACTCCTGGGTGGTGATGGCCTGGTGCGCCTGCAGGTGGGCCACCAGGCGCTGCTCGAGCTCGGCCAGCGCCTCGGCGTGGATGAACAGATCGCCGGTCAGGTGAACCAGGCGCCGCTCGCGCACCAGGTGGCGCAGGAGCTCCTGCACCTCGGCCGCCGGGCGGCCGGTCTTCTGCGCGGCCTCCTCCACCCGCGGCGGGGCCAGGCCCGCCTGGCGGTAGGCCCCCTCGAGCTCGGCCTCCAGGCTGGCGCCGGCTGCGTCCAGGGCCACCCGGTGGGTGCTCAGCCGGGCGAGCTCGGCCTCCAGGCGGGCGCGTCCGGCGCGCTCCAGGCCGGCCATCACCAGGCGGAACAGGCGCGGATCCAGCTCGGCGTCCAGCGAGGCGCGCAGGCTCTCGGCCGGCATGCCGGGCAGGAGCGGCTGGGCGGCGTGGAAGTCCCTGAGCTGGGCCTCGGCCCGGTCCTGCAGATCGCGCACGACCTCGCCCGAGGCGTACCTGGCCGGATCCCGGTCGAGCTTGACGGCCGCCTGGCGGGCCAGCATCGGCTCCAGCTCGCGCTCCACGGTCCGCCGGCCGTGGCCGGTGCGCAGGCTGAGCCCGGAAAGGTCCTCCCCGCCCAGCCCCGCGCGGCGCAGCAGCACCTCCAGCCGCTCGCCCAGCGAGCCGTGCTCGAGCCGGTCCAGGTCCTGCAGCCAGGCCTCGGCCTGGCGGCGCTGGAAGCGCGGCGGCAACACGGCCAGGATCGGGCCGCCGGCGAAGGTGGTGCCCCGACCGGCCAGGGTGGTGGTGCCGCGCAGCAGGTAGCGCTGGCCGGGCAGCGCCGCCACGGGCTCCTCGCAGTGCAGCCGGGCGTAGGCCCGCTCGCCCGGCAGCAGGCTGTCGCGGCCCACGAGCTGGACGGTGGCCATGCTGTGCGCGGTGCCGGTGTGGAGCTGCATCTGGGTGCGCGTGCGCAGCGGCCGCGCGCCGGGCAGGAGCTCCAGGCCGCACTCGAGCACCGCCTCGGCGCGCAGCTCCCCGGCGTGGGTCAGCACCTGGCCGCGGCGGATCTCGGTGCGCTCGATCCCGCTCAGGTTGATCGCAAGCCGCTGGCCGGCCTGGGCCGTCTCAAGGGTATGACCGTGGCTCTGCAGACCCCGCACCTTGAGCCCCCCGAGCCGGCCGCCGGGATCGGGCACCACGGCCACCTCGTCCTCGAGCCGGAGCTGCCCGGAGACCAGGGTGCCGGTGACCACCGTGCCGAAGCCGGTCTTGCTGAAGGAGCGGTCCACGGCGAGGAACGCGGGGGCGTCGGCCGGGCGCTTCTCCACGGCCGACCCGAGCCGGCGCAGCGTCTGACGCAGCGCATCCAGGCCTGCCCCGGTGCGGGCAGAGACCGGTACGACGGGCGCCTCCTCCAGGAAGGTCCCGGTCAGCTCCTTGCGGAGATCCTCGGTCACCAGCCCGAGCCACTCGGGGTCCACCAGATCCACCTTGTTGAGCGCCACGAAGCCGTTGCGGATCCCCAGCAGGCCGCAGATGTCCAGGTGCTCGCGGGTCTGGGGCATGACACCCTCGTCCGCGGCGATCACCAGCATGACCAGATCGATGCCCCCTGTGCCGGCCACCATGTTGGCCACGAAGCGTTCGTGGCCGGGCACGTCCACGATTCCGACCCGCAGATCCTCGCCCAGCTCGAGGTGGGCGAAACCGAGATCGATGGTGATTCCCCTGGCTTGCTCCTCCGGCAAGCGGTCGGTATCCACACCCGTCAGGGCCCGCACCAAGGCGGTCTTGCCGTGATCGATGTGCCCGGCGGTGCCGACGACCAGGGTGCGCATGAGCAGGGACTTGTAGCAGAGGTCGCGCTCCGGGATCAAGCCCCGGAGTTTTTTCTTGCTTCCACGAGACCCCTGGAATTACTATTTTTTCCAGCTATCCGGCGGGTGTCGTGGACCCCTTGAGAGGTCGAGTCAATGGAAGCGGCATGTCCCCAGTGCCAGATGCACTACGAGGTCGGTGAGGAGCATCTCCAGGCGGGCGGACCGGTGGTGTGCCCGACCTGCCAGGTGGCCCTCGTGTTCGTCCAACCAGGCACGAACACCCCGCTCGATCCTCAGCCGGCCTACGGCGCTCCGGCCCCTGCGCCCGAGCCACCCGCTCCGGCTCCCGAGGCGCCTGCCCCGCCCACGCCGGGCCCCGCTGAGGCGGCGGTCGCCGCCCCTGCGTGGGAAACGCCGGCCTGGCCCGCCAGCCCCGAGCCCGCGGCTCCACCCGCGGTCGAGGCCGCGCCCGTGGCCGAAGCTCCTCCGGCGCCTCCCCCTTCCGTCCCCCGCGGCTGGGATGCGGGCGAGCTGCTGTGGGGCAAGGCGCCCGTGCCGACCGCGCCGGTCGTGTCTGCTCCACCCGTGGAGCAGCCGGCCCCAGGGGTCGAGGTCTCCGCCCCTCATGCGGCGGAGGCGGCTCCGGTGGTCGAGGTCCCACCTCCACCCCCGATGCTCGCGCCAGAGATCCCGGCTCCTCCCGCGGTGGAGTCGGCTCCCGAGGTCACGGCCCCCCCCGCGGTGGAGTCGGCGCCCGAGGTCACGGCCCCCCCCGCGGTGGAGTCGGTGCCCGAGGTCACGGCCCCCCCCGCCCTGGAGCCCCCTGCGGTCGGCTCGGCCTGGGGAGACATGAGCTTCGAGGGCCAGGGCGCGCCCCCTGCCGGGCCCGTGGCCGAGAGCGTGGCCCCTCCGGCCGGCAGCCCGCCGCCGCCGCCCTCGCCGCAGCAACTGGGTGACTGGGCCGACGCCGCCGCCCGCTGGGCGGCCAGCGGCTTCTCCGCCGACCAGATGCCCGCCTTCGTGAAAAACCGCGACGCGCAGGCCGACGCGGTCGCGTCCAGCGCGCCGCCTCCCGTCGCCTCGCAGCCCCCGGTCGAAGCCGTGGTGGCCCCCGTGGCGGCCCCCGTGGTGGCCTCCGTGGTGGCCGCTCCACCCGTGCCTCCGTCGGGCGTGGTGACAGGCAGCCTGCTGTCTCCGCCCCCCGCGCCCCGGGTGGCGCCGCCCCCGCTGCCGGCCCAGCCCGCCCAGGCGGCCGGGGCGCCTCCGCCGCTGCCCAGGGACGCCCCGCCGCCGTTGGATCTCCCCAGCCCGGGGGAGACGGCTGGAGGGGCGCGCAAGAGCACCTACGTGATGCGCGGCTCGGGCGAGGGCACCGGGGAGGAGATGCCCCCCTGGATGGCGGAGAGCGCTCCGCCGCCCCCCGCGCCCGCCGTCGTGGTGCCGGTCAAGCCCATGAGCTTCGAGCCGCCCCCCGAGCCCGCCCGGGTGGTGAGCGCGCCGCCTGCACCTGCCAAGTCCGGATTTCCCACCCTGCTGGTGGTGGTGATCGTGCTCCTGCTGGTCGGGGGCGGCGGCTACGCGGGCTACTACTTCTACATGCAGTCGCAGCAGGGCGCAGGCGCGGACGCGCCGGTGGGGGACACGCCCCAGCCGCAGCCGCCCAACCCCGTGCCTGACCCGCCGAAGCCGGCCGACGTGCAGCCGACCGCCGATGCAGGCGTGGAGGCGGCCAGCGCCGCCGACGCGGGCCCGGCAGAGGCCACGGGCGTCGACGCCGTCGCGCCCAAGCCGGCCAAGCCGGAGGAAAAGCCCGGTCCGGACGAGCCCGGCAAGGTGGCGGTGGTCAAGCCGGTGAAGCCCGTGCCTGACAAGCCGGCGCCCGATCGGCCCGCGCCCGACAAGCCCGGTCCGATCAAGGTGACCGCCAAGGCCCAGGAGATCGCCCTGGGCCACTACAAGACCGGGAACAACCTCATCCGCCAGCAGAAGTTCGCGGCCGCCATCAAGGAGTTCCAGAAGGCCCTCAAGGTGGATCCCACCCTGGCGCTCGCGCACCGGGGGCTGGGCATCGCCTACGCGCAGATGCGGCAGAACAAGCAGGCCTGCGGGGCCTACAAGTCCTACATGAAGATGCTGCCCAAGGACTCCAAGGAGATCCCCACCCTGCAGAAGATCCTCGAAGGCTGCAAGTAGGCCGGGATCCGGGGGCGGGCTCAGAACAGCAGCGCCGGCACGGGGCGCCAGTCGGTGCCGTCCGACTCGAAGGTGGCCATCAGCCGGTCGCGGTGCGTGCGCTTGCCGTCCTTGGTGAAGTCGGCGTCGAGCACCACGCTCCAGCGGTACACCTCGCCGTGCGGCCTGGGCTGGCCGAGCTCCACGATCGCCAGCGCAGGCTCCGCGCCCAGGCGGGCGGCGGCCTCGGGCTGGAGCATGGCCAGGACCTGCTCCGGGCTGGGCGCCGGCACTCCGCCGCGCTTCCAGGCCTTCTCGAGCTCGCCGAGCTGCAGCGAGACCAGCTTGCTGCCGGCGTAGTGCACCTCGGTCTGCCTGTAGATGAACACGCGGTAGCCGCGGGTGGCGTACAGGTTCACCTTGAGCAGGCAGGTCTTTTGCTTGCGGGGCTTGCCCCCAGGGCCGGCCAGCTCGATCTCGCCGGCCGCGCAGGCGCCCAGGAGCTCCACGTCGGCCACCGTCTGATCGGGAGCCTGGGTCTTCCAGCGGGCCGCCAGGTCCTGCTGTAGCTTCTTCTCCGACGGCGCGGCCGGCCCCGCCTGGACGGCGCCACAGCACAGCGCGAGGGACGCGACAACCAGGCTGACAGACATGAGCGCTTTCATCGGTGTCTCCCTGTCGGGTCGATTCGCGCGTTTCCTAGCACGTCCGGCCGGGTTTTGGTAGCCTCTTCGCGGCGGGAGGAACGAGGCGTTCTTCTCCGTCTTCTGGGAGCGTGTGGATGCGCTGCCTCGCAATCGTGTGTACGCTCCTGCTGCTGACCCCTCTGGTCGCGAGCGCCGAGCCCCTGGAGGCGCTGCACGCGAGGGCGCTGCGCGCCTACGATCAGGCCATGGAGCACTTCGGTGTGGCGCTGGGGGAGCGGGCCGAGGACGGCTCCGCCGTGCGCCGGCTGCTGACCGCCCAGGTGGCCGAGCTGACCTGCCTGCGGGGCAGCCGCGAGGGGTGCCTGCAGGCCTCGAGCGCGGCTGGCCGCGCGCTGGGCGAGTACCTCGGCCCGCTGGAGCCGGGCGGGGCGCCCGAGCCCGCCCGCTGGGCGCGTGCGCGCGCCTTCGTGCTCGAGGTCTACCGTCTGTCCGAGGGCTGGGGCCTCGACAACGCCCTGGCCTCGGAGGCGCTGGGGTTGTTCGCCCGCCTGGAGGGCGATCACCACCGGGCGCAGGCGCGCGCCGCCGGGCAGGCGCGGCTCGACGCGCTGGTCCTGCGCGCCCGCAAGGCGAGCGGGGTCGAGGCGCTGTCTGCCTGGGCGGAGGCCTTTCGCCTGGCCGAGCTGATGCTGGACGAGGCCGCCCAGGTGAAGGCGGCCCAGGGGCTGGCCGGGGCCCTGCTGTCGCTGGGCCCGGGCGGCCTGCCGCCGGGGGCGGACGCCGCCGCGCTGCGGCGCGCGCTGCTCGCCGGCCAGGATCGCCTGGCCATCCTGGGGCAGGACGACGCGGTCGCCCGCGGCGCGCTCGCCCAGGCCCTGGAGCGGGTCCAGACCCGCGAGCTGGCCGCGCCCGACCTGGTGTTCGACGCGCTGCCCGCGGCCGAGCGTTTCGAGGTGGACCTCGGCCGCGCGGCCGGCGAGCTGCGCGAGCTGGCGGGGCGCGCGCCGCTGCGGTCCCGGGCCAGCGCGCTGCTGCACTTCTTCGCGGCCTACGCCGGCAGCCTGGCCGCCGAGCCGGGGGCCGCCGAGCCGCTCGTGGCCCTGTCCGAGGTACTGGCGCTCACCGATCCGTACCTGGCGGCGCGGGCCGCGGGCCTGCGCGGACGCGAGGCGCTGCTCGCGGGTGACTTCCATCGGGCCGCGCGCCTGCTCGAGGAGGCCGCCGAGCGCCTGGGCTCGCTGCCGGGCGCCGCCGCGGTGGCCGGGCTGCTGCAGGCCGCCCAGGCCCAGGCCCTGTTCTACCTCGGTCAGTACGGCCTGGCCGCGGAGGCCTTCGGCGAGGCCGCCGCGCACCTGGCGGAGCGCCCGGCCGGGGCCACCCAGGCCTACCTGGGCCAGGCCCACGCCCTGCTGTTCGCCGGGCAGCTCCCGGCCGCCGAGGAAACCCTGCGGCGGGCGGAGGGCCTGCTGGCGCGGGTCGGGGCCGAGCAGCGTCCGTCCATCGCGCGCTCGCTGCGCCTGGACCGGGCCCTGGCGGATCTGTCCGCCGGGCGCGGCGAGCAGGCCCTGGCCGGGCTGCGGGCCGTGGCCGAGGAGGCCCGGCAGGCCGGTGACGTCCGCGCCGGAGCCGTGGCCCACACCAACCTGGCCGAGCTGCTGAACGATCGCGGCGCCTGGTCCGAGGGGCTGGGCGCGGCCGAGGCGGCGCTGGCCTGGCTCGATCCCGCCAGCCAGGCCGACGCGGCCTGGCAGGCCTGGACCGAGAAGGGCCGGGCGCTGGCCGGCCTGGGCCAGGGCGCGGCGGCCCAGCGCGCCTTCGGCTCCGCCATGGATCTGGTGGAGGGGCTGCGGGCGCGCATCGGCGCCGAGGGCGCCCGGCGGTCGTTCGCGGCCGCCAAGGCGCGCCTGTACCGGGCGGCCGTGGCCGGCTGGGTCGACCTGGGCGATCGGCGCCAGGCCTTCCTGGTGGCCGAGCGCGCCAGGGGGCGGGCCTTCCTGGACATGCTGGCCGAGCGGCAGCTCACCCTCGGCGATCGGGAGCGCCAGGCCAGGCTCGGGCCAGCCCGCGAGCGGTTGCTGCGCGACCTGCCGCGGCCCGAGCTGGTGCTCGAGGAGCCGGCCGCCGGCCTGGCCCCGGCCCGGACCGGCGCGCGGCCCGCGCCGGTCCGGCCCGATCCGCGCTCGGACTGGCGGAGCCTGGTGAGCGTCAACCCGGCGGGCGTCGACGACGTGCGCGGGCAGCTCGCGCGCGGCGAGGCCCTGGTGGCGTGCTTCCACGACGGCCGCCGGCTGCACTCCTTCCTGGTGCACGCGGGCGGGGTGGAGCTCGAGAGCGCGGAGGTCGACGAGGAGACCCTGCAGAACCGCACGCTCGCCCTGCTGCGGCTGCTGCGCGACCCGCGCTCGGACGAGGCCGCCATCCGCGAGAAGGGCGAGCGCCTGCTCACGCTCATGCTGGGGGGCCTGCGGCCGCGGCTGGCCGCCTTCCGCCGGCTGACCTTCGTGCCCTGGGGGCCGCTGCACTACCTGCCGCTGGGCGCCCTGTGGGACGGGCAGGCATACCTGCTGGATCGCCACGAGCTGGCCGCGGTGCCCTCGGCCTCGGCCCTGGTCATGCTGCGGGCGAGGCTCGCGGCCCGCGGCGGGCCCAAGGGCGCGCCGCGCGTGCTGGCGCTCGGCGATCCGGCCTCCGACCTGCCCGCGCTCCCGGCCGCCCAGGCCGAGGTGAGGCTGATCGGCGGGCTGTTCGGCGGCGCCCAGGCCGAGGTGGGCGGGCGGGCCACCAAGCGCCTGTTCCTCGAGCGCGCCCCGGGCGCGGGCCTGATCCACCTGGCCTCCCACGGCGTGTTCCTGCCCGGCCGGCCGATGGAGTCCTACCTGGCGCTGGCCGGGGACTCGCCCGAGCTCGGGCGCCTGCGCGCCCTGGACGTGCTGGGCGTCGATCTGCGTCAGGCCCGCCTGGTGACGCTGTCGGCCTGCTCGAGCGGGGAGGTGCAGGTGGAGCAGGGCGACGAGCTCACCGGGCTCACGCGCGCCTTCCTGCACGCGGGCGCACCCGCCCTGCTGGCGGCCCTGTGGCCGCTCGAGGATCGCGCCGCCCTGGGGCTGGTGGACCGGCTGTACCGCGAGCTGCGCGGCGGCAAGGCGCCCGCCGCGGCCTGGGCGCTGGCCGCCCGGGAGCTCAAGTCCCGGCCGGAGCACGCCCACCCGTTCTTCTGGGCGCCGCTGCAGCTCGTCGGTTCCTGAGAGCCCTCACAGGGAGACGCGGTTGCGGCCCTGGGCCTTGGCCCGGTAGAGGGCGTTGTCCGCCGCCGCGGTCAGCTCGCCCGCCTCGTCGCCGTCGTCCGGGAAGCAGGCCACCCCGATGCTCAGGGTGGGGTGGAGCGCCAGGCCGTCGCGTTGCATGCCGGCCCCGTCGATGGCGGCGCGGATGCGCTCGGCGAGCTGCAGGGCGGCGACCGAGTTGAAGCCGGGCAGGAAGGCCATGAACTCGTCCCCGCCGAAGCGGCAGGCCCGCCCGGAGTGCCCGACCACCCGCCCGATGATGTGCCCGGCCTCCCCGATGCAGTGGGCGCCGAACAGGTGACCGTGGGCGTCGTTGATGGCCTTGATGCCGTCCATGTCCATCATCAGCAGCGCCAGGCAGGCGCCGTGCTGGCGGGCGCCGGCCAGGGCCGCGTCGAGCGCGTCGTCGAAGCAGCGCTTGGCCTCGAGGCCGCTCAACGGATCCGTGGTCGCGAGCTGGGCCACCTCGCGCTGGAAGCCGAGCTCGAGCGCGTCGACCAGGCCGAAGCGCAGGATGGTGGCGCCCAGCAGGATCTTGTCCCCCTCCTTGACGACCAGCTTGCCGCGCAGCGTGCGCGAGCGCACCCGGGTGCCGTTGGTGGAGCCCAGATCCTCCAGCCAGTGCCGCCCGTCGGGCTCGCACCACACCCGCGCGTGGCGCCAGGACACGCCGGGGTCGGTCAGGCGCAGATCGGCGTCCGGCGCGCGGCCGATGAGGGCCTCGAGCTCGATGGCGTGGATGCGGCCGAGATCGGCGCCCTGCCCGCGCAGCACGGTCAGGCAGGCCCGCAGCACCGGGGTGTGCTCGGGATCGGGCTCGGGCACGGGGATGCGCACCTGCATGGTGACGGTGCGGTCGCGGCGCTCCCCTTCGCTCATGGCGCCTCACGCACGGGTAGGACCACCGAGAAGCTGCCGCTGCAGCCGTCCTTGGTGGAGTTGCCCGACACCGCCTGCCCCACCAGCCAGGCGCCCTCGTCGTCCGCGCGGAACACGTCCAGGGTGATGCCGCACTGGGGCTCGCCCACGGAGTTGAACACGTGCCCGCGCACCACGCCGGGCGCGGGCAGCGTCGTGTCGGCGTCCGCCAGGCTCAGGTCCACGGTGACGAACACGTGCCGCAGGGTGTGGCGCGGGAGGCCCGTGGCGGCGCTGGGCACCAGCGTGAGGTCGTACTGGCCGGGATCCAGGCGCAGGGAGAAGGCGCCCTGCGAGTCGCTCATGCCGTCGTAGGAGCGCAGCGCCCCGTCGTCCAGACCCGACCAGTCGGAGGTGCGGCTGGCCACCAGGGTGACGTCCGGGACGGCCTGACCCTGCTGGTCGCGGATGGTGCCGGTCACCCAGGGGCGCTCGTCGACGGCGATCACCACCTGCGAGGTGTCGGCCAGGAGCTCCAGGGTCGAGGTGGTGATGCTGGCGGCGGAGGCGACCGGCGGCACCGCCCGCACCTGGTAGGTGCCCTCGGGCAGCGTGGTGGCGAAGGCGCCCTCGACGTCGGCCTCCACCACCTCGCGCAGGCTGCCCTGGCCGAGCTGCTCGAGCAGGAACTGCAGCCGGCAGCCCGGCACGGGCTCGCCGCGCACGGTCAGCACCCGGCCCGACAGCGCGCGGCTCGGCGGCAGATCGCCCACGTAGAAGGAGCCGAGGTCCGGCGCGTCGAGCGGCAGCCCGGGGATGGAGACCGTGGGCAGGCGCATGCCCGCCGCGGCCGGGCGCAGGCTGAGGTCGAGGCTGGTGGGGCGGATCCAGCTCCAGCGGTCGCCGCTGACCTGGCGGCGCACGAGCGGCAGGCGCAGGTAGGCCACGCCCTGGGCGTCCGGCGTGGCCACGTTGGTGCGCAGCCCCTGATCGGTGGTGCCCTCCACCTGCATGCCGGGCACGGGCAGGGGCAGGCCCTCGCTCTGCAGCACCTGCACCTTGACCAGCAGCAGCTCGGTCTGCTGGCCGAGCTCGTCGGGGCTGGGGTAGGGGCCCGGGTAGGAGAGGTCCAGGGAACGCGGCGCGTCCGCGGACAGCGCCACCGCCTCGTAGCGGAGCTGGGGGAACTCGTCGCGGTTCGAGGGCCGGAAGAGCAGCGCGTACAGGCCGGGCGCCGGGTTGAGGGCGAACAGCCCGTCCGAGGGCACCTGCACGCTCCAGGTGAGCGAGCGGTCGTCGAAGCCCGGCTCGCGGGTGGCCACGGCCGTGCCGGCCACCCCGCCCGCGGCGAAGGGCGAGGGCACCTGGCCCTGGAGGACGACCGCCGGCTCCAGCTCGAGCGACAGGGCCTGGCTGTCGACGCCCGGATCCGACAGGTCCACGGTCGCCTGGGTGTCGGCCGAGGAGGCCCCCTGCGGGGGGCGCAGCTCGAGGTGGATGACGTCCTCGGAGTTCGGGATGGGCTCGCACCTGTAGGTGTCGAGGTTGCAGCGCCAGCCCTGCGCGCAGTCCAGCGAGTCGAAACAGGTCTCCCCGGCCGGGATCATCAGGCCGCAACCGTCGGCCCACGGCGCGGCCAGCGCGCCGACCAGCGCGAGCAGGATCCGGGCTGTGTCCGTCTTTCTCCTCATCGCCCTACCTCGGTCCACCCCACGTCCGCCCCTACTCGCAGATGAGCTCCGGCGAGACCTTGAAGGTCCACTGCCAGGTGTCGTACTGCGCATCCGCGTCCTTGAACATGATCTCCGAAGGGTTGTCGTCCTCGGCGGTCGGATTCGCGTAGGGCCTGTCCGCGACGAAGACGGTCACGGTGTGGAACGTCTGCTTCCACGTCGTGGTCTGGCCCGTGATGACCAGATCCCAGTCGAGCTGGGGCGAGCCCGTGCGATCCACGTTGCCATCGGGCGCGAGGTAGAGGTCGCGCACCGGCGCGACCTTCAGCCAGTCGTCCACGAAGTCCTCGTACCAGCGCACGTAGAGCACGTCGCGGGTGTTGAGCTCCCGCACCACCCCGACCTTGAAGGTGAAGACGCAGCCAGGATCGTCGATGGTGAGGATGCCTTCGCCGACCTTCGGCGTGAGCATCATGAGATCGATCACCGGCGGGTAGAGCGTCTCGCCCTCCGCCTCCTCGATGGCCGGGCTCCACAGGCAGCCGCCCGCGAAGGTCAGGATGAGGATCGCCATGGCAGGTCGTTTCCATCGACCTCGCTGAGTGAGCAAGTTGGGTGCCAGGCCCGCCTGGGGTTTCCCAACTCCATGCCATGAAAGCGAAAAACCCATCAGCCTCGCCTTCCGTGGGTCTCCCTGGGGGGCACCCACCGCGACATGCGTGCCAGCCTGCTCAGCTCCCCCCAGGGGCCGACTCGTCGCCCTCCACCTCGGTCGGCTCCTCGTCGCCCTCGGCGCCCATCTTCTCCAGGTGCCGGAAGATGGTGCGCGGGTCCACCCCCAGGTCGCGGGCGGTCTTGGTGCGGTTGCCGTTGTTGCGCGCCAGCACCTCGTTGATGTAGCGGGCCTGGAAGTCGTCCTTGGCCTGGGCCAGCGGCAGGATCGGGGCGAAGTCCTCGGCCCGGATGTCCATGTCCTCGGCGCTGATGAGCGCCTTGTCGGCCAGCACCACGGCCTTTTTCAGGCGGTTCTCCAGCTCGCGGATGTTGCCGGGCCAGTGGTACTTGCGCATGCCCGCCAGCGCGCTGGGCGAGAAGCCGCGCGCCCGCGAGCCGAACTCTTCGGCGAACTTCTGCAGCAGGTACTTGGCGATCGCCACGATGTCGTCGCCGCGTTCCCGCAGCGGGGGCAAGGTGAGGTTGACCACGTTGATGCGGTAGTACAGATCCTCGCGGAAGCGGCCGTCCTTGATCTCCCGCTCGAGGTTGCGGTTGGAGGCGGACAGCACGCGGATGTCGACCGACTCCGCGCGCGTGTCGCCCACCTTGGTGATGACCTTCTCCTGCAGGGCGCGCAGCAGCTTGACCTGGAGCTGCAAGGGCAGCTCGCCGATCTCGTCCAGGAACAGCGTGCCGCCGTCGGCCGCCTGGAACTTGCCCTGGCGCGTGGCCACCGCGCCGGTGAAGGCGCCCTTGACGTGCCCGAACAGCTCGCTCTCCAGCAGGTTCTCGGGGATGGCCCCGCAGTTGATGGTGACGAAGGGGCCCTTGGCGCGCGGGCTGAGGGCGTGGATGCGGCGGGCCACCAGCTCCTTGCCGGTGCCGGTCTCGCCGCTGATGAGCACCGAGATGTCGGTGGGGGCCACCTTCTCGATCCTGGAGAACACGCTGCGCATGGCCTGGCAGGCCCCGAGGATCTCGCCGAAGCGCATGCCCGCGAGCTGGGTGCGCAGGTCCTGGTTGTCGAGGCGGAGCTCGTCGAGCAGCAGCGCGTTCTGCACCAGCAGCGAGGCCTGCCCGGCGAACACGCTCAGCACGTCCAGGGCGGGCTGATCGAACAGGTTGACGAGGTTGTTGTTCCCCACGTACAGCAGGCCGAGCAGGTTGCCCTTGGCCGTCAGCGGCGCGGCCATCACCGAGCACAGCTTGAGGTTGAGCACCGAGGACGAGTTCTTGAACTGCTCGTCGTGCAGGGCGTCGGACACGATGATCGGCTGGCGCGACTGGACCACCTTGGCCACGATGCTGTCGGACACCTGGCGCACGGCGTCCTCGATGGACTCGCGCTTGAGGTTGCGCGCGGACTTGACCCGCAGCTCCTCGCCCTCGATGAGGATCAGCATGCCCTTGTCGGCCCGGGTCAGCTCGATGACCGCGTCCAGCAGCCGATCGAGCAGCGCGTCCAGGGTCTCCTGGTCGGCCAGCGCCCGGCTGAACTCGACCATGCGCCGGTAGGCGTCCAGGCGGGTGGCCTCGAGCTCGGCGCCCTCGTCCACCGGCTCGTCGTACAGGTTGAAGATCACCTCCGCCTCCCCGAGCTGGATGCGGTCCTTGTGGGCCAGCTCGGCCGAGCGCACCTTCTTGTCGTTCACCTGGATCGGCGGGGCCTTGTCCAGGGCGCTCAGGGTGAAACGCTTGCCGTCGAAGTGGATGTGCGCGTGCGTCTCCGCCAGGCCGGCGCCGGGGATGGCCAGGTCGCACTCGGGCGCCGCGCCCAGGGTGGTGATGCGCTTGAACAGCGGCACCCGCCTGGGGCGGGTCGCGCCTTTCTGCTGGAACACGAGACTGGGCATACCCTGCTCCTCTCCTGACGTCAGAAACGCAGCTGCCAACCCAGGCCCACGCCGCCCGGGACGGCCAGCGGCACCAGGCCGCCCGGACCGGGTGGAGGCGCGGCCGGCGCGGACTCGGCGCCCTCGGGGCGCACGGTCTCTTCCCTGACGCGCTGGAAGGGCTCCACCGTGCTGTCCTCGAAGTAGTAGAAACCATCGGCCACACCGTAGATCCACAGCGCGCCGAAGACGGCCAGGGACGTGTACTGGGTGATCTGGAAGCCGTTCGCCAGGCCGAGCTCGTCGTGCGCGTAGCGCAGGTCATCGTCCGCCAGGCCCCACACCACCAGCCCGCTCATCACGTTGACCAGCAGGCTGAGCCCGCCGGTCACCGCCAGCGCGATGCCCTTGGTGCGATGGCCGTTCTGGAACTGCGGGATGCCGAAGGGCAGCAGGTTGAGCGCCCACCAGTGCTCGCTGCGCGTGCGCTCCAGGTACACCCGCGTGACCGCGGCCTGGGCCTCCTTGCGCCGGCGCTCCGCCTCCAGGGCCTGCTGCCGCTCGCGCTCGATCTGCTCGAGCTTCTCCTTGAGGGCCGGCTCGGCGCGGATGGCGTCGAAGAAGCCGACCGCCGGCGGCGGGATCAGGAAGGGATCCAGGCGGTGCAGCGGGCGCAGGTAGAGCAGCTCGAGGAGCTCCTCGCGCGACCGGACCTGGTCCCCGGTGTAGAAGTAGGCCAGCCCCAGCATCTCGCGGGCCGCGGCGATGTCCGCCTCGCGGGTGAGCTGGACGGTCGGCTCGAGCAGCGGGCGGAGCTGCTCGATGGCCTTGCCGAAGTTCTTGTACTCGAACTCCAGGCGGGCCGCCTGGAAGCGCTCCTCCATCGAGGCGGCCCGCGCCAGGCCGCCCGCCAGGCAGGCGACGAGCGCCAGGACCGCCGGGAGCGCGCGGGTGGCGGAGCTCACGTGCCCCCCCCGTCGGCTCCGTCCTTGCGGGCAGGGGCGAAGGCCGCGCGCGGCGCGCGCACGAGCTGGCGCTGGCCGGCCTGCACGGTGACCTCGGACACCATCACCCCGGCCGCCGGGTGGCGCAGCTCCAGGCGCAGCGCGCGCGTGCCGCGCCCGCCCTCCAGGGGGATGGTGATGGCGTCGGTCTGGGAGTCGGCCGCAGAGCCCTTGAACACCCCGTCCACCCACACGCCCGCGTCGGGCAGCTCGCTGTCGACCGCCAGGGTGGCCGGCCGGAAGCGCAGCTTGCGGCGCAGGTTGAGGTCCTCGGGGGTCCGCAGCGCCTCGGGCACCGTGAGCTCGAACTCGTCGTCCTGGCAGAAGTCGTTCTGGATGGTGACCCGGTACGTGCCCGGCTTCAGGCGTTCGCGGAACACCTGTCCGTACCTGTTGCCGACGTCGGACACCGCCACGGCGCGTCCGTCGAGCAGCAGTCGGTCGAAGCGCGGCTGCACGGTGAGCGTGAGCTCGTGCTCCACGTCCGGCCTGGGGAGCGGCTCGGGCGGCTTGTGGCGCGGGTCCCCGGGCCGCAGGGCGTACCACGGGCCGCCCTTGTCCCCGTGGCGCGGCGCCGGGTCGGCCGGCGGCGGCGCGGGATCGGCGCCCGAGGCCGAGAGCGCCCCGGCGTCCTCCGCCCCGCCGCCGTCCGCGGCGTCGGTGGGCCCGGGCGCGCCAGCGTCCGGCAGGCCGGGACCGGTGGGGATCGGGAGCACGGCCGCGAGCCCGCCGTCCAGCCCCGGGCCGGCGTCCGCGTCCCCGGCCGATACGGGCCAGAAGGTGAGCGCGGCCCAGCCGAGAGCGGCGAGCGCCGCGGCCCCCAGACCACCCAGGCCGAGGAGCAGCAGGAGCCGACCGCGGCGCGCGCGCTGCTCCAGGCGGTGCAGCAGGGCCAGGGCCTCGGGCTGGCCGGGGCGCAGGGCCAGCAGCCGGTCGAGGGCCTCGAGCGCCTCCCTGGGTGCGCCGGCCGCGATCCGTTCCCGGGCGCGCTCGAGCAGGCGCGCCTCCACCCGGGGGCGCAGCGCGGCCACGAACTCGGCCGGCTGCGTGAAGTAGCGGCGCACCTCGGTCGGGACGTCGTCCAGCCCCAGACCGGCCAGCGTGGACAGGAGCGCCTGGCGCAGCTCGTCGGCGGACGCGTGGCGATCCTCGGGCCGGGTGGAGAGCGCCTGGCGGATGACGCGGGCCAGCTCGACGCCCACCTCCGGGTTGGCCTGTTGCGGGTCGGGGAAGTCGCCGTCCAGGATGCGGCGCAGCACGTGGTGCGGGTTCTTGCCGGTGAAGGGCAGCAGGCCGGTCGCCAACCAGTAGAGGATGGTGCCCAGGGAGAACAGATCCGAGCGGGCGTCCAGCTCCTTGCCCTCCAGCAGCTCCGGCGCCATGTGGGCCGGCGAGCCCAGGATGGTGCCGGTGAGCGTCATGTGCTGCTGCTGGTCGAGGACCTTGGCGATGCCGAAGTCCATCAGCTTCAGCGTGCCGTCCCGGGTGATCATGATGTTCTCGGGCTTGAGATCGCGGTGGATGATGCCGAGCTGGTGGGCGTGCGCGATGGCCCCGCAGATCTGGGCCATCACCAGGGCGGCCACCTCGGGGAAGAAGGCCCGGGAGCCCTCCAGGGCGGCGCGCAGCGTCTGGCCCTCGATGAACTCGGTGACGATGTAGGAGGGCCCCTCGCCGGCCTCGGCGAAGTCGTAGATCTCGATGATGTTGGGGTGGCGCAGGCGTGCCACGGCCCGGGCCTCGCGCTGGAAGCGGGCCCGGCTGTCGGCCTCGCGCGCCAGGTGCTCGTGCAGCACCTTGACGGCCACCACCCGGTCGAGAGTGGTGTCCCGCCCCCGGTAGACCACGGCCATTCCGCCGCGGCCGACCTCCTCGAGGACGTCGTAGCGCCCGAGGTTCTCGAGAACTGGCTCCAAGCCCGAACCCTCCTTGGGCCAGCCGGTGCCTGTCGGTGGTGTCATACCCGACAGGCCGCGATCATTCCGCGAAGGAACCTGTTTGTCAATGCGAGGCCAGCCTGGCGCCTGAGAAAACCACGCCCGGCGTCCGGCGGGGTATGATCCAATTATCGTCCCACCTTGGACGGGCGAGCCCCCGGGCGCGATTCATCGCCGAGGCGATGGCGTCCCGACAGGTGAGGGTGTACATTGGGTCAGCCATTGGGGGACGGAGGTCGATGGATGGCTGGCGGCACATTCCTGGACGTGATCCGCGCGCGGGTGACCGAGACCCCTGAGCGATCGGCCCTGCTCCACTGCGTCGGGGGCACCTGGGAATCCATGTCCTGGGGGGAGGTGGGACGGCTGACGGACCACCTGGCCTGCGGGCTGTTGAACCTGGGGCTCGCCCCCGGCGAGCGGGTGGGGCTCCTGTGCCGCAGTCGGCTGGAGTGGGTGCTGGCCGATCTCGGCATCCTGAAGGCCGGGTGCGTCACCGTGCCGGTCCACGCCAACGCGGTGGCCGGGGAGGTGCAGCACGTCCTGGGGCACTCCCGCGCCCGGGCGGTGTTCGTGGAGACCGCGGCCGATCTCGCCAAGCTGAGGTGCCTGTCCTGCGGGCTGGCCCTGGAGCGATCGGTGGTGATGCGGGGCGCCTCCCACGGGCAGGGAGAGCTGCCCTGGGACGAACTCCTGGCCATGGGCCGAGCCCGCCAGGCCGAGCAGCCCGGGGCGCTGGCTGCGCGCCAGGCCGAGGTGGCGCCGCCCCAGCTCGCCACCCTGGTGTACACCTCGGGCACGACCGGCCCCCCCAAGGGCGTCATGCTGACCCAGGCGAACCTCGTCTTCCAGGTGGAGGCGCTGGCCGGCGTGATGCGGGGTCTGTTCGGGCCGGACGACGTGCACCTCATGTGCCTGCCGCTGAGCCACATCCTGGCACGCTCCATGGTGCTGGCCGCGGTGCGGGTGGGCTACACCACAGCCTTCTCCACCGGGCTCGACGCCCTGGAGCGCGAGTTCGGCGAGGTGCGGCCCACCTTCGTCACCGTGGTGCCGGCCATGCTGGACCAGCTCCAGATCGCCATCCGGGCCGAGGCCGAGAGCCGCTCCTTCGTCCTGCGACGGGCCTTCCGCTGGGCCGAGGGCGTGGGACGCGAGGTGCTGCAGCGCCGAGCGCGGCGTGAACCCCTGTCGCTCACCCTGGGCGCGCGGGCCGCGCTGGCCAGGGCGGTCGTGCTCGGCCCCTCGCTGACGGAGCGGTTCGGCGGCCGGCTCAAGTACTTCATCAGCGGCGGCGCGCCGCTGGCGCCGGAGGTGGCCGAGTTCTTCACCAGCCTGGGCCTGCCGGTGCTGGAGGGCTACGGCCTCACGGAGAACGTGGGGGCGCTGAGCGTCAACCGGCCAGAGCGTTTCCGGCTGGGGAGCGTGGGGCCCCCCATCCCCGGGGTGGAGGTGCGCCTGGCCGCGGACGGGGAGATCCTGGCCCGCGGGCCGAACGTGATGGTGGGCTACTTCGAGGACAAGGCCGCCACCGCCGAGGCGCTGGACGCCGAGGGCTTCCTGCACACCGGCGACCTGGGCAGCCTGGACGCCGAGGGCTTTCTGCGCGTCACCGGCCGCAAGAAGGATCTGATCGTCACCTCCGGCGGCAAGAAGGTCTCGCCCCAGAACATCGAGCGCATGCTGCAGACCAGCGCCTTCCTGGAGCAGGCCATGGTGTTCGGCGACGGCCAGGACTACCTGGTGGCGCTGCTGTCGCTGCGGCAGGAGCGCGTCCAGCGCTTCGCCGAGGCCGAGGGCCTGCCGTTCGACAAGCTGTCGGAGCTGGCCTGCCACCCGCGGGTGCTGGAGGCGGTGCAGCGCGAGATCGACGCCTTCAACGCCCGGCTGGCCAGCCACGAGACCATCCGCCGCTTCACCATCCTGCCCCAGCCGCTGCGGGTGGACACCGGCGAGGTGACCGCGACCCTCAAGCTCCGGCGCCAGGAGGTGGCCCTGCGCTACCGCGAGCTCATCGCGGCCATGTACGAGGATCCCAGCCGGGGCCCCCAGGCCCTGTGCGCGGAGGAGCCATGAGCGCCGGGCGCACGGCGCCGCGGGCCTGGCTGGCGCTCGCCTGGCTCTCCGTCTGGGCCGCGGGCGGCCAGGCCGCGGCCGGCGCCGCCCAGGCCGACGAGTCGCTCGGGCCCCGGCGCGCACCGGGCGACTTCACCGGGTCGGCGGCCTTCCAGGAGCTGCGCAAGGCGGGCCGGCAGATCCTGGCCGAGCAGGCCTGGGATCTGGACGGCGACTGCAAGCCCGAGGCCGTGGTGGTGGAGGAGGGCGAGGACGGGCTCGCGCTGGCCGTGTACCGCGACGCGGGCGTGGGCGACTTCCGCCTACTCTTCCGCGCGGGCCCGAGCCGGGCCTCGGAGCTCGCGCGCCTGGAGCGGGTCAAGCTGGGGGACACCCCGGCGCTCCTGTTCGACGTGTTCGAGGACAACCCGGACGAGGCCGAGCACTTCGTGCGGCTCGTGACCGTCGAGCCGGTCCAGGCTCCCGAGGGCGCCCCGCGCATCGGGCTGCGCACCGTGTTCGGCGGGGGCTACCAGGTGCGCCACCCCGAGGAGGAGGCCGGCCGGGCGTCCGTGCGGCAGGTCGACCTGGGCGGCCTCCCGATCGGGCTCGAGCTCGGCCCGGCGGACGGCGCCCGTTGGCCGGCCCTGTGGCTGCGCACGGACGAGCGGCGCGTGGCGCTGCCGGCCGGCTCCGGCGGCCCCGAGGTGTGGCTGATCACCGGGCTGCGCGAGGAGGAGTACGGGGCCGAGGGCGGGGCGTACGCGCTCGTGGCGGAGCGCGCCCTCGACTTCCTGCCCCGGGCGGCGGGCGTGGTCGCCAGCGGGCCCGAGGGCGCGGCGCGCGTGCTCGACGGCGACCTGGGCACCGGCCTGGCGCTGGCGCCGGGGCAGGCGGCCGCGCTGATCCTGGAGCTCCAGGGCGAGCAGCCGGTGCGCGCGCTGCGCGTCCTGCCCGGCTGCGCCTCCTCGGCCGGGGACTGGGACCGGCGCGGGCGGGTGGGGCGGCTGACGGTGCGCTTCGACGGCGGGGCGCCGCTCACCGTCGAGCTGGAGGGGCCGCCCGCCCTGGACCCGAGGGTGCTGGCCCAGGGCTCCCTGGGCGTGCCCGGCGCGCCCTACGCCCACCAGGTGCTGGTGTTGCTGGCCACGCCCGTGCGCGCCCGGCGGCTGGAGCTGCGGCCCGGGATCGGGCTGGCGGGGGAGGGGGGCGGGGCCTGCCTGGGGGAGCTCGGCGTGCACCTGGAAGGACTCAGTCGAGCTTCGCCGCCACCACGGTGATCAGGGCCTTGCCCACCCCGTCGATGCGGGAGGCGCCCAGCACGGCCAGCTCCCCGTCCTTCAGCTCCACCGAGGTCTGCACCAGGGTCGTGTCCTTGTCGCGGTACATCTTGAAGGCCAAGCGGATGACCTTGGTCTCGCCCTGGATGCGCTCAGGCACGAGCTCCACGGTCAGGCGGTGCTCGCCTCCGAGCTGCAGCTTGGACTTCTGCCCGGCCTCGGTGGTGATGAAGGCCTTGTCCAGCACGCTCCACTGGTTGTAGGTGAACACCCCCTGGAGCTGGGCCACCACGGGTTTCAGCTCCGCCGGGATGGGGGTCGGGTTGGCGGCCGTGTCCGCCTGCACCAGGGTAAGCGTGATGCGCGCCTGGAGCGGCTTCTGATCCAGCTCGGCCACGCTGCGCAGCACCAGCTCGACCACCGGCTCGGTGTCCACCACCACCAGGGCCCGGGTGCGGTCCTCGAAGTCGATGCGCCCGGCGGGCGACAGGTAGTTGCGCAGCAGGCGCTGGAGCGCGATGCCGTCCGCGTACTTAAGGAACACGGTCTTGCGGGTCAGGCTGTCGGACACGCGCACGGCGTAGGTGGTCTGCTTGCCCTTGGCGCTCGCGACCAGCAGGGTGGTCGTGCCCGGGCTGAGCCCGAACACGGCCAGGCCGTCCCCGGAGATCTTGATGTCGGCCACGGCCGGATCGCCGATGGACACCCTGTTCGCGTCCTTGAGCACCAGGGTGCGCTGCTCGCCGACCTTCAGCGCGATCGTCAGCCCGTCGTTGCCGGCGGTCACCTCCAGGGCCTTGTCCTCGGCCCGGGCTGCGCCCGCGCACCAGCACAGGGCCGCCAGGGCGGCCGCGAGAAGCTGGGTCTTCATGGCTCTTTCCTCCTCACAGCTTGAAGTTGCGATCGAACACCCACACGATCTTCACCTTCGGATCCGAAGTGGCGAAGCGCAGCTCGAAGCGATCCACGGCGGCCACCCGCTCCGCGGGCGCCGGGCCGAGCCGCCCGTCGTCGCCGCCGTCCGCGGCCGGGCCCGGGTTGGGCAGGAACCACAGCCCCAGCGCGAGCAGCAGGGCCGCGGCCGCCGCGGCCAGGCCGGCCCAGGCCCAGACCCGCGCGGGCCGGGCGGCGGGCGCCTCCAGGGCGGCCTGCACCCGTCGCCACTCCTCGGCGCTCAGCTCGGGCGCCTGGGCCAGCGACTGGCGCGTCTCCGCCGTGGCCGCCTGCAGCGCCGCGACCCGCGCGCGGCAGTCGGCGCATTCGGCCAGGTGGCGTTCCAGGCGCGCGCGCTGGCGCGCTGACAGATCGCCGGCCGCCCAGGCCGGACCCAGGCGCTCGAAGCGTTGACAGCTCATGGCCGCTCCTCCCGCAGGTGCCCGAGCCCCCGGGCCAGGTGTTTCTTGGCCTCGAACAGGTGCCAACGCACGGTGGAGCGCAGGCAGCCCATGGCGCGGGCGGTCTCGGCGGTGTCCATGCCTTCCAGCTCCTTGCATACGAAGGCGGCGCGTTGGGCCGGGCTGAGCCGGTCCAGCGCCGCGCCGATCGTCCGGGTGAGATCGCCCCGGGCGGCCAGCTCGGCCGGGTCCGCGCCCGCGCCGGCCACGCGCTCGGGCTCGAGCGCAACGGCGGTCCGGGCCGCCCGCCGCCTGGCGAGGTCGAGGGCCGCTCGCACGGCCACCGCGGAGAGCCACGCGCCGAATGGCCGCTCGGGGCGCACCCCGCCGAGGTACTTGCAGGCCCGCAGCATGGCCTCCTGGGTCGCGTCGAGCGCGTCCTCGCGGTTGCCCAGGATGCGTGCGCTGACCCGGAACGCCCGCTGCCGGTGGCGGCCGAGCAGCTCGCCCAGGGCTCCCCGGTCGCCCGCCTGGGCGCGCAGCACCAAGTCGCGGTCCTCGGGGCTCGGCTCGGCCATGGTTTCACCTGGCGTTCGGTTCCGGCGTTCCAACCGTACTACCGTTCGCGGCGCGCGGGTGTTGGGGCCGGGCAAAAAAAAACCGCCCCCCGCGAGGGGGGGCGGTCCAGCGGTCGGAGCTCAGCGACTCACAGGCCGAGCACGTTGCCCAGCTTCATGGCCAGGCTCATGTCGCCCTTGATCTTCAGCTTGCCGGTCATGAACGCCATCTGGCCGTTCAGCTTGCCGGTGGCCATGTCCACGAAGTCCTTGGCGGCCATGATGATGGTGCACTTGGCGCCGGCGTTCTCGCCGTCGCCGACCTGGCCGCCGCTCTTGGTGCAGTCGACCCACCACTTGCCAGCGCCCTCGCCGGTGATGTCGAACTGGTAGATGGCGTTGACCTTGGTCACCGCGTCGCCCTTGGCCTGGAGCTTCGGAGGCAGCACAGTGGAGAAGATTTCCTTCGGGGTCATGGAACGTCCTCCCTGTCGCGAACCGCCCGTGGCGATTCTGTGATTGACAATCCGGTCAACGAAATCGCCGCACGGTAGCATGCTTCGATTTTCGTGTCAACTGCTAAAAAAGCTTTCATTTACGGGTGACTGAAGACGCGGGTGGTCTAGACGCCCGGGCTCGACCTCTCATCCCTGGGAATGCTGGGCAAACGGGCCCAAACTGGTCTATACATTTCTACATTTCAATGCCATTCTCGTGTTCACTTTAGGGTATTATTCTGCAATATTCGCATGTATGGAATGGGACGCGCTGCTCACCCGGGATCCGAGCGAACTGCTCCACGTGCGCATCCGGCGGGGCATCCGGGAGGCCGTGCAGGCGGGCGAGCTGCTGCCCGGGGAGCAGCTGCCCGGGGTGCGCGCGCTGGCCGGGCAGCTCGGCGTCAACCGCCTGACCGTGCTCAAGGCGCTGTCCGCGCTGAGCCGGGCGGGCGTGCTCACCTCCTCCCGCGGCAAGGGCGTGTTCGTGGCCCGCGCGCCGCGCTCGCGCGGGGGCCCGGAGAGCCGCCAGGCGAGGGTCGGGCCCTTCTTCGAGGGCGTGGCGGAGGGCCCCGACGGCGGCCCAGGGGGCAACGAGCAGGCCGGGGACGCGCTGAAGAACGTGATCGACGCCGCGCTCGCCCCGGGCAGCATCTCCTTCGCCGCGGGCTTCCCGCCGCCCGAGGCCATCCCCACCGCCACCATCCGCGCGCGCCTGGGGCGGCTGCTGCGCGAGGAGCAGGGCGCCGCGCGGCTGGGCTACGTGTCCACCCAGGGCGACCCCGGCCTGCTGGCGGCCCTGCGGGAGCTGCTGGCCGAGCGCGGCCTCCGGCTCGGACCCGACGACCACGTGCTCGTCACCAGCGGTGCCCAGCAGGCCCTGAGCCTGTGCCTGGACGCCCTGGTCCAGCCGGGCGAGGCGCTGGCGCTGGAGAGCCCGGGCTACCTGGGCGCCATCTCGGCCTGCCGCCTGAAGCGCATCCCCATGGTGGGCGTGCCGGTGGACGCGGGCGGGCTCAACCCGGCGCGGCTCGAGAGCGCGCTGCGCCGCGAGGACGTCTCGGCGGTCTACAGCGTGCCGAGCTTCCAGAACCCGACCGCGGTCACCCAGGGCCTGCGGCGGCGGCGGCAGCTCCTGGAGCTCACCCGGGCGCGGGGGGCGTTCCTGATCGAGGACGACATCTACGCCGACCTGCGCTTCGGCGGCCACCGCGTACCGCCGATCAAGAGCCTGCCCGGCAGCGAGCGGGTGATCTACCTGGGCTCGTTCTCCAAGTCGTTGGCCCCGGGGCTGCGCCTGGGCTTCCTGGTGGCCAGCGGCGAGCTGGCCGCGGGGCTGCGGCGCACCAAGGAGGTCATGGACATCAGCACCAGCGCGCTCTCCCAGGTGCTGGTGGCCGAGCTGCTGCGCAGCGGGTTCTACCGCCGCCACCTGGTGCGCGTGCGCCGGCTGTACCGCGAGCGGCGGGACGCCATGCTCGCGGCGCTCGCGGACGAGCTGCCGGGCTGGGTGCGCTACACCCGGCCCAAGGGCGGACTGCACCTGTGGGTCATGCCCGAGCGCCCGCTCGACGCCGGGCGCCTGCTCGCGCGCTGCCAGCAGGAGGGGGTGTCCTTCTCCCCGGGCAGCCTGTTCTTCTGCGACGGCCGGCGCTCGAGCTCGTTGCGCCTGAACTACGCCAGCCACTCGCCCGCCCAGATCGGGGAGGGGGTGCGGCGGCTGGTCACTTGCCTGAGGAAGGAGGCCTCCCGATGAGCACCTCGCTCCGCGTCACGGCCTGGTCCGACGCCGCCCGGGCCCGCGCCGCCCTGGCCGGCCCGCTCCCGTTCGGTAAGGTGTTCGCCGATCTGATGGCGCGCATCCAGCACGACGCCGAGCACGGCTGGCACGACGGCGCGATCGTGCCCTTCGGCCCGTTGGCGCTCTCGCCGGCGGCCAAGGTGCTGCACTACGGCCAGGAGATCTTCGAGGGTCAGAAGGCCTACGCCTGGCCCGACGGCCGGGTGGCGCTGTTCCGCCCGGAGCTGAACGCCCGGCGGCTGAACCAGTCGGCCCGGCGCATGGTCATGCCGGAGGTCCCCGAGGCCCTGCAGCTCGAGGCGCTCGAGCTGCTGGTGGACCTCGTCCGGGCCTGGGTCCCGCGCGGGCCCGGCACCGCGCTGTACCTGCGCCCGGCGCTGCTGGGGATCGACCCGACCCTCGGCGTCGCCCCCTCGGCCAGCCACCTGTACCTGGTCCTGGCCGCGCCGGTGGGGGGCTACTTCCAGGCCGGCGCGGGCGGGATCGCGGTTCGGGTCGAGGAGCGCGAGGTGCGCGCCTACCCCGGTGGCGTGGGCGCGGCCAAGACCGGCGGGAACTACGCGGCCGGGCTCCGCGCCCAGCAGCGCGCCAAGGCCGCCGGCTTCGACCAGGTGCTGTTCCTCGACGGCCGCGAGCACCGCCTGCTCGAGGAGATGAACGGCATGAACGTGTTCGCCGTGCTGGACGGGGTGGTGTGCACCCCGCCGCTCGGCGACACGGTGCTCGACGGCGTCACCCGCCGCTCGCTGCTCGAGCTGGCTCCGGCGCTGGGGCTCCGGGCCGAGGAGCGCGAGCTGCCGCTCGACGAGCTGGTGGCGGGGCTGCGCCGCGGGCGGGTGAGCGAGCTGTTCACCTCCGGCACCGGGGCCGGGCTGACCGCCGTGAGCCTCCTGGGCGTCGGCGAGGAGCGCGTGCCGGTGGGGCCGAGCGGGCCAGGGCCCGTCACCCGCCTGCTGGGAGAGGAGCTGTCCGGCATCCAGCAGGGCCTGCGGCCCGATCGCTTCGGTTGGATGCGCGAGGTGGGCGCACACCCGGTCGGGGCGGACGCCCCCGCGCCGCGTCCGCGCAGCGCGCGGGCCTGAGACCACCCGGGCCTGGGGGGACCCTGGACAGCCCGGACCGCCGGACGGTAGCCTTCCTGCAGAGGTGGCCATGGACAGAGGACGCGCATGGAAGGTGCCGGTCGTGCTCGAGGTCTGGGCGCTCCTCGCGGTTGCTGTCTGGTGCCTGGGGGGGTGCAGCGAGGAGAATGCCGCGGCGGACGCAGCCCTGGACGCGCAGGACGCGAGCGGGGAGGAGGAGCCCCTCCCGGACGACGGCGGGCCAGACGCCGCCGGGGACGACGCCGGCGAGGACGCCGCGGATGGCGCCGGCGAGGACGGGGCCGAGGACGGAGCCGCGGACGCCGGTGAGGACGGAGCCGAGGACGGAGCCGAGGACGGAGCCGAGGACGCAGCGGACGGCTCCGGGGAGGAGGCCGGCGACGAAGCGCCGGTGCCCGACCCCGGGCTCCCGGCCGGGGCCGAGCCCGCGCCGGTGGGCGTGGAGGTGGAGCTCCCGGGCTGCCTGCCCGACGGCGATGGAAACGGCGAGGTGGTGCCGCTGCAGGTCTACCTGCCCGAGGGCGCCGGGCCGTTCCCGGTGGTCGTGCTCCACCACGGCTTCATGCTGGACGCGACCCAGTACGCCTCCTACGGCGCGCACCTGGCGGGCTGGGGCTACCTGGCCATCTTGCCGAAGATGCCCGGCGCGCTCTTCGGCGGTCCCAACCACCGGGAGCTCAAGCTCTGCCTGGAGTCGCTCCTCGACTGGATCGACGCCCAGGCATCGGTCCCGGCCGGTCCGCTCCAGGGCAAGGCGGACGCCTCGCGCCTGGGGCTCGCCGGCCACTCCATGGGGGGCAAGATCTCGCTGCTCGTGGCCAGCGAGGACGCCCGGCCGGACGTCGTCTTCGGGATCGATCCGGTGGACGCCGGGGGCGGGCCCACGGGGGGCGATCCGGTGGACTTCCCCTCGGTCACCCCGGAGCTCATGGGCAGCATCCACGTCCCGCTGGTGCTGCTGGGCGAGACGGTCAACGCCACCTGCACGGGCTTCATGTGCCAGGCCTGCGCGCCCGCGGAGGACAACTTCCAGCAGTACCACGAGCACGCCACCAGCCCGGCCCTGGAGATCGAGGTGGTCGGGGCGAACCACATGAGCTTCCTGGACGACCCGGACTGCGGGTTGACCTGCAACGTGTGCGCGGACGGGACGGACGACCCGCAGGTGACGAAGCTGCTCACCCGGCGCTACCTGACCGCCTTCATGAACGTGTTCCTCAAGGGCGAGACCGCCTACCGGAGCTACCTCACCGGCCCGGGCATGCAGGTGGACCTCGACGCCGGCCTCGTTCACACGCGCGTGCAGAACGGTTTCTGACGACGCGGAGTGTGCGCAGGCTAGTTGTCTCCCCAGCGGAGCTGGTAGGGGGAGCAGGTCCAGCCGCCGTTCGTGTGGGACGCGCGGAGGTAGACCTGGACGGTGTCGTCGGCGCCGCCGCAGTGCGGTTCCAGCTCGACCGCCTCGTTGGCCGAGCCGCTGGCGTCTGAGCAGCACCCAGAGTAGCCTCCGCTGCTCGAGGGAGACCCCGCTGTGCAGGAGTAGGAGGGCACGCCCTCCGGGTTGACACACGCTGCGTACAGGCAGAGCGCGTAGTTCGAGCCCGCGGGGATATTTCGCAGCTCGGCCCTGGGCCGCACGGCGGACCAGAGGGCTTCGGTCACGCGGAATCGATACCAGTCCAGGTCACCCTGGCCGTAGAGCGTGGCGGTGAACAGGTCGGCAGGGAAGGGTGTGGCACTGGTGACTGAGCCGAGATCGCGCGCCGAGGCCAGAGTCTCGTTCGGCTCGAAGCCATCGATGATTGGTTCGCCCGCGCAGGTCCCTCCCGCGCACAGGTCCCCGGAGGTGCACGGATCGCCGTCGGAGCACGGAGCGCCGTCGTTCGGCGACCAGACCTGCGGGGCGGTGGCGTCGCAAGCCTCGCAGGGGTTGGCCGGGTTCGTCTGGCCATCGGTGAAGCATGCTCCTCCGAGAAGGCAGGTCCCGGGCAGGACCGTGGAGAAGCAACCCGAGAGGCTGTCGCAGTCGTCATCCGTGCAAGTCAACCCGTCGTCGCAGGAGATCAATCCGGCACCTGCGCAGGACCCGTTCTGACAGGTAGAGCTGGTGGTGCAGACGTTCACATCGTCGCAGGATGTGCCATTTGGAAGGGAGGACCAGGCCTGCGGAGAGTCGGCCGCATCGCACTCCTGGCAGGGGTAGCCGGGCCGTGGGTCGCCGTCGGCCCAGCAGACGCCTCCGATGCGGCACCGGCCGGCCAGGATGGAGAAGCTGCAACCGCCGACTCCGTCGCAGGTGTCCGCGGTGCAGTCCAGCCCGTCGTCGCAGGAGTAGGAAATCCCCAAGCATGCTCCGAGGGAGCACGAGTCCATCCTCGTGCACGGGTCGCCATCGTCGCACGGCAGGCCGGTCAGAGGTGCCCAGGCTCCCGGAGTCGAGGAGTCGCAGGCCTCGCAGGGATTGGCAGGGTTCTCCTGCCCATCGTCCCAGCAGGCTCCACCGATCGAGCAGCGGCCGGCTTCTACGCTGAAGCTGCAGCCGCCCGCTCCGTCGCAGGTGTCCGCGGTGCACTCCAGGCCGTCGTCGCAGGTGTAGCCCTCACCCGTGCAGGCCCCCCCCGTGCACAGGTCGCCGGAGGTGCACGGGTCGTCGTCGGAGCACGAGGCGCCGTCGTTCGGCGACCAGGCCTGCGGGGCGGTGGCGTCGCAGGCCTCGCAGGGATCGGACGGATTCGCCTCGCCATGGGCGCGGCAGGTGGCGTCGATCAGGCAGTGCCCCGCTACCAGGGGATGTTCGCAGCCGCCCGCGCCGTCGCACACATCCTCGGTGCAGAGAAGCCCGTCATCGCAGGAGAAGGCATCCCCTTCGCAAACCCCCTGGTGGCACGCGTCGTCGATGCTGCACGGGTCGCCGTCCTCGCAGGGGCTGTCGTCGGGCAGGGCCGACCAGTTGCCCGGGTCGCTGTCTGGGGCGCAGGTTTCGCATGGGTTGGTGGGGTTCGGCTCATCCGCGGCGCGGCACACGCCCTCGATGACGCAGGCTCCAGCGGACAGAACGTTGGAGCAGGTGCCGTCGCCGAGGCAGAGGTCCTCGGTGCAGTCCAGATCGTCTCCGCAGCCGTATGGGGTCCCCTGGCAGGTGCCAGCCAGGCACTGGTCGCCCGAGGAGCAGGCGTCGCCGTCGTCGCATGCGGAGCCTGGATCGAGCTGGCTCCAGTGGTCGGGATCCACGGCGGGCAAGCAGGCCTGGCAGGCGTCGGCGGGATGTGGCGCGCCGCCTGGGACACAAGCACCGTCGATGATGCACACCTCCTCGACCAGGTCGTTGCGGCAGGTGCCATCTCCAAGGCAGGTGTCTAGCGTGCAGGCCTCATCGTCGTCGCAGGAGTACTGCGTTCCGGCGCAGGTCTGGTCCTGGCAATGGTCCGCGAACGTGCATGCATCGAGATCGTCGCACGCGGCCTGGTCTGCAGAGGACCAGCCGTCGAGCCGTAGCTCTGGGACGCACGTCTGGCATGGGTTGTCGGCGGGTGACTGCCCGGCGCTCCAGCACTGGCTGGAGATAAGGCAGTAGCCCGCGAACATGGTGAAGGTGCATCCGCCCGCGCCATCGCAGCCGTCCGCGGTGCACTCGATCTGGTCGTCACAGGCGTAGCTCTCACCCGCACAGCCTGGAGGGCCGCAGGTGTCGTCGCGGGTGCATGCGTCCCCGTCGTCGCATGCCCGCCCCGTGGCCGGTGACCACCCGGTCGTGGACTGCGCGGGATCGCAGGTGCTGCAGGCGTCCGCCGGGTCCGGTGCCTCTTCGGGAACGCATACGCCGGCGATCAGGCAGAACCCCGCCGCCAGCGCGTGCTGGCAGGTGTGTTCGATGTCGCACACGTCCTGGGTGCAGGCCAGGGCGTCGTCGCACTCCTCGATGCGTGTGCATTCCGGTGGCTCGCCCTGAGCGCCCGAGTCGCAGCCCGACGCCTGCCAGGCGAGGAGCGGGAAGGACATCCAAAGAGCCAGCCGTGCGGAATTCTGCATGCTGACCTCCGTCGAGGGCGGTGGTGAGTCTGTGGCGAGGAGAGACTAGCATGGGGGGAGCTCACGCGAACAGGTCACCGCCTGCCCTCCTCGAGGATGTTCGGCTCGCTGGCTAGCGGATCTGGACGACCACGGTCCCGGCCGGCCGTCCGAGGACCGCCAGCCACCCGCCTGGATGCACGGCCATGGCCAGCGGATCCGTGGCGCTGTCCAGAAGGACTGCCTGACCGGTCTGCGGATCGATGGCGTGGGCCTGGTAGAGGTACCCCTCGGGATCCGCCTGCAGGAGCACCCGCTCTCCGCCGGGCGCCCAGAGCGGCGCCAGCGGAGACGCCGTCCCGGCGCGCAGGGTCCGGGTCGGGCCGCCCGCAACCGGTGTGACCTGGAGATCGAAGAGCTCCTGCGCAGCCTTCAGGTGAAGCACGTCCAGGCCGGTCGGCGAGGGCTCGTAGAACAGCATGGCCAGCGCCGACGCCACAGGCCGGTTGGTCCCGTCCTCCAGGTCGATCGCCCGGAGCTCGAGCGACTCCGCCTGGAGGTAGAGCGCGGCCGAGTCCCCCACGACCCGGAAGGGCAAGTGGGCCATGGCAAACTCGGGCGAGGGGATCAGGTCCGAGGCCAGCTCCCGCGCGCCGCTCCCGTCCACCGCGGTGGCGAGAAGCTGGTACCCGAGGCCGAGGTAGGCGCCCGGGTGGAGGATGAGGCCCCTGGCAGGGACCTCCAGGAAGTAGCCCGGGAAGTTGAGCGGCAAGTCCGGCACCAGGAGCACGGGCTGGCCCTCACCTTGCAAGGGCACGGCGCTCAGCTCAAACGTCTGGGCCTCACAGTTGAAGTTCGTCCCGATGTAGAGCCGCTCGTCTCCCGCGGACTGCCAGTAGGCCGAGGTCACGACCTCGCTGGCCACCAGGCGGGAGGGTCCGCCGGCCGCGGGGGCCAGGCGCAGCTCGGTGGTGTGCCAGTCGCACGCGATGTTCGGGTTCTCGAAGTGGTGCGCGACGGCCCGGCCGAGGTAGAGGAGGCCGGTGCCGTCCCGGGTGAAGCGCAGGGGGCCCAGCGCGTCGGAGGCCACCTGGTAGGCGGGAGCGTCGGGATCGTCCAGCGACAGGATGGAGAGTGCGCCGGCGACGGCCTGTTCATCCCAGCCGGTGATCACCGCCACCCGCGTTCCGTCGTCCGACGGCCAGAAGAGACCCACCGCGGAGGCCAGCCTCCGGCTGGCGCCGGCGTCCGCGACCCAGAGGTGGGCGTAGGCGCCATCGGGGGTCAGGAAGATCACCCTGGAGCCATCCGGGGTGAACTCCGCCCAGCGCACCCCGGCCGCGAGGTCCACGCTGGTCCGATCGACCAGATCGGTCAGGCGCAGCCGGTTCTCGGCCTCATCCACGCTCAATAGCTGCCGGCAGTCCGGCGAGAAGGACTCCAGGAGCGAGCCTCCCGGCGCGACCACCAGGGGCGAGGCAAAGCCCTGGGCGAACGCGCGGCTGCAGGGATCCGCGGGATCGTCGGCCCCGCCATCCGTGGCCGCTCCCTCGCCCGGATCGTCCGTCGAGCCCCCGTCGCTGTCGGACGCATCGGGTTCTCCGTCCCCGGCGTCGGCCGGGCTCCCGGCGCCCGAGGAGCAGCCCGGGGCCCCGAGCAGCAGCCAGCATCCCAGCCAACACCCCAGCCCATGTCCCAGCGAGATGACGAGCGGCGTACGCACAGGCACCCCCGATTGGTGGCGCTCCCACTCTTGCGGCATCAGCCCGACCCGCGTCAACCTCGCCCGAGCACCAGGCCGCACGGCCCGGGTCCTGCGGGTACTTGCCGTCCTTCGGGCCCCATTGGGTGTAGGATGGCTCGCGGGTCTGGCGGGTAGCGGGGAACTGGAGGCTCACGTGAAACGCGCAGTGGTGCGAAAGCCGGCGAGGAAGGCTGCCAGGAAGATCGTCAGGAAGCCGGCCAAGAAGGCAGCCAGGAAGGCAGCCAAGAAGCCTGCCAAGAAGGTCGCCAGGAAGGTAGTCAGGAAGGCCGCCAAGAAACCGGCCAGGAAACCGGCCGAGGATGAGGTGCTGGCCATCGTGTTCGTGCCGGCGCTGATCGCCCTGCTGGCCCGGGCGGAGCAGTTGAAGGGCGCGCCGCTCACCCGCGTAGAGGTCGAGCGCATCCGGGACGAGGGCGCCTGCATCGCGCTCCCGGCCAGCGCCGTCGCGGACGTGGACGAGGGCCGCGGCTACCCCGACATCGATCCGGAGCGGGCCTGGGAGCAGTGGCAGGCGGTCCGGGTCAGCGTCCTGTCGGCGATGCCGGATCGGTAGCCTCGATAGAAAGCTGCCGCGTAGAAAGGTGCCAGCCTCTTTCGGAAGCGGCCATCCCGGCAGGTTCAGGCTCTCCAATGCGAGATGTGTAACCCTTGGAAATGCAACGATTGACGCAGTTATGACGCGCGTCAAAGCTGCGTCAAAAAGCGTCAAAAAGAGGCTGGCACCTTCGCCCGGACCGCCATGAATCGCTATTGGTTCTAAGCCGCCTCTTGCCATCCCTCGGTGAAAAGCGACCCCGGCGTCGCGCAGAGGAAAGTGATCAGGGACGTGGCACGCTGCAACCACTTTCGGCGGTCTTCAGCTGGGAGGGGTGGCTTGGATCGATTGATGAACGCGACACCTGGTGTGGGATGAGGCGTTGAAGGAGAGTGCTGGGATGGAGGCGGTCGAGCTCACGCGGCTGAAGCAAGCCTACACCCTGCTCGGGGTGCTGCCGGACTCAAGTGCGCTGGGGATCCGGCGGGCGTACGGGCGTCAGGCCAGGACGTGGCGATCGGACCGGTGGCCGGAGGGCAGCCCGCAGCGGGAGCGGGCCGTGGCGCGGCTGCAGGAGCTCAAGCAGGCCTTCCGGTTGATCAGACACGCACCGTTGCGCTACCACGTCGAGTCTCCTGGTGTCCCGGCCCGGGCCGGTCGGCCTGGACCGCGGCACAGCGCGCCTGTCACGAACTGGTTCGAGTGGATCGTGCGCTTCGCGTGCGGCGCGGCCTTCGGCCTGCTCGTCCTGGTCCTGCACTGCCTCGTGGAGCTCTCGACGGCGATCCTGATCTGTGTCCCGCTGGCGACCGGGCTCGGGTCCGCCCTGCTCGGCGACCGTTTCTGGCACACGATCTTGAGGAGCATGCTGTGGTGGGCCTGAGCTAGAGCAGGCCGGTGCGGTCGAAGTACACCTCGTTGCGCCGGATCAGGCCGCCCTCGAGCTGGACCAGGCACACCCCGTCGAGCTCCAGGAGCTTCCCGCGAGTCGGGACGCGGGCGTGCCACAGGTTGACGAAGCCGCCTGCCATGGGGATGGAGCTCCGCTGGGTCCAGACCCAGTCCGGGTAGCGGGCCAGGAGCTTCCTGAAGTAGCCGAGCAGCGCCTCCCGGCCCTGGAGCCCGCGGGGCACGGCGGGATCCAGGTAGAAGGCGTCCGGCGCGTAGAAGCCGGCCAGGACCTCGGGCCGGTTGCCGGTCCAGGCCGGCAGCCAGGAGTCCGCGAACCTCCGCGCCGCGTCCTCGCCCAGCGCTCCTTCGAGCTGCATGTCCACCTCCAGCCTCCCGGGCATCCTACCACCTGGCGGCGCGGGCGAGGCGATGCTAGACCAGGACGGTGAGGAGCGCGCGCTCCGCTGGCGCAGGCTCCCCGGGAGGATGCATGCTCAACGTCGGCAGCCTGGTGGGGGCCCTGTTGGTTTGCTGGAGCGCCGCCGGGTGCGGCACCGAGGCCGGGTTCGCGCCCTTCAGCCCGCCGGTGCCGGCCCAGCCGTACGTCGACCGGCCCTTCCTGCAGGAGGAGAACCACACCACCAACGAGCTCGAGCCGGGCATCGGCGCGCTGGTCGCGGTGGCGCTGCCGCCCCCCGAGGCCTCCGGGTTCGAGGTCCCCACCCAGGTGACGCCCCGCGGGCTGGTCGGGCGCGACGGCCAGGGCGCACCGCGGATCGCCTCCATCCCCGCGGCCGATCCCGACCTGATCGCGGCCTCGTTCCTCGGCGCCGAGCTGCTGCTCGCCGGTCCGCGCGGGCTCTACCGCTGCGGCCCGGCCGCGTGCGCGGCGAGTGACCCGGCGCCTGCCGGGCTCACCGTCCTCGGCCTGGCGCCCGCGGCCACCTCGACGCGGGTGTACGTGCTGACCGACGTCGGGCTCGGCTGGCTCGACGCCGGTGGGGCCGTGCGCTGGCCGGCGCCGGGCGGGGCCTCGGTGACCGCGGCCCTGGAGCGCGGCGACGACCTGCTGCTCGCCGGGCCGGCCGGCCTGGCCGCCCACCCGCGGCCCGCCGGGGACACGCTCGGCGCGGCGCGCTGGACGTTCACCGCCGCCGATGGCCTGGCCGCCGGCCGGATCGCCGCCCTGGTCGCGGACGTCACGCTCCCGCAGGCGCTCGACCTGGTGGCCGTGGGCGACGCCGGGCTGCAGGGCCTGTCCCTCGCCGGCGCGGCGCCGCAGGTGGTGGAGGTGCCGCTCTTCGCCGCGGATCGGGTTCCGCTGGATCGGCCCACGGCCGCGACGCGCGCCGCGGACGGCGGGCTGCTGGTGGCCACCCGCGGCGGCGCCTGCCGCGTCATGGAACGCGGCCTCGGCCCCGAGTGGCGGGTGTACAACGCCGAGCGCTGGCTGCCCGACGGCGACGTGCGCGGCCTGGCGGCCGATCCTCGGCTCGCCGACGGCCCGCTCTACTTCGCCACCGCGGGCGGCCTGGCCAGGGTCACCGCGCGGCGGCTGACGCTCGAGGAGAAGCTCGCGCCCTTCGTCGAGCGCGTCGTCCTGCGGCACGATCGCGACGGCGCGGTGGCCGACTCGCACCTGACCCGGCGCGGCGATCTCTCCTCCAACATCCCCTGGGACTCGGACAACGACGGCGGCTGGACCGCCTACTGGCTGCTGGCCGAGTGCTTCCGCTACCAGGTTACCGGCGATCCGGCCGCGAAGCAGCACTTCGACCGGTCGCTCGAGCGCATGCTCAGCCTGCAGACCCTGACCGGCACCGACTACTTCCTGGCCCGGGCGGTGATCCGCAAGCAGGGCTGCCCACTCGACGACTGCGACGGTCCTGACGACGGCGAGTGGTTCACCTCCCCGGACGGCGAGTGGTGGGTCAAGGGCGACACCTCGAACGACGAGGTGACCTCGCACATGTTCATGATGGGCCACGCCTACGAGCTGTGCGCCGACGGCGAGCAGCGCGCCCAGATCCGCCAGCACGTCTCGCGCATCGTGGGCGGCCTGCTCGACCACGGCTACCAGCTCCTGGACGTGGACGGGCTGGTGACCACCTACGGGCAGTTCGATCCGGCCTACGTCAACGACTCGCTGCCCGGCAAGTACGGCGACGGCGGCCACCGCTCGGCGCAGCTCCTGGCCTGCCTGGTGCTGGCCTACTACATGACGGGCGAGGCCCGCTACCTCGAGGCCGAGCGGCTGCTCGTCCGCGAGCACCACTACGACACCAACGTGCTGACCGAGGCCGACTACCCCTTCCGCGCGGGCAACGGCGACGGCGACGAGCTGGGCACCCAGGCCTTCTTCGTGCTGGTGCGCTTCGAGCAGGATCCGGCCCTGCGGGCCACGTGGCTGGCCGGCTGGGAGAACACCTACCGCCACCTGGTGCTGCAGCAGGGCGCCTTCTGGGATCTGGCCCACGCCGTGATCGGAGGCGCCGCGCCGCGGTTCGAGGAGGCCGGGCGCTGGCTGCGCCTGGCGCCGGTCGACTTCATCCGCTGGGAGATGCGCAATCTCCAGCGCCGCGATCTCGTGGCCGCGCCGGACTACTACCACGACAGCGGGCGGATGCGCTCGGACGGCCGCATCCTGCCCTACGACGAGCGGCCCAACGATCGCTGGAACACCGATCAGTTCAAGGTCGAGGGCGGCCTGGGGCCGTTCATCGAGATGGACGGCGCCGACGTGCTGATGCCCTACTGGATGGGGCGGCACTACGGGATGATCATCCCCGAGTGAAGGCCGCTCACTCGATGGGCTTCATGCCGGCCTCGACGCAGATGGGTCTCTCGCCCTCGAAGAAGTAGTAGGCGTCGTTGGCCCGCACCAGCCAGCGGCCGTGCCCCTCGTCGCGGAAGCTGACCGCCCTGTGGTTGGCTGGCGGGTCCTTGAACCGATCGAGATCCAGCTCGGGCACGGTGTCGCGCCGGCCGCCGCCCCGGGCGAGCTTCACCTCCGGCCCGAGCAGGCGCGCGAGCGCCTCCCGCTGGTCGAGGTGCAGCGCCAGGACGAGCTGGTTGTAGGCCAGATCCACGGCGGCGTGGGGGCTCGCGGCGAAGGGGTAGTGCAGCATGAGCTGTCCCTTGGCCCTGGCCTCCTGGTCGATGGAGAAGCGGAAGGTGGCCGGCTCGTAGGCCAGGTACGGGCCGTTCTCCTTCACCCAGGCCCGGCGCTCGGCGCTGTCTCTGAACCTCCGGCCCAGCATGTCCTCGAGCCGCGAGCCCAGGAACCCCTGCACCTCACCCGTGCTCCGCAGGCCCTCGGGCGGCGAGTCCAGGAACTCGGAGAACACCTCGACCACGTGGCGGTCGGTGCGAATGAGGTCGAGCAGGTGGACGGCCTCCCAGGCCAGCGCCGGGTACTTCCTGGCCACCTCGGCCAGCGGGTACACCGCGGCCCGGTGCACGCTCACCAGGAACCAGGTGGCCGCCTGGCGCTCGGCCGGGGTGGTCTTCGGATCCGCGATCTTGCGGACGTTCTCCAGCGCGCACTCCCCGGTGATGTCCTGCCAGGCCAGGGCCGGCGCGCCCGCCAGGAGCAGCGCGCAGAGGGCGCACAGCGACAGCAGCCCGCGCATGGGTCACCTCCGTCGTTCGCCTCATTATACGGATCAGCCCGGCGGAAGTCGTCGTGCAGGGGGTTGACATGCACGCCCCTCCCGCCGCCTAATGACCTCGATTGCTGACTCGAAGGTGCGATGGGAGGCGACCGATGGACGAGAAGAGCGGATTCAGCCGGCGCGATCTGTTGAAGCTGCTCGGCAGCGTGACCGTGGCGGCCGGGGCGGGCTCGGTGGTGGCCACCCTGCTGCCCGGCTGCGGCGAGGACCAGGCCAGCGATCTCCCGGCCGGCTGCAGCCTGCTGTCCGAGGAGACCGTGATCGACCTCACCAACGGCTATGCCTACGAGGTCCAGGAGCTCCAGTGCCAGGTGGATCAGCCGGCCCTGGACTGCTACTGCTACACCGGCGACTACGTCTACTACTCGGGCGACTACCACGCGCCGGTGAACGGCCGGCCCTGCGTGTGTGTGCGCAGCCGCCTGGCCGAGTAGCCCGCCCCGCGGTGAGCCCCGCCCTCCAGATCGCCCTCGTCCACGCCTTTCCGCTCGAGCTGGACTCGGCCGCCTGCCGGGGCCTGCGCTGGCTGCGCGACGAGCTCACCCGGCGCGGGGCGCGGGTCGAGGCGGTCACGCCCGCGGATCCGGGCGCGCTCGGCGTGGCGCTGGCGACGGCCGGGGTGGTCTGCGCGGGGGAGCTCCGGCCCTGCGAGCACGAGCTGGCCGTGGTGTCTGCCCTGGCGCGCTGCCCCGCGCCGCTCGTGCTCCTGCCCCAGGGCTACCCGTTCTGCGAGATCGGGACCCGGGTCTGCCCCCGCTGCCCGCTCCGGCTGCGGTGTGAGAGCACCCACCGGGTGGCCGCCTACCGCCACCTGTTCGCGCGCGCCGCGCGGGTGGTGTACCTCTCGCCGCTCCACCGCCGGGCCTGCGAGGGCTTCCTGGGCGCGCACCCCGGGGCGCTCACCCTGGCGCCTCCGGACCCCTGGCCGCTGCCCGCGGGCGGGGGCGAGGGGAGCGCGGCCTTCCCCAACCCCAACGATCCCGGCGAGTGGGAGCGGCTGCGCGAGCACTGCCTGGCGCACCCTGGCGAGGTGGTCTCGGCCTACGCGGACGAGCTCCCGCCCGGCGATCTCCCGGACAACCTGCGGCCCGTGCGCCTGGCCCGGTCCGGCCCCCGGGGCGAGTTGCTCGCCCGGCACGCGCGGCTGGTGCTGCTCCCGGAGCGGCCGCTGCCCTTCGGCCAGGACGCCGCCGCCATGCTGCTCGCCGGGCGCGGCGCCGCGCTGGGCGAGGCCGTCGGGCTGGCTCACTGGCTGGGCCCGGAGCCGGGCGCCGGGGCCATCCAGGCGCTCGTGGACGAGGCCCGGCGCGAGCTGCCCGGGCTGGTGCTGGAAGCGGGCTCCGCCCTGCCGGCGCCCGCCCCGCAGGCCCCGCGCTTCGGGCGCGTGCTCCTGTGGGCGCACGGCCTGGGGCTCGGCGACTCGATCAACCTCCTGCCCTTCGCCCGCTCGCTGGCCGAGTCCTGCCGGGAGGGGCTCACCTGGGCGCTCCCCGCCCGGCACGCGACCCTGCTCGAGGGCGCGCTGGACGCCAGCCTGCAGCCCCACGAGGAGCTCGATCCGGAGCAGGCCCGCGCCCGTTTCGAGCTGGTGGTCGAGGTGTCGGTGTACCGCGATCGCCTGTACGCCGGCGACCTGGTGGACGAGCGCTGGCTGCAGCTCGAGCTGGCCCGGCCGAGCAACGGCTTCCAGCGTGTGCACGAGAACCTGCTCGACCTCCTGGCGAGCGCGGGCCTGCCCGCCCGCCCGGAGCGCCCGCGCCTGGCGCTCCGCCCGGAGGAGCGGCGGGCGGCCGAGGCGCGCCTGTCGTCCGCCGGGCTGGACGCCCGCGCGGGGCTCGTCCTGGCCGTGCACCCCGGGGCGGGCGCGGCGGTGAAGCGCTGGCCCCCCGGGCGTTTCGGCGAGCTCTGCAGGTGGGCCCGGCGCGAGCTCGGGGCCGGGCTGGTGCTCCTCGGCGGGCCGGAGGAGGACGCGCTGCTGGACGCCGTGCTGGCGGCGGAACCCGGGGCGGCGCTCGTCTCGCGGGGCGAGCCGCTGCGCGAGGTGGCCGCGCTGCTCCAGGCCTGCACCGCGCTCGCCTGCAACGACTCGGGGCTGATGCACCTGGCCTGCGCCGTGGACACGCCGGTGCTGGCCCTGTTCGGGCCCTCCAGCGAGCACGTGTGGGGACCCTCCGCGCCGCTCGCCCAGGTGGTCGCCCCGGCCGGCGGCGGGCCTGGCCGACGCGCCCTGGACGCGCTCGGGGTGTCCGAGGTGGCCACCGGGCTCGCCGCGCTCCTGGGGCGGATCGCCGCCGCGCCGCCGGGCGACGTCCGCCGCCTGCTGGCGCGCTCCCCCTCGGCCCGCCGCGAGCAGCTCGCGGACGGGTGGGGCTGGGCGGCCGCGCGGGGCCAGGCTCGCCTGGCCTGCCGCGGCGCAGGAGACCCGGTGGCGCTCCTGCTCGAGACCGCCGCGCGTCCGGTCGCGTACGCCGAGCTGTGCGCGGCGCACGGCGCCGCCCTGGTCGAGCTGGCGCTGGTGGCCGGGCTCCTCGCGCCGCCCTGGGCCGCGGCCGCGCTGGGGGGGGAGCGCGGATGAGCCGGCTCGAGCCCCGCCTCGGCTACCTGGCCGAGTCCGGTTTCCAGCACGCCTTCCCGGTGGAGGCCATGCTGCGGGTGGCTCCCGGGCCGTTGTTCACCACCGGGCAGCGGCTGGCCGAGCGCTTCCACGGGCGCACCGAGGTGGTCCGGGTGGGGGCCGAGGGACTGTCCGCGGCCCTGGCCGCGCGCGGTGTCGACGTGCTGGTCTCCAGCAGCCACCTGCTCCCGCCGGCCATGCTGCGCGCCCAGGCGCCCGGGCTCAGGGTGGTGTTCGTCAGCCACGGCGAGAGCGAAAAGACCCACGGACAGGGCGCCAGGCCGCAGCCCTCCTGGCAGGTGATGCCGGTGAACGCGCAGTTCGATCTGGCCCTGGTCGCCAGCCACCACCACTTCCAGACCCAGGTGAACCCGCGCAAGGAGCTGGTGGGCTACCTCAAACACGATCTCTTCCTGCACGGCGGCTACGGCCTGCGCGCGCCCGAGCCGGGCTGGGTGCTGTGGGCCCCGGGCTGGGGCCGGCACTCGTCGGTCGCCCACTGGCTGGACGCCGTGGTCGAGGCCACGGGCCGGCTGGGGCTGCGCTGCCTGCTGCACTTCCACCCCCACAGCCACACGACCGAGCCGCACCTGGTGCAACGCGCCCAGGCGCTCGTGCTGCGCCACGATCACCTGCGCCTGGCGCAGTGCTTCAACGTCCTCGAGCTCATGGCGCGCTCGGCGCTCCTGCTCGGGGACGTGTCCTCGGTCACCCACGACTGGCTCATGTTCGATCGGCCGCTGGTCTTCCTCGATCACCCGGGCCTGAGCTTCCCGGACGAGAAGCGCCTGTTCCCGGTGGGCCGCGCGCTGCGCCACCGGGAGGAGCTCTCGCGCGCGCTGGGCGAGGAGCTGGCCGAGCCCGCGCGCGGCAGCGCCGCCCGCCGACAGGCCCTGGCCGAGCGCTACTTCCAGCTCGACGGCCGCGCCGCGGAGCGGGCCCTGGAGGCCATCCTGCGCTGGTGGCACGGCCCCTGGGCCAAGGGGCCCTGAGGCCAGGCCGGGGGTGGAGACCGAATTCTGGCTGGACGGGACGATCTCCGCGCGCTACATTGGGTACGACCAGGGGCGGGAGAAGGAACGGTCCTGCACCATGCGCGAGTGCGAGTACCTGGCCCGCTGTCCGTTCTTCAACGACCAGATGAGGGGCATGCCCAGCATGGCCGAGCACATCAAGGCGCACTACTGCCGCGGGATCTTCGCGGAGTGCGCCCGCTACCAGGTGGTCCAGGTGCTCGGGCCTGGCAGCGCGCCCCCGGACCTGTTCCCCATCCAGACGGCGCGGGTCGAGGAGATCGTCACCGCGGGGAAGAAGTGAGGCTGCCCATGCGAGCATCGTTCGCGCTTCTCGTCGGGCTGACGTCCTGGTCGCTAGGGGGCTGCGGCGGGGACGGCGACGCCTTCGCCGCCTGCAAGTCCGCCATGACGGCGCTGTGCGACAAGGCCTGCGAGTGCACCGGCGGCGGGGCCTGCAACATGGGCAACGACATCGGCGGGAGCTTCCCCTTCGAGAGCCGCCAGGAGTGCCTGGACTGGTACGTGGTGGCGGGCTGCCGGGACTCGGACGGCGACTTCCCGCCGGACTCCTTCTTCGAGGGCTGCGAGGCCGCCGTGGCCACGGCCCAGTGCCGGACCGACCCCGACCCGGCCGTGATCGTGCCCGCCGCCTGCGTCTACCAGGGCGACTGAGCGCGCTGAAACAGGTCCACCTGGCGCGCCCCCGGGTCTTGTCCTATAGTGCGCATGAAGGGGCTCGGGGAGACGTGCTCCCGGCCGGGGTCCGGCCGCGCTCCCTGGCGTCCACGCTCCTCGTCTCCCTGTTGCAGCGACCCGGACCCCCAGAAGGACGGTGCAGCATGCGTACGCTTCCGAGGCTTGTCGGCGGGGCCCTGGTCGGGCTCCTCACGTGGGGTTGCGCGCCTTTCAACGGCAAGCTCCCCGCCATCGACCTCGGGTCCCTGTCGGTCGAGGACCACCCCATCCGCCAGGCCCCGATCACCGTGTTCCTCGACAAGCCCGAGATCGTGGACGACGACGACGAGAGGGACTTCTCCCCGATCGCCGATGCCTTCGCGCTCTCCCTGCGCCAGCGCCTCGACGAGTACCTGTGCGCGGGGCGCAAGGTGTTCGGCGCCTGCGTCGACGCTCCCGCCGAGGGCGCCTACCGGATGGCGCTCCGGGTCGTCGTGGACGACTACCGGGCCGCGCGTGGTGGGTTCCACCTGCTCGCGGCGAGCGTGTTCCTGCCACCGCTGCTGGGGATGGCCTGGGGCTTCCCCGTGTGCCCGGGCACCTGCACCTGGCACCTGGATCTCGCCCTGTTCTCCCCCGCCGGCGATCAGGTCTGGAAGCGGACGCTGGACCCCGGGAAGGGCTGGGCGAACTGCTCGTCGGCGCTCGACATGGCCCGCAACATCGGCAGGAGGTTCGAGGAGGTCGTCGGCGAGCTCTCCCAGACCGCGGCCGGCTTCGATGAGGCCGTCGCCCGGGCGCGGGAGGCCGAGAGCCGACGGCTCGCGGCGGCGCCGGCGCGAGCGCCGGGCAGGGCCGCGATCATCGCGGTGTTCACCCTCGAGGACCGCGGGGCGGGCCTGGGCACGGACGTGCAGGAGCGGCTGAGCGAGTACCTGGCCTCGGCCATCGCCGCCTCCGGGCACTACCAGGTCATCCCCCGCGCCCAGCTCAAGGAGCGGCTCGGGCTGCAGAAGACCGAGACCTACAAGGCATGCTACGACCAGAACTGCCAGATCGAGCTCGGCAAGGAGCTGGCGGCCGAGAAGACGCTGTCCACCCAAGTCATCAAGCTCGGGGCGAACTGCATGGTGACGGCGGTGATCTTCGATCTGAGGACCGCGGCCAGCGAAGGCGGGGCGAGCCAGGAGGGCGGCTGCGGCGAGGACGAGCTGGTGAGGTCGATGAAGGACGTGGTCGCGAAGCTCACCCGGGCGAAGTAGCCCCCGCCGGTCGCGGCACTCGCGGCCCGAGGAAGGTGAGCTGCCCGCCCCTGGGGCGGACCGGGCCAGGCGTCACCTGGAGCTGGCCTGCAAGTTCGATGAGAGGATCTCCCGGCGCTGCGCGACCCTGGGCCAGGCCGAGGCCCAGGTGCCGGCCGCGAGGTAGCGCCGGAGGAGGCGAGGATGCGGGTCGCGCGCGGTGCCTGGTGGGTCTCGGTGTGCTGGCTGGGCGCCAGCCTGGGCGCCTGCTCGGACGCCGGCGGCCCGGACTGCCAGCCGCTCCAGGCCCGCCCCTTCGAGGAGCGCGCGGATCCCACCTTCCTGCGCGGGCCCTGGCTCTTCCACGCCACGAGCGATCGCCTCGTCTTCGGTTTCGACACCGCCGAGGCCTGCCAGGGGACGGTCGAGCTCGGGCGGCCGGGCGAGGCGCTGGCGCCCGCGGGCGAGGAAGCGGCCTCCAGGCTCGAGCACCAGCTCGAGGTCGCGGGGCTCGCGCCGGACACCCGCTACGCCTACCGGCTCCGCTGCGGGGCCCTCGAGAGCCAGGAGCACACCGCCTACACCGCGCCCGCGCCCGGCGCGGCGGTTCGTTTCGCGGTCCTGGGCGACACCCAGAGCCACCCGGAGGTGAGCGCGCGGGTGGTGCGGGAGGTCCTGCCCTTCGAGCCGGCCTTCCTGCTGCACGTGGGCGACGCGGTGGGCGGGGGCGCGGAGCAGTCCGCCTGGGACGAGCAGTTCTACCCCCCCCTCGAGGCGCTGCAGGACCACGCGCCCGTCTACGCGGCGCTCGGCAGCCACGAGCAGGACGGGTACGGCTACCACCGGCGCTCGCCGGGCGAGCTCCTGTCCCCGGAGTCGCCGGAGGACAGCTGCTACGCCTTCTCCGCGGGCAACCTGTTCGTGCTGGTCATGAGCACCGAGGGCCTGTTCTTCCCGGTGACCGAGGAGGTCGGCACGCCCATCTCGGAGTGGATCGAGCGGGTGGTGGCCTCACCCGAGGCCCGGGCTGCCACCTGGCGCGTGGCCATCGGGCACCAGCCGGCCCGGGTCGAGGGCTGGACGCCCGGCAACTGCGAGCCGCCCACGACCTTCAGCGGCAACCCCTTCGTGGCCGGGTGGCTGCTGCCGCTGCTCGCCGAGCACGGCTTCCAGGCCTACTTCTCGGGCCACACCCACGCCTACGAGCGGGGCGAGGTGGCCGGGGTGCACACCTTCGTGACCGGCGGCGGGGGAGGGGATCTGGACGAGCTCTGCCGCGAGCTGCCCGAGATCGCCGTGTTCCGCTCCGTGCACCACCACCTGCGGGTCACGGCCGGCTGCGACCAGCTCACCGTCGAGGCCTGGGCGCTCGACGAGGCGGCCCCCTTCGACCGGGTGGACATCCCGGCGAGCACGGGGGCCGGTGAGGGAGGGTGAGCATGGGAACCACGACGAGGCGAGCTGATTTTTTGCTTCTACCTGCCGTGCTGATCGGCATGCTCGCCGGTCAGGCCGCGGGGCAGGGCGGGGACGTTTCCTATCCGTTCCACTGCCATACGATCGGCTACTGAGGCCAGGGAGACCGTCATGCGCATGGGCTGGAGACGGCTCGCGGTGTGGATCCTGCTGGCGGCCACCGGGCTGGCGGCGGGTTGCGACGAGACCGGGGAGGAGGGAGACGACCCGACCGCGACCGCCCTGGACCCGGCCCCGGAGTCCATCATGGAGGTGACGCTCACCGACGTCGACGGCACCACCAAGGAGGTCCGGCTACCGGTCAACCAGCTCGTGGTGCTGCTCGAGGAGAGCACTTCGGCCGCCGAGGCCTCGCGTACCCTCGAACAGATGCTCCGGGACCAGGCTGGCGTCGGCCTCAGGCGGGTCGGGGAGATCCCGAGCCTGCGGATCTACCAGCTCGAGCTCGACAACCCGCACGCCGAGCCCCAGCAGGCCGTCGGGTTGCTGGATGAGGTGCTCGAGGCGGTCCAGGCCTACCCGCAGGTGGCCTCGGCCTCGTACAACTCGGTCTATCGGTTCAGCATCGCCGAGAACGGCGATGACAACTGCGACGTCCGCGGTCCGCTCCGGAGCGCGTACTCCACAATCGACTACTACCAGACCGCGCCGGTGTTCGACGTGGTCCTGGGCCTGCTGGCGCAGTCCCCGGTCGTGGTCGGGGTCATCGACTCGGGCATCGATCTGACATCGGGGCAGTTCGACGACATCCAGCGCGGCGGCGCGTTCGAGTTCGTCTCGGCCACCAGCCTGGCCCCCGTCGCCGCGGACGTCAGCGCCGCGCGGCACGGCACCGCGGTGTGCGCCATCATCGCGGCCGACAACGAGGACGGGGCGAGCAACGGCCTCGCCCTGCGCGCGCTCGACTCCCGGCTCCACCTGGTGGTGGGTGCCCCCGCGACCACGACGGGCGAGGCGCTGCTCATGAGCATCCTGGCGACCACCAAGGTGGCCGTCAACCACGGCGCCCAGCTCGTCAACCTGAGCCTGGGGGACAACAGCGTGAGGAACGTCTTCCCTTCGCTGAGCAACGCCCGGGCCGCCTTCACACGCCTGGCCGTGGACACGCCCGAGGTCCTGTACGTCGTCTCCGCGCCCAACGAACCGGGCCTGGTGGTGGCCGGGAACGCCGCTCCGGCCGGCCTGCCGGTCGATAACATCCTCACCGTGGGCGGCCTCGACGGCTTCGACTTCTCGGTCTACCCCGCCTCCGCGGTGGCCCCTGGCGTCGACCTGGCGGCGCCTGGCGTGGAGGTGCCGACCTGCTGCGACGCCGGGAACGGCCTCACCTACGGGACGGGGAACTCGTTCGCCACCCCCATCGTGACCTCCATCGCCGCCCTGGTGAAGTCGCTCGCACCCTCGATGACCGGCGCGGAGCTGAAGGCCTTCCTGCTCGCTCCGGCCAACACCTACACCGCGCCCGAGGCGGTGGGCGGCCGGCGTCCGGCCCTGCTACGGACCGTGGCCAACGCGATCCTGCAGCGCGGCAGCCCGGGCACCGAGGTCCGGGAGGTGCTGGACTACCACAACGCGCAGCCCCCCGATGGCCTGGCCGACTCGCCCGGGCTGATGATCAGCCGCCTGTTCAGCGAGGCCGACTTCTCCATCTCCGGGCCTGGCTACGAGCGCCACTACACCCAGGACCCTGGCGACACGGATCCTGCGACGATCGTCACCGCGACCGCCAACTACATCACGCCGGGCCAGCTCCAGTTCTGGCTGGCGCAGGACGACGATCTGTTGAAGGTCGATCTCGGCGCCTTCCTGCTCGGCACTCCCTACACCCTCAGCAGCTCCGCTGGCTCGCGCAGCACCATGCTGGTCGTGGCCGGCTCCGCCTCGGGGGATCGCTTCACGGGGTCCGCCGTGTCCGGGACGGTGACCTTCAGCGAGTGCGAGATCACCACCCGCTCGCTCCCGCTGGACAGCTTCACGCTCGGCGAGGCGGCGGACATGATCGCCATCGAGGTGGTCGGGCGGATCGAGGGCGTGGTCGCGGTGGGCATGATCAACAGCGAGCCGGTCCAGGACGGGGTGCGCTACGAGATCCAGGCGACCTTCACCAAGTGCTTCGCGCTGTCCGGGCCCGACGAGGCGACCCTGGCCGCGATCGAGCAGCAGTGCATCGGCGGGTACCAGCACTTCCCCTGAGCGATCCAGCTCGCGGCTGGGTGGCACCCGCAGACTGCTGGAGGGACCGATGAAGCTGGTCATCGTGGAGTCGCCCAACAAGTGCAAGAAGATCGGCGGTTACCTGGGGGCCGGGTACCGCCTGGTCGCCACGGTGGGACACTTCCGGGACCTCCCGGCCAGGGAGCTGGCGGTCGATCTGGCGACCATGATGCCGACCTACGAGATCGACCGGAAGAAGGCGGACGTGGTGGAGCGCCTGAAGGCCGAGGCGGCCAAGGCCGAGGAGGTGCTCATCGCCACCGACCCGGACCGGGAGGGGGAGGCCATCGGCTGGCACGCGGCCCAGGTCCTGGGCCTGGAGGCGCCGAAGCGGATCGAGTTCCACGAGATCACCAAGGCCGCCCTGGCGAAGGCCGTGGCCAGGCCCCGGGCCATCGATCAGGCCCTCGTGGACGCCCAGCAGGCCCGCCGGGTCCTCGACAGGCTGGTCGGCTACAAGGTCTCCCCGCTCCTGCGGCCGCTCGGGAAGGGCCTGTCCGCGGGCCGGGTCCAGACGGCCACCCTCCACCTCGTCTGCCAGCGGGAGCGGGAGCGGCTGGCCTTCGAGGCCGAGCCGTTCTGGGTCCTGAAGGTGACCTACGGAAATGGCCTCGTCTCGGAGCTGGCCGAGGAGTCCGGGAAGCCCAGGCGGCCGAGGGACCCGGGCCTGCTCGAGGCCCTCCTGGCGAGCGCGCGGGGGTCGCCTCACCTGGTGACCAGGCTCGAGCGGAAGGAGGTCGAGAGGCGGCCTCCGCCTCCCTTCACCACCAGCACCCTCCAGCAGGCCGCGAGCGCCCGGCTCGGGATGGTCCCGGCCAGGACCATGAAGGTCGCCCAGGAGCTCTTCGAGGAGGGCCACATCAGCTACCACCGGACGGACTCCGTGGCGCTCTCGCCGGAGGCGGTGGCGCTGGCCCGGCTGTGGGTCTCGAAGCACTTCCCCCTGTCCCTCCCCGACCAGCCGCCCGTTTACAGGTCCAAGGCGGGAGCCCAGGAGGCCCACGAGGCCATCCGGCCGACCTCCCTGGCCCACCCGGAGGGCCTGAGCGAGGATCAGCAGAGGCTCTTCGAGCTCATCCGGGCCCGGTTCCTGGCCTCGCAGATGAAGCCCGCCAGGCTGGCCAGGACCCTGGTCCTCACCCGCGCGCCCGGCGCCGAGGCCCTGACCTTCGCCGCCCGCGGGACCGAGGTCCTGGAGGCCCACTGGTTGAACCTGGACAGGGACGACCGGGACGAGAGCCCGGCCGACCCTGGCAAGGGGGGGAAGGGCAAGAAGGACACCTCGGAGGACGAGCTCGAGGAGCAGAAGCTCCCGGAGGTCCACGAGGGACAGGCCCTGGAGGTGAAGGAGGCCGGGAGCCAGAAGAAGGAGACGAAGCCCCAGGCCCGGTTCACCGAGGCCGGGCTGGTGAAGGAGATGGAGAAGCTGGGGATCGGGCGGCCGAGCACCTACGCCGCGACGATCGACACCCTCCACCGGCGCGGTTACGTGAAGCGGGAGAGGAAGGCCCTGGCGCCGACGGAGCTGGGGCTTCAGGTGGACGAGCTCATGCTGCACGGCCTCCCGGACCTGACGAGCCACGAGTACACGGCCGGGATGGAGCTCGAGCTGGACGGGATCGCGGACGGGAAGAGGGCCTGGCAGGAGTACCTCAAGGCCTGGTGGGCGGCCTTCCTGCCGCGGCTGGAGGAGGCGGGCAGGATCCTGGCGGCCGAGATCCGGGCCCTGAGGCGGGCCGGGGGCGGAGCGGAGGCCGGGGGTGGTCGGGACGGCCCGGCCTGCCCCAGGTGCGGGTCCCCGATGGTCCAGCGGAAGGGCAAGAGCGGCCTCTTCTGGGGCTGCTCGACGTACCCGGCGTGCCGGGGGACACGGCCGATCGGCGTCGACGCGGGCGCGAGGCGGGATGGTTGACGAGGGTAAGAAGGGTGATCCATGCCGGCGGAGAGGGTGACACTCCGGGCGCGGCTGAGGCGCCACCCGGTTCTCGCCATCGTGGGGCTCGGGCTCCTCGCGCTGGGCGTCTGGTACGCGCTCTCCGGCTCTCCGCGCCGACCCGTCGGCGCCTTCTGCAGCTCCAACGCCGCCTGCCGGTCCGGGATCTGCCTGCCGGACGCCGACTCGAAGGAGGTCGACGGCTTCGTCGAGCTCGCCCAGGCCTACGAGCTGGGCCGGAGGGCCAACCCGGCGCTGGTGGGCGAGATCGACGAGCTGCTCGGCAAGGCGTCGCGCTCGTCGCTCACCCTGCGCCCCTTGTACCCGGGCGTGTGCACCCAGCGCTGCAGCCCCGACTCGGGTTGCCCGAGGGGCATGTTCTGCGCCGAGGCGGTCTGGGCGGGCGCGATCCGGGGGTTGGATCTGGGTCGGCTGCAGCTGTGCGTGCCCGACGCCCACCCGGCCGCGCGGTTGATGCGCTGAGGCCCGCCGACGAGGAGTTCCGCGATCCGTACCGCCGCCTCGACTTCCTGGGCGGCCGCGAGATCGTGATGCGGTTCGATGCGGACGTGCCCGCGGACCGGGTCTGGGACCTGCCCCGGCAGGCCATCCTCGAGGCGCTGGCCTCCCTTCAGAAGGTCAGGCAGCCCAGGTTGACGTCGTAGCTCGGGTTGGAGGTCGACACCTGCTGGTAGTAGGCCGAGCACTGGCCATCGCTCGAGCACATGCCCGTCTTGCAGCGTCCATCGACGCACTCGTAGAGGTAGGGGTAGTCGACGAGGCAGGTGAAGCCGGCCGGGACGGGCGTGGGGCAGCAGTCCGAAGCGGTGGAGCAGGCCGGAAAGACCTGGCAGGAGGAGTAGACGGGCGCGCCCGTGCACGGGTCCGCGGCCTCGAGGCATCCATCGTTGACGAAGCCCGCGGGGTTGCCCGCGCTGGAGGCGGTGAAGTAGTCGTCGCACTGGCCGTCCGTCGTGCAGCCCGTGGAGATGCACGCCCCGGCGACGCAGTCGAAGCGGTAGGGGTAGTCGAACAGGCAGTCGTAGGGGTCGGTCATCTGGGCCGGGCAGCAGTCGACCGCCTGCTGGCACCCCTGCCTGAGGTCACAGTAGCTGTAGTAGGCCTCGCCGGTGCAATCGTCGAGGACCTCGACACAGCCGCGGCTGACGTAGGGGACCGTCCCCTGGCTGCTGAGGTACGACGCGTAGGCGCTGCAGTGGCTGTCCTGGGTGCAGTTCAGGCTCTCGCAGCGGCCGCCGCGGCACGCGTAGACGTACGGATAGGCACCGTTGCAGGTGAGCGGCGCCGGGATGTTCGCCGGGCAGCAGTCCGAGTCGACCGAGCAGCTCTGGGTGAAGGAGCAGTACCTGTAGGGGCTGGCGGTCCGTTCGCGGCAGTGGCACAGCGTCTCGACGCAGGTGAGGCCCTGCGCCTCGTAGCCCTGGTCGCACAGGCAGGTCGGCTGGCCGGCGTCCGGGACGCACGCCCCGTCGGGACCGCAGTCCACGCCTTCGCAGGGATCGACGTCCTCGACGCAGGTGAGGCCCTCGGCGTGGTAACCCGCGTCGCACTGGCACGAGGCGGCGCCCCCCACCTCGACGCACTGTCCGTGGCCCGAGCAGCCCACCCCGTCGCAGGGGTCGATCGGGTCCTGGACGCACGTCAGGCCTTCAGCGTGGTAGCCCGGGTCGCAGCCGCAAGCAGCCTGGCCGTCCGCTGCCTGACAGGTGCCATGGCCTGAGCAGGTCACCCCCTCGCAGGGATTCTCATCCGCCAGACAGGAGAGCCCCTGCGCATGGTAGCCCGGGTCGCACACGCAAGTGGCCTGACCGCCTTCGACCTGGCAAGCGCCGTGGCCCGAGCAGGTCACGCCGTCGCAGGGCTCCACGGGATCCATGACGCAGGACAGCCCCTCTGGGTGGTAGCCCGCGTCGCACCGGCACGAGGCGGCGCCCCCCACCTCGACGCACTGACCGTGGCCCGAGCAGGTGACCTCGAAGCACGGGCCGGTGGTGCCGTCCTCGACGCAGGTGAGCCCCTCGGCGTGGTAGCCGAGATCGCAGAGGCACCCGGGCACCCCCGAGGTCACCCGGCACGCCCCGTGCCCGGTGCAGTTCACGCCCCCGCACGGGTCCTCCGTGGTCGAGCCCTCATCGCAGGCCGGCAGCGCGACCAGCAGGATGGGCACCAGGAGAGCCCGCAGCCACAGGGGCTGCGACGTCGGGCGAGGGCGGAGCTCGGTGGCTTCCATCATCGATCACCCCTTGCCAGTCGGTGGTTCACGCGGCCCGAGACTAGCGCCAGGTCCTGCGCGCATCAAGAGCGCTCCCCGGGCAGGTCCGTCGAGGGGGGGCGCCGATCAGGCGGCCGCGCCGAGGCCGCCCCCTACGACCCCGACCGAGGAGACCCGGGTGGAGGGGGCCGCGGGGACCGGGGCGTAACGGCCTCGCTGCGCTTGACCCTGCCCTGAAAATGCGGCTAGATGGCGGCCGGCTCGTTGCGCCGGCGTGGCGGAACTGGCAGACGCACGGGACTCAAAATCATTGAGAACCTGAAGCAGTCTGAGCAGTTATCAAGGAATTTTGGTCCCACGCGCGGCGGGCCAATGCCATTTCAAGCAACAAATACCAGTGCTTCCTGACGGGATCGAAACCCCACAGACTCAGAAAGCTGAGTGCCCGGGCGAGCCAGGAGCCTTCACAATCCAGAGTTTCTGTGGTACACTTTTTTTTGGTTGACATGGCAGGTGACTTGGAGTGTGAAAAAAGACGAGAAGGCGTCTTCTGGAAGAGGGAGTTCGTGGTTTTTTCGGGAGTTGCGGGGTTGGAGAAGCGAAAAGAATAAAAGGAAAGACAGCGTAGTATCAATGCAGGTGATGAGGTTACGTCAGGAACGAAGAAGGAAGAAGAGCTAGAAGAGAGAATCGAACGCCTAGAAGTGCAGGTCTTTGGAGGTGCGCAGATGCCTCAGAAAGCATACAAGCAGGAAGTACTTGTTGAGGGGAGTCCCGAGTACGAAGCCCGCGCTGGGCAGTTAGTATCATCATTTTCTGGTCAATCCTTCTCTGTTGAGCGCCAAGACTACTTGATGGAATATGTCTGCAAAACGGAATGTGAAACGCTTGAGAAGTACGATAGAACAATTCGCGTAAGTGTGATGGTGGCGTCTAGATTCACGTACCATTCCCAATCGGATCCTATTGGTTACATTAAAAAAGGATTCAAGATTAGGTTGAGCCATAAGTTCCAAAAAGATGATCCTGATATTAATCTTCGATTGCTATGCGGTCAAGGTGTTGCTGGTGCAGCCTTCAGCAGCGGTTCTTGGGCGATTGGCGATCGCGCAACAAACTCCATCACAATGCAAAAGGGAGATATGATAAAGGGAATTGATCATAACTTTGATGAGGTTCAAAGGAGCAAAGTTGGACATCTGAAATTCATATGTAGCTATCCGATCAAGAAACTAGAACGACGCGGAGGAAGGGCACTTCCGATTGGGAAGGTTATTGGTGTAATCAATATTGACAGCAGTGAGAAAACCCTCAAAGACTTCGAGCAAAGTGGAATCCTTCAGCATCTACTAGGCGAAACCAAGCCAGATGGAACAAAAAAACAAGGCCGGATGTCAGACCTGGCAGATGCAGTAGCATATCTTCTTACTGAATGAATAGAGTCCTAGCAGGCAAACGTCAGACGGCTTCGATTCAATTCAAGAACGGGATCGGTAAACTACTACTGACACCCGTATTGTATGGGCGTCACTAAGTCACAACGTTCATAACCTAAATCGGTGCATTTTTCCACTCTCAGTGTGTTATTGCTACACCAGTAGTAGTAGTCATTTTCGCAATGTCCAGCTAAACCAAGTTCTCCGCATGACTCTGTTACGTTAGCAAAGCAGCAGTCAGATGACTGTTCATCCGTTGCAAGTCTACATATCATACCTTCTTTGAGGCAGGCACTTACAACTAATTCTCCATCAACACAGCGTACCACACTATAACCTCGACAAATTCCTCCCGCTGGTATTCCATTGCAACCATTCATTCTCGGCATGCAGATTCCGTATTCGCCGTTACATTCCTCTTCTGCACCACAAACACCGCAACTACCGCCACAACTGTCATTTCCGCATGTCTTTCCAAAGCAATCCGGAATGCAATCAGGCATCACACAACTCGCTACTCCAGTGTTAGTGTCTACCGTGCATTGCCTAAAACGGCAATACTCTACAGTCATTGCTCCCTGAATGCACCTTACTAAGGTTCCATTGATACACATTCCCTCATTTGGGATGCTGACGCATCCACCCTGGTCGGGCTCACATATCCGGCTACAATGAAATTCCGTGGGACATTCTCCGCAATTGGTACCCCATGTTTCATCAATACCGCAATTTCGTAACTGGCAGGATTCTGACTCGATCGCCATGCAACCATGATATTCTAAAGAACAAACTTCAGGATAGTCGCAGTTTCCGCAAAGCCCTCCGCAGCCATTACCACCACATTGTCTATTCTGGCAGCTTGGCACGCAAGTCCCACAAGCACTGCCACTGTTATCACCATCTTCCTCACTATCATCACCAGAATCAATTCCACCATCTTCTCCGTCAAATGGCAGCTCTGGATCAGAATCCTCGTTGCCATCCGAAATATCGGTACCTCCACCGTTTCCGAAGCAACTTCCTGCAACTAACCCACAGAGTACACTAATCATAAGGAATATGAGCATTGAGAGAGTTTTATCATAGTGCATTAGATACTCCTTCTATTTGACTGCTCTTAGTATCTTGTATAGATTGGCTTGTACTTTCCATAGGAGCCATAGGAATCCGCAGTCGTATATACATATCCAGTCATCTCGGCAGTATTATGTCTCCACATTCTAACACCATAAACCGAAGCATCCTCATTTCTCTCAATTGAAATTGGCCTTGTAAAAAATGCCCTTTCACGAGCATCCTCAGCTTCTGTGAAATAATTCCAGTTCTGAAGAACAGAAACATAGATATCATTATAGCCTCCAACATTCCAAGCAAGATACAAATACCTACCAGAGCTTGGAAACGCTGCATTCCGAAATTCCATTGCTCTAGGAAGCCCATAATTAGCAGTAAATGTATCGTACTCTCCCACTTTGAACGTGTCCGACAACCATCGAAAGTCGTTCTGATTGCCACAAGCAATATCATTAGTATCAATACAAAGCACGCCAAGCCTCAGGTAATTATCTCCAGTTTCTGCAGAGCTCAATAATGCGTACAATTTATCTCCAGCCTCAATTCCATTCAGAGAACTCCCTGAAGTTACGCCAATTCCACTTGTTGTTGAGTATCCTGCAAAATTCTTTCTGTAACTGACAGGATTTGGCCAATACTGATTCCATGATGACGGATTTGTAGTGCAGTATCCACTTGTAACAGTGCATCTGGATATGGACATTATATTCTCCTGGGGATAAACATATGCTAGATAGAGGTTATTCTGGAATATAGTGGTATCAAAAGCGCCTCTCGAGTATATCCCCAAAGTACCCAGATTATAGATTCCATGAGATGTTCCGTTAGATTCGTATGCCATCAATTTTATCTCATTGGTGTCTTTATCCCTCCAAAAGACATGCAAATTGTCATTGAACACAATGGCAGACGGCGAATCATCTGTATTTGCAGCTAGTGTCCACGTATTCCAACTAGAGCCGTTATGATATCTTATTCGAAGGTTGTAATTGGCGCTGTCCTTATATATGTAGAATGTTTTTACAGAAGACTGTTGCCACTGCGACCATGTCAACACAGCAGGCGTTCTATTTGTGACAATACCAACGCTGTAGGTGCCTCCTGGAAAGCCGGCAGCACCTAAAGATAGCTTAACATTCGTAGATTTACTATAGAAAGAGCCAGATGCCAGCAGTGCTTCAGAAAAATCAAGTTGACCATCATACCTATCAAGTAAATCCCAAGCATAGTAGACTATCTTGCTTGCTAATCCTTGACCAACTCCCTCAAAAACGACTCCAATGTTCTCATTCTTGTTGTCATCATCGAGAATCGCGGAACCTTCAGCTAGTAGTCTGGCAAACCTTCTCCAGACATTATAGTTGTAGTATCTCGAACTGCAGTAGTAGCATTTCTTTCCGTATCCAAGGTCCAAGCAGCGATGGTAGGGAACTAAGCAATCAGTTCCATCATCACAACTTCCCTGAGGTTCAAGAACATCACATACAACATCATGAGAAATTGTGTCGCAGGGAAGCCAATCGAACCTACTTCTCTGTGAGTATGGAACACTCCATTCGGTCCCAAGGCAATTAGATAATCCGCATGTTTGGTCTTGCCAAGCAGAGTACACCCTGTCGCCTACAGTCCAAGAATCATCGGGCATAACATAATGAGATAGAAGTGCGCCTGAAAGATGTGCCATGTTTTCATTCATACAATCATAGTAAGATAATCCTCCGCCTGAGAGGTATCTTTGGATTCCATGCCCCCCTTCATGACCAAGAGTAACAAACAGATTGGCCTTGTAAGCAATATCTGGATACTGTGTCGCAGAGAAATCCAGATCATAGAACCCCCAAATTGGTAGAAACAATTCTAATGTATCTAGATTACCAGAAAGAGATGCATTAGGGCATGTTGGAGAGCAGTAAGAAAACATGTGTAGAGCAATAGGACCACCCTGCTGGTCCCAGCTGTTAACACCATAACCCAACTCATCGTCCAGAATATGGTCACGATAGTATGTTATAGCAGTTAGTGCATTGGAGTAGTGGTGAATACATCCAATACCCAGCGCAGGAACGCTAGATCCAACAAATTGCCAACCACCATCAAGATCATCAAATATTCTCAGTTGACCGTCCAGATGTTCAGAACCCCAATAAGGAAAGTTACAAGCATTGGCAAACTCACCATCATCAAGGCAAGACCAGCCATCACCAAAGCTTGATAGACAATCTTCATCGGTGCAATGAGAAACGCATGTACTGCATTGATTCACGGAATCTGACCAGCACGAAGAATACCTAGGGCAAAAAGGATCACAGTCATCCTCTGTATAATCTAGGTATGCCGTTCCTGTCCAAACAGAAACTGGAGCATCCGCATCGCCTTTTGGTGAAATACTAATAATACGAGTATTATCACTTGTTATGATAACCTCAAACATTCTATTATTATCACCGACAACTTGGAATTTCCAAGCAAGTAGTGCATCATTACAGTAATTGCGTTGATCGACAAATACAAATAGGACTGGCGATGTACTTATTCTGAAATACGGAGAAACCTCCTGAATCACAACACGAATATTCTCAGGAAAAGTATCAAAACTTGGTATCTCAACCGCCAGAACATCTGCCGTATCGAACAATGGTACGATATTATTGACATAGGAAGAGAATATATTGATGATCTTGAGATTGTCTTCCGAAACAGTAACTCGGACTGTAGCTCCATCAATATCTACACCATTTAGTGTTTGTTGAAACAACAAAAAGATGCCACCCGGGAGCCTTCTTTGCCTTAGAAGCCTCAAATCATCGGCATTGATACTTAAGGCATCATGATTGGAACGCAAGAAACACATAACGTTAGAGGCGGCATCGCCACCGACGCAACCTGAGATAGAAAAAGGAAGAGAAGCATTATCACCCCAAAGACTACTAATAGAACCAGAATAATGCCAAGAAAAAGAAACATCTTCGTCCATAAGGCCGCTAAGGGCAAATAGAAGATTCAATGCAGAGAGTGAAGTAAGTGATGGACCTTGAGAATAAGCAGAAGTACAATCAACAAACACCCTTTCACTAGTCAAGGGCAAAGATGCAGAAGTCGTGGAAATATCTGAAGCATATTCTTCACTATCTAAAAAACTACAGAATGAAAGAAACAAGGCAGAAATCATGACGATGACGATACTAAAAAACCTAGGAATGTAGACTGGAGAGCACATAATGTACCTCCCGAAGTGCCTCAAAGCGCCTCTGGAACGAGCATCTAGAAACAGCAGCACAGAAAAATGAGCAAAAAGCCTGTTGAGATAGACTCAATCTGGACTCCGTCTCTAGCACCAAAGTTCCAGAGCGTGTCTCCCTGAGGTCCGTTCATCTGCCTCTTGAGCGTCCCCTGGTGTTGAGCTCGGGATGGTGCAGCCGTTGGTGATTTTCTGATACCATTAAGAAAGCGAGAAAGCAAGTGCGAACACGGAAAATCGGAAAATCGGACGACAGAACTCCTGAAAATGCCCTGTAACTACTTCCAGCCCCCTGAGCTCTGAGAGCGCCCTGAGAGCGCCCTAGAGCAGATAGGGTGATGGGCAATTTTTCAGGAAGTACAGCCTGTTAATCAGTTGGGCAGTTGTTTGAGCAGTCGGAGTATTGTTGGTAGCAGGTGCCGTTGTTTTCGCACAGGTAGGGGTGGTCGGGGTTGCAGCACTGGTCGGTTCCTGTGCATCCGTTTGGGCATGTGCAGGAGTGGCACCACCATCCTGAGTCGTCGAGTTCGCCGCAACTGATGATGAGGGTTCCGATGCCTGCCGCGAATGCGAGCGCGAGCACCAGTCCGAGAATGATCAGCTTTTTCCTTGGCAACATCTGCGATTCCTCCCTTCAAGTGTAGATGGGGCTCTGTTGCCCCCGCTCGTCACGCTTCAGCATCCTGAATTCAGCCAGGTTTCTTCGCATGTCTCGCAGGTGTTAGTGCTCATGCAGTCGTTCATGCCGGAGTCGCAGTTGGTCATGCACCATTCGTATGTGTAGCTTCCAACGAGTGCACCTTTGGTTTGTTCGCAATCGCACCACGCCGTACACACGCCGGCAATGCTGCACTGCTCGCGTCCTGTGCAGGCATGGTCTCCACCTGCTGAGTCTCCGCACGTGATGTCTAAAGCGGAATTCCAGCATCTAGTGCCGTTCCAGGAGCAGTTCGTTTCACAGTCGCACACGGGACGGTCAGCATCAACTGGGTTGCAGTCTTCATCACATTCATAACCACCGAATAGCGGAGACAATCCACAGTTCATGTCAACCTGCCAGCACTTGTCATCCGCGTCGCTATCATAGTCGTCGAAGTTGCAAGAAAAGTTAGCAATGAGTAACGCGAAGAACGACGCGTACCTATTGACCCTTGTTTCTACGGTCTAACTGTGCTTAATGCCTGAGGTATGCCAAAACGAGGAACCAAGCAAGAACTCGAGGCTCGCCGGATGCTTGCGGTGCCGATGCTCCGGCGGGGCGAAAGCGTC
>Ga0209507_1000190_pt1 | contig 82212 bp, 50 predicted proteins | sample AD_UKC028_MetaG_FD_184414 | JGI IMG/M metagenome (GOLD analysis project Ga0209507, IMG submission 184414) | Active sludge microbial communities of municipal wastewater-treating anaerobic digesters from USA - AD_UKC028_MetaG (SPAdes) (version 2) | ecosystem: Engineered > Bioreactor > Anaerobic >...
GAAGTCGGCCAGTTGCAGCGTCTGCTTAATCTGCTTGAAGAAGACCTCGATCTGCCACCGGCAGCGATAGAGGTCGGCGATGGTTTGCGCACTCCAGTCCAGGTTGTTGGTCAGGAAGATCATCTCCACCCCCTGCCCGTCCAACTCCACCCAGGCGATGACGCGGCGCAGGACTTCGGGATACTGACCTCTGGATTTGCCGGTGGTGAGCACGATCAGATCGTCGCGCCGGATGTTGCCCTTGCGGCGCCACTGGCGGCGTTTGACCACCCGGCACTGGAGGTTGTCTTTGGCGCGAGTCACCCAAAAGACCCCGCGCCGGAGCAAGTCCAGCAAATGCGCGAAATCCACGTAAGCCTTGTCAAACAAGACGATTTCACCGGCTCGCAACCCGGCGCAGACTTCCCGCGCGCGCTTGTTGTCGTGGTGCTTGGCGGTGTCGATGATGGCAAAGGAAGGCAGGAAGCTCTGCAGGTCCAACCGCAGATGGCACTTGGCGGCGGCCTTCCGACGGCGATGCTTGGCCCAGTCCATGCAGGAGACCACCAGTTGGATGGTGGTGGAATCCACCGCATGAATGGTGCGTTTGAACCGGTAGAGCAGCCCCTTGCCCTTCCGGCTTCCAGCAAAGCGCGGGTGGAGGGCCTTGAGGTGCTCCAGGACCGACCAGAACAGTTGGTTGGCGATCGCCGAGGCCAGCAACGTGCAATTCCCAAGGCCTTCGCCTGCGGACGGGTGCCGGCTTGTCGCCAGCGCCGACCTGTAGCGCTCCTGTCGTGCATCCGCCTCAATTAGCGCGAGAGTACGCGGTGCATCCGACCCAGGTGACGCAGTGGAAGGCGACGATCCGGGATCGGCTGCCGGAGTTGTTTGAGACCGGGGCTGCCGGCGCCGAGAATCAGGAGCACCTGATCGCGCAGTTGCACCAAGAAATCGGGCAGCTGACGGTGGACCTGGACAGGCTTAAAAAAAAGTCCAAGCAGTTGGGTCTTTGACGCAGTTGCACGGGTTGGTCAGCTCCGATCCGCACGTTAGCGTCCGCCATCAATGCGAGCGGTTGGAACTATGCCGGAGCAGTTACCATTGCGAGCCGTGCCCGGAGACGGAGGAGAACCTGGCGCTGATGCGGCGCCTGGACGAGCTGCCCCTGGGGCATCCGGTGTATGGGGGCCGCAAGTTGACGGTGCTGGTGCGCCAGGCCCACCTGACAAAGCGGCAGCTTGCCTGGGCAGGAAGGCTTACGCCGGGAAAGATGCAGCTACGGACATTGCGCCGCGCCCGGTTTGCATGGGCTGCTGCAATCCCGAGTCGAGCAACGGGTTGCCGATCTAATTGACGGTGGCGCTGGAAGCAGTCGGCGTTGCGCCCTGGCCCCCGTGGCCCGGCCCGATTTCAAAGGCCTGGATGAAGGCTTCGCCCTGGACGGCATGACCTCCCTCGATCGTTCGCAGCCCGGTGCAACGAACCTCGATAACTCCGTTCTTCGGCGTGATGTCGTCAAAGACGAGGTCCGCCGCCTTGTTTGGCCCGCCGGCCGTGGCGGCCACGTCGAGCCGTTCAACCACTTTGCGTCCGTTGAGCAGGATATCGAAAAAGTTCGTGCGCGTGTTCAAGCCACGCGTGGCGGCGAACTTGAGTCGGACAAAATACCTGCCCGGTCCAACCGTGAGGTTCACCCAGAAATCGCGGGCGTGGTAGCCGTAACGGTAGACCTCCGGATCGGAGGTTCCGCCAATCGGTTCGGCGACGGCGTTTGTCCACCAGCACTCGGCCACTGTGTCTTTCAACGCGGCGAGGCGCGTCACGATCTCGGTCCCCGGACGCCACCAATGCCCCTTGACATCGCGGTAATCCTGCCGCGACGGATAGCCGAAGATCAGCCGCTGCGCGTCTTTCGGGCCGCCGCCGGTTGGGAAACTGCACGGCGCGGTCTCGGCGGAAAACAGCACGGCATCCCCGCTAATTTGGCATCCTTGCGAGTAAGGATTCCCCTCGCCGGTGGCGACGATGCTTAGCGTGTGTTCTCGATTCGGAAGGCCGTTCCTGTAATAGAGCACCTGCTGGCTGCGCGGCGAAGGGTTCCAGCAGTCAATGGGGACAGACTGTTTCACGCCATCGAGAAATACGTCCGCCAGGCCTCCCGCGGGACTGGCAGGGCCCAGCAGACGCACCTGGTTGCCAACAAAACGCGCGGTCAGGACGGCGCCCTTTGTCTCCGTCACCCGCAGTGTTCGACCCAGGGCGGCGGCGTTCTCTTCTATGGTCCACGCGCCTTCATAACTAAAGGCGGCATCGTCCATAACCTGCTGCGGGATTTTGCCGCGGACGACCACCTCTTTCGCGCCGTCATGGCGGATGTGGACGATGGCATCGCCATTGGGCAGCGGTTTGAGGGTGTAACCGTTGGCGGACAGATCTCGGCGCCGGCGCAGCGAGCGGCCGTCCGCCGTGATTTTTGCAGGTTTAAAGGACAAGCGCAGGACGTCCACAGTTCGGGGCGGGGCGTCAAAAGTCGAATAGGCAATCTCGCCATCGCCATAGCGGACCTGGTTCACCACCGCGCTGGAGCGGACAACATGGTTTTCCCGGCTGGCGTCCAGCTGTTCCGGCAACCAGCTGATGGCCTCCAACACCCAGCGCAGGGGCAGCGGATGGGCAATGTTGAACCAGACGCCGTTAACGATGATGCCGCCATCAATGTTATCCTCGGTGATGCCGGTGTCGTGAGCGTCGTAGGTTTGAAGGATCAACTGGCGGACAGCCATCTCGCGCGCCCAGGGGTCGCCCGTCTCGGCGGCATATTGAGCGAGGGTCCTGCCGACGAGCAGGGGCGAGTACCACAGGGAGCGTCCGCAGCAGGGGCTGGACTCGGGATATGCCCACGCGCCGTTGAACACGTCGCCGCCTGACTGCGGAGCGGCGCTGGTGCGGTTGTAAAACAGGGTCATGATGTTGCGGGCGTCTTGGCGCCAGCCAGGGAACAAGGACCTTTGGGCGATGAGATAAGCGGGTACTTCGGCGGTAAGGGTGCAACCCTGCGTCGGGTTTTCCCAGTCCCAGAAATACCGGCCCCAGGTGTCGTCCGCGAGCCAGGCCGGCAGGAGTCGGTCGCGCAGATATCGAAGGCCGGCCTCGCGGGCCTGGAGAATCTGCCCTTCCTTGCCCGCGTGGCCCAGCCGAACGAATTCATCCAGGAACGCCAGGATCATGACGACGCCCCCGGTTTGTTTCTTGTTCTTCCAGGGCGCGCTTTCGGGGTTGGCGTAGCGCGGCCAGGGATCGCTGGCGGGTTCGAGGTGGCAGCGTTCGGCGAGCAGATCGCCCCAATGCCGGGCGGCGGCCAGCCAGCGCTCGTTGCCTGTAAGTTGATAAGTTCGGAGGAGGGCGCGGCCCATGTCGGCGCAGAGATCAAGCTGGATCATGCCGTTGGTATCGCACTTCCAGTAGGCTTTGCCTTTGACGGGAGCACTAATGGGGAAATCCGGCCAGGGGTGATCCGGCGGCGTCAAGCAGGCCTCCAGGAGGAAGTTGCCCATATAGGTCAGGTGCGCGACAGCCGCGGGGTCTCCGGTGTAACGGTAATAGTCGGTCATGCCGTGCAGGACACAGACCGCACGTTGGCCGATGTCAGCATTGTCCCAGTCCTTGGGGGTAACGGGCGTGATCAAGCCGTTGGTAGCGATGGTCCAATGTCCGCTGAAGACGTAATGGGGATACGCAGCGATGGCCGCGTTGGTAGTGGTCCAGGGATAGCGTTTTAAGGTCTCGGCGGCAATCCGCACACGGTAATCGCATTGGCCGTTCAGCCCCTGATGCCAGGGCGCGATCACGCCGTGGGCATCCACGACAGCGTCGTGGCCGTACTAGCGAGGCAGCACGGTAGCGGCCTGCACCCATAGCGGAGCAGCAAGACCAGCGCAGCACGTGAGGCTCAGGATCAAAACATTCCGTATAGGGGTATTCATAGGCTATTGAACATGGTTGTTTCTCTTCTCGTCAGCCAATGGGATCAACTCGACGCGGCGGAACAACCCCCGCTCGCCGGGCGAAGCAGCGCGCAGGCCGATAGTGCCGCGGGAAAAACCAGCGTCGGTTTGCACATGGACGCGCTCGCCATCCAGGAACACCTCAATTCGAGGGCCGCGACAGTCCACCCGGTACCGGTGTGTTTCGCCACGCAGAATCCTCCGGGGCAATGGCACGGGATCCAATACGGTCCAGACGCCGTTGCGGCGGACGTGAGGTCGCAGCGTATTCGGCAGGGTCTTGTACTGCGGGGCGTCGAACGGCGAATCCGCGCTCTGCACCTGAAACATCAGGCAGTGGTTTGCGTCCCGGGCGCGGACGATCCAACCGGTAATGCCGTCGCCTTGCGCGGGCAGAACCAGGTCAAATTCGAGACGGTAGTCCGTCAACTCTCCGAGGAATAGTCCCAATTCTCCGCCTTCGATGCGCAGTCCTTCGCTGGTGAAAAGCCAGCCGGCGGGAGCCGCCCACAGGTCCGACTGCCGATCGAGGTCCCGGCCGTAGAACGGGCCGGTGAGCGAGGCGTCCACAGCGGCGACTTGCTCCCGCAGCGCCTTGCGGGCCGCGCGCGAGAGATCGCCGCCAGGCGCGACGACGAGGTCGCAGACGAAGGCTGCGCGGCGGATGGGGTCGAGGCCCGTCCAGGCACGGAGTGCGACCGGCGTGCCGCACGCAATCGCCGCCGGAAGTTGCGCCTTGTCACGGCCATCATGAGGCAGGCGCCAGGTATAAAGCCGACCCTTCTCTGCGATCGGCGCGCTGAGCCGACCCGATTCATCCATCAGCATCAGGAGTGTGGGGCGGCCCTGGCCGACAGCCGGCGCGGCGAGCAGAACGTCCGGTCCAAGGGTAAGAACCACCTCATCGAGCCGGCTGGTTGGTCCCGGCTTGAGCGCCACGCGCTGGAAACCGCGGTTCTCGACCGCCAGGTCCGCACGGCATACCACCCGCAATTTGCGCCTGACCTTCGAGGCGGCGTCAATCCAGGCATAGCCTGCGTCGGCGTTCAGGGGCACCTTGCGACCAGCCGAATCCCTGATCTCCAGATGAGCCGCCCAGGACGGGATACGAAGGCCAAGGAGCGGTCCCTTGATCGCAGAGTTCGCCTGGGGTGTAAGCGTCAAGTCAAAGACCTTCTCCGCAGGCAGGCCGGAAGAGGCTGATCTTACCGTCACCCGCCACTCCTCTGACCCCACCCGCACCGGCGCGGAGAAGTCGGCGAAGAAGTTCACCAGGATGCGGTTGGTTGTCGCAGCGGCCAGGTACCCTTTGAGGGAGTGCAGGCCGAGGGGGCCGTGAAAGTTGCAGCAGACGTTCCACTCATCAACTTTGCCTCGCGTGGCCACCGGGCCGACCCCGTCACCGTCGAAATTGCGCCAGCCGTAACCGCCGTTGGCGCATTGATTGGCGGCGTATTGATTGCGCAGGAGACGCTCGGCCATTTCGAGGTAGCGGCATTCGCCGGTGAAGCGCCACAGTTCAAGGTTGAAGCGCAGCCAATCGGATTCAGAGCAACCCTCGTCGCCGGGGTAATCCTTGTAGAAGTGCTCGCCGATTCCGCCCAGGGGCCAGACATAGCCGCCGCGCATGGCTTGGTCCCACTTGGCCTGCGCCGCCGTCAGGAAGGGTTGTTTGCCGGCAATCTCGTACAGGGCGAGAATGCCGCGCCAGGCGCAGAGGTTCCCGTGACTGTGGTCAATGGGCAGAGCGTCGAACTTCCTGAAAACCTCGGCCATGCGCTCGGCCTGGCGGAGATAGCGCTCGTCGCCGGTGTCCCGGTAGAGCCACGCGAGCCCTTCGATCGCAGGGAAATAGCAGCAGGTGTAGCCCACGCCATAGGTGCCCGTGGCGCGGAACTCGGCTTCGCGGGCGGGAGCGCAAAGGTGCGCGGCGCTGTTGACATAGAAGTCCCCCAGGCGGCGGGCGGCTTCCCACAGCCGGGGATCGCCGGTCGCGCGCGCGGCCACCGGCAGGCCGATGAGCAGACGGCTGTTGCCCCATAGCATCGGGTAGAGCGGCGAAGTGGCATCGGTCGGTTTGGCCAGGTCCAGGTCCACGCCGAAATGGCCGTCGGGCTTCTGCAATGCGGGCAGGGCCGCCAGCACGTTGGAGACCAGCGGCGGCGAAAACGGCCGGCCGGCACTGGTGAGAATCGCAAGCTCGATATAGCGGCCGGGGACATCGCCGCTGTAATTGTTCGGGTAACGGCGAATCCTGTCGGTGATGTCCGCCAGGAGCCATTCCTCGCTGGTGTACGGGTCAAGAGCCAGCCGTTGGACGCCGCGCGCCAATGCCGCGCCCCAGGGGCCGTCCAGTTGGACGGCCTTCGGCAAAGGCAAGGTCAGTCCGGCCGGCAAGATGTGGCTCGCAGCGAAAGAGTCCCAGGCGCAGCCGAGAATCAGGAATCCCGCCAGGATACGGCGGCGGTTTTGATTCTCACGGGGCTTCATTATGTCATCCTGCGGGGTTTGGGGGGGAATAGCCGGAGTCAGCCCGGCAGGGCGGTGGCCCGGACCGTGGAGGTTGGTGTTCATAGGCAGCGGACGTGACTCAGGAGTTGCCGGTTAAAGGGTATCGTCCATGTTGTCTGCCGGCTTCGAAAAAGGCCAGGATGTTTTCCATGGGCACATCATCGCCAATGTTGTGCGAGGGGGCCAGGATGTAGCCGCCGCCGGGGCCCATCTCGCGGAGGCGCCGTTTCACTTCGGCACGCACGGCCTCGGGAGTGGTCTGCATGGTATGCTGCGAGTCCACACCGCCCAGAAAGCAAAGTCGGTCGCCGAACTCGGCTTTCAGGGCCGCGGGATCCATCCCGGACGCGGCGACCTGGATCGGGTTCAGGATGTCCACGCCATTGTCAATGAAGTCCGGGATGAACGCCCGCACTCCGCCGCAACTGTGATACATCACGCGCATGCCCGGGGTATGCCGCTTGATGGACCGGATCAGGTCCGCGTGCACCGGCTTCAGCAGAGATCGGTACATGGCGGGCGAGATCAGGGGCCCGCGTTGGCTGCCGAGGTCGTCCAGGACCTCGACCCATTCCACGAACTCGCCCACGGCCTCCAACTGAACGAAATAGAAGTCCTTGACGACCTGCTGGACCTTCCAGAACAGCGCCTCCGCGAACTCCGGCCGGAGCGCCATGTCCTCGAGGAGGTTCACCATCCCGCGTAGTTGCTGGGCGATCTCGAAGACGCCCAGCATGACCGGCCGATAGGCCACCAGCGCGCAATCCGTTTCCGTGAACCGCTTTGCGGCCTCGGCGCGCAGACCCGCGACCCGCGCCGGATCACGAGGGTCCGGCCACTCGAACGAATCCAGGTCGCTGGCGGTGGCTTCGGCCAGCGGCTGTCCGGAAAGCTCGTACACCCTGGTCTCGGGATGCTCCCAGTAGGTCAGACCCCACTCGTCACTCCAGCCGCGACCGGGGGCGGGGCGGGTGCGAAAGCCGGCCGGCGGGCGCAGATGAACATAGCGAACATCCGACCCGAGCGCAGCCAGCACGCGAGGATCCTGGCGCATCAGTTGGGGGCCGACGAGCACAGGCGCGACCTGACCCCTGATGCCAAAATGCGCGGCCAGCCGGTCGAACCGCGACTCGGTCATCTTGGCCGCCGTGCCCCCGATGCAGACAGGCACGCGGTCGGGTTCGCGATGGTTCAGGGCGGTCCGGACGCGCTCGCGTGAGGTCATCCTGGGCATAGTGTTCACTGATTCGGGGGTTCTGGTGAAACCTGGCGGCCGCATCTGCCAGGTCGCGCCATGCGCCACCGTCCGCGCCGGCTGACGGTGGCGGCCACTGGTTCTTGCAGTTGGTTCATTCTGACGCGGCAAACGTGATATCCAACGGGATGCTGATCTCCACCGGTTTGTCCGGGCCGACCAGGAGGTTCGTCACGCGGTAGGCAGCCGCGAGCTTCCGGCGGCCCTCCGCGGCTTTGGTGCCCCGCACCTCGAACAGGGCGGTCTTGCGCGCCGGAAGGATCAGCTTCCTGGGCGTCTCAAGTTCCTTCAACTCGGAGACCCGCTCCAACTCGTAGCTGATGTCCGAGGAATTGCCGATCCGCACCCAGACGCGCTGCCGGCCTCGGAGCACGAGCGTGGTCTTGCCCCATTGGATGGACTTCTCGTAGATCGGCCGGAGAAACTGCTCGTCGCCGATAAGCTGGTTGCCGTGGTAGATGGCGGTGCGCCGCTCGAAAAGCGCCTCGCGCAGCGCCTCGACGGTGCGCGCTTTGGCGAACACAAGGGTCATGGGGCGGTGGTCGCCTCGGCGGGTGTCATGTTCCATGCCGAGGGGCGGGTGGATGTCGGTATTGCCGAGCAGGGTCAGTCGCCTTTCCACGGCCCAGCGATGGGCTTCCGGATAGTAATCCCGCCCGTTGATCACCTCGATGCCGTGCAGCATGTCCTGCTCCCGCAGCCAGGTATGTTCGGGATACCATAAGACCAGCCCGTTCGTAATCTGCCGCTCCCAGCCGGGGTGGTTCCACACAATGAACGCGCCCTGCGCGCGGGCATTCTTGACCGCGTCCTCCCAGTTGGCCGTTTCCAGCGGTGTGGCATTGGTGAGAAACAGGGCGTTCAGGTGGCCCGGCGGCATCGCGCGCGTGATTTCAGAGCCTTTGACCACAAGCAGGTCGAGTTCCTGGCCGGCGGCGCGCGCGATCTCGTACGACCGGTTGGGGTCGGTAGTGAGCCCCTCGGCCTTGTGCGGGTGCCGCTCGATATGGTCGGTAATGGCGATGCCATCCAGGCCCTCGCACCACGCCTCGTCAACCCGTACTGAGGGCCACACCAGGCCGTCGGAAAAGACCGTGTGCATGTGGAAGTCGCACTTGAGCGTCAGGTAGCCGGGAATATCCGGAATGTTGATGGTGGTGCAAGCGTGCTCGGCCGGGTTGTAAGCCAGGGCGAGGACGGCGCCTGACAGCAGCACGGTGGCGGTGAGCAAGGTCTTCATGATTTGCTCTTCGCAGTATGTGAGCGGATGCCTGGTTTGGGTTTCATGAACAATACTTCGGCGCGGGTGATCCAGCAAGATCTCAAGTCCATGCGGAACCAGCCGTCGCCGTTCTTTGCGTGAAAGCGCGTGGGACAGCGCTTGCCGAACTCTTTGAGGTCGTATTGCGCCCACGTCTTGCCCATATCCGTGGAGATGATGAACCCCGTGTTCATCGGCGAGGCGGGGCCGCAATGCGCCGCGAGCATCACGCCGTCTTGAATAATCATGCTGCCGGCCTCGACCTGCGGGTTGAACAGCAGCGTGTGCTTCCTGGGGTTCGCGATGTCAGCAGGATCGCAACAGAAAATACCCCGATCGTAGTCACCTTCGTTCCACGGCCTCAACGCGTTCGCGTCGCTGATCCAGTAGCATTTCCCGCCTGCGAAGTTGATGCCGCCCGACTTGTAACGCGAGTTCGAGTCCACAGACACGAGGACCTTCCACTGCCACTTGTCCCTTTTCGTGTCGTAGGTGCCGCGCAGCCAATGGCACTCCAGACCGGCCCCACGGTCAATGTCTCCCGTGCAGGCATAGAAGGCGTTCTCAGCCGGGTTGTAGGCGACCGTATGGATATGCCGGGCGAGCACCGGGTTGTCGGGATTGCCCAACAGCTTGCCGCCCTTGCCGCCGCCGGCCGATCCGTCATCGCTAAAGAATGGATTCTGGCCGAAAGCGTAGGCGATCTTCACGGTGCGCCCGCTGTCGGTCGAGTAGTAGATATTCACGGGCGTGGCGCCGCCCTCGACGTTGCAGTAGTTCCCCCAAACCATCATCTCCCTGCCGTTCACATCCCACGAGACGGTGCCCGGGAGCGTATGGAAGTACCAGCCGGGACACGCCGGGTTCTGCGGCCTGTGCGGGAGGTAGTCCGCTCCGTCCAGGGCCTTGACGGTGATTTGCCGGTAGCTCTTGAGGTTGTCGGTGCTGAGGTAGAGCTGCGCGCCTGTGGCGAAGACGATGTTCCCGTTCTTCAGGATGTGGCTGAAGGTGATGCGCTGGGCGTCGGAAAAGGCGAGGCGATACGGCCAGGTGCGACCGTTGTCCTTCGACAGGAACAGCATGCCATCGGCGTAGGCGAACGCCTTGTTCCCGCGCTGCGAGTCAATGTATCGGCCCGCCGGCTGCAGGCGATACCAGAAGTGGTCCGTGGAGGGGCACTCGGACAGGGCTGTGTCGGGGTTTGCGCCTCGGGCGATCATGGCAGGCAGCGTGATTCCTCCAGCGGCGGCCACCATGGCGCCCAAAAATCGGCGGCGACTTGTTTGTTGCTTCATAATGATGTCCTGAATTGTGACCGATTGTCCATACGTTGCTGCTCGGTCCGCGTCGCCAGGGTCATGGATAACCCAAGACGAGAACCGCTATCTACAAAAGAGCCGCATGGGCAGCCACTCAAAAGCTGCGGCGTACCCGGACCAACGCCCCGCCCCCCGGCGGCAAAGCGAGGATTGCGCGGGGGCCGCTGGCCCGCTGCCACGCGCGCTGCGTTGCGTCAAGCACTTCCAGCCGCCCGGGGCCGGTCACCGCCGTGCGAACGGCGTTCCGGTAATCCAGGTTCACCACCACGGCGTGGGTCGGACGTCCGGGCTTCCCGGCTTTGCCCGGCTTGCCGAAACAGCCCAGCAGCATTCCATCCGCGGGAAGCCGATCCAGGTCCGGCGCCCCTGCGTCGAGCTGGAAGGGTGACGATATGAGGAGCGGCTCCGCACCCCGATACGCCTTGCCGACATGATAGGCGCCCAGGGAGCGCAGGGGCTGCACCTGGGCGGCGATGGCGACGAATTCCCGGTTCAGAACCCGTGCTGCCTCATATTGCGGCGTGGTTGTGCCGTCGGCGCGGGCCATGCCGCCTTCGTGCTTGGGATAGCCATACACGTAATACGAAAGGCCCTGCGCGCCGTAGGCCAGGGAGGTATAGTTCAGCCAGCGCATCTCGTCGCTGTTGGGCACCCGCATGCCCGGCTCCCAGGAGCATCCCTGGACGATGTTGAGAAACGGGATTCCGGCATCGAGCGCTGTCTGGCGAATTATGCCCAGGTTGAGGAAATACTGCTCGGTGTCGTGCCCCACCGCGAAATGGTAATGGTCGTAGCTTAACAGGTCCGGCCTGACGGTGTTGATGAATTGGCGCAGATACTCCCGGTAAGCGGCCTCGGTGTCGCCCTTTACGCCGAGTTGGTCGTTGTTTGCGTAGGTCGGAAACAGGTTGATGTCGGCGAAGTGCGCCGGGTCGCGAGCGCGCAGGTGGGCCACCAGCCGGCCCAGCCCCGGAAACAGCGCGGCCCCCGGCTCGTCAATGATCCAGTAGGCGTACAGCGACGGATGGCTCTTCACCCGCTCGATAAGGGCGTCGAGCCTGGCCACCTGCGCCGGGTCGTCCAGCGTTTGCGGACACAGGAGCGCGTCCTGCAGCAGGACGCGCAGGCCATGCCGCCGGGCGGTGTCCATCTCCTGCTCGCTGCACCAGACGAGGTTGAAGCCGCCCTCCTTCATCTGCCGTGCCACCGGATCGGTGACGGCCGGCCCCCCGTAATAGGTGGCGATGGGCTCGCCGACCTGCCATCGCAGAGGGCGCTTTGCCACGCTGGCGCAGCCGGCGCTAAAAAGCAGCGCGCCCAGAATGACGCCAGCGATTGACTGTTGAATGCGCATCATGGCCGCGCAAAGCGATGGTAGTTGCCTAGGCAGGTTCATTCAATTCAGTGGGGCTTCATTGTGTTCCGCGGAAAAGCCGGCTCACCTCGCGGTCACTCAACGCGCGCACATACAACCGCACGTCGCGCAGCCGTCCGTGGAAGTAATCATGCTCTCCAAATCCGATCTTCAGGGGGACGTTGGCCGTCAGGTCGAACCGGGTCGGATCGAAGGGCGCGGATGTCGCGGCGCGCTTTCCGTCCACGAACAGCCGCAGCCGGTTTCCCCCCCGCACGGCGGCGACGTGCCGCCAGCCGGGCGCAAGATCGAGGTCGTGCGAGGCCGCCACACCGGCCTCCAGCGCGCGCACGCGCCCAGCGGGCAGCGTGCCGCAGAACAGCCGGCCGCCGTAAACCGCCATGGACCATGCGCGCCGGTACACGACGTCGGAATCATCCAGTTGGCCCGTCAGCGCCCAGCCAGCGTCATCACAGCGGTACACCTGGGCCAGCGGCAGCGTGCCTCCATAAAGTTTGCCGTTGAACAGGGCGAGGCCCATCACTTCGGTCTCGCCGCCGAGCCGGCCCGCGTCCTCCCATTGGTTTGGGCCGAGGTAGCGAAACACCTTGCCCTCCTTCCAGGTGCCGGTGTGCAGCTCCCCGCGATGGAGGACGAAGGAGTAGGTTTGGTCCACGTTGGGCGGCGCGCCCCAGTTGCTCCAGTTCGTCCCGCCGTCGTAGCGGAACACACCGCCCAGCTGGCCGCCGCTGTAACCGCTGGCAAAGAGCCGCCCGTTGGCCACCGTCAGCGCGGCCAGGCGCCCGCCGGGGTTGCCGCACCAGGTCCAGCTCGTGCCGCCCTCGTGGCGATACAGCCCCTGCCGCGGCGTCAGGTCATGCTTGGGCGGCAAATCCATCGCGGTGACATACAGCCTGCCTTGGAACACGGTCATACCCCAGACGACCTCGGCGTCGCAAATCCGGCCACAGTCCACCCAGTTCTGGTCGCCTGCAAAACGATAGACCCGTCCGCCGGGATGCGTGTTGGGCGAGGGTGTCAGTTGCGAGCCGGCGCCGCTGTAGCTCGCCACGCCGGCGTAAAGCTCCCCGTTGAACACCGCCAACGCGGAGACCGCGTTGCACCGATCCGGGGCGCCGCAGTCCGCCCACCTGGTCCCGCCGCCGTAACGATACACGTGACCCGCCTCACCCGCGCCGGGCTCCCACGTGCCGGCGTAAAGCGCGCCCTGGAACACGGTGAGCGCATACACCATCTGGTTGTGGCCAGGCCGGCCGCAGTCGGTCCAGCGCGGCGCCGTTCCCGCATCGAGCCCGAAGAAAAGGTTCCGTGTGTTGGCCATCGAACTGCACGTGCCGGATTGGTGCTGGACGGTGAGGTTAAACCCGGTCCGCGTCGCGGGATCGAACAGGGTCAAGAGGTCGCCGGGCGAATCATCCAGGACCGCGTCGAGCTGAAGCCACAGCGCGACGGTGAAGTCCCTGGCGCCGAGGTGAAGGGCCGAGGACGCAGGCACTTCCAGCCAGGCCGAGCGCCCGTCAAATCCGGCATGCCCCTTCGAGTCCCAGATCACACCTCGTGGCTGCCCATGCAATGCGTTCGGCGACGCGTCGCGGGCGTCGCCGTTCAAAGGCCAGTGACCAGCCATGCAGGTGCTGTAGCTGGCGGCTTTGAGCATTTCCGGCAGCGCCGGCACGGTCTCTCCGAGCCAGCCGGTCAGGAGGACCAGTGCCCGCAACAAGAATCCTCGAGAAGCGGCCGCAGTCATTTCATGGCATGTACTGAATCACTCGACGCGCCATAGAGTCGCGGTTTTCGGCATCCCACGCAAGCGCACCGGACTAAAACATTTGTTCAACCGCGCACCCACACCTTAACGCCAACCGGCAATGAACGGGTCCCGAGCCGGAGCGGGTCAATCCTCACCGGCCCGAGCGACCCGCCCGGAATCGCGCGCCTTGCTGACCGTCTTGTGTCCGAGCGTTAAGGCGCTGCACACCATAGTCAGCACACAGCACGCAATCATCGTGATAAACACCCCGTGCCACCCAAAGCGGTCGGCGATCCAGCCCACGCCCGTCCCGGCCACGGCGGAGCCGAACACGTAGCCGAAGAACCCGGTAAAACCCGCTGCCGTGCCCGCCGCCTTCTTGGGCACCAGGTCCAGGGCGTGCAGGGCGATTATCATGATAGGCCCGTAGATGAGGAACCCGATGGCCATGAGCGCCGCGTAGTCAATCCAGAGCGGCCCGCGCCGGTTCAGCCAGTAGGCGAGCACCGCCACGAGCGTCAGCGCCATGAACAGGATCAGGGCCGGGGCGCGTTTGCCCTTAAACACCTTGTCCGACATCCAGCCGCAGACAATCGTGCCCGGGATCGCCGCATATTCATACAGCGCCCACCCGAGGCTGGAATCCTTGAACGAGAAGCCTTTCGCCGTTTCCAGGTAGGTGGGGATCCAGTTCACCACGCCGTAGCGCACGAAATAGACGAAGGCATTCGCCACCGCGATGGCCCAGAGAAGCCTGTTCGGCAGCACGTGCCGGAAGAAGATCTCCTTGAAGGTGAAGGTGCGCTCGTACGCCGCCGAGTAGTCGGGCGGGTAATCGTTCTTGTACTCCTCCACCGGCGGCAGGCCGCATGATTGCGGGGTGTCGCGCATCAGGAACCACGCCAGCACCGCGACGCCCGCCGCCACCAGCGCGTTGAAGTAGAACTTCGCGCCCCAGTCCTGGAACAGCACCACCCCCAGCAACGCCAGGTTCGCCACCAGCGCGCCGCCGAGGTTCGAGGCGACGTTCCACACCGACACCGTCAGCCCCCGCTCGCGCGTGCTGAACCAATGCACCATCGTCTTGCCGCAGGGCGGCCAGCCCATGCCTTGCACCCAGCCGTTGAGCGTCTGCAAAACCACCAGCACCGCCAGAGACGCGAACACCGCCTTCACCGTCCCGCACGCGAACAGGATCGCGCACGAGAGCAGCAGGCCCAGCGGCAGGAACCACCGGGGATTGCTCTTGTCCGAGACCGAGCCCATGAGAAACTTGGAAATGCCGTAGGCCACGGACAGTCCGGCGAGCGCCGTGCCCAGCATGGCTTTGGAGTACTCCGGGTGTTCCTGGAGGATGTCCGGGATGGCCAGCGCCAGGTTGTTGCGCACGAGATAATACCCGCCATAGCCCAGAAAGATGCCGGCGAAAACCCGCCGCCGCAGCCGCCGATACTCGAAGTCCACGCGCCCAGCCGGCAGGCGCGGCGCCGGCGGAGCTGGCTTCAGGCAGCCGATCATAGCACAGCCTGGCGCGGTGGTGGCCCGGCGCTGGTGTCAGTGTGAAACATGCTCAGCCCAGATTCGCCTGGCCGGGCGCCGGCCACAAGCCTGGCAAGCTAGAACATTTATTCGATTGCGCTGCCCCGCCGGCTGACGCAGAGTCTTCGCCGAACCCGATGCCGATCAGAGTTTCCATCGTCGAGGACAACCGCGGCACTCGCCAAAGCCTGGCGGAGTTACTGACCAGTTCGCCGGTGATCTGCTGCACTGGCGCCCACCGTGACGGCGAGCGCGCCCTCCAGAAAATTCCCGCCGAGCGGCCGGACGTGGTCCTGATGGATATCAATCTGCCCGGCATGAACGGCATCGAATGCACCGCCCGTCTCAAAGAGCGGCTGCCCAAAGTCCAGGTGCTGATCCTGACCACCTTTGACGACAACGAGCTGATCTTCAATTCCCTGCGCAATGGAGCCAGCGGCTACCTGCTTAAGACCATGCCTTCCACCGAGATCCTCCAGGCGATTGAACAGGTTCATGCCGGCGGCGCGCCCATGTCCATGCAGATCGCCCGCAAGGTCGTCAGCCACTTCCAGCAAATCAAGGAACCCGCCTCGGAAGTCGAACAGCTCACCAAACGGGAGCAGGAGATCCTCGCCCTATTGGCCAAGGGGTATCTCTACAAGGAAATCGGTGAGCAACTCGGCATCACCCTCAGCACCGTCCGCGCCCACCTCCATACCATCTACGAGAAACTCCACGTTAGTTCGCGAACCCAAGCGGCCGTCAAGTTCCTCGGCCGCGAATAGAGGTGGTCTCCCCCTATTGCTTTCGTTCTCAACTCCAGCGGTTCCAACCGCCAAGACTGGAGACTTATCACCTCGGCAGGGGCAAGCCTCTCCCAACAGTTCCAGCTAGTTTACAGATCATTAAACAGGGTTCTTCGCGGATTCCCGGGGAAACCTGTTGGCGATTCATCGTCTCGCTTTCCTCTGCCTGCCTCCGGCTCCCCCCACCGGTCAGACGGCTGCACCGTTACGGTAGCCGGAGGTTGGCGTTTTCTTGCGGCCAGCTGGGGGATGGCGTGCTAGTGCGGTCTGGCTACGGTGTGTATCCCATGGGGAGCGCTCCCCATGGGATACACACCGTAGCACCACCGTGCCGCCACCGTAACCCCAAGCCAGATGTGCCAGCGTAAGCGGGGACTGGGAAAGGCAGGCAGACGACCTCACTGTCTAAAATATGGACAGTGCACGGGTTTCGGAGGTTGTGGAGGCTATCCAGACTGTGCGGACGTCAACCACCGTTGGCACTTCCCGGAAATCCGTGATGAACGTCAGCCATTCCTTGTGGGGGTGTTGCTCGGCGGTACGGCTCAGGATCTTACCGTCCAGATAGGACAGGGCGGCAAACAAGGTGACCGTCCCGTGGCGGATGTCGTCATGGGTGCGTGTCTTGATGTGGCCCCCCAAAAAGGCAAGCCCGGCTGGGTTCGTTTCAAAGCCTGACACTGACACTCCAGACTACAGTTCGTCCCTGCTTGTATCTACCCATTTACTGAACAGCACACTAGAACAAACGTTCGATTCTCTGCCGCGCGGCTCTTTGTTAAAAAACAGCCCGAAGTGGAAGGAATCGTTCAAGCACGGTGCAACCAGTTCGGTGGCTGCGGACCGGGAGGGCATTGCCAATCCGTTCGAGAACTTCCCTCTAACGCCTGTGCGGACCTGACCTGCCTCAATGAAAATGAATAACCACACTCTTATACCACAGCCGTGGAACTTCCGCGCGCCCGTTTGGATTAGAAATTGCGCCTGCCTTTTCGCTCTGGTGCTGTTCATGGCAGAGCCTGGCGAGGCACGCGCCGCCACCAAGAAGTTTGATGGTGGCATAAGCGGCACCGGCCATGCCTGGGCGACAGCTAACAATTGGAACCCGGACGGCCGGCCCGCTTCCGGCGACGATATTGTCATGGACACGACCCACATAACAATCCCGGAGGAGCAAACCGCTAGTACCAGCATCAGCGTTCGCTCCATCGAGTTCATGAACAATTTCGCTGCCAACAACACGTGGCATCTCGGCAACAGCGGGAGCGGCGGCAACACCCTGACCGTCACGCCAGCCAGTGGTGTGGCGCATTTGATCAAGGTCAACTGCACCGGCGGGTCGGTTGAATTCCGAGAGACCGTAAGCGAAACGGACCTTCTCTCCTTCGTCGTCGGCGCCAGCGGCGAAATGAACGTGGTCAATGCCAACGGGCTGTTGGACATGCAATTGGTTATCAAGGGGGCCGCCAGTGCCAATATTACCAAGAACGGTCCCGGCACGCTTCGGCTGCGCGAGATCAACACCTACGCGGGCCACACCTATCTGAAAGCCGGCACGGTCATTATTGACGGCAATTCGACCTTTGGGAATGGGACAGGCACTTTGTACCTCCAGGGCGGCAACATCACCCTGGTCAACGATAGGACGACCGGCAACAACCTTCAGACACCCTTCAACATGAGCGCCGATACCACGATTCAAAACGGGAGCGCCGATGCGGCCGACTTCCGGCATGGGGGAGCGTGGACCACCAGCGGCGGCACGCTGACGATCAGGAACACCAGCAGCAGCGCCGGGCAGTTCACCTTGATTCTCTCGAACAGCTTCACCTTCAGCCGCCCAATCGTCATTGGACCGGCGGGGGATAGCTATCCGGTCGAGCTGGCGTCCTACCCGTTGGCGGGCAAGATCCAGACCTTTAGCGGCGTCATTTCCGGTTATGGGAGCTTCCGGCATACCGTTGGGGCGGGTCATCAGGACATACCGGGGGACGTGATCCTTAGCGGAGCCAACACTTACAGCGGCGGTTGCCTGCTGTATCAGGGCGGCACGGGGTTGGGCAGCAGTTCAGTGGGCAGTCCGGTGACGTCGGGACCGTGCGGCACCGGCGATTTGAGCATCGGCTCTTCGGGCAATCAGTACGTGGTATCGGTCTGGGCGGAGGGGGGCGCGCGCAGCATCGGCAACAGCATCAAGCTGTACTCGGCCAACTGGACCCTCGGCGGGCAGTATGACCTGACCTTCACGGGCAACTGCTCCATCGGGGGTGGCATCACCGACAAGATCCTCACCATAAACAACTCCGCCGTCACCACTTTCTCCGGGATCATGAGCGGCGTCGGCTACAACATAACCAAAGCCGGCGCTGGCAGGCTCGTGCTGAGCGGGGCCAATACCTACTCCGGCAACACCACTGTTTCCGGCGGCCAGCTGCTGGTGAACGGCTCCATTGGGAGCGGCGCGGTGACAGTCCAGAACACCGCTACGCTGGGCGGCGACGGCAGCGTTTCCGGAAATCTCACGGTGCAGAGCGGCGGCAAACTGGCCCCGGGCGTTTCCATTGGCACGTTGACGGCCAGCGCCAACGTAACGCTGGAGAGCGGCAGCACGACGGAGGTGGAGGTCAACCGAGGGGCCTCCCCGAATGCGGACCAGGTGCAGGGAATCGGCACGTTGACTCAGGGCGGCACACTGAGCGTCATCAACGGCGGCGCGGACTTGCAGGTCAACGACAGCTTCAGCCTCTTTGGCGCCACGACCTACGGCGGCCAGTTTGCGGCCATCAGTCCGGCCCATCCGAACAGCAACCCGGAGCTGGCTTGGGACCTGCCGGCGCTCAAGAATTCCGGCGTTCTCAGAGTGCACCACGTGCCCAGCGCCAGTGACAAGACCGTCTATCGCACCAAGGGCATTTCGGTCAAGATACGCCTGCGCGATTTGTTTCCGGCCACCGATGCGGTTGACAACGACGCTGTCACTTTGCAGGGCTTCACGGGAGGTTCTCAGGGAGCCGGAATTTCAAGCAGCGCCACTTACCTCTTCTACACGCCGGCCAACAACAACAATGACGCCTTCAATTATACCGTCACCGACAATCGCGGCGGAACCCGCACCCGGACCGTCACGATCAACGTGCTCCCCTACGCCACCGGCACCGTTACGATCGCCAACACCACGGCCGGCAGCATGGCCCTCACCTTCTGGGGCATCCCCGAGTACCGGTACGTCATCCAGCGCTCCCCGGATTTGAACGCCTGGGAAGATGTCGTGACCAAACCTGCCGAGGACGACGGACGGGTCCAGCACACCGAAACCCCGCCTTGGAGCCCGGCCTACTACCGCGTGCGCACCGAGTAACGCAGCCAGCCAGGGACAGACGCAATGGGCAACCGGTGGCTGAGTCTCGGCCCCGCTCCACCGCAAGGTGGGGGTAGCGTCGGCCCACCTGTATCGGCAGTTACACAACTTATCCCGGTTGCGTAAATCGAGGCGACTACTTGAGCTGCGGGCTCTTGGGCCGTTCGGGCCGCGCGTTGCCCGGCTCGAGCATCTTCCAGGTGTTGGAAGGAAAGGCATGGCTCAGCCACAGCGGCTGAGGCAGCCATGTCCGGAAGAGGTTGGTTTCGCTCCAAGCGTTTCCGGCGGAGGCGAAATCGCACAAGGTCAGGTTCGTGGTGTAATGACCATGGAAATGGAACGGCCGCACTTCGAAGGAGGTGTCAAAGGTCATCCAGGCCCAATCCGGTCTGGCCGTCCGCGGCGTCAGCTCCACGCGTCCATTTGTCACTTTCAACCTCACAGGCGCTTCCAGCGCGGGCACCAGGCGGTTGTCCATGGCCAACAGCACGGGGCCTCGCATGATTGCCAGATGCGGAGCGCCGCTGGGCGCCGGCACCGCCCGGCCACGCAAGTCCACCGCGAGGAGCACCTGGTCTCCGGGACTCCATTCGCGGTCGAGTTTTGCATAGGCTCCCGGCACACAGGGCACGGGTTGGGCGTTCACGCTTAGAGTGGTTTTGGCGCTCCAGGCCGGAATGCGGATGCAGAAAGTGAACCGTGTCTTGCGGTTGGGCGAGACCCTGAACTTCACTTGGCTGTTCAGGGGGTATTCGGTCTCCTGGAGGATTGAAACCCTAACATCATCCCTGATAACAAACTCAGCGGTGCCAGGGGCGAAGAGGTTAATTACAGGGCCTTCTTTCGAAGTCATCGCCGCCCACTGTGGAACCGTCATCAATCCTCGCGGACCACTCATCACACAGCAACTCAGTTCGACGTCCTGCTGCTGAACGTGGCTGGGCACGCGCTCGCCCGCCAGCGGCTGGTGATAGGTGAACCACTCTCCACTCGGCGTCATAGCCCCGATCATGGCGTTATACAAAGAGACCTCCAGTTCATCCGCCCACACGGGGTCCCCTGTAAGGCGCAACAGGTGGGTGCAGAGCTTCATCCAGGTTGCCGTGGCGCAGGTTTCCTGGGGTTGTTCGAGAAGTTCCGTCTGGTTTCGGGCTCCGTTGCAGAACAACTCCTGATTGCTCACCGAGCCGTCAATTATGCGCTCATGCTCGCGAACGCTCTGACCGAATCGTACCGCCGCCTGCAAATAGCGTTGCTCTCCGGTGGCACGGTACAGCTCGCACACCCCCTCGAAACAGGACATGATGGCATAGGCGTGATTCTGGAACGGCGGTTTTCCTGCCAGCGCAGTCTCAATCAATCGCAATCCCGTTGGCGACAACTTGGACGGCTGTTCCCACTCCTTCAGAATGGACTCGGCGAAAGCAAGGTATCGCTGGTCACCCGTGCGTTGGTAGAGCAGCGCCACCGGCTCGAGAATCGAGCTGTTCGCTGTGCCCAGCAAATTGGGGTGCCCGGTGTCTACCAGCTTGAGCTGTTTCTTGCTTAGCTCCGCCAGCAGGTTATCCAGGTTCCGACCGGCGGCTTCGAGGAACAGTCTGTCACCGGTGAGGTCATAAGTGGCCAAAAGGCCGAGCAGGACATACTTCCGGCACCAGATATCCCAGGCCTCCAGACGGTGCTCAGGGTTATGTGGTCCCAGGTAACCGTCCGGCGCCTGACCCTTCAGGACTTCGGCGGCGGCCCCCTTCACCTGCGCCAGCCGCTCGGGGAAGGGCTGCCAGTCGCAGGCCAGTTTAGCCGCAGTTTGCCACTTGCCCCAGTACTCCCCGCGCCAGTTCCCCCATCCGCCGCTGTCCTTGTGGTCGAGCAATTGTGTTACCACCTTGCCCGAGTCCGGGGTCCAGATGCGTCGGCGCTGGCACGCTTCCAGTTTGTCGCCAATCCAACCCCCAATTTCCACCGATCCGGGCCCCGGCGCGCAAAACGCATCCGCGGCCAAATACGCGGGCGGATTTGAGGCGCCGGAACAGCCCAGAGCAAGGAAGCACAGGAAAAGAGCGGACTTCATACGTCAAAGCGTTCAGGGTACCCGCGACCCCGGCTGCGGTCAACGGCCCCGGGTTATGAGCAAGGTAATCGGGCGCATCCCACTTTATTGCAGGAGCGCCGACATTCCTGTCGGCCCGGCCAAGGGTTGACCAGAGGGCCGACAAGAATGTCGGCGCTCCAACCCTCCCATTGCAACAAAGTGAGATGCGCCCAAGGTAATCCCTCAGTCTGGGCGCTTTCGCCGAAAGCGCCACCGTTCGGCCGCCTCGGCGAGGCGGCCCCACCCCCACCCGCCACGGCACCACTGGCTCGCCGCTGGCGTGGCGGTGCGGTGGCGGTGGCTTGGCGGTCCCATGTGGGTCGACCCACATGGGACCGCCAAGCCACCGCCAAGCCAGCTCCTAGCCACCGGCAAGCCACCACCAAGCCGCAGCCCAGCCAACCACCCGCCAACGCCGTCATCGTCAAAACGTGCTGGGGATACATCACTTAGGCCCTCCGGAGCGGGCTTGCATGGGGCAACCGGCAAAGCCGCCGGGGAGGTGGGAAGGGCCGTTTTCGCAGAAACACGCTTTGGGCACGGTTCACCATGCCCGGGTCAGGGTCGGCCACGACGGGGCTTGGTGGATGCCCCCTGCTTGCGCCCCCCCACTGCCGCCCAACTGGGGTGGTTCCCCTGCTGGGCTATGGGCTCGGAACGGGCGTCCTTGAGAGGAATGCGCGGGTCGCTGTCCCCGAAAACCGCGCTCGCTCAGACGCGGCGGCGAATCACGAGCAGTGATGCCGCGAGCAACCCAAGCGCCAGGGCGCTGGGCTCCGGAATGGAAGTAAACCCGGGCGTGGCGTTACCGGTGGTCCGCACTACCCAGTCGGCCGCTGTGTCCGTATCCACGGGGCTAATACGTTCGTAGGATTGGTTATCGGCAAGCGTGGGGGCGCCCGTAAAGAACTTGGTCACATCGCCGTGATTGGCGCCATCCACGATGTTGTCAAACGGATCCACGATCAAGGCGTGGTCGCCGGTATTATTGAGGGCTATAAGACCTGTGCCCCAGGCGGTGTATTGAGTCATGTTCGGTACGGCCGAGTCCGTGTCCAACGAGGTCTCGAAATCTGGATTCTTGCCATAAAGGGCGTAGAATCCGGTGGCCTTAACGGCGATGACATAAGTTTGAAACGGAGCGATCGTGGTCCCGGCGGGAAAACTGTACATGCCCTCATCACCCGGCTTGGTCTCCTCGTCTCCGACCTTGTAACCGTCCAGACTGAGGGCGGACTCACTTAGGTTGAAGATCTCGATCCACTCCCGGTCAGCATCCGTTCCGCTCGGATTGGCCATGAACTCCGTGACCAGGAGTTTGCCCTGCGCGCTGACCGCAAATGCCGCAACGACAGCCCCAGCCGTCACACTCTTGATGAAACGATTTAGTCGGGTTTTCATAGGTGCAAAGTCTTAATCTTAGTCTCTATGGGGGCGAGAATACGCGCGCACGTCACCCGGAGTCTATAGAACAAACGTTCTATGGACCGGAGCTGGCACTTTGGAGCACAATCCAAGGTGTGGTACCAGTAGCAGCCGACAAACCGACAGTGCCGGATCACAACGCAACCAGTCACGAGCCAACCATAAGGATATGAAAAGAACCCTCACCTCCCTCGCCATTCTGGCGGTTCTCGCCGGCGCGGCCAACGCCGCCGGCCCGGTCTATATCAACGAAGTGCTCCCCAACGGCCCCGGTAGCGACACGGGCAACGAACACTTCGAATTGCGCGGCCCGCCGAACATGGCGCTGACGGGCTATTACCTCATTGGTGTGGATGGCAATGGTGGAACTGCACCGGCCGACTGGGGCGACATCAACCAGTTCTTCGATCTGGGAGCCTTTTCGCTTGGAGCGAACGGATACCTGTTTGCGAAGCAGGCCTCCAGCCCGTTTGTGGTAAACGATCCGCAGACCACGGTAATCCAGAATACAGGCGGCACAGCCTGGGGGACAGCGGCGGGCAGCACCGTGGGGCACAGGGGAGATGGCGATACTACTGCTTTGGAGAATGGCCCGGTCACCTACTTGCTGGTCCATATTGGCAGTGGCAGCCCACCCACGCTGACACTCGACCTCGACACGGACAATAATGGCATTCTGGAACTGCCCGCCGGCTGGACCGTGGCTGATTCGGTTGGAACCTCGGATGGCACAACAGCGACCTCTACCGATCTGCTCTACGGGGCGATAAATTTTCGCGCGCCCTATTATGGGACTGGGATGGACGGCACCTATTACGGCGGGTCCGCTTACGGCAACGTTATTGATGTGCCCCCCCCCGCGTATCCCACCTCCGGCGGCACCTTCCATATCGCCCGCAAGGGGACATCCACCGGCACCAACTCCACTGACTGGGTCGGCACCGTCATCGAAGGGGCGGCCGCGTCCCCACTGGCCTTTTACTCTCTCACCTCAAGCGATGCTTCCTACACTGGCATGCCACTGGTTGACTTTGTGCATGGCGGCGAGAACCCCGGCCCCGCCCCGCTGGGCGAACTGCCCTACACCCCGACCATCAACGGCACCCGGTTCACCACCAACACGATCCTGACCATTGGCGGCCCCGTCGGAGATGTCGCCGTGGACCCGCGCGATAACACCACCATCCTCTTCAACGTGGAGATTGCGGGGGGCGGGATTTACCGGGCCTACAAAGTGGCCAGCGGCAACTGGTGGGTGGATTCCACGCCGATCGTCACCGGCCTGGATCGCCCCTCCGGCATGGTTGTGCAGGACGACGGCACCCTTTGGTGGGTGCATCCCTACGACGGGGAGCTCATGCGCCTCAAGGCGCCCTGGTCCGCCAACACGCCCGAGAGGGTTATCGCCGAATTTGGCGGCACCACAGCAGATGATGATCCGATTGACCTGGCTTTCGCTCCGGCCAACTGGGCCGGTTCCCCGGGACAGCCCGGCTGGCTCGTGATCGCCGATCGCGGCAGCGACGGTGATGCCAACAACGCGCTGAACCTGCTGGACCCGGCGACGACTGAGTTGGACCAGACCAATAACACCTTCCTGGTGAGCCCGTCGGATTCCTCCCTCGGCTATGCCAATCTGGACGCGATTGGATCACTGCCACAGTCTGGCGGGCTGGTCACGTTGACTACGGACGGTTACATCACCATCGTTAACGGAATTGACGCCCCTCGGGCAATCTTCGGACGCGGCTTTACCATGACGACGGGCCAAGCCCTGGCAGTGGATCCCAACACGGGCAGGGTGTGGGTCGCTGACGACGGTTTGGACGAGGTCTGGTCGGTGGACACGAGTTTGACCCCCACCGACGACATTAAGGAACTGAGTTTTCCGCTAAAGGACCCGTCGCAGGCGTTTCGCCAGATGAACTTCCATGATCCGGGCATGGTGTTCTCCACCAACGGCGGCTTCATGGTCGTGTCCGACACCAGCATCGCCGGCGGCGGCGGGCGGCTGATCATTTTCCACTCGGAGGCGCCTGCGCCGTTCGCGCTCTCCAATTTCTCGATTACCAACGTCACCCAGACGGGCTCGGGACCGAAGCTGGAGTGGTCCCTGGCCGGCCCCGCCAGCTTCAACCTCAAATATGTCGTGTATCGGAGCACGAACGTGGCGAACAAGGCTGGCTACGCGCCGATCGCAACGGTGACAACGACTGACTACACGGACACAGCGGCGCCCGCCGGAGGCGCCTTCTACTACGTACTGGCCAAACCCTAGGGACACCGGGAGATGCCCGAGATGTCGAATTAGCGGAACCGTTTATGAAGCGACGAGTCAGGCCACAACGAGGGGTCCCTGCCAGGACGGCCCCTTGCGCACGAGCAGGGGCGTTTACCTTGATTGAACTGCTGGTGGTCATCGCCATCATCGCGATCCTGGCCGCGTTGCTCCTGCCGGCCCTGGCGCGAGCCAAGTCCAAAGCCCATCGGGTCAGTTGTCTGAACAATCTGAAGCAACTGGGGCTGGGCTGTGTCATGTACGCCAACGAGTACCGCGGACATTACACCGCGCCAAGCTGGCACCCGCTCGAGAAACCGAAGATTGCTCCCGGCGCGGACCGCTCGACGACGGACGACGACCTGAGCTTCCTCTACCCCACGTTTGTCCCGGCCACCAAGGTGTTCAACTGTCCCAGCACCCGCCACCGGGTGGTAGTGGACGCGGTGGACTCGTGGCAGTTCAAGCCCCCGCCCAACCAGACCGAGCGGGTGTTGGTAGACCTGGTGAAGCTGGCTCCCTACGATCCGCCGGATTCGCGCGGATTGGGCTACGAGGTGATGGGTTGCCTCACCGGCTCCGGCGTCACCGGCCTCAAGAAGACCGAGCAGCTTGTGACCAGCCACATCAACAAGAATGCACCCCAATGGCAGGGGGCCAAGCAGTCTCCGTCTTCGGTGTTTCTCATGGCGGATGCCGACCGCGGCACGGCTTCTCCTGTGGTGTTTGCCACCCCCATGAACAGCAACTTCCCCGATCCGGAGGACAACCACGGCAAAGAAGGCGGCATCATGAATTTCTGCGACGGCCATGCCGAGTTCGTCAAGCGGGTCAAATGGCTGGACGTCTGGGACTTTTCGCAAGACACCGATCGCAGCGCCAAAGCCAAGCGCTGACCCGCAAAAACACGCCGAGCATATGCTGTTTTGCCGCAGGGTGGGGATCGCCTGCTCTGCGGCTTTAGTTTTGCGCCGGGAATGAGACCCAGTATCCAATTGTCCAGCCGCGGGTTTGTGTTTGTCGCGCTCATCCTCCTCGCGGTTGCACCCCTCTCTACCGGCATCGCCGGGGCGCAGCCGGTCTGGATCAACGAGGTGCTGACCAACCCGAATGGTTCCGACAGCGGAGCGAGCTTTGGCAACGAGCACTTCGAGCTGCGCGGCGCGCCCGGCCTGTCGCTGGCGGGCTATTACCTCTTGAGCCTCGAAGGGCAGGTCGCCGAGGGAATGGGCGACATCAACCAGTTCTTTGATCTGGGGGCCTTCTCGATCGGCGCGAACGGCTACCTGTTCGCCCGCCAGAACTTCAGCGCTTACACCGCCACGGTGCCCGGGGCGACCGTGATTCAGAACACTGCCGGGCAGGGGTGGGGCCTGGCCGGAGCCAGCACCGTCGGATACAGCGGCGATGGCGCACAGGTTGATTGGGAGAACCGCGTCACGACCATCCTGCTGGTCAATATCGGGACCGGCAGCCCCCCCGCGCTGACGCTGGACCTGGACGCGAACGACGACGGCTGGCTCGACCCGCTGCCTCCCGGTTGGTCCCTCGTGGATTCGGTGGGCATCCTTGACGGCGCGGCAACTCAGTCGCCCGACGACCGGTCGTACGGCGCCATCACCCTGCGCGTGGGAGGCGCGGCTTCCGGAACCAGCCAATACGCCAACGTGCTTGACGTGCCCGGGACGCCGCCCACCACTTCGGGCGCCATGTACGTGGGGCGCAAGGGCGAGTCCACCGGCTCCACCGCCGCGGATTGGTTTGGAGCTATACTGAACGGCGGTTCCGGCACCCCCCTGGATTTCACCTTGGCCTCCGCCAGTGATCCGTTCTATCAGGGCCTGAAGCTTCCGGACATGGTCTTCGGCGGCCCCAACCCCGTTTATGTGCCGCCGCCAGGCCAGCCGGCGCTGCACTCGCCGGCCAGCAATGAGTTAAACGTGTCCACCTCACCCGTCTTGCAGGTCAATGTGAGCGATCCTGAGAACCGCGACCTGACGGTCACCTTCTACGGCGGCGTTGTCCCCGCCGGCCCGGACTTCACCATCGCGGTCCTGCCGGATTCGCAGTACTACTGCGCTCCCGCCAGGCGCGGCCTGCCCGCCATGTTCAGCGCCCAGGCCGATTGGATCGTCAGCAACCGCCTCGCCTGGGACATCGCCTACGTGGCGCACCTGGGCGACATCGTTGACGCCGGCGACAGCCTTTCCCAGTGGCAAAACGCCACCAACGCCCTCTATCGGCTCGAAAACCCGCTCACCACGGGCCTCCCGGATGGCATTCCCTACGGCACGACCGTGGGCAACCACGACCAGGAGCCAAATGGCGACCCCGACGGCGCCAGCACCGCCTACTACAACCAGTTCTTCGGGACAGGCCACTTTGCCGGCAAGTCCTACTACGGCGGCTACTACGGCGGCAACAACGACAATCACTTCGACCTCTTCACCGCCGGAGGGATGGATTTCATCGCGGTCTATCTGGAGTACGACCCGTCCGCCAGTGCCGGGCCGCTGACCTGGGCCAATGCGCTCCTGGAAACGTATTCCGACCGCCGCGCCATCGTTGTCAGCCATTACATTGGCCGCCCGGTCATCCCCTCCGATTTCGGCTCCCAGGGCGCCGCCATTTATGACGCCCTCAAAGGCAACACCAACCTGTTCCTGATGCTCTGCGGCCATGTGAATGGCGAAGGTTCGCGCGAGGACGTGTTCGCCGGCAACACCGTCCGCACCCTGGTCTCGGATTACCAGTTCCGCGGTGCCGGCGGCAACGGGTTCCTGCGGCTGCTGCGCTTCTCGCCGGCCTTCAACTCCGTGCGGGTCTTCAGCTATTCACCCTGGGTCAGGCAATACGAAACCGATGCCGACAGCCAGTTCGAGTTCTCCTACCCCATGCAGTCGGCGCCGGTGGCAGTTGTCCCCATTGCTACCAACGCCGTGCCTTCCGGCGGCACGGCCAGTTGCCTCTGGACCGGTCTGACACCGGGCGCCACCTACGAGTGGTATGTTACCGTCAGCAACGGCAGCCAGATCACCACCGGCCCGGCCTGGCGCTTTGCCACCGCCCCGGCGAATCTGCCCTGGACCAACCTGGCCCCCATCCTCAACGACTTTGCCCCTCACACGATGCTGGCCAATAGCTCCGCTGCCATCCCCTTCGCGATTGATGATGCCGAAACCAACCCGACCAACCTCACCGTGACCGCCTACTCCAGCAACGGCACCCTCCTGCCGCCCTCGGGCATCTCGGTGGGCGGGTTGGGCGCCGACCGGGTCCTTCAGTTGACGCCTGCCCCGGATCAGGCCGGAGCCTGCCTGATCACGGTGGTCGTGAGCGACGGCGACTACGCGCCCAGCGAGTCTTTCATGCTCAAGGTGCTGCGGCCGGAGATCCTCGCGCTGTGGGATTTCAACAGCGACCCTCCGGATGGCAACGCCGACACCGGCACTCTTGATCCCGCCGCCGGATCCGGCGTCATCGCTACCGCGGGGACCCCCAACGCCACAATCGGCAGCATCTCGGCGCAGAGCTATGATCCCAACGTCGGGGACGACTCGGCGTGGCGTCTGGCCCCATTCCCCTCGGCGGGCTCCGGAAACAGGACCAGCGGCGCCGAGTTCCGCGTCAGCACCGTCGGCTGCCGCAACATCGCGCTGTCGTGGGACCACTACAACAGCGCCACCGCCAGCCGCTACTGGCGGGTGCAATACACCCTGGACGGCCTTAATTACAGCAACACCTCCTTTGTTTACACCAATCCGGCCGAAACCCTCTGGTTTCCCACCGGCCTGAGCCTGGCCGATATCCCCGGCGCCAACGACAATCCGAACTTCGGCATCCGCCTCGTCAGCGAATGGGAAAGCACCGCCACCAGCCAGGGCCTCAACCGCTATTTCGGAACCCAGGCCAGCGGGAGTTACAGCACCGCCGGCACCCTTTGGCTAGACATGGTCACGATCTCGGGTGATGTGATTCCGCCGCTCCTCGCCCTCCACCGCGCGGGCGATCTACTCCTCCTTTCCTGGCCCACCAACCGTTGGCAGTTTGACCTTCAGAGCCGAACCAATTTAGCCGTCGGTGATTGGGAGCTTCTCGCGCAGCCGCCCATCGTCACCAACGGGTATAACCTTGTAGTGACCACCAACGCGCCCAGCCCCCGCTTCTTCCGCCTGGCCCGCTAACAACACTCATTTCCGGCAGGGAACAGTGTCGCACGAAGGCGGGCCGGCCCGCCCCAGGTTGTTTCCGCGCTTCAACCTCCCGCCACTGCTGCAGCAAGAACATGCTTAAATTACAGGTTCATCACGGATCTTCGATAAGTTCCAACGGGTGGTTGCACCCGCACGACTCGGATGGCCTCCTGACCTTCACCACCCCAATACTGTCCAAATTTGGGACAGTAATGCCGCCTTTCAGCCTTCTTGAGTCCCCGCTGATCCCCGCGGCTTTGGCCTGTGATTACGGGGTCTAACCTGTGCTGCTACGGTGTGGTTCCCATGGGGGTCGGCCCCCATGGGAACCACACCGTAGCCTGACCGCACTGACAAGCCATCCTCCAGCCATACGCAAACCAAAACCGGTGTGCGGCCAAGGTAAGGCTTGGCCGATGAAACCAGCAGATCACTTAACTCGGAGCCTCTTAGAACAAACGTTCAATAGGCCGGACGCCCGCTTCCCACTACGTTATCCTGATGAAGAACGCCCTGCCCTTTCTCGCTGTGGCACTGATCGCCTTCCCCCTGACTGCGCCGGCCGCCACCATTGCGCTGTGGAACTTCAATAGCCGTGTGCCGGACAGTAACCCCGCCACAGGCGCCACCGCCCCAATCATCGGCGCTGGAACGGCTTCACTGGTCGGGGGGGTGACGGCGACGTTTACCGAGCCAAACGGCTCGTCGGATCCCAGCCACGATGCTGACAACAGCAATTGGCGCGTCACCACTTGGCCGGCGCAAAGCACTCAGAACCGGCAGAACGGCATCCGGTTCAATGTGGGCACGATGGGCTGCCGCAACATCCGGATGAGCTGGAACCTGCGCAACAGCAACACTGCCAGCAAGTACACCCGACTCCAATACACCACCAACGGCACAGCCTTCATTGATTTCCAGGTCATCACCATGCCGAATGAAACCTGGGTCAACGGCCAGTCGGCCAGCTTCGTCGGCGTGCCGGGAGTCGAGGATAACCCGAATTTCGCTGTTCGCTTTGTCACCGAGTTCCAAAGCACCGCCACCGGCTCCGGTCTCGCGGGTTATGTCCCCAGCGATTCCGGCAGCAGCTACGGCACCGGCGGCACGCTTCGCTTCGACATGGTCCGTTTCTATGCCGACGACTCGGATGGCTCGGCGGTCGGCAGCCTTTCGATGCTGACCTTCAACATCCTGGGGAGTAACGCCTCGGGCTGGACCTTGAACTCGTCCAACGTCCAGGCGATTGGCCGGGTACTGGCTTATCTCCAGCCTGACATTATCGGGTTCCAGGAGGTGCCCGAGGACTTTCGACTCCTGATGGCCGACTTTATCGGCAGCTACCTGCCCGGGTACTATGTCGCCATTGGCTCTAGCACGGGCGGGGCCGAGCGCAGCGCGGTGGCCAGCCGATATCCCATCACGCGATCCAAGTCCTGGCTGGTGAATAGGGACCTCTCGGCTTTTGGTTATGACGGCGACTTTACGCGCGACCTATTCGAGGCGGAAATCACACCGCCGGGGTTTGCGCAGCCGCTCCATTTCTTCACCACGCATCTCAAGGCGCATCCGGACGAGGAAAGTTCCATCCGGCGCGGGGCCGAGGCCCGTTGCATCTCCAATTTCTTTGCCACGACCTATCAGGCCACCAACGCGCTGCGCCCTTGCGTCCTGGTTGGGGACATGAACGAAGACATCTACGAGCCGAGGGAATTCGAGCAGCAGGCAATCCAGACCATGACCAGCGCGCAAGCCGGTTTGAAAATGAACGACCCCAGAAATCAGGTGACCGGCGATGACGACACCTGGTCCGCCCAGAACGACAACCCGAGCATCCGTTTCGATTACGTCCTGCCCAACGCAATTCTGGTCTCCAACCTGCTCAGCGGACAGGTGTTCCGATCGGATAAGGTCAGCCCCTCCGCACCGCCGTTGCTGGCCACCGACAGCGCCACCGCGTCGGATCATTATCCCGTCATGTTGGTCTTTAACAATCCGTACTACACTTTTCCCGCCGACCTCCACACGAAGAAGTTTGATGGCAACCTAAATGGCAATGGTTATGCCTGGGCCACGCCTGCAAACTGGTACCCGGACGGGGTTCCGACTGTGGGCGATGATATTGTGATGGACAACACCCGTCAGGCTCCGATTCGCCCCACGAACACCATGAGCACGTTTATCTCAGTTCGCTCCATCGAGTTCATGAACAATTTCGCTGCCAACAACACGTGGCATCTCGGCAACAGCGGGAGCGGCGGCAACACCCTGACCGTCACGCCAGCCGGTGGTGTGGCGCATTTGATCAAGGTCAACTGCACTGGCGGGTCGGTTGAATTCCGAGAGACCGTAAGCGGCACGGACCTTCTCTCCTTCGTCGTCGGCGCCAGCGGCGAAATGAACGTGGTCAATGCCAACGGGCTGTTGGACATGCAATTGGTTATCAAGGGGGCCGCCGGTGCCAATATTACCAAGAACGGTCCCGGCACGCTTCGGCTGCGCGAGATCAACACCTACGCGGGCCACACCTATCTGAAGGCCGGCACGGTTATTATTGACGGTGATTCGACCTTTGGGAATGGGACAGGCACTTTGTACCTCCAGGGCGGCAACATCACCCTGGTCGACGATAGGACGACTGGCAACAACCTTCAGACACCCTTCAACATGAGCGCCGATACCACGATTCAAAACGGGAGCGCCGATGCGGCCGACTTCCGGCATGGGGGAGCGTGGACCACCAGCGGCGGCACGCTGACGATCAGGAACACCAGCAGCAGCGCCGGGCAGTTCACCTTGATTCTCTCGAACAGCTTCACCTTCAGCCGCCCAATCGTCATTGGACCGGCGGGGGATAGCTATCCGGTCGAGCTGGCGTCCTACCCGTTGGCGGGCAAGATCCAGACCTTTAGCGGCGTCATTTCCGGTTATGGGAGCTTCCGGCATACCGTTGGGGCGGGTCATCAGGACATACCGGGGGACGTGATCCTTAGCGGAGCCAACACTTACAGCGGCGGTTGCCTGCTGTATCAGGGCGGCACGGGGTTGGGCAGCAGTTCAGTGGGCAGTCCGGTGACGTCGGGACCGTGCGGCACCGGCGATTTGAGCATCGGCTCTTCGGGCAATCAGTACGTGGTATCGGTCTGGGCGGAGGGGGGCGCGCGCAGCATCGGCAACAGCATCAAGCTGTACTCGGCCAACTGGACCCTCGGCGGGCAGTATGACCTGACCTTCACGGGCAACTGCTCCATCGGGGGTGGCATCACCGACAAGATCCTCACCATAAACAACTCCGCCGTCACCACTTTCTCCGGGATCATGAGCGGCGTCGGCTACAACATAACCAAAGCCGGCGCTGGCAGGCTCGTGCTGAGCGGGGCCAATACCTACTCCGGCAACACCACTGTTTCCGGCGGCCAGCTGCTGGTGAACGGCTCCATTGGGAGCGGCGCGGTGACAGTCCAGAACACCGCTACGCTGGGCGGCGACGGCAGCGTTTCCGGAAATCTCACGGTGCAGAGCGGCGGCAAACTGGCCCCGGGCGTTTCCATTGGCACGTTGACGGCCAGCGCCAACGTAACGCTGGAGAGCGGCAGCACGACGGAGGTGGAGGTCAACCGAGGGGCCTCCCCGAATGCGGACCAGGTGCAGGGAATCGGCACGTTGACTCAGGGCGGCACACTGAGCGTCATCAACGGCGGCGCGGACTTGCAGGTCAACGACAGCTTCAGCCTCTTTGGCGCCACGACCTACGGCGGCCAGTTTGCGGCCATCAGTCCGGCCCATCCGAACAGCAACCCGGAGCTGGCTTGGGACCTGCCGGCGCTCAAGAATTCCGGCGTTCTCAGAGTGCACCACGTGCCCAGCGCCAGTGACAAGACCGTCTATCGCACCAAGGGCAATTCGGTCAACATCTCGCTAGGCGACCTCTTCCCGGCAACGGATGCGGCCGATAGGGACGCGGTGGCGCTGGAGAGCTTTACCGCGGGATCGCAAGGGGCCAGCATCTATCAGAGCGGTAACTTTCTCATCTACGAGCCGACTAACGATAATAATGACGCTTTCGACTACACGGTCACGGATAATCGCGGCGGCGCGCGGACCAAGAGGGTCACGATCAACGTGCTCGCCGCTTCAATCGGCATCGTCACGATCACCAACGGCGCTGCCGGCAACATAACCCTCACATCTAGCGGCATTCCGGACTACAAGTATGTCATCCAGCGTTCGCCAGACCTCGGCGCCTGGTCAGACGTGGTAACAAACACCGCCGCTTCCAATGGCTTGATCCAATACGGCGAGCTGCCGCTCTGGAACCCGACGTTTTACCGCATCCGCACCGAATGACCCTTCAATCTAAAACCCGCAATTGAGTTTTGCCCTAAACACGGATGGCGACAAAGCAGCCGCGTTGTGAGGCACGAATTGCTGTCACATTTCACAGCCGTCCAATTCGAATTTAGAAGTAGCTCGAACGTCCCGCGCAGCCCCGCCACACGGCATGGACTGACGACATCGGACGCGGGTTGACCTTCGGGATTGACGTTACCCGAGGAGCGGGGACTGCGAGAACCAGCCAATTTTCAACTTTTTTATCTGGCCTCGCCCACTCTGGTGGCTCAAACTGCCGTTTGGTTTTCAGCATTGTTCCGTTGATACAGATGCAATTATGAAGAACGACATCTCCCGGCGTGAGTTTATCAAGCGCAGCTCGGTTGCGGGCGGCACCGCTGTTTTGGCCGCGGGCACGGCAGGGTCATTGCTCGCCCAGGCGGGGGGCACGGACGCTTCAACCCCGGCAGCTCTGGGCGGCGCCAAAGCCCACGCCAAGCAATGGCCGGCGTGGCCGGCGTGGGACCCAGCCGGCGATGCAAAGGTGACCAAGGTGCTGCACGGCAGCACGTGGCACCGGGGGAAGTTGGTGAAGGAATTCGAGGAGAAATGGGCGGCCCTGATGGGCTCGAAGCATTGCCTGGCGGTCGTGAACGGGACCAACGCCCTCAGCGCGTCGTTCATGGTGATGGACCTGAACCCCGGCGACGAAGTGATCTGCGCCCCTTACACATTCAGCGCCAGCATGCTGGGCGTGCTTTACAAGAGCGCGATGCCGGTCTGGGCGGATATCGATCCTCTCACCTACCAGATGGACCCGGCCAAGGTGGAGGCCAAAATCACGCCGCGAACCAAAGCACTCCTCCCGGTGCACATCTGCGGTTACGCGAGCGACATGCCGCGGCTTATGGAGATTGCGCGCAAGCACAACCTCAAAGTCGTCGAGGATGTATGCCAGGCGCACATGGGCAACATTAATGGCAAGAACCTCGGCACCTTCGGCACGACCGGCTGCTTCAGCTTCCAGACCTCGAAAGTGATGCCCATCGGCGAGGGCGGCGCGATTATCACCGATGACTCCGAGCTATACGACAAGCTCTACTCCTACCATAACTACGGTTACAAAACCAATATCACCCCGGGCTCCTACGACAACATCGCCGCATTCAGGCTGGGCAACAAGATCCGCATGGCCGAATACCAGGCGGCAATCGGCCTTTGCCAACTGCCAAAGCTGGAGGAACAAATCCGCGTCCGCACCGAGAACGCGGCTTACCTGACGCCGAAACTGGCCGCCATTCCCGGAATCACGCCGGTCAAGACTTACCCGGGGGTGACCCGGCTGTCGTATTACATGTATCCGTTCATCTACGACGCCGCCAAATTCGACGGCTTGTCACGGGCGGATTTCGTGAAAGCGCTGTCGGCGGAAGGCGTGCCAGCCAGCCCCGGATATCCGAAATATCCGATCTACACACAGGAATTCATCCACGAGATGTTCAAGACGGAGATTTACAGGAAGTTCTACACCAGCGAGCAACTGGACTGGGAAGCTTACAAACAACGCAACCATTGCCCGGGCCTGATGCAGACCTTCGATACCTCCGTGTGGCTCAGCACCACGGGCATGTTCCTGGGAACCAAAGCTGACATGGACGACGTGGTCCGCGCCATCGAGAAGATCCAGAAGAACGCTTCGAAATTGAAGAAGACATAGGCGGCGTCGTTTACCGCCAAAGCGTGCAAGAGCACAGGTGCACGGGGCGTAAAAAGCGGGGGCGGGTGTAATGGGGGGGCCTGCGCCAGACTACCTCAGGTCAGCTTCCAAGCTACGGTTGGGCGACCCGCAGGCGCAGAAACCGCTTCGGAACGGCGGCCGTGTCTCTCACCGTCACCAGGGCGACGTCGCCCGCCCCGCTCTCCGTCACGTTGGTCGCCAGGCCCCATGACCCGTTGAAGTTCACGGCCACCGGTTGCCACGACCCCGTGTTCGTGAGCGAGTCTGTCCCTTCCACGACGATCGTGGTATCGTAGGCTTTCTTGTTCCGGCCAAACTGAATCCCAAACTGATTGTTGGTCATCCCGCAGGTCACTCGGGCCTGGTGATCACTGTTGGTCGGGCTGCCGCCTGTGGCGTACTTCAGCAGATTCGGGTAGCCGTCTCCCGCCGCGCAGTCCGTGTGGTTCGTCAACCCGTTGGTCACCGCCTCGATCCATTTCCAATAACCGGTCGGCAACTGATACTCGTAGGCACCCATGTCCACCGTGCCAAACTTGATTCGCGGGTTGCCCGCCAGGTCAACCAGAGTCGCAAGGACAGAGTTGTCCCCCCGGTTGATGCAAGGCGAAGCGGGCATCAGTTTGCACAGGCCCAGCATGACCCCCTCAAACTGAGGGTCCGAAGCGATGTTCCCGATTCCCGGGGCCGCCGGCGTGGTGCAGGAATAGGTGAAGGTGGAACCGCTATGGTTGTCATCGTTCCTCATCCAGTTGTTGTAATACACGATGCAATTTTGCAGTGTGTCCTGGAAGGACCCCCCTCCGGTTACGGAGGCGTTGTTTAAGACAAGAGTGCAGTTCCTGAGGGTGCTATAGCACGACCCGCCGCCCTCCGGAGCGCCGTTCAACATGAAAAAGCAGTTTTCGGCGGTGCCACCAGCAATCCCCCCTCCCCACCTGCCTGCGGTATTGCTGTAGAAGACGCAATCATCGCACGACCCCATGGAACAGCCTCCGCCGTCTCCGTCACTGGAGTTGCCTCTTACTAGACACCTCTCCAAGTCAACGAGGTAGGCACCGCCACCCGACAACAGTGCGTTGTTGCTCTCCAAGGTGCAATCGGTCAACCAAGAACCGCAGGCACCTCCACCACATTGCGCCTGGCAGGAAATCACTTTGCATCCACGCAAATCGCCGCCACAACATCCACCTCCATTTGTTGCTGTGCACTTTGTGATCACGCAGTTGGTCAATACCGCGTTCCAGTTGTACTTCGCGTAAACACCGCCTCCCCTATTGTCAGGGTATGCCGCTGTGGATGGAGTTGCCCCGTTGGTCAGCATGAAGCCCGACAGTGTTCCGCTGGACATGTACACGCAGCGCAGCGGGGCGCTGCCAGTCGCGCCCTGGATGCGCGTCACCTCCGGACCGTTCACGCTCTTCACAAGGATTTTCCGCGTGATCACCAAGCGGTTTGAACTCGTCCCTTCCGGCGTGACGCGGCTTCCAGTCGCGTAAACACCGTCACCGACCAGCACCGTGTCCCCGTCCGCCGTAGCGTCCACTGCGGCCTGGATCGTCCTCTTGGCCGTAGCCCAGCTCGTGCCGTCCGCGCCGTCGTTTCCCGCGGTCTTGACGTACCAGGTCGCCGCCTGGATATCCGCCCCCAGCAGCAGGACTGCCGCACAATAACCTCTCAATTGATTGCTCATGGTCATTTTAACTCACTGGATGCTGTTGGCAGTAATTTGAAAGCAATAGTGACCAAGGCCTCATGGCCTGGAGTCGCAGCGCCTTCGGCCCCGCGCCCGTGCTGCCTTTCGTACGGCAAGCTCCGCCCGGATGAGTTCAAATTCTACGTATGCCCATCGTTTCTGGCACAACTGAGACTGCAGGATGCATGCCAGCCAGTGAAGTGCAAAAGCGGCTTAATCCACCCATAGGTTGTTGAATCGCCCGTGCCGACTGGGTAGCTTGCTGACCCATGGTCACGAATCTAGTTGCCTCGCTGGCGTCCGCCGCCACACTCCTTCTGTCAGTCCTGACCGCCGTCTCCCATGAGCCGGTCGCCAGGGTCCGCACACCGGTGCGCATTCCGAACATCCTCAACTTCCTTACCCTTAAGTGCGACTTTCACACCCATACGGTTTTCTCCGATGGCTACGTCTGGCCGACCATTCGCGTGGAGGAGGCCTGGAGAAATGGTCTGGATGCCATCGCTATCACCGACCACATCGAGTATCAGCCGTACAAGGGGGACATCACCACCAACCACAACCGTTCATTCGAAGTCGCTTCGCCCGCGGGCAAGAGCCTGGATGTCCTGGTGATCAAGGGGTCCGAGATCACGCGCGACATGCCTCCGGGCCATCTGAACGCGGTGTTCCTGCGGGATGCGAACGCGCTGGCGGTCAGGAATTGGAGAGATGCGCTCGCGGCGGCCCACAGCCAGGACGCCTTTATTTTCTGGAACCACCCGGGCTGGAAACCGCAGGCGCCGGGCGGCAAGGCGGTTTGGTATCCCGAGCACACGGAGTTGCTGCAAAAAGGGATGCTGCACGGCGTCGAGGTGGCCAATGGCGACGAGTACTACCCGGAGGCGCATCGCTGGGCCGTCGAGCACAACCTTGCCATGGTCAGCAACACCGACATCCATAACCCAATCGGCCTGGACTACCCTCACGATGGCGATTTTCGGACCACCACGTTTGTCTTCGCGCGCGAGCGCACCGCCGCAAGCATCAAGGAAGCGCTGCAGGCACGCCGCACCGCCGTTTACTTCCAGGACAAGATCATCGGGACCGAACAGTACCTGCGACCGCTCTGCGAGCAGTCCCTCGCGGTTCTAAACCCGCGCATCGCCGGCTCAGCCCGGGAGCGCCAGTATGTGCAGCTTCAGAATCTCTCTGACGTGAACCTCAAGCTCAGGTCTGCTGGCGGCCAGGAAGGTCTTCAGCTTCCCGAGCGGACAGTTGTCCCCGCGGGCAAAATCGTCCTCATGCAGATTCGGGGGGACGCAAAGAAGAAGGGAGAGATCGCGGTGCCGTTCAAGGTCGAGAATTATCTCCCCGCCCCCGACACCCCGCTGGAGATTCAGCTAAAGCTGCAGGTGGAGTGACCGCACAATTAGCGCCGCTCCCGACACACTCAGATCCCGCCCCCTGCCGCCAGAAACCGTTCCGATGAGCAGGCATTACTCCCCAGCCGTTCGACCTGGGGCCCGCTTTGCTGCCGCTCCTCTTGCTCCTTGGCAAGCTCCAGAACAAGGGTCAATACAGCTGTTGCTTCTTCGGTCGTTCGTGCCAGAATCCCGCCCGTGATTATCTGGGATGTTCACTGTCATTTGTCGGGCGTTCCCGGCGATAGTCCCAAGGCGCGAACGGACCAGTTGCTGCGCTACGCTGACCGCGTGGGGATCGAGAGAATCTGCGTCTTCATGGGGATGAAATGGTCTTACGACCCAGACCCGGCGGATATGCGACGCCAAAATGACGAGGTCATCGAGGCGGTACAACACCGGCCTGACCGGGTCTTTGGTTTCGTTTACTTGAACCCCACTCACCTGGAGGCCAGCCTTGCGGAGATGGAGCGATGCGTGAAGGACGGCCCGCTGGTGGGGCTGAAATTATGGGTTGCCAGGCGGTGCAACGATTCCGCGCTCGATCCGATTGCCAAGCGGGCGGCGGAACTTGAAGCCCCGTTTCTCCAGCATGCATACCTGAAGGCCGGCGGCAGCGAGAACCTGCCGGGCGAATCCACTCCGGACGACCTGGCGCAGCTCGCACGGCGACATCCCCAGACGGCATTCATCTGTGCGCATGTCGGGGCTGAGTGGGAAACGGGCATACGAACGCTGCGGGGTTGTCGCAATGTGAGTGTGGATATTTCGGGCTCGGACCCCACTGCGGGTTTGACGGAGATGGTCGTGGAGGAACTCGGAGCGGAGCGGGTCCTGTTTGGGAGCGACGCCGGCGGGCGCAGCTACGCCTCGCAACTGGGGAAGGTATTCGGAGCCGACTTGCCGAATAGGACGAAACAACTTGTGCTGGCCGGAAACATGAAGAGAATGCTCTCTCCAATTCTGAAACGGAAAGGAGTGCGGGTATGAAGGAGGAATCCGGTGTGAATCGCCGCACTTTTATCAGATCATGCGGCGTTGCGGGGCTCTGCCTGACCGGGGCGGGGATGCCCCTGCCGATCGAGGCTGCCGCGAGCGGTAAAGCGGAAGGGTTGGTGGATGTAAACGTCACCCTCATGCGATGGCCGATGAGGCGCCTGCGGCTGGATGATCCTGAGAAACTGGCGCAGGCGCTTCGGAAGAAAGGTGTCACCGAAGCGTGGGCATGCACGTTTGAAGCGCTGCTGGAGCGCGACCTTGCAGGGGCGAATGAACGACTTGGTCGTGTCTGCAAGTCAGTTGGCGGCGGCCTGTTTGTTCCATTCGGGGCTGTGAACCCGGCCCAGCCGTGGTGGCGAGAGGATCTGCAAAGATGCCAGGAGAAGCATGGGATGGTGGGCATCCGGCTATACCCCGGCTATCATGGGTACACTCTGGAGGATGGGAACTGCACGGAGTTGCTTCGCGCATGCGCAAGCCGCAACCTGATCGTGCAGATTGTGGCGACGGTGGAAGATGTGCGTGTTCAGCACCCGCGGATGAAGGCGGCCCCTGTGAATCTGAAGCCGTTATTGGGCCTTTTGAAGTCCGAGCCGGCGTTGAAACTGGTGCTCTTGAACTGGAATCGCTCACTCAGCGCAAAGCTCGCGGCTGCCCTGGTTTCGAGCGGCCGGGTATGGCTTGATATCGCTACGCAGGAAACTGTGGGCGGCGTCGAGAGCCTTCTTCAGCAGGTGCCTGCCCACGCGGTCGTGTTCGGATCGCACTCCCCTTATTATTACTTTGAATCGGCGTTGCTAAAGCTCAGGGAGTCCGAGATTAAGCCAGAGGACCTGGCGCGCATCAGGCGGCTGAACGCGGCGTCTATTCGAATTTGATCGCCGGTTTGGCACTGTGCATAGCTCGATGTTCTTTAAGAAGATTTGCCTGGCCCTTGTCTGCGCATTCGTGCTGACAACGTTCCCCGGCCTGACGGCACCCGACCCGCGCCCCGAGCCCGCAGGGGGCGTCCTCGGTTCTGCGGAACCCGCGACACTCGACGTCAACTCGGCTGGCCTGGCACCGGAAATGGCGGCGGCCGGGAAGACGAGGCAGCTTGTCTAATTGCTACTGGGTCAGTCCAACATGTTCGGGCGCGGAACGGTGGAGCCGGAGGATCGCACACCCCACCCCCGAGTCCTGATTGCAGCCCGTTCACTTTGAGGTGGCCCCCAAGAGCTCGATCCCCGGGTAAGGCGGACTCTTTTGGATCTGCTGCAGATGAGCGGGAGTGAACGCATGAGAGCCAAATGCCAATTCCGGTTCTGCTGCGCATGAGCCTTCGACGGGTTTCCGCTGGTTAGGATACAAACCAGCAACTAAATCCGCGCGGCGACCGAGCGCCTGCGTGACACATGGCGGGACGGAGCCGACGCCAGTCCTGTGGACAGCATGCCTTTCTGATCTCGTCCATGGGACACGGTTGAACGATGACGCTCGCCGTTATTGCGAAACTCGGGCAAGTTTCTGACCCTGTGATGAAAAGCTTGCGCAAACACCTTGTCCTGCCCCTGCTTTGGCTGTGGCCCTTGGCCTGCGTGAATGCCGCAGAAACGCCGCTGCGCTCGCTGCGCGTGGACCTGCCAGGGCAGGAGCAAAACCTCATCCGAACCTCCTGGCCGGGGATCGTTTGCTGGTTCCTGACCGCTACGGACTTCGCGCAAGACGGGTTCAAACAGTTTGTGGACCTCCACGAAACGCACTCAGGCTATGCACTGCTCACCACCAGCATCCGCCACAATGTCGAGGTGACCCAGCCGGCTGTCCATGACCAGATAGAGCGCGCGGCGGAGTATGCGTGTGCCCACGGAATGCAGGTCGTAATGGACCTGGATGTGCGCCTGGCACGACAGGCGTTCATGCAGAGGCATCCGAATGAAATGCAGGAGATCGTCCGGTTGCGGGAGCTGACGCTTCGACCGGAGGCCGATGCCTCGATCGAGATCCCCGCCATCACACTGGCGGATCACTACACTTCGACTCAGCGGGGCGTGCGCCCGTACGAAACGCTCGCGGCGCGATTGTTGCGAGCCTATTCTTACGTGTCGGGCCCGCGCGGCATTGAGCCCGACACCGTCCAGGACATCACCCGCCGTTGCCGAATCACCCGGTCGGACACCGACGGCTTGGAGGTAACCATCCGCGGCCACGCGACCGACCAGATACGCGCCGCTTGTGTGCTTGCCGCCTTCACCTTGTTTACGCCGGACGTCTTTGCGCCGCATCTGATCGCCTTCGAACGCGGCATCCTCCGGCAATATGCCGACGCGCCCCTGGCCGGCGCGTGCAAGGATGAATGGGGATTCCCCGGGCGGTTCAATCCCCGCCTCGATGACTTCTGGTTCTCCACCGCCATGGCCCGGGAATACAAGCGGCGGCGACCGGGGCGCGACCTCGCGCGTGACCTGCTGCTCATGTTCAAACCGCACGCCGGCCTCGTCCCCGAACGGGCCGCAGCCATCAACCACTACATGGAAATGAGTTGGCAGCGCAACGCCCAGGTTGAAACCGCCTTCTATAAGTCCATCAAGCAGGTCTTCGGCCCGCACGCCATGGTGGCGACGCATCCCACCTGGTTTCCTGACCCGGCGACAAAAGAGGAGGTGTTTAAGAATGGTCTTCATTGGTGGGCCGCCCGGCGTGACCTTGCGCAAACCGATGAAACCACCCCCTTCTGTGCGCGCACCGCCCTGGCCAAAAAGTGGCACAGCCCGATTTGGGTCAACATGTATTACGACGGCAAACTGGACTCTTATCGCGAAGACCTCTGGCGTCATGCACTCGGCGGGGGCCGGATCAATTTCCACCCCGTTTGGCCACCCTCAGCCGACTCGCCCACCAATCGCCTCACAACCTCCATGCTCGGAGATCGCTTGCTGGCCGCCGACTGCCGGGTGCGCCTGTTGAATTTCATTTCCACGGCGCCGATTGACTGTCCGGTGGCGGTGGTGTTTGGTCATCCGGCGGCGCTGAACTGGGCCGGGCCGGGACTGGCCGATGTAGGAATGTCCGTGGCTGATGCGCTCTGGGCGGCGGGTTATTATGCCGACTTGATTCCCAGCAGTGAAATTGCGGCGGGGCATCTCAAGCTCGCCGAAGACGGGGCCCTCCAGTATGGACCGCAGCGCTATGCCGCCATGGTGCTTTACCAACCTGAGTTCGAACGTCCGGCGGTGGCCAGGTTCTTCCGCCAGGCTGCCGCTGCCGGCCGTACCGCCCTATTCCGCGTAGGCGACTGGACGCTGGACTTTGAAGGCAAACCCTTCGCTGCCGCAGCGGAATTGCCACCACAGATGAAGACGCTCCCCGCGGCCGAAGCGGCGCAGGAGTCCATTGCCGCGGTGCGGTCGAAAGGTCTGACGCCGCAAACCACCTGCACCCCGCGCCGACTGCAATTTACCGGCTCCATGATGCCCAAGCCCAGCGGCGAGTGCCATTTGCTGGACGGCACCGTAATCCTGGCATCAGGCGAGCAAGATGTCATGGGCGACCCCATCCGGAAGACGATGCTGCTCAGCGGCCGGCATTTGACTTTCGACGCCATCGGCATTGCCGCCGCCCGGCATGACCGCTCGGGCCGGCTTGAAGCCTTGGCGGCGGGCGGCCTGAAGAAGTTCGAGTCACCCGACCTGACGCTGGAGCTGCCCGAGCGCGCGGATCTGGCCTTGTGGCGGAATTCTCAGGGCCAGTGGCAGGGAGTTTTGCAGGGTTACACGGGCCCGTTGCCCGCCCGGTTAACACAACTGACCACGAACTGGACGCGCCTTCGCGTCCCCGCACCTATGGACCGGTAACCACGCTGGCGTTTGCTTGCGGCTGGCTGGAGTATGGCTTGTTAGTGCGGTCTGGCTACGGTGTGTATCCCATGGGGAGCGCTCCCCATGGGATACACACCGGGGCACCACCGTGCCGTCACCGTAAACTCAAGCCAGCGGTGCCAGGGTCAGAGGGGGCTGGAGAAGGCAGGCAGTCAGCGTCACTGTCCAAAATATGGACAGTGCGCGGGTTAGAGATTGGGATCCCATCCGGTCCTGGCTGGGGAGAAATGATAACAACGTATTCCCTGTGCCTCGGCCATCCGGCCTATGCAGGTGAAAACCTGACATTCTCAATGGCTACCCCCGTCACGATCTACTCGGCCGCCTCGGCCTGCAATTGCACAGGCCCCAGCATACCCGAGGGAATCAGCGGCGCATCCTTGGTGAAGTACTTGGTCGTCGAAAAAGTCAGTCGTCGAGGCTCTGGTCGCGGCTGGTTCTTGAGCACCCAGTCCGGCCAGGCTGGGATTTTGCCCGTGCGCCAACTCCCGTCCGGCGTGCAATCGTCGGGGTATTGTTCATCGCCGATCATGCGGTTGGGCCAGAGGTTGGTCACACGAACCTCCAGCTTGTTGGCTCCGGGCCGTAGCGCCCCGCGCACGTTCACTTGGAACGGCGGTTTCCACAGCACACCCAGAGCCTTGCCGTTAAGGGTTACTTCGGCGATCTCCCGTACGTCACCCAGGTTGATGTATATGGCCAGGCGCGAATCGCGGAGCGCGGCTTGGTCCACAGTAAAGGACTTTCGGTAAACGGCGGTGCCGGAGTAGAATTTGATGCCCTCCTCGCTGCGCTTGGTCCAATCCTCCAGCATTTGGAAGGAGGCCTTCTCCGGGCCGCCCCACTTCGGGTCGAACGCGACTTCCCAGGGTCCCGAAATCTCCATCACCTGCTTGAACGCAGGGAAGTTCTTTCGTCCCCGCGTTCCGGCTTGAGCATTCGAACTACCCTCTTGCGTCTTGCGGAATACCACGAACATGGAGCCGGCCGGGTCGAAGCGCAGCGGCACGATCGTGCGGACTCCTTCCTGGCGGTATTCGGGCAGCGCGCGAATGGTCCCGTCGGCCGGGTCCCATAATTCGGGGATCATTCCTGTTGCGCGGAAGGCGCATTGGGCCTCCACGGCTCGGTATTGCGCGTTGGCGATGAAGTAAACCTCGGCGTCATTGATGCGGCGGTGGATCCAGTTTATGCCGTCGGTGGGCATCTGTTTTTGCTGCGCCAGGCCGGGTCCTTTGCCTTCGGCCCCGACCGATTGTGCCGGGCGGTTTGGGCCAAAGCTCGGCGGAATGGCCGCGGCGGGATCGTAGGGTTGACTCAGCGTGAAGCTGAAATCCTCGGCTCCGGCCAGGTCCTTGAGCGCCTGCTCGAGAGGCCGGCCCCAGATGACGCGGCCGGCACCCAGCGCGTGTTGCTGGACTGCCTTGCCGTCGCAGTCGCCCCAAAGTTCGGCGGCCATTTCTTTCACTTGAGTGTCGCAGGCGGGGTAGTTCACCAGGCTCGGCGAGCGGCGGGGCGGAGGTCCGACCACGACGGCGCCGGCCTTGACCAGGTCGCGCACCTTGGCCAGCAACTCCGGCGTCATGGCCTCGTAATTGGGCAGTTGCATCACCCGGTAGCTCATCCCCGAGGGCAACACCAGCCGCCCGTTCTTCACGCTCAGGCCCTCGATGGTGAGCTTGTCCGAGATGTAATCGTAGTTGTAACCCGCCGGAGCGGCGTCGTATTGGGCGGGCAACGTTTCCATCATTGGGCTGCCGCCGTAATTCTCCCCGTCGGGCAGGAGCCGGCAGAAGTCGGCAACAAAACGGCCCTGCTGCAAGAGGTTCTGGCAGCGGGCCAGGTAATCCATGTAAGCTTTGCCCGGTTTCCACCAGGTCTGCGTCCGGTCCACGTGGAAGCCGTAGGGGCCGAAGGTCATGCCCGGCCACTTGTCCACCCAGGGGTTGAGCACGGTGCGGTGGAAGATGAAGCGGTTGACGCCCTGGCAGAGCGCCCAGTCGGTCATGTTCTTGACGGAATAAGGGTGCTCCGTGAAGGGGTCGTTTTCCCCGCTAGAGGTCAGACTCTCGGCGCCCAGGAACGGTTTGCCCAGCCCGTGAACCACCGAGGAGACGATCCGGGCGGAATTGAGGTGCCAGGCGTTCCATCGCATGATCCAGAACTCGGCCATCGGCATGTCAGCCTCCGCGCCATAGGTCAGGGGATTGATGCCGCGGGAGCTGGGGCCATAGGCCTCGATCGAGAGTTTGAGGCCGCGGGCGTTGGCGAGCTTGCGCAAGGCGCCGGCGTAGTTCGCATCGAGCAACTCGGATTGCGTGCGTTTGGCGTCGCGCAGAAACCGCGCGGTTTGCTCCGCATCGCCGAGCCCCGGCCCGCCGGCCAGGGTGATCAGCCAGGGGATAATGTCGTAACCGCGGCGCTGCTTGAACTCCTCGGCCATGCGCGGAGTCCAGTCCTGCCAATGGACCTCCCAACTGTCTATATGCGTGTAGGTCAGCACCTTGCCGGCGGCCGGGCCGACGTCGTCCGCCAGCATGCCGATCAGCCCTGCGAAGTGGCGCTTGATGGCCTCGGCGCTGAACTTGTCGCACTCCAGCCCCTTGCCGGCCTCCGGCGCGGGACGGTTTTCTACTCCGGTCGAGACATGCCCGATGCGCATGACGATCCACTCGCCGGCCGGGGCGTCCCAGGTAAGCTTGCCGCTCGCGTCCATCTTGGCGCTCAGGTCAAGGATCGTGTCCGGAGCGATGGCGGCGCCTTTCGGGATGGCCGGGTAGGCCAGCACCTTGAGGTCGCGATAGTATTTTGCCGCGGCCAGGGCGGCCGGGCTTAGGCTGGCGGGCGCGGGTGCGGGCGCGGGGGGTCTCTTGGCCTTCTTCCGCGCCTTGGCGGACTTCGCGGCCGGTTGCTTCTTGCCCTCGGCAGGCGCGACCTTCGCCGGTTCCGCGCCTGCTAATTTGGGCTGAGGCAGCCTCCCTTCGAAACGGGCCGGTCCCTTGACCGTCGTGCTGCTCCCGACAACTTTTTGCATGGAATACTCCGGGGTGTTCCACGGTCCCCCGCTGCCGCACCAGCCGGCGTCGTTGTTCATGTTGACCTCGATCCCCAGGCGCCCCGCCTCAGCGACGGCGAACTTAAACAACTCCCGCCACTCCGGGCTGCCGAAGGGATACGGCCCGTTTGGAGCCATGCTTCTGGGGTTGGCGACCTCCATGATCAGCACCCCCTTGATGCCCGATTGTGCCAGCGCCTCCAGGTCCGCCGTGATTCCCGCTTTGGTGATGTTGCCGTTGATCCAGAACCAGTAGGTCCACGGGGCGGCCTCTGGCGGCGGACTACGGAAACTATCCTCCAGTTTGTCCGCGTACGCCGGCGCAACCAGCAACGCGAACCATAGCAGCAACACATCCACGCTTGCCATCCAGGTTCTCTTCATCTCAGTGCCCTTCGAAAGTAATGACGTCATAAGTTCGATCTGCGCCGACATAGTAGACGAGGAGCGAAAGCCCGCAATAGTCAGTTTCCAACTTCAACTGCGCATGCGGCAGCTTCCTGGTCCGCGCCCTTACATCAGCTTGTCGCCATCAGGGATCGCCGGCGCCCGTCACGCTCACATTGTCAATGCACGAACTGTAGTCGCCTCCGGTCCGGGCGCCCACAAATGCCAGCGTGTGGCTGCCGGCCTCCGTGCAATTGTACGTCGCCGTGAACGACTGCCACTCGCTTTGGCTCTGGCTAGCGTGGCTCACCGTCAAAATTGCGCCGCCGTCCATCTGCACCTGAATCGTATTGGGGCCATAACTGCCGGCCCGGCCTACGCACGCGAACGTGACCGCGTAGCTGCCGGTGGCGGAGAAGTGCAGCAGCTGCGCAAAGCTCGAGAGCGCGCCGTTGGCCCCCTGGATGAACGCCGCCTGGCTCCCGTTCGGGGCCGCGGGCGCGTACCATGTGCCGCTGTTATGGTCTATCCCCGCGCTCGTCCCCAAAACCCAGCCGAACCCCGTCGCCCCGTTGAAGTTATAGGTGTTGGCGGCTCCGCTGGTGTTCTGGTAAGCCCAGCTGGCCACGAGCGGCGTCTCGAAACTCCCGTTGCGCACCAGCGTGGCCGGGCCTACGGTCAGCAGCGCATCGGCGCTGAGGGTTGAGCCCAGCGCGTTGGAGACGATCACCGAGTAGGGACCGGCATCGGCCGGCTGGACGTTGGCGCGAGTGTAGCTGGAGCCGCTCGCCTCGGCGAGGTTGGTGCCGTGGAACAACCACTGGTAGTAAAGGGGCGCGGAACCCTTGGCCGCCACGGTGAACGTGGCGCTGTCGCCCGGGCTGACGGTCAGGCTCTGGGGCTGAATGGTAATGGTAGGCGGCGTGGCGGAGACGTTGAGATTCGTGACGAACAACAGCGCGCTCAAAACCGCGCGCGGGCTGCCGTCGCGCAGCGTGTTGACCACCTCGAAGCCGCCGCTGTCAGTCCGCAAGACCGCGGTCACGCTACCGCCGCCGTCCTGCTGGTAGAGGTATCGCAGGTCGTAGGCCTTGGCCAGAGCGTTGCATTCCGTGTAGGTGAGCCCGTTGTATCCGTGATTGATGTCGGCGGTGATGAGGCAGTAGGTGCCATCGGCCGTCATGCCGAACAGCGACCTCGAATAGTGCATCGTGTTGTAGCCGTCGTTGGCGCGCGTCGTCTGCTCAACCCCGTTGACGATGTGGTCGGAATGGTAACCGCTGGCCGCCTCGACGGCGTTCATCGCCGCGTTGCCGAATTTCTGCTCCACGCGGACCCGCATGCCGAGAGTCAGCGCCGCGATGAGGGCCGGATCCGATGTGTCAATGCCGAAATTGCCAGCCTCGATGGCCACACTGGACAACGGCCCCACCGCCACGTTCGTAACCGTTCCGATGCCGAAGAATGAGTTTCTGCCGGCGATGCCATTCGCATAGGCATAGCCTGAGGAGTTTGACAGGTACACCAGATCACCCTCCACTACGAACAGCGTGTTGGCGGTGTTAAATGAGGTGGGAACCCAGGAGGAAGACGAGTTCGTAGCGTGGAGAGACGCCCACACCGCCGTCTTGCCGGGGGACGGCGAGGAGTTAATGTTTGCGACGGCGTACTCCGTGAGGACTTCCTCGTTGGTCCCCAGGAGGCTCAGCACGTAGCTGCCCGCCCCGCCGCTACTGGTCACGAGACCATTCGCCGAACCGTCGTTCTTGAATCCTACGACCTGTGTCGCGTTTCCGGTCAGGCTTACCGTGAAGCGATTGCCGTAGTCCGCAACGAGCGGATAATACGGCTGCGGCTGGACGTAGGCGGAGCCATCGATTAGACCGTTCCCGAACTTCGCAAAGTACTGGTCGGCATTGATGCCGCCGACGACGATCCAACCCGGGTGATGGGCCTCATAATCCTGGGCGATCGCGGAAACCGCCGCCCGCACATAGTCCTTACCGTTCGACGAAATCGCCCAGGTCACGAGCTTCGAACTGGCGCCATCCGTCTTCATCTTGAAGACGCACACCTGCTGCGTGTACGTGGTGCCGGAGGTAACGGTCGTCCCAGACACCTTCTCCAGTTCCATGCCGCCGCGGTGCGTCATTGTCGCCTCGTACGGCTTCCATACGCTTGCGCCCGTGCCGTCGGAGTACGTCATATCGGACGCTTCGACCCTCACGAACAGGGCATCCGCATCGCCAATTTCGATGTTGAACGATTTGCCATTTGCTGCGTCACCCAAAGTGGCCCGCACAGCCGACAGCGGCTTGAAACCGCCCGAGAGCGAGTCTGCGGCGAGCACCGTATAGTAGGCGTCCGCCTGCATGTTATTCACCCTGACCGACAGCGTCCCGCCGTTGAATTGTATCGGGCCGATTTTGGGCTGCGGAGGACCGGCCATCGTGGGCAAAAGCGCGATGAAAAGGCAAACGACGGCGACGCTGCAGAGCAACGGAAACTCTGAATGTGTTCTCATAATGTCACTGAATGCGGTTTCACGAACGTCTGCCCGGCGGCCGCACACGCATGATCAGTCGCACCCGGCGCTACGCGCAAGTGCTTTTTGGGACCAAGTCAATCCGCCGAAAACGGCTCTAGCGTTCCATAACAAGCCCCGGTAGCAGCCAGGTGATTAGCGCGTGACCCGGCTCAGCCTCGCAGCCGATCATCCGTAATGCCGAATTCGGATTGCCGGGATCAGTTCTGGCCCGGCGGAATAGGCGCGGGCTGGGCTGGACACGCCGATCCGGGCGGCAGGATGCCTGTCGCTACGCGCTGGTGGTGGCAATATGCGCCCCCCGGGTCCATCAGTTCTGGCTTTATGATTGACGACTGGAATAGTTTCCACATCCAATACCGCGTGCGTCTAGAAACGACTCTTAGTGTCATTGCGGCGGTTGTTCTTGCGGCGACCGTGACGTGTGCCACGCCAGCGCCCGCCGCGCCGGCCGGGACCAGGTCGCCGGGAACGATACAGGTTTTCGATGCCCGCCCCCTTCGCAGCCTGGACTTAAGTGACACAAACCAAACGGCGCAGCTCTGGGATACCATGCACACGCTGGCCGCATTGCAGGGGTTGGCGAATCGCGAGGCGCCGCGGCTCTACGTGCTATACTGCGCCGGTTTCGGAGTGGAGACGGACCAGTTCTGGCTGGACTGGTTCCGCGGGGAGGATGGTTGGTTGAAGAATGCCGAAGTGGCCCCCCTGTCCTCCGTCGAGGAGGTCGTCCGGTCGTTCATGAAGTGCTTCAAAGGTCTGGTTGTCTATGACCCGGCGGTTCCGGCTACTGCCTGCGTTGCTTCAACGGCCGCCGGGTGCGAGGACCTCCTGCCAGTGCGCTACAGCCGCACGACGAATTCGATGTTCAACTTGCTGACCGGGAAGCTAGGGTTGCCCGTTCGCCTGTGGCTGCTGAATCCCGACGGCACGCCCAAATTCACCGGCAAGGGGATGATTCCTGACCTGAAGGAGCCGTCGTCGGGCAGCGCCAAGAACGACGCCTACCTCTGGGCGATCCGGCACTATGTTGATTCCGGCAAGTGTGATCCCCGCTATGCGGCCTATTACATTGACAGCTACTGGATGAAACGCGCCAGGGGAAGCCAGTCGGACCTGCATACACTGCCCAACCACGACTACTTCATATCGCGCAGGGCATTCTTTTTTGACCTGGCCACCTGGGGCGACGAAGCGCCGCTGGACGACCCAGACCAGAAGCCCGGCCTGGACCGCCAGACCTTCTTGCAGATGATGGCTGCCCTGAACCGCAAAGCCTCGAACAGCATGATCAAAGTGGGGGGCTTCACGCCGTGGGCTTTCAAATACACCGATCATCCCGGCGCAGGCGGCAAGCACGGCGGCGTGGAAACGGAATGGGAGTTCGCTCGGCTGATCTCGCAATATAATGGCTACATGGAGGCCGACGCCATAGGAGTCGGGACCATCGCCAACGCCTCTTTCTACACGCATTATCCGCTCAGAGAGCGGTACCCGCAGCCTAATCCAAAGCCGTCGTTCGCGGAATGGCGGAAGGCAGGACACCTCACGGTCGAAGGCATGGTGGCGTCGAGACTTTACGTGGGCTATTACGTCGGCGACTACGACTCACCCTCGTGGCTTTACAAGGCAGTGGCCGCATTCTTCGCTGACCCGCAGCGGGGGCGTATTCCCCTCGGCTGGGCCTTTGATCCGAATCTCGCCGACCGGGCCCCACAAGCGCTGGTTTATGCCTATCGCCACGCGACCACCAACGACTACTTCATCGCGGGGGACTCTGGCGCTGGCTACCTGAACCCGCGCGCACTGACGGTCCGCCCGGACTCCAAGCTGTCGCCGGCACTCAAGCTCTGGACAGAGCATTGCGCAAGGTATTTCAAGCAATGGGACATGAGCATCACCGGATTCATGCTGGACGGCTCCGCCGGGGCCTCGACAGAGGAGGAATTCTCCGCTTATCAGCGTTTCAGCCCCGACGGCTGCGGGAACCACTTTGATCTGGCCCCGCGTGTCATCGCTGGCGTCCCGACCATTCGGGAGTGGGACATGCCCGATTCGGCGCAGGCTACGGCAGCCTACCTGGCGCAGCAGTCCGCCGCGGCGACCAACGCCCCACGCTTCCTCTGGGCACGCACGATTCTGAAGTCGCCAGCCTGGCACGTGGAGGTATCGAAGTTCCTGCGCGAAAAGCACCCTCAGGCACCGGTCGCAGTGGTTGATCCTTACACCTTCTTCGGCCTCATCCGGGAGCACGTGGCGAAGGCGCCGAAGTAGTCAGTGTCTTTGGCTCATTGAACTGCCCGCTGCGACCGGCAGCAATTCCTGCCAGATGGTGATTGACACGCCGCGATGGATTGCTACTATGCCAGCATAACGCACGTCACCTAGTCCAATCCCTTGAGTTTATGAGGACAAGACCTTTGTTGAAGTTCTCGATTTGCGTGAGCCTGACCGCGGGTTTGCTCTTGTTACTGGCTGAGTGCGGTCTTGCCCAATCCACCGGCACTTCCAATTCGATCGTGCCAATCGTAACCATCCGCGCCATTGACCCGGAAGCCTTCGACCCCGGAGATAATAACGCGGTGTTCCACCTCCAGCGCGAGGGCCCGACCAATCTCACGCTGAATGTGTTCCTCCAGATCGGCGGCACCGCCGCCAATGGCGTGGACTATGTCACCATCCCGAGCTGGATTGCCATCCCCGCCGGCGTCCGCACCGTGCCAATTCTCGTTCGGCCCATTGACGACAACCTGGTCGAGGGACGCGAATCGGTCCAGGCGCGCCTGGTTTACCCGCCCATCATGCCGCCGATCGCTTATCTCATCGGCAGCCCGAGCAACGCCGTCGTGTTCATCCACGACGCGCAGCCGTTCGTCGCCGTGGAAGCGACCGATCCCCACGCCGCCGAACCGGGCGTACTCACTGTCGTGGAGTCGGGTGAATTCACCATCACCCGCAGCTACGGGACCAATGTGCCTCTCATCGTGCATTACTCCATCGCGGGCACAGCCAGCAACGGCGGGGATTACTCCCATCTCTCCAACTCCGTTGTCATTCCCGTGGGTCAACTCGCCGCCAAGGTTACGGTGCATCCGCTACCCGACAACCTGCCGGAGCCGACCGAAACTGTCGTGCTGCGGCTGGAGCTTTCCACGGCCTGCGCCGCCACCGTTATCCCCGCGCCCTACGCCTGCTACAAGTTCAGCACACCGCGCGAAGCCGTCGTCTTCATCGCCGACAACGATCCGCCCGCGAACCTGCCGCCGACTGTCCAACTCACCAGGCCACTGGACGGTCAGACATTTGCGGCCCCGGCCAGGATCCCCCTCCGCGCCGTCACGGTGGACCCCGACGGCTACGTGCCGCACATCGAGTTCTACGCAGGCTCCCTCCTGATTGGCGAGGAAACGCGATACTTCTTTGTCCCGCCGCCGCCCGGACAGCCGATTGTCTATGAGACGATCTGGACCAACCCGCCGCTGGGCCGGCATGTGCTCACCGCCCGCGCCACGGACAACCGCGGCGCCGAGGCGGTTTCCCCGCCGGTGAACATCTGGGTCGTCCGCACCAATGAACCGCCCGTCACCAACCTCCCGCCCGTCGTGACCATTTCCGCACCCGACCCGGTCGCCTCCGAGGGCACCAACTGCGTCTTCTGGACGGGATGGAACTGCTGCCCGGCGCCCACGAACTGGTTGGGGACCAACACCGCCACCTTTGTCGTGCGCCGCTCGGGGCCGACCAACGCCGCGTTGACGCTTCACCTTTGCATCAGCGGCACCGCTTCCAATGGTGTGGATTACTACCATCTGGCCCCCTGGGTGACCATTCCCCCCGGCCTCCGCGCCGCCGAATTCAAGGTGGTGCCTATTGACGACCTCCTGCCCGAGCGGCTGGAGAGCGTCGTCGCCCGCCTCTGCGTGCCCCCGAACACCTCCGCCGCCGTGCCGCCGTATATCATCGGTTATCCAGGCCGCGCCGCCGTTGTGATCGTGGACAACGATGCGCCGCGCCCGGCCACCAGCGTGCTGTCCGACCGTTGCGTTCACATCACGCACCCCGGCGCCAACGGCACCTCCTGGCGCATCGAGTGGTCCGCCAACCTGGTTGACTGGACCCCCATCTGCACCACTACCGTCACCGATGGCGCGGTCCACTTCGTGGACCCGGACGCGGAGGACGAAGCGCAACGCTACTATCGCGCGGTGCCTGAGGCGGCTCCGCCTTCCGAATAGGCGGCATAATCAACTGCCTGGTGGACCTGATTCCGGCCGCCCAGCCTGCGGTCGCGTTGCCGGTCCGGTGATAAGTCACTTCCCGTCAAATGCCTGTCGGACTGCGCGCAGGATGGTGGTTTCAGTCATGGGCGGCACCCAGCAGTAATCGTCTTCGTAGCCGTCCCGCCAGCATTGGTCAGTGGGGACGTAGCCCGGCGCGCCGTCGCCGAATCCGGCCACCATGATGAAGGAGGCGGGCCGCAACTGCTGGGCCGCGAGCTGATAGCCGACGAAGCATTCGGCCGGCAGGACCGTAAAGAGCGCCGCCCCATTGCCCAAGTCGAGACACGGCACGTCGATGCCCTGCCCCCGGTCCACGCGCTGCCGCCAGCTTAACCCGAGCGCGGCTTCGATCCGCTGCCAACGGGTCGCGTTGGTGCTGGCCAAGGTGGACTGCATTGCCTCAATAGTAAACTTGCCCGTGCTCCGAGCGGGCAGGCGCAAGTCCGCCACGCGATACCCGACCTCCTTGAGCGGTCGTCTGCGCGTTGATTGCCAGGCCTCCACCATCGCGCGATAGAGGCGGTCCGCCAACAACATGCGGTTTTCCCGCGTGCCCGTGTTGTATTTGCCGGCCGTCGTATCGCCCGCGCAACCAGTGAAGTAGATCTGGAACACGGCGGGGTGGTCCGCTTGCCGTCGCGCCCGGGCGAGGCCGGGGAAGTCTGCGGACACCTGGCCTTTGCCGTAGTAGCTCATGGGATGCACGGCGTAGCAGCTCCAGACCAGCACCGGCTTATCCCCATCCCATAGGCTGATGCTCTTCAGCCACGGGTCCACTTCACCTTCCGGCGCGCTGAAAATGTCCCCGCTCGCGCTGCCGCGCTCCCAGGTAATCCGGCCGTCCGGCCGCACGACGCGCCGGTTCGACGCGAGCCGTTCCACCTTCGCCTGCCCAATGCCATAGTGAGTGACGCGCCGCGGGGATTTAAGGGCAGCCTTCAACGCCGAAGCCGTCCGCCGCACGGCCGTCTCATGGAACGCAGGATCACAATTCCAGCCTTTGAGGCCGTGCTGATCAAGGAGCCGCTGGGCGGTTAGATCGCAAATCGGCGCGTCGTGCTGATGCACGGTGGCGAGCACAACACGTTTGGCGGCGGTGCCTGCGGCCTCCGCCAGCGCCTCGCGCCAGCGGTCGTACGAATCATTGTTGCACTGGCACCAATCCAATGCGACCACCACCACCGGCTGATCCGCCCCGAGCAGCACGAAGCCCTTGGCGAAAAGCGGGTCCGCGATCTCCTTTGCACTCGCAACTCCGCCCCCCATGCAGGCGTGGCCGATGGGAATGGTGATATCTGCCTCAAACGTCGCCACGCGCCACTCCCCCTGCGCGGCGACTGCGGCCACGCAGCAGCACCCAGCCAAAACGCGGCTCAACCAGCTCGGGAGTTTGCAGCCAACTGGCAATTGTCGCGACATAGGTGGAGGACCGGTATATCTCAGACACATTTCAGGCAAAGAAAAATAAGGGCTGCAGGAACTGGAACTCTGCGAGCTACCTTCCCTGCTTCACCGGCACTTCAAAACTGCCGGCAATGAAGCTCTTCTCCAGGTCTGGCAGGCACAGGTAAATCCTCCCCGGCAGTTTCCCGTCCGATAGCTGGCCGAATTCCAGCCGCAGTACGTAGCGGTCTATGAAGCACCTCTGTTTCAGCGTTTTGCGGTCCGTCTCCTTCCACTTCATCCAGATGTGAGGAGTGATTCCAGATCCCTCTTTCGGCACGGTGAAGGTCCCATTGCTAAGCTTGGTCAGGTCGTTCTCGAATAATACGACATCCATCTCCAGGTCAGCGATGAAGTCCTTTCCCTGCTTGAACTTCAGCCAACTGCCTGCCAAGGTGATGTTGTTCGGGCTGAAGGATTCTCCCTGGATGCGGCCGGTGACAGGGCCGGATGGAATTTCGGCGCCCGCGAGGTTCATCGTCCAGCCGGAGCCGTCGGGCTCGGTATCCGTGGTCTCCTTTTCCGCCTTTGTCGCGCTCCGTGGGAAGGTCCTGGAGGTGGATTGTTGCGGCTGGGTAGCGGGCGGAATCTGCTTGAGGCGTGCGGTAACGAAGAGAAAGAAAGCCGCCAAGGCGATCGTCGCCAACACGGTCAGGCCGAGCGCGACGTAGCCGACAATCAGGCCCGCTTTAGCCAGTCCGCCCCCTTGCAGGCCCGGCGTTGCCGCGATCTTCTTCCTGGCCATGTGACCACAGATTATGCCGGGGATGAAGCCAAGCGGGATAATGACGAAACTCCCAATCGAGCAAACCAGCGAGGCGACGGCCAACCCGCAGGTCTTCTGCCCCGGAGACGAAACCGGCGGCGGGCGGAATCCGGCAGTCGGCGGCGCAGTCGGTGCGGCGGTCGCACACGCCAACCCTGGCGCAGCCGGGACCACAATTGTCTGGCCGCAGGAGGGACAGACGACTTGCAGTCCGGCATGACTATCGTTGCCGGTCAGGTGTTGACCGCAGTTGGAACAGCTGAATTTGAAGTCGCTCATGAGATTGATTTGATTACATACAAAGCCGCCAGCCTGGTGTCAATCAAGCCGCAAGGGCGTGGCCCCGGTCAACCGAATCTATCGAAGAAGCGGGCTGGCTTGCATAACCTGCTGATTCTGCATGACTTCCACAGGATTCTGTGTAACCCACTAAAAAAGTGGCGTTTACGCCAAGATTCTCCCCAAGGTGTCAAGTGTGTATCCACGGTGTGGATACGGCGAGGATACGGTGAGGATACGGTGCGGTCCCCATAGGAATGGCATAAGCATCTGAAATTTCTGCGTTTACAGCTTATTTCTTATGGGAGCTTCAGCAGTCGCGGTACGCAAGCCCCACTAACCTGTTATTGTCGGTCCCAGGCTGGAAAAGGGGCACTGCAACGCAGGCAGCCTGGTTGTTTGAGCTACGGGTAGACCGCCAGTCTGACCGATTCCGGGGCAAAAGGCTCGATGCGGATGGTGTTGGCGCCAGGCTTGAGGTGTTTGCTGATCTCCAGGCGCGAGGGCATACCGATGAAGCCCCCGGCTTCACTGCCGTTGACCGTCACACGCGCGGCAACTTCCGGGGCAATGGTCCCCAGTTCCAGGTAAACGCGCGAACGCTGCAAATCAGCCGCAGCGAAGTCGCAGTGACCGAGGAAGGGATCGGCCTTGACCGGGCTGAGGGTCAGCTTGCCGTTCAGCGTTCCCCAGACGCCGGCGCCGAAGGCCAGGAGTTCGCGCGCGGCCGGCCAGGAGCTGTCATCGAAGCCTGCCTCAGTCCAGTGCTCGGGGTTTTCTTTAGAGGTCTTCCAGGTCTTGCCGACGCGGTCGGTCAACGGTGGGCCGGAGGCAAGCTCGACAGTCAGACAGCCCAGGAGCCCCGCGGGATTGGGTTTATCACCGCCGTTGACCGCGGCAATGGCAAGCTGATTTCGGCCGGGAGCAAGGAACCTTGTCACGTCCAGTTCCGCCGGGTTGCGCCATCCCTCGGGGCTGCTGTCGCCCTGGCCGGCTTCCCTGCCGTTGATGAAGAGTGTGAAACTGTTGTCCGCCGTGCCAGCGAAGGTGGCTTTCCGGATTGTTGCCCCGGCTGGAATATCAATCGTCCTCCGGAAATAGCGGGTGCCGGGCGGGGCATTCTCTCGGCGGTTCGCCTCCGGATACCACGTCCAGGAACAGCCGCGCAGCGCCAGAGCGGGGCTGTTGCAGAGGGACAGTAAAGGGTCCGGCGGCGCTGGGACGGTTTCTCGCGTCACCGCCACCGTGCGGAGAGTCGCAATGCCGCCCGGCTCCAGGCGCGGCGGCAGGGTCCGGGGCGTTGGCTGGAAGACGAGCAGGACGCTCTCGTTCGGCTCAAACGTTAGGACCAGCTCAACCTGCCCGCCTTTGCGGGAGAATGGCACGGTGGTGATCTCGTTGCGCATGGCGTCCCAGCACTCGGGGATGCCTTCAGCAGTGATGCGAAACCGGAAGCGGCGCGGCTCGCCTTCGTGGTTCTGGTTGGCAATGAAGAACACATCGCGACCCTCCTTCACACGGTGCAGGACGTGCAGCCAGTTGTCGGTCGCACCTTCGATGACCTCCAGGGTCGGGTGCACGCCGGCATCCCCCGCCAGCACTTGCTGGAGCAGCCCGGGTGTGGGCTGGCCCGGCAATAGGTAGGAGCGTCCGCCGGCCGGGCTGGTCTTGCAAACCGCCCCGCTTGGTGCCGGCTGGCCCCAGATCGCCTCGCGCAAATGAGCAATGTCCTGGGCTGTCTTGCCGATCGTGGCAGACTTGGTCGGCAGGAAGTCATATGCCAGAACCACTCCGCCGTGGTCGAAGAACTCCCTGGCTTTGGCCAGCGTAGCGTAAGGAATGACCTCCACTGGCGGAACGATGAGCACCCGGTATGACTCCTCACGCAGCTTCAGGGCGGACCGGTTGACCTTGGTGTCCCTCTCGAACACTTCGTAGGGCAGCCAGTCGCAATCGTAGAGGGCGTCCTGGAGGCTCTCGCTCATCTGATCGGGCAGAATGTGTTTCCCGCAATGTGCGCTTTGTCCCAGGTAAAGCAGCGCCACCGGGCAGACATGCCGTCCCCCCGTAAGCATGAGGCTCAGGCGGCTGGTGTAATCGGCAAACACCCGATAGAGCGGCCAGCGCGGCTCGAAACCGTTGTTGTAAAAATAGGGCGGGCAATCGGTGTCTTTGGGCGCGCGCGGATTGAACGAGTGCGGGATGAAGAAGTTTATGCCCGATACATGCATGTGGTCAGTCCACCACTTCATCTCCGGATAGGTGAGGTCCTGGCCGCGGGCGCCGAAGATTTCGACCATGGCAACGTCATTCGCTTTGCCGTAGGCATGACTGATCGAGCTGCCCAGTTTCGGTGTCTGCCAGCAGGGCTTGTCGCGCGTGACACGCTTTCCCATCTCAAATTGTCTGAACACGGCGTCAATGCCCCCCATGTGGCCGTGGCCCTGCAGGCGCATCATATCTCCGGCGCAGAACTCGCGATTGAAGTAAAGGTGGCTGTGCTCCATAAAATGGCCCGTGGACGTCACGCCATGCTGGCGGCACCACTTCGCGATGCCGCCGTACATGGTTCGGCCCCAGGCCTCCGCCAAGGCATCCAAGTACCGGTAGCGCGCCGCGACCTGCTCCTCGCCAGCCAGCTCGGACTTGTAGGCTGCGTAAGCCTTCGTCCAGTCCACGCCCCATTCGGCCAGCACGCGGTTCACTTCGGTGCCCCAGTCTCCGGGGGTCTCGGGCTCGTCGTAGAAGAAGCCGCGGATGGTCTTCCCGAACTCGGCTTTATAGTGCTCAAAGTGCGGCTGGTACACTTCCTGGAGGTACCAATCCACGCAATCCTGGCTTGCGCCGTCCACGCTTAGCTGCGAGCCACCGACCTGGATAAGGCCGGGGGCCTGTTCGTGGGTAAACTTGAGGATGCGCCACTTGCCGGCTGGGGCCTGCCAGCTCAGCTTGCCCTTGTTGATATGGGAGGCGAGGTCAAAAAGCGTATCGCCTCGGATCTTGCCGTCGGCGCTCACCTGCCCTGCGATGGCGGCAACATAACGGTGCCCGCCGTAGTCCTCGGACTCAAAGAGGCGGGGCCCTTCCACCTCAATAGCAGCCGCCACTAGGCGCTTGGCCGCGTAGCGCGGTGGGACTTTTCCGGCGACCGCCTGGCTGGGCCACCACTTCTCGTCAAAGATCCAGAGCTGGAGATTGTGTCTCTTCGCCGCGTTCAAACAGATGTCCAGGTCTCGCCACCAACCCTCCCCCAGCCAATCATTGTGCGGACGGGATTCGGTGGTGAAGCAGCCGTTGCCACCTTCGGCCACTTTGCCGACGTACATTTCGAGGTGTTCTCTGGACTCATCCCCATGCAGCCACAACAGCGGGCCGGTAAGTCGCCGCGCTTCAGGGGGCAATTCCCGAAACTGCTTTTCCAGAGCGGCCAGGCTCGAAGCGGCGGGCTGGGTTTGGGCTGGAGCGAGCAACGGCCACGTCATCGCGCTGATGAGAACGAAGGTTGCTGCGTAACAAGCTCGCGTGAAGACAATCGTCAGCGGTTTCATAATTCGTTTCAACGCCCTACATGACTCCAGACAATGTCCCCGTAATCAATGCCAATCTCCAAGCCACGAGGCTCTGGCTCAAAAACCACTTGCATAGACACTACCGCAATTGCCATGATTCCACAGTGAATTCAGAAGTGAGACCCGCCTCCAATTCGGGCTTGATCCGGAGTTGGGAGCACCAAAGACTCAAGCCTCAATCAGGCAGCCTTCGCTGTTTGACATCAAACCTACACTAACCACTAAACATATGCTTATAGTCAAAACACAGTGGTGCCGTCCGCGTTGCGGGCTGGGCTTCGCCACTGCTCTTCTCTTTGGAACCAGCCTGGCCTTTGCGCAGGATCAAAGTGCTGCCATCACCAATGCGCCGCCGCCGCCTGCCCCCTGGGAGACCACTGCTTCGGCCGGTTTCACGCTGACGCGCGGCAATAGCGAGACCCTGCTGGGCACGCTTAGCCTGGACACCAAACGCAAGTGGGATCGCAACGAAATCGCCTTCGGCATCGCGGGCGGTTATGGCGAGGACGACGACGTGCGGAACACCGAGTTTGTCAATGCGTTCGGCCAGTACAACCGGTTGTTCACCGACCGCTTCTATGCAGGTTTGCGAACGGACTTCAACTATGACGGCATTGCCAAGCTGAGTTATCGCGTGAGCGTTGGCCCGTTGGTGGGTTACTATCTCATCAAGACAACGAACACCTTTCTGGCACTTGAGGTCGGCCCCTCAGTGGTTTTCGAGAAATACCAGCACGAACCCGCCAACACTTACCTCGGCTTGCGGATCGCCGACCGATTCGAGCATAAGCTGTCTGCCACCACCAAGTTTTGGCAGAGCACAAGCTACGTCCCGGATGTGGAGAAATGGTCGGAGAAGTATATCCTCACCACCGAAGCCGGGATTGACGCTGCCATTACCAAGAAGTGGAGCCTGCGCGTCGTGTTCCAGCACATCTATGACAGCCAACCCGCGCCAGACCACCAGCACAACGACATTCGCCTGATTGCCGGCACGGCGTACAAGTTCTAAGCCTGTCTGGCGTTGGCTTGCGAATGGCTGGACGATAGTTTGTTAATTAGGTCCGGCGACGGTGCCCCGCGATTCAGGACATGGACTTGCTGTCGAATCGCGTCCACCAAGGCATAGGGATTCGTCTGGTCCAACCGGCGCAGCACGCATTCCCAACGGTAGGCGAAGCTGCCTGCCTGGTCATATCGGCAGTGCTTGAACAGAGTGTCGAATGCACGGCGCCGCTTGCGGTAATCGCCTTGGATGCGAAGGAACTGCTCGCGGAAGGCTTTGAGGTAGGCAATGGCAAATTCCTGGAGCTCCGGGATGGCCTTCTCACGGATGTTGATCGGCCGGGCATAATGAAAAGCGAAATTCTCTAACGGCAGCTTGTATTCACCAAACGCGCCGCTGTGGTCGCCTACCATGATTTCCGCCGGCAGGCCATCCTCACCCTCGCGCACGACCTCATCGCCGTCATCGAAGACCGGGCGTGTGCCGTTTTCCAGCGCGCGCCCCACGATGATGCTCGAAACCGCAGCCCGGCCCAGCAGTTCCGCCAAACGAAGGCTGTAGCCGGGCCGGGAATATTTCGCCGGCGACACTTTGTCGGTGGCAACGCCGGGCACGTATTGGCGTTCGGAGTATATGGTGCGGATCAACTCGCCCTGGAACCGGGCGTTGGTGCCGCCGTAGATTTCACTCAGCCGTCGTACCGCCACACGGCGGGTGAGGTTCATCCCCAATTGGCGGCAGCCCAGCCGCCGGTCCAGCCAGAAATCAGTGTAATCCTCGCTCTCCTTGATGGATTGGAGCAAGTCCTTGCCTTCATCCAGGTGTTCCCAGACGCCCCATTTCTGAAGTCGCAGGAACCGCTTGAGGGTGGCCCTCTCGCTCCGCGAATGGAACTCCGCCAGGAAGACACCCCGGCGCCCCTCTTTCTGCGGCCGGTCGAGCGAGAGCGACTCCGGCAGACAGCCGACGTTCACGAATTCCAGGTCCCCGTACTCGCGGATGAGATTGAAGATAATGCCCTTGGCCCGCGGGTCACAAAGCCGCTGCAACTCCGCATCCTCGGGCCGATTTGCCGCCTCGTCGAAGATCGAGTCGAACAAAAACTCCCCTTCCTCGAACCGCCCACCCGGCAGCCATTCAATCTGCAGAAAAAACTCGGGGCTTAGCCCGCTGAGAATCTGTTCGCTCTGCGCTTCGTTGCCTTCGAGGAAGAGTGCAGAAAGCATTCGCTCGCACCAAGCCGTGTTATTGCAGTTATCAGCCCAGTAGCCCTCGTGAACCGCGGAGCGAAAGCGGGCGCGCAACTCCTCGAACCTAGCGCGCACCTGCTCAGCGGGCAGTTGGTCGTAGGCTACCCCGAGAAACTGCCTCGTTCCGAACCGTCGCAAGTCCGCCGCGAAGAAATCCACCTCTGGCCGGCCCAAGTGGTTGCGCAGGACCGCATGATCGGCGATCTCCTGGAGGTGTCGGGCAAGGCTGGCGTCGTCCAACTTGCCGAGGCCATCAAGTTCCTGGCAGGTCAACCAACGGGTGCCGGTCAGCCGGTTGTAGTAGTAAATTGGCTCGCCGCTGATAGCTACCTTGGAGCTAAACACCATGCGCTCCTTGGCTTCACGGGTTTTGGGTATGGCGCTCAGCCGCCAGTACTCGCCATGATGCCGGATCGCTTCGCGCACCCGCCGGTCGGCGACCGAGAGGAACTTCACCTGTCGTTTGGACACTAGGTCTTGCAGCATTTCGTCCGCCATGAACGCCAAGTCCATGCGCTCTGGATTGGGGCGGATCAGGATATGGTCGGGTTCAAAGATCAGATCCACCGAGCCGGCGGAAAGTCCCTCCTCTTCCTCCCGGCTCAGGGGAGGCAACTCCTTCCGGGTGCGTTCCGCGTTCACGCGCTCAATGAACCCGAGCCGCTGCACTGCATGCACGCCGGGCAATTGGGTCCAAAGCGCGCCGTAGGACGGAAACAAGCTGCCGATGCGGCTCATCTGCCGGCCCTGCGCATCCACCTCAAAAGGGTGTGGTCCAATCAGTTCCAGTTGCATAACGCCCCGACTTGCGGGTCTCCGGGCATTTAGCGTGCCTAGCCCCCAAAAGGCCAGCCTTTTCGTCCGTGCAATTCCCTGCCGCCACGGGTAAAAGGAAAGCTATGAAAGTGATTGGCATTATCCCCGCCCGCTATGCCTCGACGCGCTTCCCGGCCAAGCCGCTGGCACTGGTTGCTGGCAAACCGCTGATCCGGCATGTGGTCGAACGCTGCCAGCGGGCCAAATCGCTTGCGCAGGTGATCGTAGCCACCGACGACACCCGCATTTGGGAACTGGCAAAGCGCTTCTGCCATGCCGAGATGACCTCCCCCAATCACCCGACCGGCTCGGACCGCATCGCCGAAGTAGCTGAGCGCTGCGCCTGCGATGCCATCGTGAACATTCAAGGGGATGAACCGCTGATTGATCCGGCTGTGATTGACGCCGTGGCCGACGCGCTGGCGCGAGCGGAAATATCCACCGCTGCGACCCCAATTAAGGAGCCGGGCGAGTATGCGGATCCAAACGTGGTGAAAGTCGTTGTCAATGCTGCTGGCCGGGCGCTATATTTTTCCAGGCGCACGATACCGTACGTGCGCGACGCCGCCAGTGGCTCGGTGAGCGAACAGTTGGCGGCGTTTCCCTTTTTGAAACACCTCGGCATTTACGGTTATCGCCGGGAGGCATTGCTGCGTCTGGTCAAATGTCCGGCCTCTCCGCTCGAACAAGCGGAGAAATTGGAACAGTTGCGCGCATTGGAAAACGACATCCCGATTGCCGTCGTGAAGGTGGAATATGATAGCGTAGGAGTGGATGTGCCGGCAGACGTCAAACGTGTCGAACGGCTGCTCACCGGGGGATAGAATCAACAGGTAGCAGGCCGTTAATAAACCCCAGTCCCTGAAACCCGCCGCGCTCGACGCCACCAGGCCCCAGAATTAACTCAAACACCTATAGACCAATCCATGAAGTACATATTTGTAACGGGCGGAGTGGTTAGTTCTTTGGGCAAGGGTCTCACGGCCGCCTCGCTCGGCACGCTTCTTGAAAACCGCGGTTTAAAGGTCGCCCTGCAGAAATTTGACCCTTACCTCAACGTTGATCCGGGCACCATGAGTCCCTACCAGCACGGCGAAGTGTATGTGCTAGACGACGGCGCGGAAACAGACCTCGACCTTGGCCACTATGAGCGGTTTACCAGCGTGCGGTTGACGCGGCTTAACAACCTGACGAGCGGCCAAGTGTATCAAACGGTGCTCAACAACGAGCGCGAAGGCAAGTACCTCGGCAAGACCGTGCAGGTCATCCCGCACGTAACCGACGAAATCAAGAACCGGATTCATGTGTTGGCGGAGCAATCTGGTGCCGACGTAATTATCACCGAGATTGGTGGCACCACCGGCGACATCGAAGGCTTGCCGTTCCTTGAAGCCATCCGGGAATTCGTGCTCGAAGTCGGGCAGCACAATGCGATCTTCGTCCATGTCACATACGTGCCTTTCATCAAAGCCGCCGGCGAGCTCAAAACAAAACCGACACAGCAATCTGTCGCCAAGCTGCGTGAAATCGGCATAACGCCTCACATCGTTGTCTGCCGCTGCGAGAAGCCTTTAGAAAAGGAAGTGCGGCAAAAAATCTCTCTGTTCTGCAATGTGCCGTTTGAATCGGTGGTAGAGGAAAAGGACGTTGACCACACGATTTATGAAGTCCCGCTGATGCTCCAGCGGGAACGCGTCGATGATTTGGCGTGCAACCTACTGCACCTGGATACACCGCCGGCCAAAATGGCGCACTGGCAGGAGATCATCCGCAAGCTCATCGCCCCGCAACATCGGGTCCGCATCGGCGTTGTGGGCAAGTATATCGAGTTGCACGACGCGTATAAGTCGGTCTATGAGGCAATCAGCCACGGCGGCATCGCCAACGATTGCGGGGTGGAAGTTCAGAAGGTTGATGCCGAGGAAATTGAACGGGACGGCGCGGAGCGATACCTCAAGGGCTTGGGCGGCATCCTGGTGCCCGGCGGCTTCGGCAACCGGGGAATTGAAGGGAAGGTCCAAGCCGCGCGTTACGCTCGCGAACGCCATATTCCTTATCTCGGCCTCTGCCTGGGCATGCAAATTGCCACCATCGAGTTCGCGCGTAATGTCCTCAAGCTGGCCAAGGCCCACTCCACGGAGTTTGATCCCAGCACCCCTCATCCGGTTATCGCCATGCTCGACGCTCAGACCAAGGTGACCCGCAAGGGGGGCACGATGCGGTTAGGGGCTCAGCCATGCCAGTTGAAGGTGGGGACCAGGACGGCGCAGCTCTACGAGGCCTTCGTGGTCCGCGAACGCCACCGCCATCGTTACGAGTTCAACAACGCCTACCGCGAGCGATTCCTCAAGGCGGGCTTTGCCTTTAGCGGTCAGACACCCGACGGCAAACTGGTCGAGATCATAGAACTGCCAGATCACCCGTTCTTCATCGCCAGCCAATTCCATCCCGAGTTCCGCAGCAAACCGCACCAACCGCACCCGCTGTTTACAGGCTTCATCGCCGCAAGCCTGGCCCATGGTCGCCAGAAGCCAATGGAGCCTCACTCGTGAGAATATCTCGAACGATCACCCAGAGATGCCTCTCTGACCAACGAGTTGTCGCCATCTCGTGTTGAAGGGTGTGCCGCCAGTCTCCACCTCCAGCGAATGACCTACCCCCACGCCATCCGGTTCCTGTATAACCTCCGCTGGTTTGGAGCCAAGCTCGGCCTGAGCAACACCTTCAAGCTAGCGGCGCTAGCAGGCAATCCCCAGGACCGACTGCGCTTCATCCACGTCGCCGGCACGAACGGCAAAGGCTCGACCTGCGCCATGCTGGAGAGCATTTACCGAACGGCGGGCTTGCGGGTGGGCCTGTTCACCTCCCCTCACCTGGTCGCCTTTGGCGAACGCATCCAGGTCAACCGCCACCCCCTCTCGCAGCGCGAGACCGTGCGGTTGGTTGCCGAGATGCAGCCGCTGCTGGAAGATGGCTGGGGGACGTCTGGCAGCACCGCACAGGCCCTTGGCTCGGCACGTACTGTGGAACCACGCGGACCGGTGACTCCCCCTTCCAGCGGAGTGGAAAATCCAACCTTCTTCGAAGTCGTCACCATTATGGCGTTGCGCCATTTCGTCGAGCGACAATGTGACCTCGTAATTTGGGAGACCGGCTTGGGCGGGCGGTTGGACTCCACGAATATCGTCACCCCTCTACTCAGCGTCATAACCAACATCCAATACGATCACCAGGAGTGGCTCGGCGAGACGCTGGCCAGCATCGCCGCCGAGAAAGCCGGCATCATCAAGCCCGGCATTCCCGTTATCACTGCCACGGAAGGAACCGAACCACTGAAGGTGCTTGCGGATACCGCCCGGCGTCAGAAGGCTCCGCTCACAACCCTCTCCTCCCAGGAAGCACTCCGCCCGCCCCTGGATACCCTCCAACTGCCGCTGCTCGGCCAACATCAGCGGATGAATGCCGCCGTTGCGGTAGCCACCGTGCGGGCGCTTGCCCCGCAGCTTCCCGCAGGTGAGGACACGATCCGCGCCGGTCTGGCCCATGTGCACTGGGCCGGCCGCCTGCAACTGGTGACTCGCCCCACAGGGCAGAAGGTCTTGCTCGACGGCGCCCATAATGTGAGCGGCGCTCAAATCCTCGTTGCCGCGGTGAAGGACTACTTTCCATCCGCGAAACCCACCCTGGTGCTCGGCATCCTTCGCGACAAGGACTGGCCAGGCATGTGCCGAATTCTAGCACCGCTGGCCGGGCGCATTCTGCTGGTCCCAGCGCCCAGCGAACGCAGCGCTACACCGCAGGAGCTCGCCGAAGCGTGCCGGCGCGCCAATCCAACCGCACGCGTCAGCTCATATCCTTCCCTGGGCGAGGCTTTGGCCAGCACTTCTGGCGACGACTTTGTCACCGTCGCCGGTTCGCTTTATCTCGTCGGCGAGGCCATGGAACTACTGCACCTGTCTCCGGCAAAGCCGGCTGACGAACGCGGCCTCAATGAATGGAGCAGCCCGACCACCCCCCTGCCAAACAACGATGTTGGCAGATGAGTCAGATTGACTAATAATGGAGCTTCTAGCTGAAATCAGTTCAGTTTTCTTGACGGCTGGCGGCTTGCGACTAGATTTCATGCGTTACCCAGCACCGGGCAAACTCTGGCCTGCCGGGTGCGATTGCCGATGAACATCATTACGAACGTATTCAAGTCGTCACTCGGTAAGAAATACATCATGGCGGTAACAGGCTGCTGCCTGTTCCTGTTTGTGATTGGGCACATGGTGGGCAACCTCCAAATCTTCCTGGGCCGGGAGGCGATAAATCGCTACGGCCACTTCCTGCAATCCAATCCCGAGTTGATCTGGCCTGTGCGGCTGGGTCTGTTAGTGGTGCTGGTGTTGCACATCTGGTCAGCGATAGTGGTCTCGCTGGAAAACAAGGCGGCGCGACCCGTAGGCTATGATGCCTATAAACCCATTGGGTCCAGCTACGCCTCGCGAACGATGTTGATGGGCGGAATCATCGTCTTCGTGTTCATTGTCTATCACCTGCTGCACTACACCGCCCAAGTGCAGCACCTCAATTTCACTCACCAGAACTTCGCTGCCTTCATGGAGAAGCTCCCCGGGCAATTTCCGCCGGAACGGCACGACATTTACAGGATGATGGTTGTAGGCTTCAGCAAGCCCCTGGTGTCAGGCTTCTACTTGCTGGGATTGGCGCTGCTGAGCCTGCACCTCAGCCACGGGGCCAGCAGCATGTTCCAATCGCTGGGCTGGAAGAACGAAACCTATCGGCCATTCTTCGATCGAGCGGCCCGGGTGGTCGCGTGGCTGATCTTCCTCGGCTATTCCTCCATCCCGATTGCAGTCCTCTGCGGCTTCGGAAAGGAAGCCTTGAAATGACCCTCGACGCCAAAATACCAAGCGGCCCGCTGGCCGGGAAGTGGGACAAGCACAAGTTCGACCTCAAACTGGTCAACCCTGCGAATAAGCGGAAATTTGACATTATTGTCGTCGGCACCGGCCTGGCCGGCGCATCGGCCGCAGCCTCCCTGGCGGAGCTGGGCTATCAAGTCAGATGCTTTTGCTTCCAGGATAGCCCTCGCCGCGCCCACAGCATCGCCGCCCAAGGCGGTATCAATGCCGCCAAGAACTATCAGAACGACGGCGACAGCGTTTATCGGCTTTTCTATGACACGATCAAGGGGGGAGATTTCCGCGCCCGCGAAGCAAATGTCTATCGTCTCGCCCAGGTCAGCGTGAACATCATTGATCAATGTGTCGCCCAAGGCGTTCCTTTCGCGCGCGAATACGGCGGTCTCCTCGCCAATCGTTCGTTCGGCGGAGCGCAGGTCTCACGCACCTTCTACGCCCGCGGCCAAACTGGCCAGCAACTGCTGCTCGGTGCCTACCAGACCCTCTGCCGCCAGATTAGCCTCGGTGCGGTGCAGATGTTCCCGCGCACCGAGATGCTTGACTTGGTGGTCATCAACGGCCACGCCAAAGGCATCGTCGTGCGCGACCTGATCACCGGCCAGGTTTCCTCCCATGCCGGCGATGCTGTCGTGCTGGCCACCGGCGGGTATGGTAATGTCTTCTTCCTTTCCACCAACGCCAAGGGATGCAACGTCACCGCCACCTGGCGCGCATACAAGAAGGGTGCCTGCTTCGCCAATCCCTGCTACACCCAGATCCATCCCACCTGCATCCCTGTCAGCGGCGACCACCAATCGAAACTGACGCTCATGTCCGAGTCGCTGCGCAACGACGGCCGCGTCTGGGTGCCCAAGCGCAAGGAAGACTGCACCAAGCCTCCCGGCTCCGTCCCCGAATCGGAACGCGATTACTACCTGGAACGCAAATACCCGAGCTACGGGAACCTGGCACCTCGTGACATCTCCTCGCGCGCAGCCAAGGCGGTCTGCGACGAAGGTCGTGGCGTCGGACCGGGCGGGCTAGGCGTTTACCTCGATTTCGCCGACTCCATCAAGCGGCTGGGTGAGAATGTCATCCGCGAGCGCTATGGCAACCTGTTCGACATGTATGAGAAGATCACCGGCGAGAACGGCTACCAAGTGCCGATGCGCATCTATCCCGCGGTGCACTACGCGATGGGCGGCACGTGGGTGGATTACAATCTCATGACTACGCTGCCTGGGCTGTTCGTGCTTGGCGAGGCGAACTTCTCCGATCACGGCGCAAACCGGCTCGGCGCCAGCGCCCTCATGCAAGGGCTGGCTGATGGCTACTTCGTCATCCCCTACACCATTGGACACTACCTCGTGACCTCCAAACAGCCGAAACCCTCGGTCAGCCACGCGGAATTCAGGAAGGCTGAGTCCGACATCAACGCCTTCACCAGCCGCTTGCTTGCAGTAAAGGGCAAGCGCACCCCGACCTCTCTGCACCGCGAATTGGGCAAACTCCTTTGGGAAAAGTGCGGTATGGCGCGCAATGAAGCCGGACTGAAAGAGGCCTTGAAACGAATCCCTGTGTTGCGTGAGGAATTCTGGAAGACGGTCAATGTCACCGGCGAGAGCGGCGAGTTGAACCAATGCCTGGAGTACGCCGGCCGCGTGGCTGACTTCATGGAATTTGCCGAACTGCTCTGCCTCGACGCCCTGCACCGCCGCGAATCCTGCGGCGGCCATTTCCGCGAGGAATTCCAAACCCCCGACGGCGAGGCGCAGCGCGACGACGAGAACTTTGCTTACGCCGCCGCCTGGGAATACCAGGGCCCGGACAAACCGCCCGTATTACACAAGGAAGCCCTGGACTATGAAGAAGTCCATATGAGCACCCGCAGCTATAAATGAACCTGACCCTCAAAGTTTGGCGCCAGAGGAACGCGACCACTCTCGGCCGGTTCGAAACCTACCAGGCCCGCGACCTCATCCCGGACATGTCTTTCCTGGAGATGCTCGACGTGGTCAACGAGGACATCATGGCGCGCGGCGGGGACCCGATCGCCTTTGATTCCGACTGCCGCGAAGGCATCTGCGGGATGTGTTCGTTGGTTATCAGCGGCATCCCCCACGGCGGCCATCGTGGCACCGCGACCTGCCAGCTTCACCTGCGGCATTTCAAGAACGGCGACACCGTCACCATCGAACCCTGGCGGGCGAAGGCCTTCCCCATCGTCAAAGACCTGATCACAAACCGCAGCGCCTTTGACCGCATCATCCAGGCCGGTGGCTTTGTGTCCGTCAACACCGGCGGCGCACCGGACGGCAACGCTATCCCAATCCCCAAGACCGCCGCGGAATCCGCGATGGACGCCGCCGCGTGCATCGGTTGCGGCGCCTGCGTGGCGGTTTGCAAAAACGCCTCAGCCATGCTCTTTGTCGCCGCCAAAGTCTCGCACCTCAACCTCCTCCCGCAGGGCAAAGCCGAGAAAGACCGCCGAGTTCTCAACATGGTGAAGCAAATGGACGAAGAAGGCTTCGGCAACTGCACCGTCACTGGCTCGTGCGAAGCCGTCTGCCCAAAAGAAATCAGCCTCAACTTCATCGCCAAGATGAATCGCGACTACGGAGCGGCCATACTCAAAGGGCGATAGTCAACCATCACTTCTGATAGGAAACTGGTGGGTGGTGCGGCTGACCGTAGCGAACAGCAACGAGCGCACAAGACAACACACCCACGGGGGTCTCACCTCCTTCCACGCACCAAGCTTGTTCCAGCGACCTGCCCCGCGCAGACCAACGGCCAAACCAAATTCTAGCAGACCCGGCTCAAATAGGACTGCGCCGATGCAGGCTCTGCCGTTTTACGGGCCTTTCGTCCGCACCAGCGCAGTCAAACTCTTTCGCCCGTTAGCCATGCTGTCGCACGGTGCCCCCGCTCATCAATGCCGCCAACGGCCTCGCCTGTTGCACAATCGTTCCCCTTCGCGCATCCATGGCCAATCGCTTCACCGAGCAACATAACTCTCGCCGTCAGCTTTGCAACCGGTCGGAAGATCAGGACTGCTTCGCGTTAACCTCCTGCGCCGGAATTCTCGTCGGCGCCAACCTCCCTGACCTCGGCAGCAGTCCCCAATAACCAGGGAGGGAACCTGCTCGGCAAGTACCATACCCCTGCGCACTTATCCGACCAAGCAATCATCCTCTGGCCGTGTGCTGGCCGTCCAGGGACTGTCCCATGGGGGCGTCTCCCTCGCGGTGGAGACGCGCCCCGCAGCCGGCGCCTTGTCATTGCGGATTCCTGAACTACTCGAGTTTTTGCATCGCCTCGTCCGGCGGCAACGACAAGAGCAACCGCACTACCGTCATCGTCTGGCCAGGCAGGACGAAGTCGGGTGCGATCTCGCTCAATGGCTGTAGCACAAATCGGCGCAGGTGTGCGCGGGGATGGGGCAGCGTTAGATTTGCGGTCGCGCGCCTCTCATTGCCGAAGGCAATCAAATCCAGGTCCAGCGGCCTCGGTTCATTCAAGACCTGTTTGGGCCGGCGGCCAGACTCCCTTTCGAGCGCCTGCAGTTTGAGCAACAGCGACTCCGGCGTCTCCCCCGCTCGCGGCCACAGGCCCACGACCGCATTCACAAAGACAGGTGAGCCCGGCGGACAATTCACCGGCGTAGTCCGCCAGAGCGACGACCGCAACGAAGGTGTGTCGGACAACGCCTGTAACCGGCTCATCCCCAGGAGGATATTCTCTCGGGCGTCGCCGAGGTTAGCCCCTAGCGCCACAATCGCCAGCTTCCCGAGTTCGGCCTTCGGGCCTCGGATCTCGGACTTCATTTCAAGCCCAGCACATCCTGCATGTCGTAAAGCCCGGGCTTCTGCCGCACCACCCATCGCGCGGCCCGCAACGCCCCCTCAGCAAAAGTCTCCCGCGTCGAAGCCTTATGCGTCAACTCGACCCGCTCGCCTGTCCCGGCAAAGATCACTGTGTGCTCGCCCACCACGTCCCCTCCGCGCACCGAATGCACCCCAATCTCCTCCGGCGTCCGCTCGCCCACGATGCCCGACCGTCCATGCCGCACCACCTTGTCACGTTGCTGCCGGCGCACCAACGCCAGGATATCCGCCAGCGTTTTGGCCGTCCCGCTCGGGGCGTCCCGCTTCAGGCGGTGGTGCATCTCGACAATCTCCAGGTCAAAACCCGGACCTAGTATCTCCGCCGCCTTGCGCGTCAGCCAGAACAGCGTGTTCACGCCCGCAGAGAAGTTCGAGGAGAAAACGATGGGGATTTGCGCCTGGCAGCTGCCAATCTGCGACTTGCCCTCCTCCGAATGGCCGGTCGTGCCCACCACGATCGCCTTCCCGTGCGCGGCGCAAAGTGCGGCGATGGCAGGGGTGGCGCTGTGCGAGCTGAAGTCAACGATCACGTCGCCCCGCCCGATCACGGATTGCAGATCATCCCCCTTGTCTATCTGGCCGACGATCCGCAGATCGTGATAACGCGCGGCGCAGGCGATGATCGCCCGCCCCATGCGGCCTTTGGAACCGGTGACGACGATTTTGGTCATACGTGTTACGTGGTGCGTGTAGCGTGGTAGAGTGGAACACACATCACGCAACACTATCCTGCTTCAATACGCCCACCGCCCTGGGAAAAGTCAAGCGCCTGGATTCAATGCCTTTTTCACTTGAAGCCCGCAACGGTTCCTGCCATAAGACACGCATTGCGTAAATCCGCCCTTATGTAAGGGTCATCAGTCAGTTCAACCGAAAACGAACCGGAATCTAGAATGACAAATAACAACGTGCGCGGTGTTTATCCGAGATTGCAGTTGGCGTATCTGCTGCAATTTGCGATTTGGGGGAGTTGGTGTGTGGCCCTCGGCGGTTACCTCAACGGGAAGATGAGCGGCCCTCACATCGGGTATCTCTACATGGCGATTCCGTGGGGGGCGATTATCGCGCCGATGTTCATTGGTCCGATCGCTGACCGTTACTTCTCCGCCCAAAAGGTTCTGGGGCTGCTGCATCTAATCAGCGGCGCGGCGTTGGTAGCCTGTGGTGTCATCTGTGTGCAGGCGGAGGCCGGTGCGGCAGGGGGGACGGTTGTGGTTCCATTTGCGTCGCTGATGGTGTTGATGCTTATTTCGGGAATCTGCTTCATGCCTTCCATCGCATTGATCAACACCGTTGTGTTCAAACACATTCCAGATTCGGCATCGGCCCCCAAAGTGTTTATATTTGGAACCGCCGGCTGGATCCTGGTGAATCTGGTTGTGGAGATCTTCGGGGGCGGTGCCGCGCGTCCTAATTTCTTCTTCGTGGGTGGCGCCTGCGGTATCTTCCTCGGGCTTTACTCCTTCACTTTGCCGGATACGCCCCCCAAGGGAGCCCCGGCGCAAGGGGAGAAGAAGGACCTGTTTGGCCTAGGGGCATTGGCCATGTTCAAGTCCCCCACGTTCACCATCTTCGTCTTGTGCGCGTTCATGGCCAGTATTTTCGGGAGTAACTACTTCTTCCCGTCCGTGGTTCCCTACCTGAGCGAGTTCGGCTATCCGGCGCCGGTCGCACTGGGCACGCTCAACCAGTTCTCGGAGCTCTTCTTCATGGCCATCCTGCCGTTCTGCGTCGCCCGGATCGGTCTCAAGTGGGTTCTGGTGATCGGCATGAGCGCTTGGGCCGCACGGTATTTCATCTTCACGCTGACAGGGTTCCAGTTCGCGCTGATCGGATTGCTCTGTCACGGGATGGGCTACGCGTTCCTTTATACAGCGGCTTACATGTTCGGCGACCGAGTCGCACCGACGCATCTCAAGGCCAGTGTGCAGAGTCTGCTGGCGTTCCTGCTGCTGGGAATTGGACAGGTGCTTAGCGGTTACGCTTTCGGCTACCAATTTGAGCGCAACGCCCCGGCGATCACCAAGACGGTCGTGATCGAGGAAGGGAAACCAGCGAAGGGACTTCCCGCCTGGAATGATCCAGCAATGGAAACGTCGGGGTGGCGGTACCTTGATCTGGCCAAATCGGTCAAATACTTGCGGGGTGACAAGAATGTCTTTAACTTTGGGGAGCACCTTGGCCTTTATACCAAGGAGGATGGCTCGATTGACCTCGCCAAACTGCCGGAAACCTGGGAGGTGGGCGGGGTGTCCTACAGCAAAGCCGAGTTGAAGGCGACTTTCGATAAGATCGGCACTCAGGTTACCCGTGAGGACTATCTCAAGGCCCAGCGGCATAACTGGAAGGGTTTCTTCATCCCTGCGGCCATCTTCGTCCTGGTCTGGACAGTCTTGTTCATCGTGTTCGGCCGGCAACCGGCCGAGGTTCCAGCCGAACCCGCGAAGACCTAGGCAGGGTTCGCTACACTATTAAACCCGCGCGTGATGCGTGAGGCCTGAACTCACGCACCACGTTTCGTTGCCTACTGCAATACGCCGACGGCCTTCAGAGTCGTGCGCAGCAGCTCGCGGTTCTTCGGGCTCATGGGGACCAGCGGCAAGCGATACTCTTCCTCGATCCGGCCCAGCATCGCCAGCGCAGCCTTCACCGGCACCGGGTTGGTCTCGATGAACAGGTCCTTAAAGAGTGGGTAATACTTCCGGTGCAGCCTCAAGGCCGCCTGGATCTTTCCCGCTGCGAATGCCCGGACCATCTGCGCGACCGGGCGGGGAATGACGTTCGAAGCCACGCTGATCACGCCCCGCGCGCCGACCGCCATGAAAGGCAGGGTCAGCGAATCATCACCGCTCAGTATCTCAAAGCGCGGCCCGAGAACCGCTCGCAACTGGCTCACACGGTCAGCGTTGCCGCCCGCTTCCTTGATACCAATGATATTGCTGCACTCCCGCGCCAGACGCCGGACTGTGTCCACGCCAATCTCAATGCCGCACCGGCCAGGGACGCTGTAGAGCACAATGGGCAGGCGCGTCCGGCGCGCGACCTCGCGGAAGTGCTGGAACAGACCCTCCTGAGTTGGCTTGTTGTAATATGGCGCCACCTGCAGGGAGCCATCGACTCCGGCCTGCTCGGCTCGCCTGGTGAGGAGAATGGCCTCGCTGGTGGAGTTGCCGCCGGTGCCGGCGAGCACCTTGATCCGGCGCCGCGCGAATTTCACCGACAAAGCGATAATATGGATGTGCTCATCGTAGTCCACCGTCGGCGACTCGCCGGTGGTGCCGACCGGCACGATGCCGTCCACGCCGCCCCGCACCTGAGCCTGCACCAGGTTCTTGAGGGCTGCTTCGTCAACCTTGCCATTCCTGAATGGCGTTACAATAGCTGTGTGAGTTCCAGTGAACATACCGGGATAGCGTCATCACAATGAGACGCGATGCCGCATCTCAAATTTCAATCTTTCCCTCGAAGACAAACTCCGCCGGGCCGCTCAACCGCACACCCGTAAACTCCCCATCCGCGTCCTTGAAGCTGACTTCCAGTTCTCCCCCGCCCTGGACCTGCACCTTCACCGGAGACGTGAAACCGTGCAGCCGCGCCGCCACCAGCGCCACGGCTGTCACACCCGTCCCGCAGGCCAGCGTTTCGCCTTCCACGCCGCGCTCGAAGGTCCGCACCCGAATGTGATTCGGCCCAAGCCGCTGCGCGAAATTCACGTTAGTGCCCTTCGGGCCGAAGTGCGGGTGCCGGCGAATTTCAGGGCCAAGCTGCTGCAGCATCACCCGGTCGGCGTCGGCCACGAACACCACCGCGTGCGGCACCCCCGTGCTGATCGAGTGAATCGTCTCCATGCCCGTCGAGAGCGGGATCCGCTGGTTAAGCCGCAAGTCGCGTGGTGGCGTCAGGTTCACCGTGACCCGCCCCCCCTGAAAGCTGGCGGTGATGACCCCCGCTCCCGTTTCGAACGTCAACCCCCCACTCAGCCCGGCGACCTTCTGCACGAAGCGCGAAAAGCACCGCGCCCCGTTGCCGCACATCTCGCCCGTGCTGCCGTCGCTGTTGTAGAATTCCCAGGCCCAATCCGCCTTGCCCGAAGCCGACGGCACCAGAACCAGAACCCCATCGGCCCCTACCCCGCGATGCCGGTCGCAAAGCCGCACCACTTGCTCGGGAGACAGCCTGACCTTCTGTGCCCGGTTATCAATAAGCACAAAGTCATTCCCTGCCCCGTTCATCTTGGTGAATTCCAGTACCATCAGTGCAAAAGATAATCTGCGGAGGGTCGGGTGTCGAGACGGGAGTGCCGCAGACGGCGAGGTGCCGCTGCTCGACGCCCGCCGGCGGGGCGTGTATCTTCGCAATATGCGCTCTGCGTTGAACGCTCTGCCGCCGCTGATCCTGGCTTCCGCATCACCTCGGCGGTCGGACTTGCTGCGCCAGTTGCGCGTGGAGTTCAAGGTCGTGCCGGCGGACCTGCCGGAAATCCATCACGAGCAGTTGACGGCCCGCGAGCTCTGCCAGATCAACGCCTACCGTAAGGCGCGATTTGTTGCCAAGAAAGCTCCCGACGCACTGGTGCTGGCGGCAGACACCCTGGTTTACTTGCATAGCATGCTATTTGGCAAGCCGGGCGACATCCAGGAGGCGTACCAGATGCTGAGACGCCTGGAAGGCCGATCTCATCAGGTGGTAACCGGGATTTGCCTATTGCATCTCCGGGGCCATCGCCAGGCTGTCTTCGCGGAAACTACCACCGTGGCCTTTAAGCCGCTGGATGAGGCGGCCATCGCTCGTTACCTGAGCCGGGTCAACCCGCTGGACAAAGCAGGCGCGTACGCCATTCAAGAGCACGGGGATCTCATTGTGAAGGAGATCACCGGTTCCTACAGCAACGTGGTCGGCTTGCCCATGGAACGACTTGCCGCCGAACTGAAGTCGTGGGCCGCGACGTGAAGGTGCGCCTCAACTTTCACGTGGCGCGCGTCAGCCGCGGCTCAATTCCTGCCACAGATAAGCGCTCATCGCCTGGCCTTTGGCAAAGCACCCCAGGTCAAACTTCTCGTTCGGCGAGTGGGCGTTGTCGTCAGGCAGGGCCAGCCCCAGTAAAAGCGCGTCGGCGCGGAGTATCTTCTTGAAGTGGTTGACGATTGGGATTGAGCCGCCTTCGCGGACGAGCACCGGTTCGCGGCCGAAGGCCCGCTTGAGCGCGCGCAAGGCAGCCCGCGCCTGGGGTCCCGTGGGGGAAACCAGGTAAGGCTCCGCGCCGTGGCCCCCTTGGATGTCCAGGCGCACTGTCGGCGGGCACAGCTTCTCCAATTGCCGCCGGACGCACTTCATAACATGCTTCGGGTCCTGGTTGGGCACCAGTCGCACGGTGATCTTGGCGCGCGCCCAGGCCGGCACAATGGTCTTGCTCCCTTCGCCCTGGTACCCGCTCGTCAGGCCGTTTATCTCGAAGGTCGGCCGGGCAGAGCGCTGTTCCGCCGGGGTGAAACCGTGTTCGCCAAAGAGCTTTGGCACGCCCAGCAGACGCTGGTAATCGCGGGCATCAAAGGGCACTCGCGCATACTGCTTGCGCTCATAGGCGGACAACGGCTGCACGCCATCGTAGAAACCCGGGATCGCTACGCGGCCTTTCGCGTCGCGCAGTTTGCCCAAAAGTTGGCAGAGGGCCATCGCCGGGTTGTCCACCGTCCCGCCAAAAATGCCCGAATGCAGATCGCGCGATGGCCCATGCAACGTCACCTGGAAACTGGCAATGCCCCGCAGGGCGTAGGTCAGCGCGGGATGCTTCGACGTCGGCATGCCGGTGTCGGAGATCACAATCGCGTCGCAAGCCAGCTCGGACCGGTGCTCCCGCAGGAAAGTGGCCAGACTGCTGCTGCCAACTTCCTCCTCGCCCTCGATCACGAAGGTGATGTCGCATGGCAACGGCGTCTCCGTCTTGAGATACGCCTCCACCGCCTTAAGGTGCGCCAGGTTTTGGCCCTTGTTATCGCTGGCGCCGCGGCCGAAGATAGCGCCACGGACCACGCGCGGCTCAAACGGCGGCGAGGTCCACAAGCCGAGCGGTTCGGGGGGCTGCACGTCGTAATGCCCATAAACCACAAAATGCGGGCGGCGCGCCCCCCCTGACCTGGCCTGCGGCGTCCTGGCGATCACGATGGGATTGCCCGCGGTGGCGCAGAGCCGTGCCTGCAAGCCGATCCGGCGGCAGTGCTTCACGACCCATTCCGCGCACGCGCGCAAATCAGGGCGGTGCTGCGGCTGAGCGGAAACGCTGGGAAACCTTACGTAGTCGCAGAGTTCAGCCAGGGCGCGAGGTTGGTTCTGCTTGAGGTAGTTAATAACAGCTTGCATTACGGGCGTTGTAGCAGGGAAAGTCACGCTATGCAATCGCTGCCGACTCTCTTGCTCAAGCCCGGTGAAGCCGACCGCCTCCTCGCCGGCCACCCCTGGGTCTATCACGGGTCCGTTCTCCGGCTCACGCAGCCCGCCGCGGATGGCGCCCTGGTGCAAGTCAAAGACCATCGCCAGCGTCTTCTGGGCACAGGCTTTTACAACTCCAAGTCCAGGATCAACGTGCGCGTCCTATCGCCGGATCGCGTCGAGGTAAACCAGGCCTTCTTCGAGGAGCGCATTCGGGCGGCTCTGGCGGTGCGGCAGAAGCATTTGCCTGGCGCCACTTCCTTCCGCGTGGTGAATGCGGAAAGCGATTTCCTCAGCGGCCTCATCATAGACAAGTATGAGGACGTGCTGGTCGTGCAGATTTCATCGCTGGGCATGGACCAGCGCAAGGATCTGATTGTGGCCGCGCTGCAGGCCCTCTTCGCGCCGCGGGCAATCGTGCAACGGAGCGAGGTCGCCTCGCGCAAGTTCGAGGGCCTGGGAGAGGCCAGCGGTGTCCTGGCGGGAACGCTCGGAAGCCCGGCTTCGGTTACCTTAAACGGCCTGCGATTCGAGGCGGATGTGCTCGGCGGGCACAAGACCGGCCTGTATCTCGACCAGCAGGTGAATTGTCGGCGCGTGGCCGATTTGGCGAAAGGCGCGCAGGTGCTGGACTGCTTCAGCTTCGTGGGCGGGTTCGGGCTGCACGCCGCCCGGGCCGGAGCCGCGCACGTGCACATGCTCGACCAGAGCGCCGAGGCCCTGGCCGCTGCCGCGCGCAATGCGGCCGCCAATAACCTGGCCGGGCAGTGCTCATTCGAAACAGTGAACGTCTTCGATTGGTTCAAGATGCAGACTGCGACCCAGCCTCACGAGAAGCTCGTTCCCCGCTGGGATTTGATTGTGCTCGACCCGCCCTCCTTCACGCGCAACCGCGCTTCAGTGCCGGACGCCTTGCGCGGTTACAAGGAGATTCATCTGCGCGCGCTCAAGCTGCTCAAGGCCGGCGGCACACTCGCAACCTTCTGCTGCTCGCATCATGTGAATGCCGGTTTGTTCCAGGACACCGTCCTCTCAGCCGCGTTCGATGCCCGCCGCATCCTGCGCCGTATTGACACCTACTCGCAGTCCCCCGACCACCCGATCATCCCGATGATCCCGGAGACGGAGTATTTGAAGGGATTTGCGTTCGAGGTGGTAAAGTAGGCCTCTGCCGCCGTCTCCAAGCCCGGCCCGCCCTACGCTTTGAGCAGGTTGAGCTGCCAGCTCATCAATTCACCGGCGTGCTTATCCCAATCGTGGGCCAGGTCCGAGAGGACTGAGCGACTGGCAATGAGTGTGGGATCAATGCCAAGGCTGGCGCCATGAGCGTTGCGTCGCTTTTCCAGCTCCGCATAGCGCCGCCGTTCACCCTCGCTCGAGCGGCGCGCGACTCGGCGCGGGATTCTGGGGTATTGCTCGGGCGCAAGGCCAAGCCCCTGGGCAATAGCCTTGTTCACCCCGCTTCGGCGCCGTTCAGAGATGTGCCGCGGCAGAAACGGCTCGATGGCTTGATCTGCCACCGCGGCTGCGGCAATCCGGACCAGCGCCTCATGGCTCAACACAAAGAACGGCGGCCGGTTGGCGGCGAGGGCCTCCTTTTCGCGCCACCGCCACAGCTCCCGCAAGACCGCCAATGCCGGGCGGTCCAGGAGGTGGCTGCCTTTGACGCGCCAGACCGAGTCCATATCCGGGAGGCGGTGCGCCGTTGAGTCCTTGATGAGCCGCGCGCAAGATTCCTCCTGCCAGGCCAGCCGCCGCTTCGCATGCAGTTCGGACTTAAGGCGATCCGCCAAAGGCTTGAGGTAATGGGTATCGTTCCGCGCGTAATGTTCCATCCGCTGCGTCAGCGGCCGTATGGCCCAGTTGGCCTTTTGCGCCCCCTTCTCCAATTTGACGCCGAGATACTTCTCCACCAGATGGCTCAGCCCGAACTGCCGGAGACCCAACAGCCGCGCGCCGAGCATCGTGTCGAAGATGGCGCTGGGCACAAATTCGTGGTGCTTCCGCAACAGGCGCAGGTCGTAATCCGCGCCGTGCATAATCAGTTCCCGTCCGGTCAACGCATCCAGCAGCGGATCCAGATTAATGCGCGCGAGGGGATCAACGAGCCGGTCACCGGCGACCGTGCTGACTTGAATCAGGCAAATCTTCTCCGGGTAAGCATGCAAGCTGTCCGCCTCCGTGTCCACGGCTACCCACGCCGCCGCCCGGAGCACGGGCAGGAAGGTCTCCAGCTTGCGTTCAGTGTCAATCACAGATGGGAATATATTTGCGGCGCGGCCAAGGGCGATAGCTAAATCGCCGAAACCCTGCACCGATCCTCCCCTGGCAGCCCCCTCGCACGGGCATTACCAGCCAGGCAACTACGACGGCAGGGTTGCCTCAAGCCCATCGGTCGGATAGGGACGTTTCACCGAGACGTTTGTGCTTGCGCGGAATCGGACGTCTCGGCGAGGCGTCCCCGCCAACGAATGGTCGAGTTTGATGCACCCCTGCCCAACTGCCCACCGGTGTGGATTTGCTTGGACGGGATCATCGGAATTGGCTATTCCTCGGGAGATGCGACCGACTGTTGTACGGACGTGGGGCAAGACCCGCCTGCCACAAAGATCGTCCCTGGTGACACAGACGGCGACCATCCTCAAAGAGCGAATTCACGCGGGCGAATGGCATAGATGGCTGCCCGGGGAGCACGAGCTGTGCGCGGAGTTGCAGGTGGCTCGAATGACGCTGCGCGGGGCGTTGGCTCAGTTAGAGCGCGCCGGCCTGGTCCGGGCCGGCCAGGGCAAACGCCGCGAAATCCTGACGCGCCGGCGGCGAGCCGCGCCGGGGGTCAGCGGGCGGGTACTGCTCTTGACACCCGTGCCCCTGAGCGTGCTTTCCCACCTCCATGTCTATTGCGCCAACGAATTGCGCGAGGCGCTTGAGAAGGTCGGATTTCACTTTGAAATCCACGCCGAGCGGGGCCTGTACGGGCATGGCTCCGTCGCCAACCTCGAACGGTTGCTCACGCAACTCCGCCCGGCAGCCTGCGTCCTGGTGTCCTCGACAGAGAAGATGCAGCTCTGGTTCTCCCGGCGGCGTTTGCCCTGCGTGATCTGGGGAACCAAATACCCCGGTGTGGAGCTGCCTTCCGTGGATAAGGCCCACCGTGCGGTCTGCCGGCATGCCGTGGGCCTGTTCCTGGCCCGTGGCCACCGGCGTGCGGTCCTCCTGAATCCCGGTTCCGGCGCCGCCGGCGACCTCGAAAGCGAGGAAGGTTTCCGCGAAGGCGCCGCCCAGCACAAACAGGAGAATGTCGAAGCCACTATTGCCCGCCATGACGGCACGGTCGCCGATATCTGCAACGTCGTGGCGGCATTGCTGAGGCGGAGCCCCCTTCCAACCGCGCTGCTGGTTTCCCGCGCGGCATATGTGCTTACCGTCATGGGATACCTGATGCGGCGCGGCTTGCGCCTCCCGGAGGACGTCGCGCTGATCTCGCGCGATCACGAGCCTTTCCTGGACCAAATGGTGCCCAGCGTGGCCCGCTACGTGATCAGTCCCCACAATATGGCGCACCGCACCTTCACCACAGTGCTGGAGACCCTGCAAACCGGTTTGGTCAGCACGGCCAATTACCAGATCATGCCGACGTTTACCGAAGGCGAGACGCTCGGCCCCGGCCCGGCTCATCCCCCAGTTCCTCCAGGCTGAGATATTGCCAGCCGCGCAATCCCGGGCTGAATGATCCAACGCTGTCACCGTTCGGAGTCGCCCCTTGCCCCATCCATCAGTATCCCGTGGACAGAATAAGGTCCTTCGCGTATTTCCGGACAACCCCGATGACGATTGGTCGCCTCGCACCCCCTTTCTTTACCCAGAGCACCCCCGCCTGACGAGCGACGACGCCATTACAGTGCTCCCAAGCTGGCGTCAGCTTGCGGATGGCTTGGTAATGTGGCGATACCACGGTGTGTATCCCATGGGGAGCGCTCCCCATGGGATACACACCGTAGCACCACCATGTCGGCACCGGATCGCCCAGCCAAGGATGACGGGGTCAGCAGGCACTGGAGGAGGCGAGCAACCAGCATTACTGTCCAAAATATGGACAGTGCGGGACTGGAAATCACGTGCACCGATGCGGTTCTGGCTATGGCGGTTCAATGAATCCCGCAGCCGCAGACGCTAATTCGCTCCATTTCATCTCCTGCCCATGCGGCGTGCGCCGACTGACGTCTGGGGGGCTACGCCATTCCTCAAAACGCTCCAGGCCATCCAATCTGGATGGATGAGAAACACCATTGGCACCTCACGAAGATCTGTGAAGAAATCGGGTAGGAGGTGAGGGTTAGAACCTCACCGTCCTCCCACACCACCGGACGTACGGTTCCGTATCACGGCGGTTCACAAAGACCGCTGCTCACGCAGCAAAGTGAACCACTGGACCTCCTCCAGC
>Ga0209507_1000194_pt1 | contig 81028 bp, 65 predicted proteins | sample AD_UKC028_MetaG_FD_184414 | JGI IMG/M metagenome (GOLD analysis project Ga0209507, IMG submission 184414) | Active sludge microbial communities of municipal wastewater-treating anaerobic digesters from USA - AD_UKC028_MetaG (SPAdes) (version 2) | ecosystem: Engineered > Bioreactor > Anaerobic >...
GTTTCCACAAACCGAACCGTCGGCAGAGCGCGTCGATGAGAACCTGCCCGCCGTGAGCCGTGGCCTGGTCAGAGTTGGTCAGCAGGAGGTGAAGATTGGATTTCCGTTTGGTAAAAGCTGGCACGCCAATAGATCACCATAATGGTGATGTACTGGCAAGCACTTTTTCACCTATTTATGCATTTTTCTTCACGAGGCTAAGGATTGAGGGGTATTGCCACGTCCGAAGCACCTCGCGATCGGTTCAGCAACTAACGGCCGATTCCGGGCTAGATCTGCCGCGTGAAGCGCACGCCTGTGTTCAGCAGCATCCGGACGTCGCCTTGGGACTTGCCTTCCGCGTAAATGCGCAGGATGGGCTCCGTTCCGGAGGCGCGCAGCATCAGCCAGGAGCTGTCCTGTGCAATGAACTTGACGCCGTCAAAGGTCTTAACCTCGGCTAGCGGGGAGCGCAACAACCTGGCTGGCGGGTTCTTTCCCAGGTGTTCGACAAGCGCCGCGCGCTTCTCAAGCGGGAAATGGGTGTCAATGCGCCCATACTCGTGGGGGCCGAACTGTTTGACCAGCTTGGCCAGAAGCTTGTTGACGGAGAGCCGCTCGACCGCGAGCAACTCCAGGAGCATCAAGCCCGCGGCAAGACCGTCACGTTCGGGGATGTGCCCGGGGAATCCGATGCCGCCGCTTTCTTCGACGCCGAGCAAGACCCCCCCTTTGATCATCTCGGTGACGATGTATTTGAAGCCAACGCCAGTCTCAATCAGATCCAACCCGTAAGCGGCGCACATGGCGTCCACCATCGAGGTAGTGGTCAGGGCTTTGACAACCCGTCCCCTGCCCTGCCGGTTGACGACCAGATGATGCAGCAGCAGGCAAATGATCTGGTGGGTGGTGAGATAACCGCCGCGTCCGTCCATGCCGCCGACGCGATCGGCGTCACCATCAGTCACCAGGCAGATGTCGTGCGGGTGCTTCTTTAGAAATGCCGCACTGCGCGTGTAGTTCTGTTTGATGGGTTCCGGGTTGATGCCGCCGAAGAACGCGTCGTGCTGACCGTTCAGCGTTGTCACGCGGCAGGTCGTGCCCGCGAGCAATGTCTCGAAACAGCCTGCGCCAACGCCGAAAAGCGCCTCGTGGGCGAAGCGGAGGCCGGACTTGGCTACCCGCTTGAAGTCCACCAGTTGTTTGACGGCAGCGTAATGGGCCGGTCGCAGGTCCTTGATTTTGAGCTGTCTGGCTTTGACCGCATCAGCCAATGGCGTGGTTCGGACTGGGCCCTTATTCAGGAACGTCTCTATCGCCGCGCAAGTGGCGGCGTCGGCGGAGCCGCCGTAATGCGATTTGAGCTTGAAGCCGTTGAAGGCCGGCGGGTTATGGCTGGCCGTGATCATTACGCCGCCAACCGCGTGCTGGTCTTTTACGGCATACGAAACGGAGGGCGTGGGGGTGGGACAGGGCGTCAGGACGACCTGGAAACCGTTCCCGACAAAGACCTCGGCACAGCAACGGGCAAATGCGTCCGACGCAAAGCGGCGATCGTAGCCGACGATGACCTTCTTCTCGGTGCCAGCCACAGAATTTGCGCTCCAGAACTCAGCGGCGGCTTGCGCGACGCGCGCCACGTTGGCAAAAGTGAACTCATCGGCAATGATCGCTCGCCAGCCGTCCGTTCCGAACTTAATGCTCATAATCTGTGAATGTGGCCATCGCCCTAAAGAACGTATCGCTCAGCCTTGGATTCTGAATTCACGGTGGCCGTGGCCGGGGCACTATTGGCCTTAGAGGCAGCAAGCTCAACGATCTTGCGCATTTTCCTTACCGCCGCACCCAAACTCGGACGGCCGAAGAGGGTGGTGCCACTTATGAACGTGTCGGCTCCGGCGCGCGCGCATTCGGCTGAGGTTTTGAAGTCAATCCCGCCATCCACGCCGATCTTGTAGTCGAGACCCTTATCGCGCCGCCAGGCGTCGGCCTGTTGGATCTTTGGGAGCGTTTCGTATATGAACGACTGCCCGCCAAAGCCGGGGTTGACGGTCATAATCAGCAGGTAGTCAATCTGTTCAAGGTAGGGCTGAACCATGGAAATGGCCGTGGGCGGATTAATAGCCAGGCCGACCTTTCGGCCTAGCGACTTTATCTTCCAGAGCAACGGGGTAACGGCCTCTCCCAGTTCCACGTGAATGCTCATTTGGTCTGCGCCGGCCCGGGCGAACGGATCGAGCAGAATCTCGGGCTTGGAGCACATCAGGTGAGCGTCGAAGAAGAGCTTTGAGAGTGGGCGGATTGTCTGCACCACTGCCGGGCCAAAGGAAATATTCGGCACGAAATGGCCGTCCATGATATCGAGGTGCAGCCAGTCGGCGCCGGAGGTGTTCACACGTCTTACTTCGCGGGCTAGCCGGCCGTAATCCGCTGCCAACAGCGATGGCGCTATAATCATCCCGCTACGCTAGAGAGTGGAATGTGAATTGTCGAACAAGGAATTCCAAATCCCGTCTGAGGCAATAGCAGGATTCAGCCGAATTACTGCCTGCTCCCCCGCAAACCGGGTGTAACCAGCCAACCCCACCGACAGCCGCCGCAACCACTGGCTCCACCCGTCGCCCAAGCCTGAGGCACCCCACGCCCAAGCCGACAATGGCTATGGGACGGCGTCAATCCGGCGGGACTACGGTGTGGTTCCCATGGGGGTCGGTCCCCATGGGATACACACCGGGGTATAACGGGTGTCAAAGGGTTGTCGCACCGGGGCAGCTACTCGGTATAGGTTTAGGGGACTGGTTGAACCTAAATGCCCCGGACCCCCTGAAATCCAACCGCGGCGCGGCGGACTCCTGACCTTGCAAGTGGCTGGAATTGCAGTGGTTAAAACGCAACCAGAACCTTGACTGTGGTTTCCAGGGTTCTATGATGGATCGGTTGCGGCAGTAACTGCAGGTCCTCTAAGCTGTAGCTGGCGCTGGGCTGCCCAATCCGGGCAATTTAGGCGGGGTCGGCTTGGTAGGGGCTTCCGGCAGCGGCGTGCCCGCCGGAGCGCCTTGAGGGGGCCCAACTTCCGGTCGCGGTGGCGGAGAAGTAAACTTGCCGGTCTTCACGATCTCTTCGACTTGTTGGCCGTCCAAGGTCTCGTATTCGAGAAGCGACTTGGCAATCAACTCCAGCTTGTCAATGTTGGTTGTGAGCAGGGTCTTGGCGTTCTTGTATGCGTCGTCAATGATTCGCTTGACTTCGGCATCAATTTCCTGCGCGGTGAATTCACTATAAACTTTGGCGCGGGAAACCTCGCGGCCGAGAAAGACGAACTCGTCGTCCTCCCCATATTGCACCATGCCCAGGCGGTCACTCATGCCCCATTGGGTTACCATGGCCCGGGCCATGGTCGTCGCTTGTTGAATGTCGCCCGCAGCCCCACTGGAAATATCTCCCGAGATGATCTCCTCGGCGATGCGGCCGCCCATCATGACCGTGATCAGGTCGAGCATCTCCTTGCGGCGGCGGTTGAGCACATCGGTCTTGGGCAAAGACATGGTGGAGCCAAGCGACTGGCCGCGGGGAATGATTGTAACTTTGTGCAATGGGTGAGTGTGTTCGAGCAGAACATTGAGCAGCGCATGGCCAGCTTCGTGCCAGGCCGTAAACTTCTTGTCTTCGACCGTCATGGCGAGACTGCGGCGCTCGCGTCCCCAGCGCACCTTGTCGCGCGCCTCCTCCAATTCCTCCATGTTCACGGCCTTCTTGTTCGTGCTGGCTGCCAACAGCGCGGCTTCGTTCAGCAAATTGGCCAGTTCCGCACCGGAATAGCCTGGTGTCCCGCGGGCAATGACCGACAAGTCCACCGACGGCGATAGCTTCACATTCTTGGCGTGAACTTTCAGAATCGCCTCGCGCCCACGCACGTCCGGCAGGCTGACGGTTACTTGGCGGTCAAAGCGTCCTGGGCGCAAGAGCGCAGGGTCCAGGACATCGGGGCGGTTCGTTGCCGCGATGATAATGATTCCTTCCTGCGTGTCGAAGCCGTCCATTTCGACCAACAGCGCGTTGAGGGTTTGCTCGCGCTCATCGTTGCCACCGCCCAGGCCGTGTCCTCGGCTGCGGCCGACAGCATCAATCTCGTCTATGAAGACCAGGCATGGCGTGTTGCGGCGCGCTTGTTCAAACATGTCGCGCACGCGGCTGGCGCCGACGCCGACGAACATCTCAACGAAGTCCGAGCCGCTGATGCTGAAGAAAGCGGCATCGGCTTCTCCGGCAATGGCTTTGGCCAGCAGCGTCTTGCCCGTGCCAGGAGGACCGATCATCAGGATGCCTTTAGGAATGCGTCCGCCGAGACGCTGGAACTTCTTCGGGTCCTTGAGGAATTCAACCAGCTCGGATACCTCATCGATGGCTTCCTCGATGCCAGCGACGTCTTTGAAGGTCGTCTTGTTGCGCTCCTTGGCCAGCAGGCGCGCTTTGCTCTTGCCGAAACTCAGTGCGCCTTTGCCGGCCATCTTGATCTGGCGAATGAAGAAGAAATAGATCAGTGCGGCAATCACCACGAATGGGAGGACGCTCAGCAGAAAGCTAAATAGCATGGTGTTCGGCTCGCGCGGCTCGAACTGCGGCAGGCTAAGCAGCTTCTTCTCCAAATCAGGCAGCAGCCGTGCTTTGGCGCGGAATGGCACTTCTACTTTGCGATCATTCTGCAGTTTCCAATACTTGCCGGTGATCTCCCTGAGGTCCGGGCTCTGGGGGTTGTAGTTGATGGTGGCTGAGGCAATGCCGTTGGTCTCTACCAACTGCTGGAACCGGTATTGGTTAAGAACCTCGCCCGGGGACTCCATGCGGTCCTTGAACAGCATGAGCAGCGTAAGGCCGCCCAGGATGGCAATCCAGACCACCATGGTGCGCGGCGGGACACGAAATTCCCCACCCTTCTTGGGGTTCTTGCCGCTATCGCTATGTTTGTTGTCGTCAGGCATCTTTAAGCAGGTTGCGCCAAGTTAGCATGGCCGCTCGGGCCCCGCAACTTAACCAATTAAAGCCGCTTCCACCGCCATTGCAAGCGGCGAATCGTGTCCTGTGTAAGCTTGAATCGTTCCGAAATTCGCATCCCCTCGATCCAGAAGACCTCCCCCATCGCTGTGGTTGCCACAATCAGCCGGTGACGCTCCGTTCGCGGCACTTTCTGGTTGGTGAAGATGTCCTGCAGTTTGACTCTACCAGCCATGCCAATCGGCTGAAATCGATCACCCAGCCGCCAGTGCCGCAGGACGACAGGCGACCCGACCTTGTCCGCGTCAAAACACTCCTGTCGAACCGCGGTGCTGGGCCGCTTGCCTCCTCGGCCAGCGTAGATACGCCACTCAATCTTAGCCCCGCCGAATTCCAGCTCCCCTGTCCTGCCTTGCAAGTCCACTTCCGCGGCATCAGCTCTGAACTCCACCGGTGCCGCGTGATGCAAACGCACTAAGCCAGTGTGGTCGCGAACTGCATAGCAAACGCAGCCAGCGAACTCAGCCGGCTGGGCCATCGCTTGGGAACTACCGAGCCGACTTACATCGGCGGCTGCGGCGGTGCGAAGTGTTTGGCTGGCGCCAACTGCCACCGAGCGATTCGGCTTGAGCCGCAGCTGTTCCACCAGTTCGAATTCCGGTGTGATCCCCTGCCCTGCCAATTGCAGTTGCACACATCGCCGCTGCACCGCCACCGGCAGCTTCTCGAACCCCGGCTGATCCCTCTCACCGCTCCATTCCCGCGGCAGCCAACCCAAGGAGGCACCAGTCTTCCCAGCCTTCCGTACTCGCACCTTGGGCCGTGGGCTTGGGGCTTTGGACCTACCCGATTCCCGCAGCCAGGCCTCTGCCGCCTTAACTGCAAACTCCGCTTCGGCCCCCAGGATTTCCATAACCCGCGGTAGGGTCTTGTCCAGGGCTGGCTGATAATTGCGGCGGAGCAGCGGCAGCAATTCATGTCGGATGCGGTTCCGCTGAAAGTCCAACTGTGCGTTGGTGGCATCTTCCCGGTGCCGAAGGCCCTGTTCCGCGGAGAACTGTCGCAACAACTTCTTGGGCTGGTCCAGCAGGGGCCGAATCAATTCGATCGCGCTGTCGTTCGGCGATCGGCTCCGACATTTCATGCCGGTCAAGCCTTCGCCGCCACTGCCGCGCAGCAGCCTCAGGAAGAACAGCTCAAGCTGGTCGTCGGCGTGGTGTGCCAGCGCGATGGCGGGGATTTGCCGGTGGGCCGCAGTGCGGGCCAGAAACTCGTGTCGCACGTAGCGCGCAGCCATTTCCAGGGACAGCTTCAGCGTCCGCGCCAGGCGACGGACATCCACCCGCTCAACTGCCACCGGCAACTTTAACTTCGCCGCCGCGCGGCGGACCAAGCGCTCGTCCGCATCACTGCTCCGGCCCCGAAGCCGATGATTCAAATGAGCGACGGTGAGCCGCCAGTGGTTCTTGCGACTCAGTTGGTGCAGCAGGTGCAATAAGACGATCGAGTCCACCCCGCCGGATACAGCCACCAGTATCCGCTGCCCCGGAAGAAACAGCCTGCGCGTGTGGATGGTTTGCTCCACGTGGCTTTGCAGTCCACTCACACGGGGATGCTATTTCAGCAGCCCTGTCAGGCAAGGAGGATTATGGTGCGGGTTTGCGGGATCATTTTGAATGCTCCGAGGCAGAAGGAAGCAACCGATAACCAGGGCTCTCGGATGGAATACAAAAAGGGCGGCTCGGTTTCCCGAGCCGCCCCCCAACCCAATCACCTCAAACAAAGAAAGAAGAGTAAACTGTGCCGTAACGCTACTCCGTGCGGTTTCTATTTACCAGCCGGGATAGTCCCGGAAATAGCCCCGGGGATTCACCGGTAGAAAAGGGCGGCCCGTCCCAACGAACGAGCCGCCCCCACCTGAACCAGCCACTATGAAACCCAGGCCGACCATCCACTCTTCAATTGCCGGCCCGGCGCAGTTACCAAACCACTGCGACAATGAGACGACGACTGGGCTGTGGGCATTCAAAAATTGTTGGAGCACTCTCACATGCTGTTGGTACTGAATTGACGTGCTTCTGTTCACCGCAGCTGCCTTGGGCCTTGGTCGGTGGTTGCTCGCTGTAGGGCACCTGATAGCTTCTGGATTGTGATCAATAGCGCGGACCATTCAAGTGCCATGATCGAGGTGGAGCCGACCGGCAAGCGCCGTCGTTCGCGCACTGGCCTGCTTTATGGCATCGGAGCCTATGGCATTTGGGGTGTGATTCCGCTCTACTTTCACTTCGTGGCAGAGGTGCCGCCGTGGATTGTGCTGTGCCATCGCATTATCTGGTCGGCGCTCTTCCTGGGGGTGGTGGTATCGGTCCGTGGTGAATGGAAGGCCGTAAAACCCGTGCTGCGTAGCCGCCGCAACTTGCTGTTCCTGACGGGTGGTTCGGCGCTCATCGCCTTGAACTGGTTGATATTCATCTATGCCGTCGGCAGCCATCAGGTGGTGGAAAGCAGTTTGGGCTACTTCATCAACCCGCTACTCTCTGTCGCGCTAGGGGTGATCTTCCTCCGTGAACGGCTCCGCGGCTGGCAGTGGGTGGCGGTCGCTATCGTGGGAGTGGCGGTTGCCAACCTGGCCTTGCGCGGCGCGAGGTTTCCCTGGATTGCGGTTTCGCTTGCCTGTACGTTTGGTTTCTACGGCTTGGCACGCAAGACCTTGGACATCAACTCGCTGCATGGTCTGATGGTCGAAACTGCTATTCTTGTTCCTGCGGCGCTGGTGGCGCTGGCAATCGTCCCGACCCGCATCGTCCCCGCCGCCACGTTGAGCATCCTGTCGCTTTCCGGTATCATCACGGCTGTGCCGTTGCTGATGTTTGGCGCGGCACTGCGGCGTTTGAAGTTATCAACTATCGGTTTCCTTCAGTATATCGGCCCAACTGGTCAACTGCTGGTTGCCGTGCTGGTGTTTCACGAGCCGTTGGACCGGATCAAGCTCGCCAGTTTCGCACTCTGCTGGCTGGGCATCGCTGTCTATACCGCCGACTCTGCCCTTAACCGAGATCAACCGCCCATAGCGGACGAGCCGGAGTAATGCCAACCAAGGGGATAAAACAGTGGGGAGCTTGACGGCTGGGATCGCTTTCCTGTTCCCGGATTCTCACCCACCCGCCACGAAGAAGCTGAAATACCTGTCGCAGCGAGCTTCGCGGAGTAACAGCAGCGCCAACTCACGGGCATGGTAGTCGCCCCACATCGAGCTCTCGCCGTTCGGCACCTTTTGGCCAGCCGCGACATAATCCCAGCCGTTGGGAAGGTGATAGACCGAGTGGAGCAACAGGCCTTCATGCTCTGGGCTGAGCGAGAGGTAGGGTTCGTCAAACAGGGTGTTTGCCACTGTCAGCCCAGCCTGTCGGTAGCGCTCGCCGCTCTTCTCATCGCCCTTGCCTTGAAGGTAGTTGCCCAGGCGAAGCAGGCCCTGCGCGGCGATGGCGGCGGCAGAACTGTCCACCGGCTCCCAGCGGTTGTAGGGGTCGGCAGGCTGGCCGAGGTAGGCGCCAAGCCGATGCAAATTGGGCGCGCCTGAGTCCCACATGGGGATACCGTCCGCGCAGGAGTTGGCGATATAGAAGTCCGCCGTTGCGCGCGCGGCATCGAGGAACAGGGCTCTGCTGGCCGCCAGATCGCGGGGGACGCCAGCCCGGTTATCAGGGGAACCTATCGGCCGCAGAGTCCCCGACGGCGTCTTTCTACTGTTCAGAGTTTCCAGGAATTCAAGTTGCTCCGCGAAGCCGAGAATGGCCCACGCCAATCCGCGCATCCAGGTGCCGAAGGACGAGTAACCCTGTTGGGAGTTGGGGGCGCGATAGCTGCCGTCGTTGATGTTGAAGATGCTCTCGTGAGCGGTTCGTCCGCGCACATCGAACGCATCACGGCCTTTGCCGTAGTAAACACTGTAAAGGGCTGTCGTCTCGGCGTGGTCCAGCAGCCGGTGGAGCAAGGAAATACTCCGGTCCCGTTCCCCACGCAGCACATGGCCGAGTTGGTGCGCCACAGCCAGTGAACGCAATGACCGCACGGTATCCACAAACAGCGAGTGCGGACCGTTGAAGGAATAGATATAACCCCCTCCATCGGCTGTCTTCGTCCACCGCGCCGCCTGCACGGCACCGGAGACTTTCAGCGCCAGCTCATAGAGGTCGTTCTCGTGCTCGTTGAACGGCAGTTTCCCTTCGCGCATCACTCGCCACAGGTTGCCATAGGTAGAGATGTTGTTGAAGCCGTGGTCGTGCACGCCCATGTTCGACACGTGCGGACCCATGAGCTGAATGGTCTTCCGGCGGCCCAGTTCGAGGAAGCGCCTCTCGCCGGTAGCGTCGAACTGAAGCAGGGCCGAGCCAAACTGGAATCCCTGCGTCCAGTCAGTCCAGGCACGCGAGACGTACTTGCCTCTGGCCGTGACCACCGGCGTGCCGTTGGCTGGTTCCCACCTTCTCTCCAGGCTCAATATCTTCTGTGCTGAGAGCTCAAACAACCGTTCGATCTTGGGCTGCAGTTTCTGCGCGGTCAGTCGTGTGTTTATGCGCATGGATATCAGAGTCTCCGCAGATGAAAGCCGCCATCCACGTTTATCACTTCGCCGGTGCTGAAGGGCAGCAGATCCTCAGCAACGGCGGCAACGGCTTTGCCTACGTCTTCTGGGGTGCCCCAACGCCCGATAGGGGTCAACCCCTCCGCGATGAGCCGGTCATACTTTTCCTTTACCGGGCCAGTCATGTCCGTGCGGATGACGCCGGGCCGGATCTCATAGACGTTAATGCCATGTTCGGCCAGACGCGCCGCATATAGCGCTGTGAGCATTGACAGGCCAGCCTTCGCAAGGCAGTAGTCACCCCGATTGGTGGATGCCGTGTAGGCGCTAACGGAGGAGATTGTGATGATCTTGGGTCGAAAGCAGGCGGGCGGCCCTCCTGCCCTGCCCTGTTCGATCATCCACCTGGCCGCTAACTGCGTAAGGAAGTAAGGCGCCTTAAGATTGATGTTGATAAGGCGATCAAAGCTCTCCTCGCTCGCCTCGAGAATGTCGGCACGGGCGCCAGGCGCCACGCCGGCATTGTTCACAAGCATGTCCAGTCTTCCCAGCCTATCCCTGGTGAACCTGACTAGTTCCTCGCGGTCAGCCTTTTGCGCAATGTTGGCCTGGCAGGTCTCTGCCCGGATGGTCTGGCCTGCAGTCCGTGCGGCTGAGAGGCAATCCGAGGCGGTTTGGCGTGCTGCAGCGGTATTGCTCGCGTAGTTGATAACCAAGTCCCAGCCACGCTTTGCCAACTCCAGCGCAATACCGCGGCCAATGCCGCGAGAAGCGCCAGTGATCAGGGCAACCAGGTTCATTGGCGGCCAGCATAGTAACCGAGCCGGGAAGCAAAAGGAAATAGTTTGCCCGGGTGGGGTGGTTATTCCGAGGCGTGCCCGCCCAGGGCGGCAAATCTTTGACACAGCGCGCCGAACCCCTATTCTTAGCCCGTGCGCATCGTTAGGGTACCGCTTGGCAACCGCAGCTACGACATCCAAATCGGGACAGGACTGCTCGCCCGATTGGGTCGCGAGTGTGCGCGGCTGGGCCTGAACCGGTATTGCGCCATCATTTCCGACCAAAACGTTGCGCCGCGCTTCGGCCAGACCGCAAGACGGGGGTTGGCCAGGGCCGGCTTCGTCGCGGAAGTAATCACTGTCCCCGCCGGTGAAACTGCCAAGAGCCTTCGCACGGTTGAGATCTGCTACCACCAACTGGCGGCGCGACGACTGGAACGGAAGTCTTTCATTGTTGCGCTCGGTGGGGGCGTCGTGGGCGATCTGGCAGGCTTCGTAGCCGCCACCTACCTGCGTGGACTCCCCTTTATCCAGGTGCCGACCACCCTGCTTGCGCAAGTGGACAGCTCTGTCGGCGGCAAGGTCGGGGTAAATCTGAAATCCGGCAAGAACCTCGTCGGGGCATTTCATCAGCCGAGGCTGGTGATGTGTGACCTGCGCACGCTCGCCTCATTACCCTTGCGCGAGTATCGGGCGGGCCTCTCTGAAGTCATCAAATACGGCATCATCTACGACTCCGCGCTCTTTGAATTCCTGGAGCGTGACCTGCCCAGGCTGTTGCGACGTGACCTGCGCTCCCTGGCGGCGGTCGTGGCATGGAGTTGCGAGATTAAGGCGGAGGTGGTTCGGCAGGATGAAACCGAGAGCGGCTTGAGAGCCATCTTGAACTTCGGCCACACCATTGGCCACGCACTCGAAGCCACTTCCCATTATGGAAAATACTTGCACGGCGAAGCTATCGCCATCGGCCAGGTCGCCGCAGCGAAGCTCTCGGCAAAGGTGCTGGGGTTGCCGGAAAACGAAGTCGAGCGAATCGAGCGGCTCTTCCAGCGGGCAGGACTACCCACCGAAGTAAAGACGACTATCCCGCAGCGAAGGAAGCTTCTTTCGGCCATGCGTCTGGACAAGAAAGTCAGCGGCGGAAAGGTCAAATTCGTGCTGGCCCGGCGCATTGGCAAAGTCGAGTTCGGCCATCAGGTTCCAACTGCCCTGATCCATCAAGCCCTCAACCCCCACCCCCCAACCCCTATCCCGTAATATGTCCGCTGTGAGCGAAACCATCGTCCGAGAGTACTTCGAACTGCACGAGTTTCTCGTCCGGCAGCACCGCAAGTATGTCGGCCAAACACGACGTGACGAGGAGGACGACATTGACTTCTTTGTCCTCAACCCCCATCCGCAGTCGGCGCCCGGGGCACTGCCGTTCATCCTGAACTCGGACGACCTGCCATACATCGAGCGTGCGATTGTGGTTGTCAAAGGCTGGCACACGGGAACTTTCAGCACCTCCCGGCTAGAGGCATCGCCGGAAATATTCCGTTTCGTCGAGCCTAAAGTGTTCAAGTTAGCAGCGCGCGCGTTCGGCAAGGAGGGCACGCCGATCAAGGTCCTGGTCGTTCCGACATTACCTCAGACCGCAGCCGCCCGCGACGAGAGCATCGCCCTGTTGCGCTCCAAAGGCATTGATGCCGTAATCCCGTTTCGCACCATGCTCGCCGAGTTGGTCCGCAAGACGGCCACCAACCTCAACTACCAGAAGTCCGACCTGCTCCAGATTATTCGCATCCTCAAGAACTACGATTTCTTCAAGGAACCGCAGATGGAGTTGTTCAAGCCGCGGACGGCGAAGCTTAAGAAGGGCTGACCCGGAAATCTCGCGCTGTGGCCGAGAGCTTGGTGTCATCTGCGGCTTGCCAAGGCTAGCGGCACTCTGTTTAATTCGCTCGTGGTACAGCAGCAAACACTAAACGGCTCTGCGAGCTATTCCGGGATCGGGTTGCACAGCGGCAACCGGGTCACCATGACGTTTCTCCCCGCTCCGCCCAACACAGGCATTCGCTTTCGCCGGGTGGACCTGGAGGGCAAGCCGGAGATCGAGGCGCGCGCGGAGAACATCGTCGAGAATAATCGGGCGACAACCTTGGCCAAAGGAAACACGCGGGTGCACACCGTTGAGCACGTCCTGGCCAGTTTCGCCGGGTATGGCATTGACAACGCCATTGTTGAACTGGATTCCAATGAGCCGCCTATCGCCGATGGCAGCGCACGCGAATATTGCCGGATGATCCGGGAGGCCGGCATTGTGCCTCAGGACGAGCGCCGGGACCCGTACATGGTCACAGCGCCGATTCAATTGGAGATGGGGGAGACGGTCATGACCCTCTTCCCAGACGAAACGTTGAAGCTCTCATGCACCAGCGCCGACAGCCAGGGACGGTTTACCCAGTACTACAGCGTCGAGCTTTCGCCGGCCACCTGGGAGCGTGAATTAGCCCACGCCCGCACGTTCGGCTTTTATGAAGAGATCGAATACCTGATCAAGAACGGCCTGATCAAGGGCGGCAGCCTGGAGAACGCCGTGGTGATTCGCGACGATGCGGTGCTCACCACCGAGCCGCTGCGCTATCCGGACGAGTTTGTCCGGCACAAGATGCTGGACATTCTGGGCGATCTCTCCCTGGTGGGCCGGCCGCTGCGCGGGCATGTCATCGCGGTCAAGCCCAGTCACGCGGCGAACTGCGAGCTGGTGCGGCGTATCCTGGCGCAAATGCGCAGGCCTCTGGTTGCAGCGCAGGCGTTTTCCCCGCCACCCGCCGCTCCGAAAGCCCCATTACCCTCCAAGGGTGCGCTCGATGAAACGCAGGCGCAGGATGGCGCCTTGGATATTCAGGGCGTGATGAAGTTGTTGCCGCATCGCTATCCGTTCCTGATGGTGGATCGCGTGGCCAAGATTGAAGGCAACAGAATCGTCGGCATCAAGAATGTCACCGTCAACGAGGCCTATTTTCAGGGGCATTTTCCCGGGCACCCGGTAATGCCGGGCGTTCTGCAACTGGAGGCCATGGCGCAGGTGGCCGGCATTGTGATGCTCAAAAGCGCGGAGAACGCCGGCAAGATCGCCTACTTTATGTCCGCCGAGGATGTGAAGTGGCGCAAGCCGGTGCTCCCGGGCGATGTGCTGGTAATTGAGGTGGAGTTGACCAAGATGCGCGGCAAGATCGGCAAGGCCAAAGGCGTGTGTAAAGTGCAAGGTGAGGTCGTCAGCGAAGCTGCCGTAACCTTCATGCTCGTGGAATCTTAAGGGGCGGCGACATGGTCCATCCAACGGCGATTATCCATCCCCAGGCGCGGATCGGGGCCGACTGCGATATCGGGCCGTATTGCCTCATCGGGGAGCATGTCGAGCTGGGGCCGGGGTGCCGGCTGCGCTCGCACGTGGTGATTGACGGCCACACGCGCCTGGGCCGTGAGAACGAGATTTACCCCTTCGCGAGCATTGGCCTCAAAACGCAGGATTTGAAATGGAAAGGCGGTGTGACGCGCACCGAGATTGGCGACCATAACACCATCCGCGAGTGTGTGACCATCCACAGCGCCACCGGCGACGGCGAGGCGACCGTCATCGGATCGCATAACAACATACTGGCCAGCAGCCATATCGGCCACAACGTCGTGATCGGCAACCGCGTTATCATCTCCATGGCGGCGCTGGCCGGGCATGTGATAGTGGAGGATTGCGCGCTGTTGGGGGGCCTGTCGGCCGTGCACCAGTTCTGCCGGATTGGGACGATGGCGCTCATAGCCGGCTGCGCCAAAGTGGTGCAGGACGTGCCTCCTTACATGATTGTAGATGGCAATCCGGCCGAGGCCCGGGCCGTCAACAAGGTGGGGCTGGAACGAAACGGCGTATCCGAGGAGGCCCAGGCGGCGTTGCGCCAAGCCTACAAGATTCTAATCCGCGATGGCCTGACAACCCCCAACGCCCTGGCGCGGATCGAAAGCGAATTGCCTCCCCTGCCCGAGATCAAGCACCTGGTCCAATTCGTTCGGGCGAGCGAACGGGGGATCACGAAGCAGGAACCCGGAAGGAACAAGGCAGGAAAGGGATGATGAACCAATCTCCGCCGCCGCTGACGCCGGGGACCCTTTACCTGGTCGCGACGCCGATTGGGAATCTGGAGGACATCACGCTGCGGGCGTTGCGCACGCTCAAAGAGTGCGATGTGGTAGCGGCAGAGGACACGCGGCGGACGGGGCAGTTGCTCAAGCACTTCGGCATTGCCAGGCCGCTGCTGAGCTATTTCCAGTTCAACGAGGCCAGGCGGAGCGAAGAAATCATCGCCCGTTTGCGGCGCGGCGAGAAGATTGCGCTGGTGAGCGACGCCGGCAGCCCGGGCATCAGCGACCCCGGCGAGCGAGTCGTGCGGGCGGCGATCACGGCGGGCCTGCGCGTCGAGCCGGTGCCGGGGCCCAGCGCGCTGGTCGCGGCCCTGACTGCCAGCGGGCTCCCGACCGACGAGCTCCACTTCATCGGCTTCCTGCCTCACAAGTCAGGTCAGCGCCGCCGAGAACTGGAGCGGCTACAGGGCATCGCCGGGACGCTAGTCTTCTACGAATCGCCTTACCGCATCGAGAAGCTGCTGGTTGAACTGAACGAAGTGTTCCCCGCGCGCCAGGTCGTTCTGGCGCGCGAGCTGACCAAGAAGTTCGAGGAGTACCTCCGCGGCAAACCGGCCGACCTGCTGACGCTGCTGCAGCGACGCTCGTTAAAGGGAGAATTTGTCGTCCTGGTAGGCAGCGAGACGGCTGGATAGGCTATGAGACAGAGGCTGAACCACGTCGGGCTCTCTGTCACTCGCCCGCCAGGCCCATCATCGGCCTGCGATCGAGGACTTTTGCACGCGATCAGACAAACTTGCCGGGGTTGAGGATGCCGCCCGGGTCGAGGGCGTGCTTGATCGCACGATGGAAGGCGCGGACCTCTGGCGGGACGGCCCGCGGCCACCAGCGCCGCTTGGCCAGGCCGATGCCGTGCTCGCCGGTAATCGCGCCACCCCAACCGATGACCTGGGCGAAGAGTTCGTCCAGCACGGCCTGGCTGCGACGTTTGGCGCCGGGTTGGTTGAAGTCCACCATGACGTTGGTGTGGATGTTGCCGTCGCCGGCGTGGCCGAAGCAGGCGACTGAAAGGCCGTGCTTGCGCTGCAGGCGGGCGGCGAAGTCGAACAGGTCTTCCAGGCGCCCGCGCGGCACGACGATGTCCTCGTTGAGTTTGGTGAGTCCGGTGTCGCGCAGCGCGTAGGAGAATTCGCGGCGGATTTGCCAGACAGCTTCGCATTGAGCAGCGCCCAGGCCAGTTTCAACGAAGAGGGGTTGCTGGGGGGCAAGGATAGCGCGGAGTTGGCGGATTTCCCCGCGAACGGAGCGCTGCTGGCCGTCCAATTCTACAATCAGGTGAGCGCGGCACCCCCGAAGGCGTCCGCTTCCGGTACGCTTGAAGGCGGCCGCTAGCGTGAAGGAATCAGCCAGTTCAAGTGCGGCGGGCAGGAACCCGGCGGCGAGAATGGCGTGCAGCGAGCGAACTGCGGCGCGCATGGACCCGAAACCGACGGCCAGGCAGGCGCGGTAAGGCGGGAGTGGCAGCAGCTTGAGGGAAGCCTCGGTGACGATGCCCAGCAGGCCCTCGGAGCCGACGAACAACCGGTGCAATTCGAAGCCGGTTTTATTCTTGTGCGTGCGACCGCCGAGGCGGAGCACGGTGCCGTCGGCCAGAACGACTTCCAGGCCCAGAACGTAATCTCGGGTGACGCCGTACTTGAGGCAACGCGGACCGCCGGCGTTGGTGACGATGTTGCCGCCAATGAAGTTGTCGGCGCGGCTGGCCGGGTCGGGCGGGTAGAACAGGCCGAGCTTCTCGACTGTTTGCTGCAGCCTGGCGGTATTGACACCGGGTTGGACGACGGCGACGAAGTCCGCCGCGTTGATCTCCTTGATGCGGTTCATGCGCGCCAGCGACAACACGATTCCGCCGCGTACCGGCACGCAACCGCCCACATAGCCGTGCCCCGCGCCGCGCGGGGTGACAGGGATGCGATGACGGTTTGCGAAACGCAGGGCTGCTGCGACGGACCGGCTGCTGCGGGGCAGCACAACGGCATCGGGTTTGTGGGCGGCGAACCATTTATCGCCCGCGTGCTCCGATAGTGCGGCGTCGGCGAAGGTAATTTCGCCCGGCGGCAGGATGCGTTTGAGTTGGGTAAGGAGTTTAGTTTTGCGCGGACTCATCAGGAGGGGTATCGGACGCGAGGAATTCCTGTGCGTCCTTGGCTTCCGCTGCCGGCACTTGCACGAGAATTCCGCCCGCGGCCAGCGCGTAGCCGTCGAGGCTTAGCGCAGAGAGTTCATGCGACACGACGGCGTGGAAGCCGGCGGCTTCCAGACGCGCACGGGTGAGCTGAGCCTCGGCTGGATTAAAAGCGCTGGCGACGGTGACGAGTGACATGGGAGAGTAGCCTACGCTGTTGACGGCTGTTTGAGGTCGGCAAAGACGATGACGCCCGCGCCGGTTTGGAGCTGGCTTTGGACCTGTGCCTCGACCTGCTGGCCGACAGCGTTCTGGGCGTTGTTCACCACGACCATTGTGCCGTCCGGCAAATAACCCACGCCTTGACCCTTGTCCTTGCCCTCGCGCACAATGCGCAGGGAGAGCGTCTCGCCCGGCAACAGGACAGTGCGGAGTGACTTGGCCAGGTCGTGAAGATTGACGCAGTTTACTTTCTGCAACTCAGCGATCTTGGCCAGGTTGTAGTCGTTGGTGTAGAGCTTTGCACGGAGGTTGCGCGCCAGACGCACCAGCTTGCCATCCACCCCCTCCTCGTCCGGGAAGTCGCCGTCGTGGATTTTGACTTCATTGCGCGTGTTGCGCTGGATGCGATTGAGAACATCGAGGCCGCGCCGGCCGCGGGCGCGCTTGATGGTGTCATTAGAATCGGCGATTTGTTGGAGCTCTTTCAGCACAAAGCGCGGCACGACAATCAGGCCCTCGATGACGTTGGCCTCGATCAGGTCGGCGATGCGGCCATCTACAATGACGCTCGTATCCAGCAACAACAGATTGTCAGGTTTGTTCTGGGGCGCGAATCGGATGTAAGGGATGATGAGGGAGAAGTCTTCTTTGTTGCTGCGCATGGCCAGCACCATGCCGATATAGCCGAAGCCGACGAAGAGCGCCATGCGAACCACTTGGCGATGGGGGGCGGCGTCCTTCGGGTCACCGAACAGGCCGGAGTGGTCAATGAGCAGAGCAACGACAGTGCCCAGGAGCAGGCCGAAGGTCGTGGCGGAGAAGGCGCGGAGCGAAAAGCCCTTCAGCATTTCGTCTATAGCAATCATGAGCCACCCGAAACCAAAGCCCGCGACCAGGAACAGGAAGGGATGGGCGAGCCACTCGGGCCGCACTTGGCTAATCGCATATCCGCCACCCGTGCAGAGGGCTAGGAATAGAATACGAATGACCCACAACGCCATAACCCAATCAACTATACGGATTCTTTGGCGATGTCAACGACCCTCGGCCCGGCACCGGGGCGTTGGTCCGGGGCGGCTTCTGTCTCCACAGAATGCCCCAGAGACCCCGGCGATTCAGGTTGCTGGTCGTCACGCTCAGGTTACTGGTCGCGATGGTTAGGTTGTTGGCAATCTGTGAAATCTCGTTTGCAAGAGTGTCGTCTACCAGTAATTTCCCAGCCAATCCCCTGCCCTCCTGCACACCCTCGATCAGGTTGCTCAGGGTGATAGAAGAGGCATGGATATTGGCAGCCGAGGCTTCGATCGCCGCGACAGTCGAGTTGATGGCGGGGGAGTTGGTGGTGAGAAGCTCGCGCGCCGCGCTGGCGACCTGGGTGGCCTGTTGCGAGAAGACCAAGAGGTTGTTGGCTGCGTGGGTGATGGCATTGCTGTTAATCTCCACGAGAGCTTGGACATTGCTCATAGCCGTCACGGAGCGCGCGGAGGCAAGATTAACGTTGGCGATGGTCTCGGCGAGGTTTGTCAGCGATTTCCCACTGAGGAATGTGCTCCGGGCATTGCTCAGCACCTCGCTGACATTCGTGGCGGTGGAGCCGATGTGCTTCAGAAACTCGGCGACCGAGCGTGCCACTTCCTGGAGGTCGAGCGGCGATTCTACCCTGGCTTCGTCCCCGGGCGCAAAGACGGGGCCCTGGTTCTCCGTCGGCAGGATGGCAACGTATTGGTCCCCGAGGAAGCCAGACTGATCAATTGCAAAGCGGGCGTCCTTGAAGATCTTGTACCGCTGGTGAATGCGCAGGGTAATAATGACGTTCGTACCGCCTGGATCCAACTGCATGTCGGAGACATGACCCACTTGAATCCCAGACATCAGCACCTGGGCGCGCACCTTCAATCCCCCAACCGTGGGGGCGCGGAGGAGCAGGTCGTAAGTCGGACGGAAAAAGCTGGCGCCTTTGCTGAACTGGAGCAGCAGCACGGCCAGCAGCGCCAAGCCAATGAAAACGAACAAGCCGACCTTCCATTCAAGCCTTGATTTGTCCATATCAGAAGTAGTGTTCTTTGGGGTCGGAAACGCCTTCAATGAAGCGCCGGACAACCGGATCCGGTGAATTAAAAATCTCGTCCGGCGTCCCCACCGCGTAAATTCGCTTGTCGTGCAGCATCAGGATGCGCTGGCCGAGCCGGCGCGTACTGCGCATGTCATGCGTCACCACCACCGTCGTCACATCCAGACGGTCCCGGACTCGCAGGATGAGCTGGTCAATGCTGTCGGAGACAATCGGGTCCAGCCCCGTGGTGGGTTCATCATACAAGACAATTTGAGGCTTGTAAATAATGGCGCGCGCCAGGCCGACCCGCTTTCGCATGCCACCCGACAGCTCGGAGGGCTTCTTGTCCTCAGTGCCGGGCAAATCCACCATTTCGAGGACTTCGGCTACCTTCCTGCGAACTTCTCTCTCGGGCAGCGAGCGATCGCGGCGAAAGGCGAAGCCGACATTTTCAGCCACAGTCATGGAATCAAACAGGGCGGCGCTTTGAAACAACATGCCGAACTTCCGGCGCACTGGCAGCAATTCACGCTCGTTCATCGCGGCAACGTTTTGACCAGCAATGAACACTTCGCCGGCGTCGGGTTTGAGCAGGCCAATCAGGTGTTTAAGCAGGATGCTCTTCCCACCGCCGCTGCGGCCGATGATCACCGCCGACTCGCCCTTCTCAATTCGGAAACTCACGCCTTCCAATATCCGGTGCGGTCCGAAGCCTTTCGTAAGATCGCGGACTTCGATCATAGCGTGTGGAAGATCTGGCCCAGGGCGAGCGTGAGGAAGAAGTTGGAGATAAGGATCGCGATGGAGGAATACACGACCGCCTCGGTGGTGGCGCGCCCGACGCCTTCCGCCCCCTCGCCGCAGTACATCCCTTTGTAACAACCGACCAAGGCCACAATACCGCCGAAGATCACCGCTTTAATCAAACCAACTGCGACATCGGCCGTATGAGTGTAGCGGAGCATGTTGTACCAAGAGTACACGGGATCAATGCCCAGCAGGAAGACTCCCACCACGTAACCCGCGCCAATCCCGACGGCGATGGCTTCCGCCGTCAACAGGGGCAGCGCGATGTGCAGCGCCAGCAACCGCGGCACGACGAGGTAGTCCACGGGATGGGTCGCCAAAGTGCGAAGCGCATCAATTTGCTCAGTAACCCGCATGGTGCCCAACTCGGCGGCGATGGCCGCGCCGACGCGGCCGGCGACCATCAGGCCGGTCAAAACCGGCCCGAGTTCGCTGCACATGGAGACGCTTACCACCGCGAGCGTAGCCGTGTCCATGCCGACCTTGTGGAACTGGAAATAGGTTTGGGCGCCAAGGACCATACCCGTGAAAGCGCCGGTGATTAGGACCACGGACTGGGACTTCACACCGGTGAAGTAGACCTGATATAGGAGGTCCCGCCAGGCCACCTGCAGGCTGAAGAGCGACCCGATGGACTCTTTTGACAGGAGAGCGATCCGGCCCAATCCCTCCAGCCATCCCGCCATCCATTGCTTGCCCATGGAATTCATAGCCGCGACCAAGATAACAGTCCGGTGACGCGGTCGCCAATTGTTTCAGGATTCCCCATTCCGCCCGGCGCGCCGGCCCTAGCCGAAAACGATTCCCTGCGCCAGCGGAAGTTCTTTTGAGTAGTTGACGGTCACGGTTTGGCGGCGCATGTAGGCCTTCCAGGCATCGCTGCCGCTCTCGCGGCCACCGCCGGTTTCCTTCTCCCCGCCGAAGGCCCCGCCGATTTCCGCGCCGCTGGTGCCGATGTTCACATTGGCAATGCCGCAGTCGCTGCCACAGGCAGAAAGGAACCGTTCGGCTTCGCGCAGGTCGTTGGTGAAGATGGCGGAACTGAGCCCTTGGGGCACCGAGTTGTGACAGGCGATGGCCTCGTCGAGAGTGCGATAGGTGATGAGGTAGAGAATCGGCGCGAATGTCTCCTCCCGGACAATTCTCATGTCGTGTCGAGCGGCGACCAGGCACGGCCGCACGTAGCACCCCCCGGGGTAGTCCGGCCCCCGCAAAGGTTCGCCGCCGTAAAGGACTTGACCACCCTCCTTGCGCACCTCGGCCAGCGCAGCCTGCATATCGGCGACGGCGCGGGCGTTGATCAGGGGCCCCATGAGGGTTCCCGCGTTGAGCGGATTGCCGATGCGGACCTGCCCGTAGGCTTCGACAAGGCTGCGGGTGAGGGGCTCACGCAGGGATTCGTGCAGGATGATCCGACGGGTGGTAGTGCAGCGTTGGCCGGCGGTGCCAACGGCGCCGAACAGGATGGCGCGCAGGGCGAGGTCCAGGTCGGCGGTGGGGGTGACGACGATGGCGTTGTTGCCCCCCAGCTCCAGGAGTGACCGACCCAGGCGGCGGGCTACAACCTCTGCCGCATGCCGGCCCATTCGGGTTGAACCAGTGGCGGAGATCAGCGGAATACGCGGATCGTTTATAAGGCGCTCACCGACCGTCGCCCCATCACCAATCACCAGGCTGAAGATGGCTGGGTTAACCTTGTTGGCGCGACAGATGCGCTCGGCGATTCGGACGGTGGCGATGGCAGTGAGCGGTGTCTGGCTCGAGGGCTTCCAGAGGGTAGCATCGCCGCAGACCGCCGCCAGGGCGCTGTTCCAGGACCAGACGGCGACGGGGAAATTGAAAGCGGTAATGACGCCGACGACGCCCAACGGATGCCACTGTTCCATCATCCGATGTTGTGGGCGTTCCGAGGCGATGGTCAGGCCGTAAAGCTGGCGCGAAAGACCGACGGCGAAGTCACAAATGTCAATCATCTCCTGCACTTCGCCCTGGCCTTCAGCCAGGATCTTTCCCATTTCAAGCGTTACCAGCCGCCCGAGGTCGCGCTTGGCGTTGCGCAAGGCATTGCCGAGTTGGCGCACAATTTCGCCACGTCTTGGCGCCGGCACGAGCTGCCATTCGCAGAAAGCTTCCTGCGCGCGCAGGATGGCGCGTTCGTAATCTTGCGCTGTGGCCGTGCGGACGGTGGCCAAGGCCCTGCCGTCAATTGGGGAGATGCACTTCAGCGCTTTGCCGCTGCCAAGCCATTCGTCGCAAAAGACGCCGGGATTCTCAGCCTTCAAACCGAGCCGCTGCAAGGTCGCGACTGTGGAGGTCGAAGCAGTCAGGCGCGTCTTGGATCGTCGGGTGGAAGTCATAATTTAGACCAGTAGTGATCAGGGGTGTTTCATTTAAAAGCGTTTGCGACAAGAATGCTGCGTGCTTTCAGAGGCGGCGGCACTCATGGTCCATGATGAGCAAGGCTTGTTCGATGATGTCGTCCTGCACGTCCAGCACCGGTCGCAGCCGGATGGACCGCTCGCCGCAGCGGACAACGAGCAGGCCAAGCTCATACGCGCCCTTCCAGAAGGCATCGCGGGCGGTGGTGCTGGGCAAATCGAACGCCAGCATTAGCCCGCGCCCGCGGACCGCTGAGACAACTGGATACTTCACTGCCAGCGCTTTGAGTTCAGACAGAAGCCGTTCGCCTTTGACGCGCGCGTTCTCGACGAGCCGCTCCTGTTCGATGATGCGCAGGTAGTGCGTGGAGCGGACGTAGTCGGTGAAGTTACCGCCCCAGGTCGAGTTGATGCGACTGGGCAGGCGGAAGCAGTTGTCCTTGACCTCATCCAGCCGCGGCCCGGCCATCACACCGCAGACCTGCACCTTCTTGCCGAACGCGAGCAGGTCCGGCAGCACATCGAAGTGCTGGCAGCACCAGGTCTTGCCGGTAATTCCCAGGCCGGACTGGACTTCGTCGAAGATAAGGAGAATTTCGTTCTCGTCGCATACGCGGCGCAGCGCCTGCAGGAATTCGCGCCGGAAATGATTGTCGCCGCCCTCGCCCTGGATCGGTTCGATGATGATGGCGGCGATATCTGCGGCCTTCCGCGCCAGGACCTCCTGTATCTGCTTCAGCGCCAGCTTTTCCTTCTCCAGAACTGCCGCATCGCGCTGTGCCGGCGGCAGGGAAAAGTCCAGGCTGGGCGAAATAATCCGCGGCCAGGGGAACTTGGCGAAGTGGGCGATCTTGCGAACGTCGGTGTTCGTCAAGCTCATCGTGTATCCGCTGCGTCCATGGAAGGCGCGCTCGAAGTGGATGATCTCCGTCCCGCGCTCGCCCCTGCCCGCAGCGAGGTTCTTCCTGACCTTCCAATCCATCGCAGCCTTGAGGGCGTTTTCCACCGCCAGAGCGCCGCCTTCGATGAAGAAGTAGCGTTCCAGCGGAGCCATGCCGGCTACGCGCGCGAACGTCTGGACAAAAGTCGCGAACTGCACCGTATAGACATCCGCGTTGGCCACTTTGATCCTGGCCGCCGCGAGCAAGTCGGCTTTGACTTCCGGCCGATCGAAATAGGGGTGGTTGAAGCCGATGGGCTGAGAGGCGTAGAAGCTGTAGAGGTCAATCAGCTCACGGCCGGTGGCTGCATCCACAAACCTCGATCCGCGGCTACGGGCCAGATCGAAGACGAGCTTGAAGCCGTCCACCAAAATATGCCGTTCCAGCTCAGCGATGACCTGTTGTGGCGGGACGGGAGCCGACAGACGCGGCGCCGCGACCTTTTGGACGGCAGCGTCTTGGGCTTTATCAACTACATGCATACGTGGTCTCCGCACTGGCAAAACCTGGTGTGAAGCTAACGAAGCGGCTTCGCTTGCTCAAGCCAAATTGATGGCCAACTTTCCACGATTAGCATTCCAATGCGGCAGCGGGCGTGCTTCTCCGCCGGATTTTCTCTGCCGCCAACGGCTTGCTCAGGGTAAGTTGGCAAGCCAAGACACACCTTTTGATACCTGTGTCTGGCGCCCACGTTGTCAGTTATGAACGCAAGCGCCCGTGCCGCACTTGCATCAACACCGCGCCCAAATTTTCGTCCGAATAGCCTCCCCGGTGCGACAACGCTGTGAAACCCGTTATACCCCGGTGTGGTTCCCATGGGGGCCGACCCCCATGGGAACCACACCGGGGTCCCGCCGGATTGGCACCGTCCCAACGCCGTGATTTGTATGGGCCTGGGGGGCAGGCAATGCATCGCCGTGCGAAGTCACTCCCTGACCTTGGCACGGTACCGACCCACCCGGCGGTGGAAGAACAAGGGCAGTCCCCTGCTTTTACCGAGGATTCAGTACATGTTTGCTGCGGGGCGAGGTAGGCAAGGCATCGTCCTGTGGGGGGTACTCCAGGAATTTCCGGCTGGCAATGCGCCTGAAGTCGCGTATTTTCACCGCGTTTCTAAACAACACGGCAAATTTGCTCTATGAGACTTTTACTCACCTGCGTGATAATGTCGGCGTGTGGGGTGATGGCGACGGGTGCGGAATTGCGGATCGGAATCATCGGCTGCGACACGTCGCACGTGCTCGCTTTCACTGAAATCCTGAACAATCCAGCCGCCAAGGGACACGTGCCGGGCGGCAAGGTTATTGCGGCCTACAAGGGCGGCAGCCCGGACATCCCCTCCAGTATCGCGCATGTCGAGAGCTACTCGAAGACGTTGCGAGAGAAATATGGGGTGAAGATCTACGACAGTATCGAAGGTTTATGCCAGGACGTGGATGTGGTCTTGCTGGAGAGCGTTGACGGGCGCCCGCACCTGGAGCAAGTGAAGCCCGTGTTGAAGGCGCGCAAGCCGGTGTATATTGACAAGCCGATGGCGGCGTCGCTGCGGGATACCCGGGAGATTTTCCGGCTAGCCAAGGTAGCCAAGGTTCCGGTGTTCAGTTCGTCGGCGCTCCGGTTCGGGAAGAACACGCAGGCGGTGCGCAACGGTTTGATTGGCCGGGTGCAGTACGCGGAGACCTACGGCCCTTGCTCCCTAGAGCCGCATCACCCTGACCTGTTTTGGTATGGCGTGCATGGGGTGGAGAGCCTGTACACCGTTATGGGCACCGGGTGCGCAACCGTGCAGCGCGGAACCACCACCAACGGCCTGATCGAGGTGGTCGGCACCTGGAACGACGGGCGCAAGGGCATTTATCGCGAGGACAAGGGTTTCCGCGGGCTGGCCAAGGGTGAAAAGGGCGAAACGGCGATAGGCGCTTACGACGGCTACGAGCCGTTGGTGGCGGCAATCATGGAATTCTTCCAAACGGGCATCGCACCGGTCAAACCCGAGGAAACGATGGAAATCATCGCTTTCATGGAAGCGGCCGACGAGAGCAAACGGCAGGGCGGCACACCGGTCAAAATTGTTGTTGCGTCCCCATCCAAAGCGGCTAAAGTCGGCGCCAATAGATAGCTGACCAGTTTCGAAGACAGGTGAATCCTCAGTTGAACACGGTTCAGTGATGATTTGAAACCCGAAGGTCGGGAACGGTCGCGAAAGGGCAGTGAGTCGAAAAGAAGAGTCATCGTGAGTACAAAACTGTTTGTCGGAAATCTTTCCTTCAATGCAACGCAAGAACAGATGCAGGACCTGTTCGGTGCGCACGGCACAGTCCTGGAGGTGGACTTGATCCGGGACAAATTCAGCGGGCGCCCGCGCGGCTTCGGCTTTGTGACCATGGAAAGCAAGGAAGGCGCTGATGCCGCTATCAAGGCGCTCAACGGCAAAGAGCTTGATGGCCGGGCGCTGACCGTCAATGAAGCGCGCCCGCGCGAGGAGCGTGCGCCCCGTTCGGGCGGCGGCTACGGCGGACGGCGCGAATAGCGCCGCAGCGAATCACTTTGAGGCGTCCTCCGGGATGCCTTTGGCAAAGGCACGGGATCAAATAACCTCCCGTGCCTGGTTGTTGTACGGCAGGGTTCAGGGAATCGCTGGCGCTGAAGGGTCTATTTCAGGCTGAGGAAGTTCTGGAGGATTCGCCGTCCGTTTTCCGTTAGGATGCTTTCCGGATGGAACTGGACGCCCCAGATCGGATATTGCTTGTGGCGCACCCCCATGATCTCACCCTCCTCGGTCTCAGCGGTGATTTCCAGGCAGTCGGGGGCGCTCTTGCGTTCGATGACCAATGAGTGGTAGCGGGTAGCAGCGAAGGGGTTGGCCATGCCCGCGAACAAATCCTTGCCATTGTGCTTAATCAGCGAGGTTTTGCCGTGCATCATACGGTAGTTCACGACGACATTGCCGCCGAACACGTGGCCAATGCACTGATGCCCGAGACAGACACCGAGGGTGGGGGTGTGCGGGCCGAAAGTGCGGATGATGTCGTTGGACAAACCAGACTCCCGGGGAGAGCATGGTCCCGGCGAAATGAGTATCCGCTCCGGGGCGAGAGCCTGGATTTCCTCTACTGAGATTTGGTCGTTGCGGTGGACCCGGATTTCCGCATTCAACTCGCCCAAATACTGGACCAGGTTGTAGGTGAACGAATCGTAATTGTCTATGACCAGAAGCATATTGGCTTGATGGAATGCTACGGCAGGATGCTGGAATTGGAAACCAGGAAATCTCGCAGAGTTGTCAGTGGAGGCGGCTTTAGGGCGTTCCGATGAGAATACGCTGGGATACAGTAAGGTCTTCTTGCGGACCAGGGCCTGATCTCTACATGGGGAATGGGGCGAATTCCTCGAACCGATTCGCGCTGTGGATCCCTGAAGCGCCGTGATGCGCGCGAGTTGCCACCCAAAGGCCGAAATTGGAACTCAATTCCCTTTCCCTTGCTGTTTGGCTGCTCGTTGGTAGGATGGCGCTCAAATGCGATCTGCGGCCCTCGAATGCTGGTGGACAATCTTGTTGAAGTCACTTGCGCGCTGCCTTTCTCGGTAAGCCGATGAGAAGGCCCAGTTTCTTCTTGTGCTATTTCGAGGCCACCCGGCGGTGCGACCAGGGTTGCCCCTACTGCATGACCGAGCGGGCGACCCCTGCACAGAAGCAGGAACTTTCCACGGACGAGGCCAAACGGCTGGTGCTTGACGAGTTGAAGGCCATCTGTCCCAAGGGAGCGGTCTCCTTTTCCGGCGGCGAGATCTTGCAGCGGCCTGACCATCTGGAACTCATTGCGCACAACGCCCGAAACGGTCTATATACCTTCGTAAACACCAGCGGCAGCGGTCTCGATTCGTCCAGGCTCAAACGGCTCAAAAGCGCTGCCGCCGGCCATCTAACCATGGGTTTCTCCCTCGATTCGGTGGATGAGGACATCCAGAAACGGTGCCGCTCTGGCAACCGGGAACGCCTGGAGTACCTTCTCAGGACCTGTGCCGAGCATGACGTTCCCAGCTTCGTGCTGCTTACAGTTTCCCGGCAGAACCTCCGGACGCTGAAGAGCACTATGGACTGGCTGCTGGCCCGGAAGATTGCAGTGATTCGTTCACCGTTTGTGCCGCGCGGCGCCGCGGCTAAGGCCCGTCATTTGTGTTTCGACCGGAACGACATGGGGGGCCAGATTCATCCAGCCCTGCGCGACAATCCGCTGAGCTACGTCAGTTATACACCATTCTTTGCCGCGCCGAATGCCACGCACCTGACTTTGGGTGGCCGCGGGCTCAGCCTGGGCAATCTTGGCTGCCAAGCCGGCCGCACGTTCATCGGTATCAACGCCGAAGGCGACGTGGCTCCCTGCGTGCACCTCCTGGACAGCCCGGTTTGCTGCGGCAATGTGCGCGACCAGCCATTGTCCAGGATCTTCGCTGAGTCCGACATCATGCGCACACTGCGCCGACCGCGCCCGGTCAAAGGCAAGTGTGAACGTTGCCGGTATGGGGATTCCTGTCGCGGCTGCCGCTCCCTGGCGTATTACCACACCGGCGACTACCTGGCTGAAGATCCGTCTTGTTTCTTTGAGCCTGAGAACATCGAAACCCGCAGCCCCCATGAGGAAACGCAAACCGCCAACGCTCGCCTCTTCCTGAACCACTTGGTTCAGAACCGTCCGTGGAATGAAATCTTTGGCGTGCAGGGTCGGCTAGGTGTCACCTTGCTCAATCTCAAAGCCAGGCTTAACGCATTCTTGGGGAGCCTCTGACGGTGCGGATTCTACTGGTCAAGCCGCGATGGTTCGTCAAGGACGGAGTCTATCGATTCCTAACCCGCGTCTCGTTTCAGCCGCTGCATCTCGGCATTCTGGCCGCGCTGTCGGGCGGGCATGACGTGACGATTGTTGACGAGGATTGGGACGAAGTTCCCTATGAGCAGAACTTCGACCTGGTTGGCCTCACGGCCACCACTTTCTCGTCGCAAAGGGCATTTGACATTGCGGATCGGTTCCGCGGGAAAGGTGCCAAGGTAGTCATTGGCGGCGTGCATGCCTGCCTGATGCCGGAGGAATGTCTGCAACATGCCGACACCATCGTCGTCGGCGAGGCCGAATACGTCTGGCCCCTACTACTCCACGATGCGGCTGCCGATGCTCTTAAGAAAGTCTATCAGCAGGACCAGCCCACGGAAATGGACGACGTTCCCATTCCGCGGCGCGACCTGTTTCGGCCAAACCCCCTGGTGGGGATGATCCAGGCTACCCGTGGCTGCAATCACTCCTGCAAGTTCTGCTACCTGCCCAACGTTCCCTGGCACCGGCATCGCCGACGCTCGCCGGACAAGGTGTATGACGAGATGAAAGGCATGGAACAGGACGTCGTATTCTTCGTTGATGATAACTTGTTTGTGGACGAGGACTACGCCATCGCCCTGTGCGAGAAGATTGCGCCGTTGAAGAAAGCCTGGTCCGTGCAGGCCCCCACCACTATCACCAAAAATCTCCGGCTGCTCGAGGCCATGCAGAAGGCCGGCTGCTTCTTCGTGCAGGTGGGCTTTCAGACCGTGCATCCAGACTCATTGGCGCGGGCTGGGGTGGTGCAGAACCGGGTTGAGAGCTACCAGGAGGTCGTCCGGCGTTTTCATCGGCACGGCATTCTGGTGCAAGGCTTCTTCATATTCGGCTTCGACAACGAGGACCAGCGCATCTTCAGTGCCGCGGAGACATGTATTAAGCAGATGGAGCTGGAGGACGCGCTGCTCTACATCCTTACGCCCTATCCCGGCACTCCGGTATACGACCAGTTGAAGAGCGAGGGACGGCTCTTGCGGCATGACCGGGACAAATTCGGCTGGGCCAACGCGGTGTTCAAGCCGGTCCGGATGACGCCTGCAGAGTTGGAGCGTGGCGTGCAGGCGACTTATGAAAACCTCTATCACTTCTTCAAGCGTCGGGCGCCCGGACAGATCCTGAAGTGGCTGCCTTTCTTTCTCCGTCACCCGCGTATCCTTTTGCTCGTCTGGCAGGCCCTTCACCGCCGAGTCAAGATTCTCAACGATTAGGCGGAGAATGGTAGCAGTCGCGGCGGGGCTCGAAATAAGTCATGCCGATTTCCGGAAACAACAGGTGTCTCCCCTCCCTGCGGCCACAGGTCAGTAGTCGTCCAAAGACGTTTACCCTGCGGAGGCCGATTTGGGTTGCGGATGCTACTGCCTCGGAGCAGGCGTGGGGGGCTTGGCTGCCTGATCGGAGAGGGGCTCGGCTTTCTGTTTCCAGGACTTGAACAGGCGCCGGTGGAGCGGCCCTGTAAACAGCCAGCCCACGCAGCCGACTAGAACGACTGCAAGGATCGTGAGTTTCAGCCGAAAGGACGCAATCTCCGCAGTGTAGTACGGGATGAACATGGACTGCCCCAAACCCAGCACGATAGTAGTCAGCACCAGCCCAAGCAGTCCCCCACCGATCGCCCACAAAACGAAATTCTTGGCCGATTTGTAAGCCATCACGCCGAACCAGACTGCCGACGCGGCCGCCACGGGCCACGGAATCCAACCGACAATGTAATTACTTTCCATACTAGTCAAACCTAGGATACTTGCCATACTAGTCAAACCTAGGACGCAGCCAAAGCGATCGCCGCTATCGGTCGTCCCTTACAAAAGTGTAATGCTCCGGAAAGGTCTCCGTCACACTCCGATTACTCCAATACGTAAACACAGAAAACAGATTGAAGCAACAGCTATGAAGAAGATCCTCGCTTACTTGAATGTTCGATATCTGGCCCTCGTTCTGGGCGTGACCGGTCTAGTTGCCGGCTCCGCGCTGGCGGTTAGCCAGGCAGACAAAGGCCAATCCAACACGGGAGCCGCTGCGCCCAAACTTGAAGTTGACACGACTCCGCTCACGCGCGCCGGTGGGCCGTACGCCAGCTTTGCGCCCGTCGTGAAAAGGGTTGTGCCGGGGGTGGTGAAGCTTGTCATCATGAGCAAAAGCTCCGCCGCTTCGAACCCGGACTGGTTTGGCTTCAGCGATCCGTTCTGGCGGCGGTTCTTCGGCGACCAATTCGGCGAGCGGATGCCCAAGCGCATGCCTAGCCTCCCACGCCAGTATGGTCTGGGTTCGGGTGTGATTGTCACCAAGGACGGCTATATCCTGACCAACAACCACGTCGTGGACAATGCCGACGAAGTGAAGGTGACATTGCACGACGGTCGTGAGTTTACCGCCAAGGTCGTTGGCCGGGATCCGAAGTCCGACGTCGCCGTGATCAAGATTGACGCGAAAGACCTGCCGTTCGTCTCGATGACCGACAGTGACAAAGTGGAGGTCGGCGACATCGTGCTGGCAATAGGCAACCCATTCGGCGTGGGCCAGACGGTCACCACCGGCATTGTCAGCGCCACCGGCCGGGGAGGGCTTGGCATCATCGAGGAGTACGAGGACTTTATCCAGACTGACGCAGCCATCAACCCCGGCAATTCCGGCGGCGCACTGGTGGATATCGAAGGCCGACTCATCGGGATCAACACCGCAATCTTCAGCCGCTCCGGCGGCAGCCAGGGGATTGGTTTCGCCATTCCAAGTAACCTCGCTCGCAACGTTATGGAGAGCCTCATCCAATATGGCCATGTCAGCCGCGGCTATCTGGGGGTTATGATTCAGGACGTCACCCCGGCGCTCGCGCGAGAATTCAAGCTCAAAGACCAAGGCGGGGCGCTCATTGGTGACGTTGTGCCCAAAGGCCCAGCCGACAAAGCCGGCCTCAAGAACGGCGACGTCGTGCTCGAATTCAATGGCAAGAAGGTCCGCGACAGCCGCCACCTCAAGCTCGCCGTCGGCGAGACCAAGCCTGGCAGCAAAGTGCCTGTCAAAATCCTCCGCGAAGGCGCGATCAGCAACCTGCAAATCGCCGTTCAGGAACTGCCTGGCGCCGAAAAGGTCGCTCAAAGCAGTGGCTCGAAAGAAACCGACACTGGCACACTTAATGGCGTGGGAGTCGGCGACCTGGATCAGCAGGCCCGTGAAGAACTCAAGGTCCCCGATACCATTACAGGCGTGGTGGTTACCGAAGTGCAGCCTGACTCGCCTGCAGCCGAAGCAGGCCTGAGGCCCGGCGATGTCATCCAGGAAATCAACCGTCAAGCAGTCAAGACCGCTGACGAGGCTGTGCGTATGACTGAGAATCCCAAAGACAAAATCACCCTGTTACGCATCTGGAGCAACGGCGGCAGTCGGTATGTCGTCGTGGACGAAAGCAACACCGGCGGGAAATAATGGCTGCCGTTGTTCCGAGGGCGGCCTTCGCGGTGGCGAAGGCAGGATGGTCGTGCCATTGCGAGAAGTTCTTCGAACGGGTGTTGCATCCCGGCTGCCAGTTAGTTATAAGTCACGAGGTCTGAACACGGCCGTGTTGTCAAAATCGAGAAGCTAAGAGTTCGACTACGCAGACAGCTCGATTGCCTGCTTTGTGGCTATGGCGGAGTTGGCTATTCCGTAATCGGACGAATGGCTCGAACGGCAAAGCCGACCAAGTGTTCATTGTAAATGAAGCAGCGTAGCAGCTATGTTTGAGAGATTCCCAAAGAAACGTCCTCCTCTCCCGAAAGAGATAGAAGAGATTTACGCAGCACATTACAGATCGAACCGCCAGGGACAGACAACCGCATCTTCGCTGGCCCAGAAGTTGGAGTCATGGATGCACAAGAAGGTGGCAGCCGATGTTGCCCGCCGCCCCGCCTCCCCTCCTGCAACCTTGGAAATAGGCGCGGGCACTCTCAACCAACTGAAGTATGAGCCTCCGCTCGGTCCTTACGATATCATCGAACCTTTCACAAGTCTCTATGCGGGTTCTCCGCTGCTGGGCAGAATTCGCAATATCTATGCAGATATCTCCGAGGTGCCCGATGATTCTCGATACGACCGGATAACTTCGGTGGCAACATTTGAACATGTGCTCAACCTCCCGAATGTTGTGGGGAAGGCCGGTCTGCTGCTGCGCGATAACGGTGTCCTGCGCATAGCCATACCTAGTGAGGGAACATTTCTTTGGACCATGGGTTGGAAACTGACTACGGGGCTTGAATTCAGGCTTAAACGTGGCCTTGATTATGGCCTGCTTATGAAGCACGAGCACGTCAACGATGCCAGGGAGATAGCGGAGATACTCGAGTTCTTCTTCGACAAAGTGGAGACCAGTTTCTTCGGGCTGGCCAGGTCGGTTTCGTTGTACCAATTCTACGTTTGCAGCAGCGCAAGGCTTGCGAAATGCCGTGAATATGGCGGCCATCCCGACGCACCGGTCGGGGCTGTGTAGAAGACTGAAGAAGTATCACTCAGCTGGCTTTGGGAACTGCGGGGGCTTTTGCGGTATCGGTTCTTCGGTGTCCCTGAGGGCGAGCTCTCGCACCAGGGAAGTTAACTGCTGTTCGATTTGTCGGTTTTTGAGATAGAGCCGGAAACAGGTATAGCTCAGCGCCACCAGACCGATGTAGAAGACGGCGTCGGCGCCGCGCCCCACGCCAAGAATGTCCGCCATCCACTGCGTGATGGCGGGCGCGAGTACGGCCCCCCCCACGGCGAGCCAGAACCCGCTCCAAGCGATCAGTTCAGTAACACCAATGGACCCGCGCTTGAAGCGCGAAACCGTTCGCGAGATGGCAAACAAGGCAAACAGGACAAAGAGAACTTGGATGATAAGCATGACTGCTAGCCGGCCGATTTACCAATCAGAAAGTCCCACACCACCCGGAAGGCCGCGGATGAGCGCTGGCCTTTGCCCCGAGAATACGCTGTATAAATGATCCGCGTGGGCACTTCGCGGTAGCGGAGCTTAAGGCGGCTGATCTCGTCTAGGATTTCGGATGCGTGGGCCATGCGGTCCTGGCGAATCTCAATTTTGCGCGCCGCCTCGCGCGAAAGCGCACGCAAGCCATTATGAGTGTCGGTAACACGGATTCTCGAAACGACACGCGTGAAGAGAACTCCCAGCTTGAGCGTCAGCTTACGCATGAAGGGCACACGGCTGCCGCCGTGCAGAAATCTCGAACCCAGCGCTACGTCGCACTCCCCCGCAAGGACTGGCGCCAGCAAGGCATCCACGTCTTCAAGTTGATGCTGGCCGTCGCTGTCGAAAGTCACGACCACCTCCGCCCCGCGGGCCAGGGCGCATTCAATTCCTGTCTTGAGGGCCGCTCCTTGACCGCGGTTAACCATGTGCCGGACGACGACCGCCCCGGCGACTCGTGACACCTCCGCAGTGGCATCGGCAGAGCCATCGTCCACCACGACCACGTTGGGGAACCGACTTCGCACCTGCCGCACTACCTCGCCAACGCAAGCTGCTTCGTTATAGGCCGGGATTACAAAGTATATTGGAGCGCTCACGGACCTAGCGCCTTTCCTCTCTGTAGAGTATTGATCGGCGATTCAAGCTCAATGACATGCCAGACTGCCTCGTCCTTGGTGGCACGCTGCCGCACTCGGGCCGTTCCAACGATCTTTCCATCCCGGGCCTGGCGCCAGTTTTCGATCCACTCAGAGGCAGGGACGTCATGAATGCGCGCCGTTGGAGACTCGATCCCCACGGCCACGTAGCGGATGCCTAGGGCGGCGATTTGCTCCAATGTGCTTTCAACCGGTACATGGATTATGCGCCGCTGACCGAAGGGTCGCCAGAGCGACGCTTCGAGCGAACTTGCCCCCACGAGCGAGATGAACCCAACTCTCTTCTCGCCCGGGGGCAGATACTGCCGTATGTCGGCAAGAGCATCCCAGCGGGTGGCATAGCTTGCGTAAAGAATTGCGGCGGTACCGAGGTTCTTTGAATGAGGATTACGCGCAGCCAAACGACTCAAGACTGTCTGCGCCGGCCAAAGGGGGCGTGGGGGATTGATGACCACTAACACCAGAGCGGGTAGCATCATCAACAGTGCCCAAAACTGCCATGTTCGGCTGCGCACTAGCTTAGACCAGCCTGGCCCCACGAGGAAGAAGGGCAGAAAGAAGCAGTAATAAGGAGTGACGATGCGTCCCGAAGTGCTCATGGCCGTCGTCAGCGTGTAAACCGCCAGGACCACGAAAGGTGACCAGCGAACCAGAGCCAGGAACCACTGATCAACTGACTGTGGAAACCGAGGTCCCACATTCGCGGGATGCACAAGGTGCGCAATCACCCAAGATACAAGCAACAAGATGGTCACACCCATCCCCAGACCAGCCATATACTCATAGTGGATCTCAGGGAGGGAGAAATGTGCCCCGGCGGGCTCAAACGCCTCTTCGATTGCCGTGATGAAGGACTGGGGCAAGACGCGATAAGCATGAGCATTCCACCATTGTGCTACCGGAAAGATTGGGGGGGCTAGATTCTGCACCGACAAGTTCATCAGGTTACCTGCAACAAGTGTCGCAGGATGCGCCCGGTGCACCGCTGGCGTCAAAACGGACATACCACTCCAGTCTCCTAAATGAAAGTGGTTAAGCGCCGCAGTTGGCAGGTAAGAACCCACCAACGCGGCAACTCCTACCAAAACCGTCGAAAGCGGCCGCGCCAAGACAAGCTTCACGCTCGGGAGCATCGCCAGAAACCACGGCAAGAGAAGAGGGAGATTGCTGCTCTTGATTGCCGTCATCAAGCCTGCCGACAAAATGGAGAGCCAGAGATCGAGATGGCTCCGGCTCTTCCTGGCGCGTAAAGCAAAATACAGCGCCGTTAGTGCAACTGTGGCGCCGGCAGCGTCGTTTCCGATGCTCCCCGCCTGCAGCAGAAAGCAATAGCCCGATGGCGCGATCCACATCCAGTGCCAAGCAACTCGACCCCGCACCTCCAGCCTCCTCAACACACCGAAGACCAACCCTGGAAGCAAGAGAAATGAGACAGCATTGTAGAAGAATACCCAGCGATCTGTTCGCGTTAACGCAAGCATCGGGGCCATCATCCATTCGAACCCGGCGTGTTGCGTGTTCATAATGACATGGTTAGTGATCCAGTGCCAGCGCTCCTCAGCCAGCCAGTTCAGCACGCGCGGAAGCCGATGGCTCATTCCGTCCGGGTTGGTAGGCGGATGCAGCACTCCACCCAGCACAGCGAGAAACGCCAACACAAGAAATGCCAAAGGAAAGGGACGCCGGAAACGTCGAATCAACCTTCGTGCATTGAATGATCGACCGCTAGCGGGAAACAACTGCCTGTGGGCAAGCAAGATTACGCTGCCACCGACCACGAAGACTGCCAAATAACCCACAGCGTTGAGTTGGTGAGCAACCGAGAGACCCCAACCTGCACAGTTGCAGAGCGCGCAAAAAAGGATCCAGAGTACGAGGACGGCTGGTGCACGCGCAGTCATTGGCACATCAGGAAAGTCCCGTGACACCCCAACCGCTGCGGTAGATGCGACGAATGAACTGGTTGGCGGTCCCCTCGGCGAAGCTCAGTGCCGCGGCATTCCAGTGGAGCGTGGTCTGCGGGAAGCGCAAGGCGACAGTGCCCAACAGCACTGCTTCGGCCAGCGGCCCGGAGTAGTCGAAACCCGCACTTGTCGGCGCACCGCCCAGGCAGGCCTCGACATACCTGCCCCAGTGATTCTGCTCGGTTACGTCCGGAAACTTGAGGTCCTTGAACTTCTTATCCGGGTAAAGCAAGGGCCTTGCGACATGCGGCACCACCAACGCGCCTTGCGTGCCAACTAAGATCGAGCCGGTGCCCGGCAGGTCGTCGCCTTCGAGCAGGGCGCGGATCGTGGAGGGCGGCTTCTGCGTGCCGTCATACCATGTGACCGGGATGGTGTTTGCGGCAGTGAAGCGGGTGCCGGGGAAGACGTATTGAACCTGGGAGTCAATCGGCCAGTTCCACTGGTTTGGAGGCGGGCCTTCGGATCGCACCGAGAGGGGCGCCCGCAGTTCGAGGGCCGTGAATACCGGGTCGAAGATATGGCAGCCCATATCGCCGAGAGTGCCAGTGCCAAAATCGAGACGTTTGCGCCAGTTGTTCGGATGGTAGTATTCGTCGCCGATGAAGGGCCGCTCGGCACAGACGCCCTGCCAGAGGTCCCAGTCCAAGCCCGTTGGCACTGGATCGGACTTGTCGGGGCGCGAGGTCGTGTCACCCCAGGTGCCGGAGTTCCAGGAGTGGACTTCCTTGACTCGTCCGATAGCCCCGGCCTGCACGAGCAACGCCGCCATCCGGTAGAAACTGGTCGAGTGAATCTGGATGCCCATCTGCGTCACAACGCCCTTCCAGCGGGCATACTCGGTCAACTTGCGCGCTTCGTAGAGGTCGTGCGTGAGCGGCTTCTGGCAGTAGACGTGCTTTCCCAATTGGAGGGCGCTCATGGCGATGGGCGCGTGCATGTGGTCGGGCGTCGAGACGTTGACGGAGTCGAGCTGTTTGCCTTCCTTATCGAGCAACTCACGCCAATCCTGGTAAACTCTGGCGGTGGGGAAATGCTTTTTAAGCTCAGCGGTGCGCCTCAAGTCCACTTCGGCCACGGCCACCAGTTCCACCTGTTTCGATTGCATAAGGTGCCGGACGTCCTCCCAAGCCATGCCAGCGGCCCCGAAACTGGCGTGACGTAGCACGCTGCTGGGAGGGCGGGCAATCAAGTCGCGCATGACAAAGGGCGCGGCCAGGGTCGCGGCGCCGAGGGTCTTGAGGAAGGTCCGACGGCTGAACGAAGAGTCGGACCTTACGTAAGTAAAATCAACAGGCATTGGGCGGTAGGCAACCAAAAGGTCCGGGGAGCGTCAATCGCAAACGTAGGCCCGGACGAGCATCCGCCTCTTTTTTTCGTGCGCTTGGCCGCCAGTCAGGTAGAAGTAGGACACTATGTTCTCGCTACAGAAACTCTTAGGCAAGGAAGACAAGTTCTTTGCGCTGCTTGAAGCCAGCGCAGAGGAGGCGCGCACCAGCGTGCAGGCGCTGGTCAAGCTGAGCCAGCAGCTCGACAAGCCGATGCCGGTGGATGACTTCGCTTACGCCCGCAAGAAGGACAAACAAATCACCCGGGAAATCAGCAATGCCGTTTATACCACCTTCATCACCGCCCTCGAGCGCGAGGACATCGAAGAGCTCTCCACCGCGCTCTACAAGATACCCAAGATGATTGACAAGTTCACCACCCGTGTGCTGCTGGCGCCGCAACTTGCCCGGGGAGTGGATTTCTCCAAGCAGATCACCGTGCTGGAGCAAGCCACCAACATCGTCCTCGAGTTGGTCAAATCGCTGCGCAAAGGCATGGACCTCGAACGTGTCAAAGAACTTAATGACAAGCTCCAGTTCCTCGAAAGCGAAGCCGACGGTCACATGATGTCGCTCTATAGGGACCTTTTCAGCGGCAAGTACCAACCGCTCCAGGTCATCGCCCTCAAGGACCTCTATGAACAACTGGAGAAGGTCATAGACCGCTGCCGCGATGCCGGCAACGTGGTCGCCCATATTGCCCTGAAGCATTCCTGACGCTCCATGACGTTGCTTCTGACGGTCATCGTCGTGGCGCTGGCCTTCGAGTTCATCAACGGCTTCCACGACACCGCCAACTCGGTGGCCGCGGTGGTCGGAACGAGGGTTCTCACCCCTACGCAAGCCATCATGCTCGCGGCAGTCACCAACCTGGCGGGCGCCCTGGCGGGCACGGCGGTTGCGACCACCGTGGGCCAAGGCCTGGTGGATGCCCAATGCGTCACCGGCGTGACGCTGATCTGCGGTCTGGGGGGGGCGATCATCTGGAACCTGATTACCTGGCGGCTCGGCTTGCCGTCCAGCTCCAGCCACGCGTTGATCGGCGGTCTGGTTGGCTCCGCTGTCGCCTCGGCGGGCAATAACTGGAACGTCGTCATTTGGTCTGAGCCGGTGGCCGGCAAGCCGTGGTACGCGTGGGGCGGCCTGCTCTACAAGGTCATCATCCCCATGTTCAGCTCGCCCATCCTCGGATTCCTGGTGGGATTTCTGTGGATGACCCTGCTGTATGTTCTGCTCGCGCGTTGCCGTCCGTCGAGCATCAACAAGGCGTTCCGCAAACTTCAAATTGTCAGCGCGGGTTTCCTGGGGTTTAGCCACGGCAGTAACGACGCCCAGAAGACTATGGGCATCCTTGCCCTGGCTCTTTTCTCCGCCACCAACATTGGTCATCTGAATCACCTTCCTTCCTGGCTCCATTTCCTGTACACGCCCGAATTCAGAATCCCGCTTTGGGTGAAGCTGATTTGCGCGTTCACAATGGCCGCGGGTACCGCCACCGGAGGCCGGCGAATCATCAAGACCCTTGGCCGCAAAGTCTCCCGGCTGCAGCCGGTGAACGGCTTTGCGGCGGACAGCACTTCGGCCTCGGTGCTCATGACGACCGCCGTGCTCGGCATGCCCGTCTCCACCACTCACGCTGTTTCAACCTCGATCATGGGTGTCGGCGCCGCGCGCAACTACAAGACCATGCACTGGCATGTGGTCGAAAGCATAGTGTGGACGTGGTTTATGACGCTGCCGGCAACTGGTCTGCTGGCTTACGCGCTGATGCGCTTGTTCCAGGCGCTGGGCGGAACGGCCTGAGCGGCTACCCGGATGTGCCCGAATGTGGCAATGGTGTAATAATAGGGGGGACCTTGCACAACGAAGGGACCGGGAACTGGGGCGGTGCGATGGCACAGCATCGTAACTCGTGGAGGCGGGTGTTTCCGTTTGAAGGCGTTGGGTCGGCACGCTGATGCTCGGTGCGGCTTTTTCGCTCAGGGAGAGGTGGGTTGGCATTTTCTCACAACAGAGATTGATGGCCAAAGATGACAAGGTAATTGACCCCCCGGGGGATGCCGGTAATGTCATTGCCCACATCGTGTTCAAGAGAATCTGACTGCTATGACACTTGTGCTGACAGTGATTCTGGTCGCGTTGATTTTCGAGTATATCAACGGATTCCACGACACTGCCAACTCGATTGCCACGGTTGTGGCCACCAAAGTCCTCACGCCGCGCCAGGCTGTGTTGCTGGCCGCCTCGACCAATTTGATCGGGGCCATGTGGGGCACCGCCGTCGCGAAGACCATCTCCTCAGGACTGGTAGACACCAAGGTCGTAACGCTCAGCTCCGAAATTATGATCTGCGCCCTCTTGGGAGCGATTGTCTGGAACCTGATAACGTGGTGGTTCGGATTGCCCTCCAGCTCCAGCCATGCGTTGATAGGCGGCTTGTGCGGCGCGGCACTGGCTTCCGCCGGCAACAATTGGCACGTCATTATTTGGGCTCAACCCGGCTCGGAGCATTGGTACCAGGGCAAGGGCCTTCTCTGGAAGGTCATTGTGCCCATGTTCACCTCCCCGATGGCTGGCCTGCTCCTGGGCTTCTTTATAATGGCGCTGCTCTATCTGCTGCTCCGGAATGCCCGCCCGACCGGGGTGAATCGCTTTTTCGGACGAGCACAAATGGTCAGTGCGGGAGCGATGGGATTCATGCATGGCACCAACGACGCGCAGAAGACCATGGGCATCATTGCCCTGACCCTTCTCGGCGCCACGCAAGCAGGGCAATTGGACAACCTGCCCCGCTGGCTATCCTTTCTGCACACCCCCGCGCCACTTCCGGGCAAAGACATGGAAATCGCCCTGTGGATCAAGGTCGTCTGCGCCATCACTATGGCCGCCGGCACGGCTGTCGGTGGCTGGCGCATCATCAAGACCCTGGGGCACAAGATGGTGAAGCTCCACCCGATTAATGGCTTCGCTGCCGAGACCGGTTCCGCCGCGGTCATTCTGGCCGCGACTCACCTCGGCATCCCCGTCTCCACCACCCACAACATCTCTGCCGCCATCATGGGGGTCGGTGCGGCCAGAAGACTAAATGCTATCAAGTGGTCAGTGGTCGAGCGCATGGTGTGGGCCTGGATTCTGACCATTCCCGTGAGCGGGCTCCTCGCCTATGCTTTGGTGCGGCTGTTACGGGGGCTGGGATAGCCTTGCTCCCAATGCCTTACTTCACAGGCCTGGATTCCGCGGATACAAGGTGAGAGTTGGTCCGCGATTGTGGCTGTGCGGCGCTATAGATCCGTAGGTAATCCCCCACGGTGCGATCCCAGGAGAAGTCGGCAGTCATCCCGTTAAGGCGGAATCGCTTTAGCGTCTCGGGCTCGGTGAACAGCGCCAGGGCCTTGCGCATGCCTTTGGCCAACGCTGTTGAGGAATACTCGGCAAATTTTATGCCGTTGGCCTTCCCGGCTTCTTCTCTGGCGTCAATAACCGTGTCGTCCAGGCCTCCGGTGGTGCGGACAATGGGGATCGTGCCATAGCGCAGGCCGTACATCTGGTTGAGTCCGCACGGTTCGAACCGAGAGGGCATTAGGAAGAAATCACAGCCGGCCTTGATCCGGTGCGACAAAGCTCCGTCGAAACCAACGCGCACACCAACCTGGGCCGGGAACCGCCGCGCAAGGTCGTGGTAGGCCCGCTGGAAGGCCGGCGAACCGTTCCCGATCGCGACAAATTGCAGATTCGCGCTGAGCATCTCCTCCAGCGCGCCTAGCAGGATCTCCACCCCTTTCTGTTCTGCCAGCCGGCCAATGTTGCCAAACAGCGGGATGCTGGCATCCACCGGCAGACCGAATTCCTTCTGCAACTCAAGCTTGTTTGCGGTCTTAGCGCTGAGGTCTTTCGCGCAATAGGGGTACTTAATGAACGGATCGCTTTTCGGGTTCCACTCCTCGTAATCAACCCCATTGAGGATGCCGACCAGCGAACTGTTGCGTTGCCGCAGCAGGCCGTCGAGGCCGCAGCCCATTTCTTCGGTCGTAATCTCGCGCGCGTAGCGGGGGCTGACGGTCGTGATAACATCGGCGTAGACGATGCCGGCCTTCAAACAGCTCAATTGGCCGTAGAATTCCACTCCCGCGGGAGTGAAGTAGTCTCCGGGCAGGTTGGTCAACTCGTATTGCGCACCAGGAAACAGCCCCTGGTAAGCCAGGTTATGAATGGTCAGGCAGACGCCGGGGGGGGGGCGCTGCGTCGTTCGTCCTCCCTGGTGTTTAATCAGCAGTGCGGCGAGGCTGGTTTGCCAATCGTGCAGGTGCAAAACCTCCGGTTGCCAGTCCAGATGCACCGCCAGGTGTGCCGCGACCTTCGATAGGAAGATGAACCGCTCTGCATTGTCCGGATAATCCGCCCCGTCTTGTTGATACAGGTCCGCGCGGTCATAGAACGACGGCTGATCCACGAAATAGACGGTCAGCCCCTCAGCCGGATTCAGGCCCCAGGTTTCAGCGCGAACGCTGCGCGCGCCGAGCGGCAATTCCAGGGGCAAATTCGCGCGCTTAAGGTCCGGAAAGCGCTCGCGAATGCCCGCATACAGCGGGGTCACCACGCCGACACGATTCCCCTTGCGCGCCAGCATCTTGGCGAGCGCCCCAACCATGTCGGCCAGCCCACCGGTCTTCGAGTAAGGATGGACTTCGCTGCTCGCGATTAAAATTCTCATGCCCAATACATTCGTGTCTGTGGCTGGCCGGCGAGCGAATGCCTCAAACCTGAATACGCTCTGTCTTGAGATAAGACTGGAGTGCCGCAGGCACTGCGAGGCTTCCGTCTGCCTGCTGATACGTTTCCACCAGCGCCACGAACAGCCGAGCAAGCGCCGTGCCGCTGCCGTTCAGGATGTGCGGGAATCTATTCTCGCCGCCCTCAGTCTTGAAGCGCAAGTTCATCCGCCGCGCCTGAAAATCCTCGCAATTCGACACGCTGGAAACCTCCAGGTAACTCCCCTGCCCTGGCGCCCACACCTCCAGGTCGTACGTCTTTGCGCTGGCGAATCCCATGTCGCCCGTGCACAGCAACACGGCCCGGTAATGCAATCCCAGCACCTGCAACACACGCTCGGCGCAACTGACCATCTTTTCGTGCTCCGCGTAACTATCCTCCGGCTTCACGATGCTGATCAGCTCCACCTTGTCGAACTGGTGCACGCGGATCATGCCGCGCGTCCCAACACCCGCCGCGCCCGCCTCCCCGCGAAAACAAGGCGTATAGGCGCAGTAGCGGATCGGCAGCGCGCTTTCCTTCAAGATTTCCTCGCGGTGAATGTTGGCCACCGGCGTTTCGGCCGTTGGAATCAAGTAGAGCTTCCCCAGCGTGCTGGGGTCCAAGCCTTCCTGCACCGCGTAATACTGGTCGGCAAACTTCGGGAATTGGCCTACCCCTTCCAGGCATTGCGGCCCCACCATGAACGGCGGCGACACCTCCGTGTAACCGTGTTCGCCGGTGTGCAAATCGAGCATGAACTGGATCAACGCCCGCTCCAGCTTCGCGCCCCAATTCGTGTAAAGCACGAAGCCGCTCCCCGCGAGCTTGACCGCGCGCGTGAAATCCACCATCCCCAGGCCCTCGCACAGCTCCACGTGCGGCTTGGGCTTGAACGCGAACACCGGCTTATCCCCGTGCGCCCGCACCACAAGATTATCCTCCGCCGCTTTACCCGCCGGTACCGACTCGTGCGGCAAATTCGGCAGCCGCAGCATTATCCGATCGCGGGCCGCCTCCGCCTCCGCCGCTTCCTGGTCCAGCACCGCGATCCGGTCGCCCAGGTCGCTGGTTTCCTTCTTCCTGGCCTCGGCCTCGGCGAGCTTCTTCTGGCCCATAAGCGCGCCGATTTCCTTGGAGACGCGCTTGCGCTGGGCCTTAAGCGCCTCGACCTCGCCCAGCGACTTGCGCCGCTGCTCGTCCAACCGCAGCAGTTCGTCAATGTGACTCTCATCCCCTGCCCCGCGCGTTGCCAGGCGCTGGCGGACGAAATCCGGCCGTTCACGAATCACTCTAACGTCAAGCATCGGCGCATTATAGGAGTGTCCCTTTCGGCAGCAAGAATGAAGGGCAATCCGCTCGCCGCCTGAACTTGATCAAGGCTCCAGTCTCGCGCCGATTTTATACTGGTGTCGCGGCGCGCCTTCTGGCGTCATTTGCACCCATGAATGAACTTGCTTCCTCTTCCAAGATTAGCCGTCGCCGTTTTCTAGCCGCCGCCAGCCTGGCTGTCGCCGCGCCGACCATTATCCCCGCCAGCGTGCTGGGCAGGGCGGGAAACACTGCTCCATCGGGACGCATCACGATGGGCATTGTCGGCTGGGGCATGATGGGCCCCGGCAATACCGACGCGTTTTTGGGGATGAATGATGTTCAGGTGGTTGCCGCTTGCGATCTGGACAAGAATCACCTCCAGGGCGCGCTCGATAGGGTCAACGGCCATTACAAGAACAAGGACTGCAAGCCCTACCATGATTACCGCGACATGATGGACCGCAAGGACATTGACGCTGTCATGCTCGCTGTGCCGGACCATTGGCATGCCCTGCTTGCCATCGACGCCGCCAAGAACAAGAAAGACATCTATGGCGAAAAGCCGCTGGCGCGCACTGTCGCCGAGCAACAAGCCATCGTCAAAGCCGTTCAGAAGCACAAGCGCATCTGGCAGACCGGCTCGTGGCAGCGATCTCAGGCGCCATTCCGCAAGGCGGCGGAGATCGTCCGCAACGGCCTTATTGGCAAGGTGACGCGCGTCGAGGTGGGCCTGCCCAGCGGCCATTCCGACTTCGCCGGGACGAAGGACAAGATGGGCGTGACCCAGCCGCCGGCGTGGCTGGACTACCCATTCTGGATCGGGCCGTCCAGGATGGAGCCTTACATCGAGGGCCGTGTCCACATGAACTGGCGCTGGAATTACAATACCGGCGGCGGCCAGTTGCTCGACTGGGTCGGCCACCATTGCGACATTGCGCATTGGGGCCTCGCTTTCGACAACTCCGGCCCTTACGAAATCGAAGGCCACGGCGAGTTCCCTCCCCCAACCGCCGTTTGGCACACCTGCACCAAATACCGCATCACCCTCAAGTATCCGAACGACATCACCATGATCATGGCTGGCGGCCATGCGGACATTCGAGGCGGCACCAAGTGGATTGGCACCGAGGGCTGGGTATGGGTGGACCGCGGAGGCTTCGACGCTTCCAACCCTGATTGGTTCGCTCAAATCCCGCCCGACCGGTACAAAATCGTGCTCTACAAGTCGGATAACCACCACCGAAACTTCATCGACTGCGTCAAGTCGCGCCAACCGACCATCACGCCCGTCGAGACCGCGCACCATTCCGCCCTTCCCGGCCATCTTGGTCTCATCTCGATGCTCGTGGGGCGCAAGATCAAATGGGATGCGGACAAGGAACGCATCCTGGATGACGCCGAGGCCGCCAAACTCCTGACCCGGCCCTACCGTTCGCCCTGGAAGCTGCGCTAGTTCGGGTCGGGCACATAGCGAGGCGAACTAATAGCTATGAAGTGGCAGTCCGCAGTGCACTTCGTCCTTTCGCTGGTCCTGCTCGCCCTCACGGTTGTCGTCGGTTGTAAGAAGGAGCAGGCGTCGGAGGTTGAACCGAGGAAGCTCCCCGTTCCGGGCGTCGCGTCAGCCGAACGAACCAGCTTCGCGCAGGTCACGTCGCAACTCGATCCGGGCGGCAGCCTATATCTGTATCTGAGCACCGAGCAATGGCTCGCGGGCGTTTCCGGCAAGGTCGCCGCTTGGCACGGCCTGCTGGGCGCCATTCCCGACCTCGGTAAGCAAGACCTTCAAAACCTTGACCGCGTCCTCTGCCTGGTCACCAATCTCATCCAGCACAGTGGCATCGAGGAAGTCAGCGGTTTTGGCATGAGTTCGGTTGCCCGCGACACCAACCTCTACCATTCCAAACTACTCCTGCACCATTACCCCGGCCAGAGCTCCGGCTTCCTTTGGAACATGTTCGGCCAGAAGCCTCATGCCTTGACCGGCCTCGACCTGCTCCCCGCCACCACGGCACTGGCCACCTTCTGCGATCTCGACGCCCCGATGCTCTGGGCGGTTCTCCAAAAGCAAGTCGCTCGGGCGGGCTTCCCCCAGGCCGAGGAGTTGCTCACCAGAATCCCTGCCAGCTTCGAGCAGTCCACCGGCCTCAAATGGGACCGCGTTCTCGCCTCGCTCGGCGGCGAAATGGGCTTCGCGGTTGTGCTTGACGACACGAGGGTGGTCCGGATCCCCGTGCCGGAACAAGCCGAACCGCTGCAAATCCCTGAACCCTCTTTGCTTATCGTTGCCACAGTCAAGGATGACACGCTCTTCAACCGTTTGGACGAAGCGCTGCGCAAGAACGGCGGACAGCAGATCGTCCGAGCCGACCAGCCCGGGCTAAAAATGCGGACCTGGCCTTTGCCGCTCCCGCTGCCCCTTCAACTCCGTCCTACCGTCGCCGCCACCGAGGGCTACCTCCTCATCGCCACAACCGATGCCCTCATCAATGAAGTCCTCGCCGCCAAGTCCGGCCAGAAGCATGGCCTGAAGTACAGTCGGGAATTCCAGCGCCTCGCCCAGGACCTGCCCGCGCAGGGAAACAGCTTCACCTTCACCAGCGCGCGCTTCGGCCAGACCATGGTGAAGATACAACAAGCCGCTCTGCAGGCGAGAGCCGGCGCTTCCGGGCCACAGGCAGCCTTTTTCCAATCTCTAATCACCTCAGGCAAGCCAGCGTTCAACTACATGGTCGCGGCGAACACCGACGATGGCTGGCTGGTGGTCGGCAACGGCAACCAGCATCCCGGGAAGTTGCTCGCCGCAGGCGCCGGTGTCCCCATCGGAATCCTCTCGGCGGTTGCCATTCCCAGCTTTCTCAAACCGCGCCCGACCGCCCAGAAGAACGCCTGCATCAACAACCTTCGCCAACTGGATGGGGCCAAACAGCAGTGGGCTTTGGAGAATAGTAAGGCCGAGTCTGACACTCCAGCGCCTGACGACCTCAATCCATATCTCCGTAACCAGCTAATCCCCACCTGCCCCGCTGGTGGCACTTACACCATCAACCGTGTTGGCGATCCGCCCGAATGCAGTATCGCAGGCCACAAATTGGCTGATTAAGGTGCCAAGTTTGGGAATATTGCCTGCCCATAGCGCAGAATCCAACCTGACCCGTAACTGGTAAAGCCGCATAGCCGGGCAGCTGAGTTCAAGAAATGCGCCGAAAGTCGTGTGAATTCAGTCACATCCACCGACTGCGGCTCCTGCCACTGCCTCCATCCGTGCCCCAAACCTGGGGCACCCCACGCCAAAGTCAGCTACGGCTATTGAACGGTGCCAATCCGGCGGGACCCCGGTGTGGTTCCCATGGGGGTCGGCCCCCATGGGAACCACACCGGGGTATAACGGGTTTCACAGCGTTGTCACACAGGGGCGGCTATTCGGTCCAGGCATAGGAGGCTCTCTCATGGATGGCGGCGCCAATTGTCTGCCTTCTGTCGGCCTGTTCACCTACGTAAATGGCACCTGTAAGCCCCCCTGTGAGCTTGAATGTGGTTTCCCTCAGGTGGGACGTGGGCTGACATGCCCGACACGGCAATTCGATCAGGCGGACTGCCTGGCTTGCACGCCAGGCGTGCCATGGACCTGGCGCGAGAGCCCGAGGGCCAGGCCGGCGGCGATGCTGAGGCTGCCGAAGAGATGGCCCCAGTGGAGCGTCTCATGGACCCAAAGCGCGGCGATCAGGACGCCGAAGACGGATTGGACGAAGATGGTGAGGGCGGCGACGTTAACAGGGCATTCGCGGATAATGATCAGCCAGAGGGTGTAGCCGCCGACGGTGCAGATGATGGCCAGGGCAAGAAGCAGCCACCAGGCCTGAATTGGCACCCTCTGGGCAGCGTGAAAGGTCTCTGGCCCGTCAACGAGCAGGTTGGCAACTGTCCCCGCCACCAGGGACATGGCTACGATCTTGGCGCCGCTGGCGCGAGCGACAATAGGTTTGCCGATGATGGAATAGGCGGCTTCGCATACGAAAGATGAGACAAAGATGAGGCTGGGCGCGAGGCCGGCCCATTGAAAATCACCGCGCCAGACACGGTTGAGGAGGGCGACTCCAAATATCCCGAGGGCGAAACCTGCCAGACGGCGCGGGCCCAACTGCTCGCGCAGGAAGAAGGCCGCCGCCGCCGATGTGAAGAGGGGCTCGATGGCCATGAGGACGGCCGAGTTGCCGGCCGTGCCGATCTCGTTGGCGTAGGTCTGCAGCCGCTGTCCCAGCGCGAAGTGCAGCACCCCCATGAGGCAGGCATCGAAGAGGTCCCGCCCCCGCGGCGCCGGCCCGCGCAGGAGCGGCCAGAGCGGGAGGAAGCACAGCGCCGCCAGGCCGAAGCGCAGAGTGACGATGCCGCCAGGGGTAAGGTACTGCCCCAGGACTTTGTTGGCGGAATATACGCAACCCCAGAAGAGGTTGAGCACCAACAATAACATCAAATACGACGGCTTCATACGTGTCCAAAGAGCGTAGAACAGAATCGGTTAGGGCCGGGTCTGGCAAGCTTTCATTGGCCTGTTTGCGCGCATGACCCAGATAGGCGTTTACTTGCGGGCTATTCCCTGACTAGTCTGTGTGGCCTCGATTGTGATGAATAAGTTCGTTGTTCTGATAGTTATCGCAGTTCTTGGAGCGGGCGGTTACTATGGCTGGAATCGTTGGCAGAAGGCCAGCCAGACCAGCGTCGCCTCCACCCGCCCCACGACTGCGACGGTGGAGTTGCGCAACATCAGCTTCTCGGTGAATGCGGCGGGGGAGATTGCGCCCGCCGAGCAGGTGTCGGTCCGCCCGGAAATCAACGGGCTGATTGATGAACTGCCGGTAGATGTCGGCGATTCCGTTAAAAAGGACGCCCTGCTATTCAAGCTGGACGACAAGCTGCTCAAACAGCAGCGGGCTGCAAATCAGACTGATATTGAGAAGGCGAAGCTGAGCCTGGAGAAGGCGGAGCGCGACTACAAGCGGGCGCAGCAACTGCTGGCCGAGAAACTCATTTCACAGGAGCTATACGACGACACCAAGACCACCTACGACCTGGCCAAGAACGCTCTTGAACGCACGGAGCGCGACCTGGCTCTGACCGATGAGCAGCTGACCAAAACCGAGGTGCGGGCCCCGTTTGCCTGCACCGTGTTGACCCGGCCGGTCTCGATGGGTCAGGCGGTGTCCGGCTCGGGCGGCTTCAACAGCGGCACCGAGGTGCTCACCATCGCCGACCTTAACTCGATGATCATCAACGCGCAGGTCAACCAGGCGGATGTGCCCCGGCTCAAAGTAGGTGGGATGGTCGAGGTGACGGTGGAGGCGGTGCCGGGCTTGAGCGTCACGGGCCTGGTGGAGCGCGTCTTTCCCCAAGCCACCATCAAGAACAATATTAAGGGCTACCCCGCCCGCATCCTGTTGAAAAATGTCGACCCCCGCATTCGCCCGGGCATGACCGCGAACGTTCAGATCCCCGTGGCGTCAGCGGACAACGTGACAGCCGTGCCCCTGGCCGCGGTGTTTACGGAGAAAATGTCGGAAGGCGGCCAGATGGAGCGCTTTGTTTACGTGCAGCAGGGAGAGACGTTCCAGAAGCGCAACGTGAAGGTGGGCGTTTCGGATTTCTTTTATGCGGAAATACAGGATGGCCTCAAGGAAGGCGAGGTCGTCGCGCTGGAGCTGCCCAAAGAAGCACGTGAGAACAAGGCGGGGAAAGCGACTGCGCAACGCAAAGGCGGTAGCGAGGGCGCAGGCGGTTCCGGCACCAACCTCAATACCGCCTCCGAGCGCGCGCCGGCAGGCGCCGGAAAAACCGACCGGCCACCCGGTAAAAAAGGCCCCGGTCCGAGCGCGGGCAGCGCCTCGCGTTGAGCTGGTCCGCGTTTCACCCTTCACGCATCACGCCCATGGCATTGGTCGAAGTCCGCAACGTCAGCAAGGTTTACCACCTTGGCGATGAGGAAATCCGGGCGCTCGACGACGTTAGCCTCGACATTGGGGAAGGCGAGTTTATCTCCATTATCGGTCCGTCAGGCAGCGGGAAGTCCACCTTGATGCACATCCTGGGGTGCCTGGACTCGCCCAGCAAGGGGACGATCCAGCTTGACGGGGTGATGATTCAGGATGCCACTTCGCGGCAGCTTGCAGCCATCCGCAACCAGAAAATCGGGTTCGTGTTTCAGTTCTTCAACCTGCTGCCGAAGCTAAATGTTGTCCAGAATGTCGAGCTGCCGATGATCTATAGCGGCATCTCCGCGCGGGAGCGGCGCGCGCGGGCCGCGGAAGCCTTAAGGCTGGTGGACATGGCCAACCGCGCCAGGCACCGTCCCAGCCAGCTCTCGGGGGGGCAGCAACAGCGCGCCGCCATCGCGCGGGCCCTCGTCAACAACCCGCGAATCATCTTCGCCGACGAGCCAACCGGCAATCTCGACTCGCATACCGGAGACGCCATCCTGCAACTCTTCCGCAAGCTCAGCCAGGAGGGCCGCACGATCGTGCTGGTCACCCACGACCCTGAGATTGCCGCGGTCACACCGCGTCGCATAGAGATCCGCGACGGCAAGATCGCGGCCCAGGTGGATTTGACCCTGGCCGGGCTGGCGGGTCCGGGGCAATCCGCCGGCGCGACGGTGCCGGCACAGCCATGAGCGCGCGGCGGGCCAATACCTCACCTGAGGTGTTCCAGCATTCCTGGGGGCAGCTTGGCATCACCATCCTCGCGGGCATGCGGGAGATTTGGGCGCACAAGTTCCGGTCGCTGCTGACGATGCTGGGAATCATTCTTGGCGTCTCCAGTCTCGTAGCTATGTCGGCCCTGGTGGCGGGCATGGAGAAGGGAGCCAAAGAGGCGCTGGTGGCCATCGGCGGGCTGGAACGGGTGAGCATCGAACCACAGAACCTCCCGATTGAGCAGCGCCATCTCTCCGACCAGGCCGTCGGCATCACCATCAACGACGTGCAGGCTCTGCAACAAAGCGCCCCGTTGGTGACGCGCTTCTCGCCGGAAATGCGCATCTCCGCCACCCTCACGGCCAAGGGGAAGAGCTTCCGACCCTGGAATTGCGTTGGCGTTTGGCCTGCAGCCTTGGAGCTATATGAGCACGTGGTCGAGCACGGCCGGATGTTCAACGAGCTGGATGATGAAATGGCCCGCAACGTCTGCGTCATCGGTACCGCCGCGCGTGACGAATTGTGGGGCGCGCCGGAGAAGATTGGCCGCGAAATCATCCCGATCGGTGAAACCCTTTTCATCAATGGCGTGCCCTTCACGATCGTGGGCATGTTCCAGCACTACGAGAGCGAGCAGGACCGCAAGGCGCGGTTGCTCGCCCAAAGCCAGGCCGGCCAGCAGCAGGCGGGAGGCGTCGTTCGCAGTCGCGGCTGGGGCAGCACTCGGCGGGGCAGCAGCTTCGTTTTCTACCTCAAGAACGCCACGGTCTTCATCCCCCTGAACACGGTGTGGATGAAGTTCCGGTCCGGAGCGACCCAGGTTATGCTGTCTTCTGGTGGCGGCAGCCGTACCATTACCAGCACAAGCGGCGACCCGCGGCTCTCGGGCTTGTCGGTGAAGATCGCCAGCGTGGACCTGCTGTCGGAGGCGTTGCAGCAGATTCGCAACGTCCTCATGTCCACCCACAAAGGCATCGAAGACTTCGGTTTCCGAACTCAGGAGGACTGGGCCGACCAAATCAACACCTTCATCCGCAACGCCCGGTGGAGCGGCGGCCTCATCGCCGGGATCAGCCTGCTGGTTGGTGGCATTGGCATCATGAACATCATGCTGGCCAGCATCTCGGAACGCGTGCGCGAAATCGGGATCCGCAAATCTGTCGGCGCCTCCACCGGCGACGTCTTTGTCCAAATCCTCGTTGAATCCGTGGTGATTGCCATCCTTGGTGGTCTGGTTGGTCTGGCCGCCTCCTTCGCCCTGGTGGACTTGCTCAGCCTGATCTCCCCGACGGAAAACGCGCCCATCGTCGGCCTGACCGCGCTCATGGTGGCCTTCGGCGCCAGCGTACTGGTCGGAATTCTGGCGGGGATCTTCCCGGCGATCAAAGCGGCTAACCTCAATCCCATACAGGCGTTACGGTACGAATGATCCTGCCTAACACCATCGTCGTCGGCCTCAAGGAAGTGTGGGCACACAAGTTCCGCTCCCTGTTGACCATGCTGGGCATCATTCTCGGCGTTGCCAGCCTGGTTGGCTTTGCCGCAATCATCAAGGGCATGGAGAACGGCATGCGGGAGACCATGATCGCCATGGGTGGCGCGGACCGGGTCAACGTGGACGACCAGGACGTGCCCGCCGAGCAGGAACATCTGGCCGATCAGGCGCCAGGCAACACCATGGTTGACGTCACGGCGCTGCGCAGCAGCGCTCCGCTCATGCGTTTGGTGTCGCCCAAGATGGATGTGGATGACGTGATCGTGACCCGGGGCGACAAGACGTTCCGGGCCTGGGACGCCGCCGGCGTATGGCCGGCCGCCATGGAGGTTTACCTCCATACGCTGGAGCATGGTCGTTTCTTCACCGACCTGGACGAGGAAAACGCCAACCCGGTTTGCGTCATCGGCACTGCCGTTCGCGACGAGCTGTTCGGGTCGCCGGAGCAAATCGGGCGTGAGATCATCCCGGTCGGCGAGAGCATCAACCTCAACGGGCAGCCCTTCACAATTGTGGGCATGTTCACCCGCTACGAGAGCGAACAGGCAAGGAAAGAGCGCGAGTTGGCCGGGCAGCGGCCGAGCGGACCGCAGTCCGGCCCCGCCCGGCTGAAAGCCCGGCACCGAAGCGGCAATTGGGCCTTCGACCATAAGAATGAGACCATATACATGCCGCTCAACACCGCCTGGGTCCGGTTCCGCTCCGCCGGGGACGAGAGCGGCATCCCGGACAATCGGCTTGACGACATTGGCCTAAAGGTAACCGGACTCGACCAAATGGAGGCGGCACTGCAGCAGACCCGCAATGTCCTCATGCTGACGCATCGCGGCATTGAGGATTTCCGGTTCCGCACCCAGGAAAACCAAATGGAGGCCATTGATAAGCAAATTCGCAACGCGCGCATGAGTGGTGGGGTCATTGCGGCAATCAGCCTGCTCGTGGGCGGAATCGGCATCATGAACATCATGCTCGCCAGCATCAACGAACGCATCCGCGAGATCGGCATCTGCAAGGCGGTTGGCGCGACCGGTCTGTCCGTCTTTACCCAGGTGCTCGTCGAGAGCATCGTCATTGCTCTGCTCGGCGCGGCATTGGGCGTGGTAGCGTCCTACGGCTTTGTGAGAGTGCTGGAGCAGATCAGCCCAACGGCCAACGCGCCGGTCATCACCCCGGCCGCCATGATTGTCGCCGTTGCCTTCAGTGCCGCCGTGGGAGTCTGCGCCGGGCTCTTCCCCGCGCTCAAAGCGGCCCGCCTTGATCCAATTCAAGCGCTCAGGTACGAATAGCGGACTTTGGCTCAGAATTCACTGGCACGATGGCGCCAATGTCGGATGGAACGACCGCAAGATGCGCTGCTCCAACCTGCCCGAACTCAATCGTTACTTCCGCCGCAAGTACCGGAAGGGGTGGAGCGTTTAGACCAGCTGCGGGGATCACAGACTTTGAGGCAAGACCACGCCTTTTTCTGTCGTGGTCTGAACAATTTTGGTGTCAGTGCAGCTTGGTCTTCCACGATCCAAGCGGCAAGATATCTCCCCTCAGGTCAGGCAGGATGCCCGCCGCTACCTGGTGGCAGAGATAGGCTGTACGTGGACAGCCACCACGTTGTGGCCCTGATTGACACCTTCTCCGTGTTCTCGTAATTTGCGTCAATGCAAACAACATTTGCTCGGCATGCTTTGGAAGGCGACGGGGGAGATGCCGCCCCTGCTCCCGGGCGTGCCGGGCGGGGGCGGCGCAGCGCCCGGGACGCTCAAGCCAGGGAGCCGGCGCTGAGGTCCCGCGGCAGCAGTGGAATCAATGCGGACCGCAATCTGGTCGAGGCGCTGAGCAATTCCAAGATCTTCCAGGATTACGAGCGCGCCTTTACCGAGGCCACAGGCCTGCCCGTGGCGTTGAGAGCGGTGGAATCCTGGCAGCTTCCCCATCATGGTCATCGCAACGAAAGCCCCTTCTGCGCCCTGGTAGTGGAAACCAGCCGTGCCTGCGCCTCCTGCTTGCAGGTCCAGGAAAGACTGGCGGCCGGCGCGGTGGACGAAGCGCACACCGTAAATTGTCCCGCGGGCCTATGCGACACCGCGGTGCCGGTGCGTCTGGGCGATCGCCTGATCGGCTTCCTGCAGACGGGCCAGCTTTTCCGCAAGGCCCCCAGCCGAAAGCAGTTCCAACGCACGCTTCGCCTGGTCTCCGAATGGGGCGTGAATGCGGATCCCCGCAAGCTTGAGCGGGCCTATTTCGCCACCCGCGTAGTGCCTAACAAGAAGCACGAGGCGGTCGTGAGACTTCTCAGCATCTTTGCGCAGCACCTCTCGATGCTCAGCAACCAGGTTGTCCTCCAACAAGAGAACGCCGAGCCTCCAGTGATCACCCGCGCCAAAGAGTACATCCAGCAGCACCAAACTGAGCACCTCCGCCTCGGACACGTTGCTCGAGCCGTCAATACCAGCACCTTCTACTTCTGCAAGATGTTCAAACAGGTTACTGGCATTAACTTCACGGACTACCTCTCGCGCGTGCGCATCGAGAAGGCCAAGAACCTTCTGCTCAACCCGAATTTGCGCGTGAGCGAGATTGCTTTCGAGGTCGGCTTTCAGTCCCTGACCCACTTCAACCGGGTATTCAAGAAGATCCTCGGCCAGTCGCCTACCGAGTATCGCGCTCAGTTGCTGGGCACGAGCTGAACATTGGACAGGCCGGGTAAGTTCGCCCTGGAGCATCGCCGCTGGACTGCCGGCTTGTGTGCCGCCTCAGTCGTCCTTATCCTCTTGCAGATGATGCGGCTCTCAATCCCTGCCCGGCGCTCTTCATGATCGAAGCTAGCCGACTGACCAAGATCTTCCCCGATAAGAAGCGCGGCCAAATCCGGGCCGTGGACGATGTCAGTTTTCACTGCGAACCGGGACAAATATTTGGCCTGCTCGGCGTCAACGGTGCCGGGAAGACAACCTGCCTGCGCCTGTTAGGCACCATTCTCCAACCCACCTCCGGCACCGCCCGTGTCGCCGGTTTCGATGTAACCGCGGAGCCGGAACGCGTGCGCGCACACATTGGTTTTCTCTCGACCGCTACGGCGCTTTACGGGCGGCTGACCGCCCAGGAAACGGTCGAGTATTTCGGCCGGTTGCACGGCGTGGCGGAGCTGGTCTTGCGCGAGCGTCTGGAAAGCATCTTCGCAACGCTGGACATGGATGAATTCCGGCATCGCCGCTGCGACCAACTCTCTAGCGGCATGAAACAAAAGGTCTCAATCGCCCGCACACTGGTGCATGACCCGCCGGTGATGATCTTCGACGAGCCAACCCACGGCCTGGACGTGTTGACGGCGCGAACGGTGGTCGGCTTCATCCATGATTGTCGCGCGCGCGGCAAGACGGTCATCTTCTCCACGCACGTGATGCGCGAAGCCGAGAAGCTCTGTGACCGGATCGCCATCATTCACAACGGGCGCATGATGGCCGAGGGCACGCTGGCAGAACTGCGAGAGCAGACGGGCGCGCAGGACCTGGACGACGTATTTGTGAAGCTGGTGGAGGAGAAATGACGACCTTGCGCAGCGTTGGCGTTGTTTATCGAAAGGAGCTGCTCGATTCGCTGCGGGACCGGCGGACAATTATCTCGATGATCGTGGTGCCGTTGATCGCCATCCCGGCGCTCACGCTGGGCATGGGAGTGCTGGCGGTCCGGCTGGTAACTCAAGCGCAGCAAGAGATCCCCAGGGTTATGGTGCTCGGCGGCGAGGATTCTACGCAGACCCTGGCCGCATTGCGCGCGCTGAAGACGATTCAGGTCGTCCCTGCCAGCCAGGACTACACCAATTTGATATCGAACAAGAAGGTTCGTGCCGCCGTCGAGATTCCCGCCGGGTTCGACGATGCCCTTCGCACCGGAGAGAAGAAGACGGTGCACATTTACATTTACGAAGGGGAGATGAAATCCTCCTTCGGGGCGCAGCCAATCGAGGAGTTCTTTCGCCAGTTGAGCGACCGAACGTTGAGCAAGCGCCTCGCCGCGCACAACTTCCCTGAGCGGTTGCTCAAGCCCTTCGACATACGACAGACTAACGTGGCGCCGCCCAAGAAAGTCAGTGGCAATCTTCTTGGAGCGTTTATCCCCTACCTCCTTATTCTGATGTGCATGACCGGCGCGATTTACCCTTCCGTTGATTTGACCGCCGGCGAAAAGGAGCGCGGGACAATAGAGACTCTCTTGTGCAGTCCGGTTGCCCGCACGCACTTGGTGTACGGGAAATGCCTGATGGTGCTGACCGCTTCGCTCGTCACCACCTTGCTGTCGCTCTGCAGCCTGGGGGCGTCCTTTGCGCTGGTTAAGCGATTGGCCACCGGCGGGGGCCGCGAAGCGCTGCCCCTGCCCCTGACGATGGACCTGTCCTCCCTGGCAGCCGTGTTTGTGATGATGCTGCCGATGGCCCTGCTCTTTTCCGCCGTAATGCTGGCGATTGGCTTGTTCTCCCGCACCACCAAGGAGGCGCACAGTTACTTGCAGCCGCTGCTGCTCGTCACCATCATGCCGGCGGTGGCGTCGATGCTGCCCGGCGTGGAGCTTAACAGCCGCCTGGCGGTTATCCCGGTGGTGAACCTCAGCCTCGTGAGCAAGGAAATTCTCTCCGGCACCTTTCATTGGAACTACATCGCGTTGATCTTCGCCTCGACCTGCATATACGCTGCCGGCGCCCTGGCGGCCGCTGTGGCGATGTTCAAACGCGAAGGCGTTTTGTTCCGCACCTAAACTGCTGGATCATCACCTAAGCCGGCATTTGCATGCCATTTGTTTTTGCTTTGCTAATGGCCCGGTCACCGCGCAATATATGGTGAAGATTTGCCAACGCCGGTGAAGTCGGGCCTACGTCCCGCCGGCAGACTGCAGTCGGTTGCTCCATTTCCAGAATGAGGAAACGCACATCATGGCGGGAGAAACTCGCGGACAGCAAAGGCCTGCCGCGAGTGGTTAAGATCGCGCCCGGAATGAGCGCACGGTGGGGCCGCGGCACTGTCGTTATCCCGGCTCCTCTGGAGGTGGATGCGCTGATGAAGCGTGTGCCGCGTGGCAAGCTTACGACCATCAACGAGATTCGCGCCGCTCTTGCCCGAAAGCACCGAGCCACCATCGGCTGTCCCATGACCACAGGAATCTTCGCATGGATTGCCGCTAACGCCGCCCAGGAAGCGGCGGCGGCCGGACAAAAAGCCGTAACCCCGTATTGGCGCACGCTAAAGACCGGCGGTGAACTTAACGCCAAGTATCCCGGCGGCATTAGCGGCTTGAGCCGGCGGCTGCGGGCTGAGGGCCATAGGATTTTAACTCGTGGAAAGAGGCGCTTTGTCGCCGACTTCCAGCAACAACTCATCACATTCAGCACTACAAATTCCCAATGAATACGCCCGTAACCTCTACCATTCAAAAGCCGTTTAGCTCCGCCGACCGTCAAATGGACCGCCATCCGCTGGATGCCATCTTCATGCCGAAATCGGTTGCGGTCGTCGGGGCTACCGAAAAGCCCGGCAGCGTCGGTCGCACTGTCCTGTGGAACCTGATGAACACGCCCTTCGGCGGCCCCATCTATCCGGTCAACCCCACCCGCCCCAGCGTGCTCGGTATCAAGGCCTACCCCAAGCTGGCTAGCCTTCCGGAGAAGCCTGACCTGGTCGTGGTCACCACACCGGCCGCGATTATCCCCGGTATTATTGGCGAGGCCGCTGACCTGGGCATTCCCGGCGCGGTGGTGATTTCCGCGGGCTTCAAGGAAACAGGTCCGGCAGGGGTTGAGCTCGAGCGGCAGTTGCTGGCCCATGTCCGTCGCGGCAACATGCGGCTCGTCGGCCCGAACTGCCTGGGAGTGATGAACCCCATCAGCGGCGTCAATGCCACCTTCGCCGCCGGTATCGCCCGCCGCGGCAACGTTGCTTTCATCAGCCAATCCGGCGCTTTGTGCACCGCCGTGCTCGACTGGTCCCTGCGCGAAATGGTCGGCTTCAGCGCCTTCGTCTCCATCGGCTCGATGCTCGACGTGGGCTGGGGCGACCTCATCAGCTACTATGGCGATGATCCGAATACCAAGAGCATCGTCCTCTATATGGAGACCATCGGCGATGCCCGGGCCTTCCTGTCCGCCGCCCGCGAGGTGGCCTTGACCAAGCCGATTATTGTCATTAAGCCCGGCCGCACCGAGGGCGCCGCCAAGGCTGCTGCATCTCACACCGGTTCGCTCACCGGCTCAGACGACGTTCTCGAGGCGGCCTTCAAACGCTGCGGCGTGCTGCGCGTGGACACTATTTCCGACCTGTTCCACATGTCCGAAGTCCTCGCCAAGCAGCCCCGCCCCCAGGGCAACCGGCTCACCATCATCACCAACGCTGGCGGGCCAGGCGTGTTGGCCACCGATGCGTTGTTGACCAGTGGTGGCGCCCTGGCCGAGGTGTCCAAGGAAACGATGGAAGAGTTGAACAAGTTCCTGCCGGCGGTCTGGAGCCATAACAATCCCATTGACGTTATTGGAGACGCCAGCGCGGAACTTTACGCAAAGACCCTCGAAGTGGCTGGCCGGGATCCGAATAACGACGGCCTGCTGGTCATCCTCACTCCCCAGGCCATGACCGATGCCACTGCCACCGCCGAGAAGCTCAAGGCTTTCGGCCACATCGAGGGCAAACCAGTGCTGGCCAGTTGGATGGGAGGCGATGAGATCGCCGCCGGCGAGGCCATCCTCAACCGCGCTGACATCCCGACCTTCGCGTATCCCGATACTGCCGCGATGGTCTTCTCGTCCATGTGGCAATACGCCGAGAACTTGCGCGCCCTTTACGAAACGCCCCTGCCTTCTGCCGATCCCGCCGACCTCGAATCCGGCCGGGCCAAGGCCCAGAAACTGGTGGAGGCCGTTAAGAAAGCTGGCCGCACCATCCTCACCGAGGCGGAGTCCAAAGAACTCCTCGATTGCTACGGCATCCCAACCGTCATCACCAAGATCGCGAAGACCGAGGCGGAGGCTGCCGCGCTCGCTAGGGAAATCGGCTTCCCTGCCGTCCTCAAGCTCTACTCGGAAACCATCACCCATAAGACCGATGTCGGCGGCGTCCAATTGAACCTCAAGGACGAGGCTGACGTGCGCCGGGCGTTCAACGACATCAGAACCTCGGTCACCCAGAAGAAGGGCGCTGAACACTTCCAGGGCGTCACCGTTCAGAAGATGATCAAGCTCGGCGACGGCTACGAGATCATCCTGGGCAGCAGCATAGACCCGCAATTTGGACCGGTGCTGCTGTTCGGCATGGGCGGCCAGCTAGTTGAAGTGTTCAAGGACAAAGCCTTGTCGCTGCCGCCGCTCAATACCACCCTCGCTCGCCGCATGATGGAGCGCACCAAGATTTATCACGCCCTCAAAGGCGTGCGCGGCCGCAAACCCGTGGACCTGGCTGCCCTCGAGAAACTCATGGTCGGCTTCAGCCAGCTCGTCGCCGAGCAACGCTGGATCAAGGAAATTGACATCAACCCGCTCTTTGCCTCCAGCGATGACCTCGTTGCGCTCGATGCCCGCGTCATCCTCCACGATCCCAAAACCACCGAGGAGCAACTGCCCAAGCTGGCCATTCGGCCCTACCCGACTCAATACGTTGGCGGCTGGAAGATGAAGGATGGCCGCAAGGTGACCATTCGCCCTATCCGCCCCGAGGATGAGCCGGTCATCGTCAAGTTCCACGAGGGCCTCTCCGAGCGCAGCGTCTACCTGCGCTACTTCAGTCCGCTCAAGCTCCAGCAGCGCGTTGCCCACACCCGCCTCATCCGCATTTGCTTCAACGACTACGACCGCGAAATCGCGCTTGTCGCCGAGCACAAGAACGGGGAAGGCCAGTTGGAGATCGTCGCCGTGGCGCGGCTCAGCAAGCTGCACAGCACCAGCGTCGGTGAGTTCGCCGTCGTAGTGACCGACCAATGCCAACGTAAAGGCCTGGGCACGGAGCTGACCCAGCGCCTCATCCAGATCGCCAAGATCGAGAAGCTCACCCGGCTGGTCGCCTACACCCTGCGCGAGAACAAGGAAATGCAGCAGATGTGCAAGAAGGTCGGCTTCGAGGTTCGCACCCCCGTCGGCGAGTCTGAGTGCGTCATTGAGATGAAGCTCTGAGGGCGTCGCGCGAGTGGTGCCCAATGAATGCGGGTTTCACGCGAAGCCTGCAGCGTCTGGTCATAAGGGCTGCATACTTATCTCTCTTGCCGTCTCCAGAATATGGACAGTGCGCGGGTCAGGAAGTGAGATAGTCCATCTGGGTTGTGCGGGTGGCAATCACCGTTGGCGCTTTCCGAGAATCCGTGATGGACCTCTTTTGGCGACACCGTTTTCTGTTTGCCTACCGGGCGGGATTGCGCGCAAAATAGGGTGAAGTTTTGCCAATGGCGGTGAAGTGCCTGGGCGAGCGCCCGGGCACATTGCTGCCGCCGGGACCGAGGATTCGCAATTCTCGCGGGGAGACCGCCACGGACACCAGTCAGTTTCCGTGAACGAACGAACGACTTTAGTGATTTAGCACTCTAGCAACATGAACAAAACCTATACAACGATTGATGGCAATGAGGCGGTCGCCTACGTGGCTTACCGCTGCAACGAAGTGATGGGCATCTACCCCATCACCCCCTCCTCGAACATGGGCGAGTGGTGCGACCAGTGGGCGTCCGAAGGCATCAAAAACCTCTGGGGCACCGTGCCATCGGTGGTGGAGATGCAAAGCGAAGGGGGCGCGGCGGGTGCCGTGCACGGCGCGCTCCAGACCGGCGCGCTGACCTGCACTTTCACTGCTTCCCAGGGCTTGCTGCTCAAGGTGCCCAACATGTTTAAGATCGCCGGCGAGCTGACCCCGACCGTGTTCCACATCACCGCCCGCACATTGGCCACCCATGCGCTGTCCATTTTTGGCGATCACAGCGACGTGATGCACGCCCGCACCACCGGGTTCGCGTTGCTTAGCTCGGCCAGCGTGCAGGAGGCGATGGACTTCGCGCTGATCGCGCAGGAGGCAACGCTCGAGAGTCGAATCCCCTTCCTGCACTTCTTTGACGGGTTCCGCACTTCGCACGAAGTTTCGAAGATCGAGCTGGTGGATGAGAACATTATCCGCCAGGTGATCAACGAGGACTTCGTGATCGCTCACCGCCAGCGCGCGATGAACCCCGAACGGCCGGTGCTGCGCGGCTCGGCGCAGAATCCGGACGTGTTCTTCCAGGCGCGCGAGGCGTGCAATCCCTTCTACGCCAAGTGCGCGGACATCACCGCCAAAGTGATGGACAAGTTTGCCGCCGTTACCGGCCGTCAATACCAGCCCTTCCAATACGTCGGCGACCCGAACGCGGAGCGCCTGCTGGTCATCATGGGTTCGGGTAGCGAAACAGCGCATGAGGCGGTGGAATACCTCAACGAACGCGGCGCAAAGGTCGGCGTTCTGAAGGTGCGGCTGTTCCGGCCATTCTGCGTGAAGCGGTTCATTGAGGCGATGCCAGCCAGCGTGAAGTCAATTGCGGTGCTGGACCGGACCAAGGAATCCGGCGCGTTGGGCGAGCCACTCTACTTGGATGTGGTGACGGCGCTGAACGAGAGCCTGGCGGCAGGTTGGGGCAAGCTCAAGAGCATGCCGAAGGTTGTCGGCGGTCGCTACGGACTGTCTTCGAAAGATTTCACACCGGCCATGGTGAAGGCGGTGTTCGACAACCTGGCTGCGGCCAGCCCGAAAAATCACTTCACCGTGGGAATCGAGGACGATGTCTCCCAGACCAGTCTGGCGTGCGATCCGGACTTCTCGACCGAGTCGGATAAGGTCGTCCGTGCTCTGTTCTATGGCCTTGGCTCGGACGGTACGGTTGGAGCCAACAAGAACTCGATCAAGATCATCGGGGAGAACACCGACAACTACGCCCAGGGCTACTTCGTCTACGACTCCAAGAAGGCCGGCGCGGTGACCATTTCTCACCTGCGGTTCGGTCCCAAGCCAATCCGCTCCATCTACCTGGTCACCAAGGCCAACTTCGTCGCCTGCCACCAACCGATCTTCCTGGACCGCTACGACATGCTCCAGGACCTCGTGCCTGGTGGGGCTTTCCTGCTCAACACTCACTACGGGCCAGGCGAAATCTGGGATCAGCTCCCCCGCCCCGTCCAGAAAAGCCTGATCAAGAAGAAGGTGAAGTTCTACGTCATTGACGCGATCAGCGTAGCCAAGGCTACGGGCATGGGCGCCCGCATTAACACCATCATGCAGACCTGCTTCTTTGCCCTCTCCGGAGTGCTCCCGCGCGATGAGGCCATCGAGCAGATCAAGTACACCATCAAGAAGACCTATGGCCGCAAAGGCGAGGAAGTGGTCAAGAAGAACATTGCCGCAGTGGACCAGACCCTGACCAACCTCCACGAGGTGAAGATCCCCGCCCAGGTTAGCAGCACGAAGGAGCTTCCCACGCCATTCACCGCCGACGCCCCGAAGGAAATCGCTGAAACCCTCGGCGTCATTTACGGCAACCGCGGCGAATCCTTGCCGGTCAGCGCGTTTAATCCTGACGGCACCTTCCCGACCGGCACCTCTCGCTACGAGAAGCGCAACCTGGCGCTGGAAATTCCGGTCTGGGACGAGAAGACCTGCATCCAGTGCGGCAAGTGCGTGGCCATCTGCCCGCACGCCTGCATCCGCATGAAGGTCTACGACGCGAAGCACCTGCAAGGTGCGCCCGCCACATTCAAGAGCACCGACGCCCGCTCTCCGGAGTGGAAGGGTTTGAAATGGACCCTCCAGGTTGCACCCGAGGATTGCACCGGCTGCTGCCTGTGCGTTGAGGTGTGCCCGGCCAAGAACAAGACCGAAGCCAAGCTCAAGGCCATTAACATGCGGCCGCAACCTCCCATCCGCTTTAGCGAGCGCGACAATTACAACTTCTTCCTCGCCCTGCCGGAGTTCGACCGCCGCAAGCTCAAGGTGACACAACTTCGCCAGATGCAGGTCATGCAGCCGCTCTTCGAATACAGCGGCGCCTGCGGTGGCTGCGGCGAGACGCCTTATCTGAAACTGCTCACCCAGCTGTTCGGCGACCGCATTGTCGCGGGCAACGCGACCGGCTGCTCCTCGATCTACGGCGGCAACCTGCCTACCACGCCTTACACAAAGAACAAGGAAGGTCGCGGCCCAACCTGGAACAATTCCCTGTTCGAGGACAATGCCGAGTTTGGCCTGGGCTTCCGCGCTTCCATTGACAAGCAGAAGGAGTTTGCCTGCGAGCTGCTTCAGAAGCTCGCCCCGAAACTGGGCGATGAATTCGTCAGCGCGCTCATCAATGCCAACCAGACCGACGAAGCGGGCATCTACGACCAGCGCGAACGCGTCGCTGCGCTCAAGCGGAAGCTGGCCACCGACACGAGCAGCGAAGCCAAGATGCTGCTCGCCATCGCGGACAACCTGATCCGCCGCAGCGTCTGGATCATCGGCGGCGATGGCTGGGCCTACGACATCGGCTACGGCGGCCTCGACCACGTTCTCGCCAGCGGGCGCGACATCAACGTCCTCGTGCTGGATACCGAAGTCTATTCCAACACCGGCGGGCAGTGTTCGAAGTCCACGCCGCGCGGAGCGGTGGCGAAGTTTGCCGCCGGCGGCAAGCCACTGCGGAAGAAAGACCTTGGCCTCATTGCCATGGGTTACGGCTCCGTGTATGTGGCCAGCGTGGCGATGGGTGCCAAGGACGAGCATACCCTCAAGGCGTTCATTGAAGCCGAGTCCTATTCTGGCCCCTCTATCATCATCGCCTACAGCCATTGCATCGCCCACGGTATTGACCTGGACCGCGGCGCGGGTGCCCGCCAGCAACGGCTGGCGGTTGAGTCCGGCCAGTGGCTCCTTTACCGCTACGATCCGCGTCGTGCCGAGCGGGGCGAGAATCCGCTGCAGCTGGATTCCCAGGCGGCCAAAGCCAAGGTGCAGGACTATCTGCTCTCGGAGAACCGGTTCAAGATGCTCACCAAGAGCAAGCCGGAGGACGCGAAGAAGTTCTTTGCTCAGGCGCAGACGGACGCCGAACGCCGCTGGGCTTACTACCAATACCTGGCGGGACTCAAACCCAATGGCGGCAACGGTGCGGGCACGCAGCCCAAGCCCGCCACCACCGTGGACCAACAACCTTAACTCATAACGACTCAGGCTTATGGATCTAAAGACAACCTATCTCGGATTAAAGCTTCGCACGCCGCTGGTCCCCGCGGCCTCTCCCCTGTCGGAAGAGATTGACGGCATCAAACAGATGGAGGACGCCGGGGCGTCGGCTGTGGTCCTCTACTCCCTGTTCGAGGAGCAACTGCGCCAGGACCGCGACGAACTGGACCATCACATGGAGCATGGCACCGAGAGCTTCGCCGAAGCGCTCACCTACTTCCCGGAGCCGAAGGAATTCCGCCTCGGGCCCGAAGAGTATCTCCAGCACATTGCCAACGCCAAGAAGGCAGTGCGAATACCGGTCATCGCCAGCCTCAACGGCTCGTCAACGGGCGGTTGGACGGATTATGCCAAAGGCATTCAACAGGCCGGGGCCGATGCCCTGGAGCTGAATATCTATTACATCCCCACGGACATGGACCTCAGTTCCGATGAAATCGAGCAGACGTACCTCGACATCCTCAAGGCAGTCAAGGCGGCGGTCACCATCCCCGTCGCGGTCAAGCTCAGCCCGTTTTTCACCAATTTCGCCAACATGGCGAAGCGCCTCGATCAGGCCGGCGCGAATGGGCTGGTCCTGTTCAACCGCTTCTACCAACCGGACATTGACCTGGAGGCGCTCGAAGTGAAGCCCAACATTCTGTTGAGCACGCCCATGGCCATGCGTGTCCCCTTGCGCTGGATCGCGCTGCTCTACGGTAAGATACGTCCTAGTCTGGCCGCCACCAGTGGCGTCCACCGCGCCACCGATGTGCTAAAGATGCTCATGGCCGGAGCCGACATCACCATGCTCTGCTCTGCGCTAATCCGGCATGGCGTGCGCCAGATCGGGGTCATTGAACGCGACCTGATCGCCTGGATGGAGGAGCACGAATACGAATCCGTCACCCAGCTAAAGGGCAGCCTCAGCCAGAAGAACTGCCCCGACCCAAGCGCTTTTGAGCGCGCCCAATACATGCGCGCCATCTCTCAGTACTCGGCCGCCAATTCCAAGTAAAGGATCGCCCCCACCGCCGATCGAGCGGTTCGATACAGCGCCGGTCTCTGTGCCGTCGCCGCCAGTCGGCGTATCTTGTCGAAGTCGAGTTCAAGCTCGACTTCTCCCGGATCCAGCGCGTAGGCATTAACGGGCAGTCGGAGCGCCGGCTTTAGCCGGCTGGCGCTGCCCGGGGCGCATATGCCGGCTGAAGCCGGCGCTCCGTCGCTTCCTGCAAACGCGCTGTCCCGGATCGAAGGCCGATGCTCGGGGCTTGGCTAAGCGCCCTGTCTGGACCAGCATGGCTGCTGTCGCTGGTCCTGAATAGCCGTATAATGAACACATCCTCCTTGCTTAGAATCGTTGTCCGCTGGCTCGCCACCAGGACGGTCATGACCGCCCTCCTGTCAGGTCAGTTAATCCTGGCAGTGCTCCCGATCAGGGCTGCGGCTTCCCCAACCCAAAACGCCGGCGACCGACCCAACATCCTGTGGCTGGTCAATGAAGACAGTGGTCCCTTCCTTGGTTGCTACGGTGATCCGCTGGCCCGTACCCCGACGCTCGACCGCCTGGCCAGCAAAGGAGTCCTGTTCGAGCGCTGCTTCGCGCAGCCAGTTTGTGCCCCTTCGCGGTTTACATTGATCACCGGCATGTACGCCGCCACCTGCGGTCCAGCGGAGCACATGCGAGCCAAGGGGAAGATTCCCGGCTGGCTCAGGGGCTTCCCGGCGCATCTGCGCAAAGCGGGCTATTACACCTCGAACAACGCCAAGACTGATTACAACGCGCCCATCGACATGAAGGAGGCGTGGGACGCCTCGAGCAGGAATGCGCACTGGCGCAACCGATCCAATCCAAAGCAGCCGTTCTTCAGCGTGTTCAACCACGAAGTCACCCACGAAAGCTGCCTGTTCCCCGTCGAGGAACAGACCCTCGATTTCCCGCCCACGGACCCCGCAAAAGTGCGCATTCCGCCCTATCAACCGGACACGCCGGAAATTCGCGCCGACTGGGCGCGCCACTACAACCACATCGCGCTGATGGATGCGCAAGTCGGCGCCAAGCTTAGGGACCTCGAGCAGAGCGGTTTGGCCGACAACACCATTGTATTCTACTACGCGGACAACGGCGGCGTGGTCCCTCGCAGCAAGCGCTTCCTTCAGCGCAGCGGCACTCATGTGCCGTTGATCGTCTATTTTCCTCCCAAGTGGCGGCACCTGGCGCCAGCCGCACCCGGTTCCCGGATCAAAGAGCCTGTGAGCTTCGTGGACTTTGCCCCAACCGTTCTCTCGCTGGCGGGAGTGAAAATTCCGGACTACATGATGGGCCGCGCCTTTGCCGGTGCGGCGAAGAGTCCGCCAAACGAGTATGTTTTCTGCACACGCGACCGCATGGACGAGCGTTATGACATGATGCGCTCGCTCATGAGTCACCGCTACCTCTACATCCACAACTACCGGCCGGAACTGCCTTATGTGCAGCGGCTAAGCTACCAGTTCCAGGCGCGTGGCTACCAGTCCTGGGCCCGGGAAGCCGCCACTGGGCACCTGACACCCGCTACGGCGCAATTCTGGGGCGAGAAACCGACCGAAGAGTTGTATGACCTGGTCGCCGACCCCGACAACGTGCACAACCTGGTCAACGACCCGGCCTATCGCGAGGCCTTGGAGAAAATGCGTGCCGAAATGAAGCGCCGGGTGCTGGCCATCAAGGACAACGGTTTCATCCCCGAAGGCTCGCCGCTGGAAGGCTACGAAGCCTCGCGCCAGCCAGGCGCCGTGCCTTTCGAGCGGGTGGTGGACCTTGCGAACCTGGCCTCGGAACGCAAGGCGGACAATTTACCCAGGCTCACCGAGGCTTTGGATGATCCAAACGAGGCCATCCGCTGGTGGGGCGCGCTGGGCTGCGCCATGCTCCGCAAGCAGGCTGCACCGGCCGAGGCCGCCTTGCGCAAGCGCCTGGTGGATCCGTCGGGTGCGGTCCAGTCGGCGGCGGCCAACGCCTTGGCCCAATTAGGCCACGTTGAAACGGCATTGCCTGTGCTCGAACGCTGGATCACTTGTACCAACGAGACCTTCTATGTCCTACACGCAGCGAATGTGCTCATCCGCTTGGGCGAAGCCGGACGCCCTTTGCTGCCGCTCATGAAGAAGCTCTACGCTGCCACCGAGAATGCTGCCAGGAACAGCCCTTCCGCCTACCTGCGCCGCAATCTCGAACAGAACATCGCCCTGCTCGAAGGCCGCGAGCCAGCACTCGTTTATCCCAAGTTCGGCCCTGTGAGATGACAACACCCGTGCCCTTCTCCACGCGCTTGAGTTCGGTCTTCGGATTTCGGCCTTCCTTCGGTTTTCGGTCCTCGGATTTCGGATTTCCACCCCGCCACCCTCCTTCCCGCCACCATGCACGCTAGACTGGCCCTCCTCCTCGCCTTGTCCCAAACCGCCGCCCTGGCCGCCACACTGCGGCTGAATGTCTTGCTCATTACCGCCGATGACATGGGCTACAACACGCCCGCCTTCGCCGGTTGTCTGACGCCTGGCATCACGCCCAACCTCGACCGCCTGGCGAAGCAGGGCGTGTGGTTTGTCAACGCCCACGTCACGGTGGCCGTCTGCCAGCCCAGCCGCGAGTGCCTGATGACTGGCCGATATCCCCATCGCAACGGCGCCACCGGCTTCTACCCCGTCCGGTCCGAGGTACCCACGCTCATGGAATCCCTCAAGGCCGCCGGCTACCAACTCGGCATTATGGCTAAGGTTAGTCACCTGGCCCCGCCCTCCAAATTTCCTTGGGATTACAGCTATGACGCGCGCGAACTCGGCCAGGGCCGCGACCCAAGCCTCTATTATCGCTCGGCCAGGGAGTTCTTCGCCAAGGCCAAAGATGCCGGCAAGCCTTACTTCCTCATGGCCAATTCCCAGGACCCGCACCGCCCGTGGGCCGGCAGCGAGGGTGAAATCACCCAGGGCCAGGGCAAGTTGGCCAGGAAAAAGAAGGCCAAGAAGGTGGCTGGTGCCCAGGCGAATGAAGACGGGATCGCAGCGCAAGCGACTTACCCTCCCCCCGCCCGCATCTACAAGCCCGAGGAGGTCGTCGTCCCCGGCTTCCTGCCTGACCTGCCCAACGTGCGCAAGGAAATGGCGCAGTATTACTCCTCCGCCCACCGCTGCGATGAGACGGTCGGGGAAATCCTGCGCGCGCTCAAGGACTCCGGCTTCGAGGAAAGCACGCTCGTGATGTTCCTGAGCGATAACGGCATCTCCATGCCCTTTGGCAAAAGCAACTGCTACCTGGCCAGCACGCGCACCCCCTGGCTCGTTCGCTGGCCTGGCAAGGTCAAGCCGAGCACTGTGGACCGCGATCACTTTATCTCCGGGATTGACTTCATGCCCACGATTCTCGAAGCCGCCGGCGTGGCGGCCCCCGCCAACATGGATGGCCGTTCCTTCCTGCCGCTGCTCCTCGGGCTCGACCAGCCCGGGCGCGACCGGGTGTTCACCTGTTACAACGACACTTCCGGTCGCCGCTCCTATCCCATGCGCTGCCTTCAGACTCGGCATTGCGGCTACATCTACAACGCATGGTCCGACGGCACGACCCAGTACCGCGCCGAGCCCATGGGCGGCCTGACCTTCAACGCCATGCAGCAGGCAGCCATGGACCAGAAGGACGTCGCGGCCCGCGTCGAGATGCTGCTGCACCGCGTGCCGGAGGAATTCTACGATTTTGCCACCGACCCGGACGGGCTGCACAATTTGATTGCTGACCCCAAGTGCCAGGAGCAGGTTGCCCAGGCGCGCAAGGATATGCTCTCGTGGATGCAGCGCACCCAGGACCCGCTGCTGAACACCTATCGCGCGAGGCTCAAACCAAAGCCGCTCAAGCCGTAAGGCAGGCCTGCGGTCGGTAGTCTGGTCGGGTTCTGTTTGGCCAGCCGACAGGCCACCCAGACCCCTGCGCGGCCGGATTTGGCGAACGTCCTGCTGTCATCACAGCATGGAACAACGCGAATGGGAACCGGTAACCGCCGCCAGGTTGGCAGGCTTTGGCGTGGGTTTAGGGCTGCTTCTGCTCCTCGTCTTTCGCTCTGAACCCGGCTTCGTCTTACTCCTGGACCACGCCAACCTGCTATTCCACGAAGCCGGTCACCCGCTCGTCGGCTTGATCAGCTCACGGCTTGAGCCCTACGGGGGCACTCTTGGCCAACTGGCCTTTCCCGTTGTGCTGGCGGTTGCGTTTTGGCGCAAGGGCCACACCATCGGCGTTGCCGCCGCCGCCGTCTGGTACTTCGAGAACTGGCTCAATATCGCCCGCTACGTCGCCGACGCCCGGGCGCTGCAGTTGCCTTTGGTCGGCGGGGGTGAACATGACTGGAACACGATTCTGCACCGCTGGAACCTGCTGCCCTACGATACTCGGATCGCCGCCGTCCTGACCATTGCTGCCTGGATCGGCATTGCCGCCACCTGCGGCTGGGTACTCTGGCATGTGCTAACCAACACCGCGACCGCGAGTGGCCAATTCTATCGGCTGCGGCCTCCGCCACCTTAGCTGTGTTACAGGCGGATCAGCACCGCGAAGCGTCAATGCGGTTTCCTATCTTGCGGCTGCAGAGTCGTCCCGGTAGAGACCGGCGTTCTGTCCATTTTTGAGACAGTCGGGGTTCCTGAATCAGCTTCCACGGTCGGAAATGCCGGTGTGACAACGCTGTGACACTTGCGATACCCCGGTGTGGTTCCCATGGGGGCCGACCCCCATGGGAACCACACCGGGGTCTCACCGGATTGTCACCGTCTGATCACCGCGGTTGGGTGCTTGAGGAGGCTTGGAAGATGGGCCGAGCCACTCGTTGGGGCGGCAGTCGGGTTGGACTTCTTCTCACAATTTGCCCCCCTCCCGATGCTGCTTGCTTGCCCATCAGGAGTGGGGGAGGATGCTCCTATGACCGAAGTGCAGATTGCGCCTGCTGCGGGGAGCAACGTCCCCTTCATTCTGCGGATGGCTGATGACAGGGAGTCTCCGGTGCTCCGTGGAGACTACTTACCGCTGCCGCCAGCGGCCTCTTACGTCATCTTAGGTCATTGTGACAGTAGTGGCACCCCGACTGTCGCCCCTTGAACCGAAGACGCTTCCTCTGGTCCGGTGCCGCCAGCCTCTGGCTGTGTGCGGCTCACTTGCCCGCCTTCGCGTCCGAAAGCCCAGCCTCGCCCACCTTCCCCACCCGCCCCTTCGTGCTGATCAACCAGGCCGAGTTGGCCACTCTCCGCAGTGACCTTGCCAAGCCCGGTTGGAAGACCGCCTTGTACCGCGCTGACCGCGGGCCGGCCGTGATGAGTTCCGGGCGCGGGGCGCGAGCCAACGCCAGTCTTTGGGCTGAACGCCCGATCATAATTCCGGCCCGCGGCGGCCATTACCACCATTTCTTCTGCGTGGACGGAGACCGGTTGGAGTTGCCCAAAGACCAGCGCTATGCGCCGGGGCCGTACCGCTGTCCGAAATGCGGCAGGCAATGCAGCGGCGAGAAATACGAAAGCGCCCTGCGCCGAATGGTTCATACCTGGCTTGCACCGGCGGCGCTGGACCTCGCCCTGGTCGCCGCACTCGAACACAGGCCGGACTACGCAGCGAAGGCGGGGGAAATTCTCTCGAAATACGCTGCGGCCTATCCGGGGCCGCATACGACTGTTACCAGCGGCGGGATGATTTATCAGTCCCTGGACGAGGCAATGTGGGTCATTCCGCTGGCGCAGGCCTACGACCTGGTCCACAGCGATTTGTCACCCGAGCAGCGCGCAACTATTGCGGACTTCCTGCGCACGGTCGCGCAGGGTTTGCAGCGTTGCGGCACCAGCGGCAACTGGGGCTCGTGGCACCTGTCGGCGGTCGGCGTCGTCGGCTACGCCATCGAGGACCAAGCGCTGGTCCAGTGGGCAACAGACAGCTTCAAGGAACAAATCCGCAACCAGCTCGGCGATGACGGCCTTTGGCCGGAGTCCGTCCACACCTACCACTACTTCCCGCTGCTGGCCTTTGCGGCCTTCGCCGAAGCCGGGTGGCACGCCGGGATGGACCTGTACCGCTGGGAGGCGAAGCCGGGCAAATCGCTGCTGCGGATGTATGAGGCTCCGTTGCAATATGCCTATCCTGATCTGCGCCTCGCGGCAATCAACGACGGCTGGTTTCAGTCGTTCGTGCCGGCAGACTGCTACGAGCTGGCGCATCACCGCACACAGGACCCCCGCTTTGCGTGGGTGCTGGCAAACGGCTACCGGCGCGGGGTCTTTCCAGCGGGCAGGGTGAATGCTGACTCGCGCGATTCGCTGCGCGGCGGCCAGTACGCCTTCCTCTTTGGCGGCGCTGTTCCCACCAAGGTCACGCCGCCCCCGGCAACCTCGGTTAACTTCCCGGTGCTCGGCATCTGCATGCTGCGTTCCACCAATGGCGCTGTGCTGAGCTTCGACTACGGCCCGTTCCTTGGCCACGGCCAACGCGACAAGATGGGCATCACCCTCTTTGCCAACGGAAAACTGTGGCTGGCGGATTATGGCACGCCGGGCTATGGCGCCTCCATCCTGCCATGGTACCAATCCACCTTTGCCCATAACACGATTGTCGTGGACGGCAAGAGCCAGAATCCGACCAAGGAGAATCGCGCAACGCTCTGGCTCGGCGAACCTGATTTGGAGGCCGCTCAATCCGAAACCGCGGAGGCCTATCCAGGCGTGATTCACCGGCGGACCGTGGTGCGCCGGGACGATTACTTCGTGGTCGCCGATCAACTGAAGAGCGACACGGAGCACACCTTCGATCTGTATCTGCACTCCGAGGGCAAGCTGACGCTGAACGGGAGGAGCAGCCAGTCCCATCTTGTCACCCCTGCCGTTCCCTGGATCGAGAAACTGACGAGCCTGGCGCCGTCTGGGGTACTCGTTGGGCGGTGGGCCGAAGGTGGGAGTGGCATGTCATTCTGGCTGGTCGGGAGCGGCCCGGTGACACCGCTGCTCGGCCAGTGCCCGGCTGAAACCGGCTCCCGCAAGGTCCAACTGCTCGTCTGCCGGCAGGAAGGCAAGGCCGTGGAGTTTGTCACCGTTCTCTATCCTTGCCGGGGCAAACCCGACCTGGCCGTGACACGCCGGGAGGACCAACTCATTATCCGCCACGGTAACTCCCTGGATGTGCTGACCTTGCCCTCGGATGGCACCCGCCCCACGGTGACCCGGTAGGCGCTCACAGAACATTCAGCCAGCCCGGCGCTTGATTATCCGGATGGATGGCTTAGCTTGAGATAGTAACATGGGAAGGAGAACACTATGCCAGTCAAGACATTGAAACAGTTTCTCAACGACGAAAAGATCAAGTACGTCTGCATCATTCACTCGACCGCCTACACGGCACAAGAGGTGGCCGCCTCGGCGCACATTCCCGGCAAGGAACTTGCCAAGACGGTGATTGTGCAACTCGACGGCGAGACAGCGATGGCGGTTTTGCCCGCCAACCGCAAGGTCGTCTTACAGGACCTGCGGGAAGTCACCGGGGCCGACCAGGTCAAATTGGTGCCGGAAGACGAATTCAAGAAGAGGTTCCCCGATTGCGAGATTGGGGCGATGCCGCCGTTCGGGAATCTCTACGGGATGGAGGTGTTCGTCGCGGCCGCTCTGGCGGCGAATGCGGAGATCGCCTTCAACGCCGGGTCGCACACGGAAGTCATCAAACTGGCCTACAGCGACTTCGAGCGGCTCGTCCACCCCAAGGTGGTCAGCTTCACGACTTGAGCTGGGCCCCGAAATCCCCGCGTATGGAAGCCGGCGAACATCGGCACGGCGCACCCGAATTGGTGACACGTGAGCTCACAGTAGCCGGAATGGGCTGCGATAACTGCGTCCGAAAACTCGAACGGGCATTCCGTGCCCGCGAGGGCGTGAAGGAAGTGCGCATTGACGGCATTGCCGGGCACGTGACAGTGACCTTCGACCGCACCAGGGTCACCATCCCGGAACTGCAGGCCCTGGTCGTCAAAAGCGGGTATCGCGCCGGCGCCGTCGAGACATAGCCGCCGCAGCCGCCGACTTGCCGGCAACCTACGGCGCTCCAGACAGTTCGCGGATCTTCACATTCCGAAACCAGGCTTTGCAGGTGTGGTCCTGCAGCAGAATGCGCCCCCTGACCTTGTCGCCAAAGCCGCTCTTGTCCTTGAACTTGCTGGCCGCCACGCCGGCCTTGATCGTCTCGCTGCCGCACTCGTATTCGAGCACCTTGACGCCATTTAGCCAGTGCTCGGCGTGGTTTCCTCTGACGAGAATCCGCGACGAGTTAACCTCGCCCGCCGGCTTGATGGGGGTGTTGGACGGCGCCAGCACGGCGTAGAACGATGCCGTAAGCTGCTTGCGATTGCCTTCATCCACACCTGTCGCGCGCTCGTCATCAATCATCTGGTATTCGTGGCCCAGCGCCTCGTTCCGCGTTTCCAGGACGAAATACTTCAGACCGCTGTTGCCTGCCGGAGCCAGTTTCCATTCCCATTTCAACTCGAAGTCGGTGAACTCGGCATCCGTGACGATGTCCCCGCCGCCCTTGTTGCCGCCGCCTTTGCCCAGGCAATGCAGCCAGCCCTCCTCCACCACCCAGCCCTTTTCCGGGAACGTCTCCTTCTTGAAGCTGCGCCAGCCCTGGGTGGACTTGCCGTCGAAGAGCAGCTTCCACCCGGCGGCCTTCTCTTTAGGGGCAAGCTGGTTGACGGGCGCTGCCGAAACCACGGAAGCGGTGGCAATCAACAACATCAGGGAGCAGTAACCCCTCGTCAGGCAACAATTCATCATCCGTTTATAAAGAGGTTGTGCAGCAAATGGCGGGACACTGCCCTGGATTACCGCTTCCGCCTAGCCTGCTTCCTGGGCGCGGCTTCTTTCCTCCGGGCAGGGGTCTTGTGGGCGGCCTTGGCTCTCCGTGGCTTTGCTTTCAACGGGCGTTTGCCGCTGGAGCGTTTGGGCCTGGCCTTCAGCGCCACCTTCTTCGCAGACCGTTTGGCGGGTTTCCTGTCTGGACGCCTGGCAGGCTTGCGAACTTCGATGGCGGCGGACGGAGCGCCCGCCTTGGCCCCGGGCGTCGCTTCTTCCCGCCAGCCGTGCGCGTCGCGGACCGCAATCATCATCCGGAGAACATCGTTCCACGTTTCCTGCTGCATCATGACCGCATTCGGAAACATGCAACCGTCCCAACAGATGTGGCGCACACTCTTGGTCAAGCGGCCATCCTCCCCGTGCAGCCAATAACCGGCGTGCCGAACGACGCTGAGCTTGCCATTCGGGTCATTCGGCAGGCAGTGGTGGCCCGTCTTGTCGTGAGTGCCGGAGCCGTGGACGGTGGCGTCGTTCTGCGCGACATGGAAATCAATGGTCCACGGGCGCAAGGCGGCGGTGAGTGTCTTCAACGCATCATTCAAGCGGTGCGGATCGGCCCAGTCCCAGCCAATTGGCAGGATGGCGTCTTCCGGCGCGTTGTAACCCAGCACGTAAAGCAGCGTGTGCGCCATGTCCGCCTGAAAGCCAAGCGTTCCGGGCCGGTCTACTCGCTGCAGCAAATCCACCATCTTCCTCCAGCTATGCATGCCGCCCCAGCAAATCTCCCCTTCGGCCGCCAGCCGCTCGCCAAAGCTCTCTGCCACATCGCAGGCCTCGCTGAAGGTCCGAGCTATCGCCTGTTGATTGGCCTCCGGATCCTTCGCCCATTCCTCCACCCCGCAGGCCGAGTCAATGCGCACCACGCCATAGGGCCGAACCCCCAATTCCCGCAGCTTTCGGGCGATGCGGCATGCCTTGCGCACCTGCCCGACAAACCTCGTGCGCTCCTCAAGGGTTCCCATCGCCGAACCGCCGCCAGTTGGTGTCCAGACCGGCGCGACCACCGAACCGACCGAAAAGCCCTTCGACTGGACTTTGTCCGCCAGCCGCTGGAGGCCGGCGTCATCAATGTCAATACTGACATGCGGGTCACAGAGGAAGAGATCCACACCGTCAAACTTGATGCCATCCACCTGCGCCCTCGCGGTCAGGTCCAGCATGGTATCGAGACCAATGCCTGGTTCGGCGCCCGGGCTGCCTTTGCCGACCAGGCCAGGCCACATGGCGTTGTGGAGTTTGGGGTAATTGCTGTGACTGTGTTGTGCGCTCATACGATTGTCCTTTCGCAAGTTGCGTCGTGAACTTGCAAGAGAAGCCCACCACAAGCAACGCAAAAGTTCGGCCCTGTCGCGCCCTTGACAGATGGCCAGGGTCTTCTAGTCTCTGCGCGCCATGAATCTTGCCGGCTGGATCCCGCGGTTCATCTTGCCCCTGCTGCTCGCGATGGCAGCCAGCGGCATTATGTTCTACATGGCGGACGGCAATCTCGCCTCCGGGAACATGCATAACGCAGTGCGGAATTGGGAGCAATACGGGCTGCTGACCTTGAAGGGCAAGATGGTAACAAACCCCGGAGGCTACGAGGCGTTAACCAAGCCCCAGGTTTACAAAGGACATCGAGCCGCCAGCCTGTATCCGGTGTTCTTGATCAAGCGGCTCTTCGTTTGGACCGGAGCAGGCACCCTTGCCGTCCACGTCGTCTTGAGCCTGACGCTCTTGCTCTCCACCTGGTTCCTGCTCGGCAAGAGTCGGCACGTCTGGCTGACGGGGGTAGCCGCAATCCTCTGCCCCGGCTACATCCACGATCAAACATATCTCGATCCGAATGTAATCGCCTTGCTGTTGGGGCTGCCCTTTGCCGCCATCATTCTGCCGCTGCTGGCGCGGCCCGCTTTGCCGCCTGCGGCGCTCGCGGCTTTGCTGCTCACCATCGCCGTCTATACCGCGCTTAACTGGACCACGGCGTTCGTCCATGGAATTCTGCTGGCTTACCTTGTGGCGGCCAGGCAGATCTCGACCCGCCGGGTGTGGCTCTACGCCGCCGCGGCGGGCATCAGTCTGATTCTGGTAGCCGGAGTCTCCGTCCTCGACAAGCAACGAGGTTACGCCACCTTCTCAGACTTTCTCGGTCACTACCTCTGGGGTTCGGCAGGATATGGAGCCTATCTGACAACCGACCGGGCAGTGGTGCGCCTGCTGTTTGTGGGCGGCGCCGGTCTGCTGCCACTGCTGTTGGTGTATGCTTATTTCCTGGCCCGGCGAGCAAAGTGCAAGCCCCAAAGACCGTGGATCGTCTATTTGCCCCTGGGAGCAGCCATCCTCGGTGTCTTTGTCATGCGCAATTACTTCGGAACAGTGCCCTGGATGGCCGCCGCGGCGTTCCTGGCGGCATTGATTCTTTCCATGCGGTTGGTGATGGAACAACAGAAGGAGACGTTTGCCGAATCTGAATTGCGGGCTGGTGGAAGGTTGCTAATGCCCGTCACCTTCCTGGCGGGGTGCTTCGTGTATGCCTCCGCGGTCACCATCCTGGCGAGCTTGCATGACGCCGAAGCGCGCTCGCTGGTGACCATGGTGCGCAACCACACAGCGCGCTCGGATACGATCGTGCTGGAGGACACCGATCCGAAGCTAACCGGCATGGCAAACGGCGTTGCGGACATCACCGACCGGCGCGTCGTAGTTCTGAACAGCCTGCCCGCTGGAGAACACCTCGGGGCACGGGCATTCCTGCTCTCAAGTTCGGGAGAGGCGAAACTGCCTTTGGTGGCGGCAACTTCCCAGCCAGCTCTCATTTCCTGGCCGCTAGTGCGGAAGCTGCTTGCCTGTTATAGCACGAAGGTGGCACGACGATTACCCGGAGACCAGGGGCTGAAGCCCGGGACCTGCTACTTGTACGAACTCAGCAACGGTGATCGCGCGGCGGACATTCAGGCGACCCCTGTGAGGTTCGGGAAACCAATGTGAGTTATTCTGAAGGCGCGAGCCACTGCCAGGACGTTGCTCGCCTTGCCGCTCCCCGGATGAGTGTCGCACCAACCGGCCCCGCCGCGGGCCGTGCTGGTGAGGCTGTTAAACAAGACAAGTAAGGGCCAGTCATGGGTTCCTCTCCTGTCATGCGCGCTGGAGTGCGCCATTGCTTAGGCAGCTGTTTGGCCTTAGTTTGGGGGTGGCATAAACGGCATGACGAAGCTCTACAACGCGGCTGCGACGGAGTTGTGTTCCGCCTGCGGGCTATGCTGCAATGGCGTCATCTTCGCCAACCTCGCGTTGCGCCCTGGTGACAATATCCCTCGGCTTCAATCGCTCGGCCTCCCAGTCCGCAGCACGCGTGCGGCATCGCGCCCGCCGCACCTGGCTCAGCCTTGCGCCGCCTTCGATGGCTGCCACTGCCGCATTTACTCCGAACGCCCCGAATACTGCGTCGAATTCGAGTGTGTCCTTCTCAAGAACGTGAAGGCAGGCCGCACTGAACCTGCCGCTGCGCTGCGGACCATCAACACCGCCCGTGACCGCGCCGACAAAGTACGCCGGCTGCTCAAAGCCATGGGGGACACCGATGTACACCTGCCCCTCAGCGTCCGTTTCCGACGTGCCGGCAAACGGCTCATCGGGCGCGATGTGGACGAAGAAACCGCGGACACATATTCTCAGTTAACGCTCGCGGTCCACGATCTCAACTTGCTGCTGGCCGACGCATTCTATCCAGGAAACACGCAACCCCGGTCAAACTCTGCCGTTGTGGGAACAGCGAGCGCGTTGCTTTGCGCCGCGTTGATTTTGTTTGCCGCCAAAGGCCACGCTGCGGCCGACCAGGTGGAACTCAAGAATGGAGACCGCTACGTTGGGCAGGTCCTGTCCCTTAATACCAATAGCATCGTTCTCCAAAGCGAGGTGCTGGGCACGCTGCGGCTGCCGCGCAACAAGGTGGCGGGGATTACACTAGGCCCGAATGCGGCGAGCAACTCCCCTGCCCCGCCATTGCCCTCCAGCGCGCGACGGTCCGCACCTGGCCCCGCGAATGCCAACGCGACATCCCATTCGACACCTCTGCTCCAGGGATTGAGCATGAGTACCAATCTGATTCGGCAGGTGCAGCAGCAATTCCTCAGTGGTGCCGGCCCGGAAGCGAACGATAAGTTCAATGAGCTGTTGGGGGGCCTGATAAGCGGCGAATTGACCGTGGATGATGTCCGCGCCCAAGCCAAGACCGCCGCGGATCAATTGCGTGCGCTCCAACGTGAAGGTGGAGACGAGGCTGGTCTTGCGACCGATGCTTACCTGGGAATCCTCGATCACTTCCTCAAGGAAACCGCACCGTCGGGTCCGGTGACTAACGCATCTGGTCCCTCGCAGAATTCCAAAACCAGGCTCGCTCATCCGGGGCAGTGACGCTTCCGTAACCACGGCGAGTGTTCAAGGCCCAGGGGCCTTGATGGTTAGAATTCGGCGATACGGCGGGTTTCCGAACCATCGCTGCCGCTGGATCTCGCGCGCGCGGCGCGGGGAGAGAAGCCGCCGTCAAGCCAGCTTCGGGCGTGTGGGTGGCTGGAGGCAGGCGTGATGGTTCGAGGTATCTTCGAAGGTCCTTCGATGGAATGCTGCGGTTTTGACTCCTCAGACCTCTGTCCACTGCCCGGGCACCGGGGTGGGGTAACGACCCTGGGCATCGGGGTGGATGGGTGGTTGGCTGTCTGCGGTGAGTTGGTCAATGTTCGGGCAGAACTGGAAGTTGGAGGCCATCATCTGGTCCCAAGTGATGACCTGACCCGTATGAACAGCGGCTCGGCCCATGAGATCGGCAATGTTCGACATCGCAGCGCGTTGGGTCTCGTTGTGCGGCTTGTTCTTACGAATGGCCTCCAGCAGGGCGTTCCATTCAGCCTGCCAGGGAGTAACCTCCTCCTTCGGCGCGCGCCACGCGATGTTGTCCGACGCGCAGCGCTGGTCCTTGTAGGTAAACACGTTGCCCTGATGGCCCGGGCCGGAGAAATGCGCGGCGCACTTGGTGCCGTGGATAAAGGTGGCGAATTCCTCGTAGCACTTGGGCAGCCAACGGACGACATCGAGGGCTTTAGTTCCGTCGGCAAAAGTCCATTCAATGTTGAGCGAGTCCAGGTTCTGGCTGCAGTCGGTGTTGTTGGCCGCCCTGCCCCCGATGCCGTGGGCGCTGACGGGCCACGCGCCCTTGATCCAGCAGATCTCATCAATCTGGTGGATATTCATCTCGGCAAAAAGGCCACCCGAGACCCAGATGAAGTGCACGAAATTCCGAATCTGCCAAAACAGCTCTTTCTCGTCTGCCGGCTTCTTCCCGAGCCAGCCCACCGGCTGCATGCGGTACGCCCGGATGAGTTGGATCTCACCCAGTTCGCCATCCCGCATGCGCTTTACGAGTTCCTGGCGATTGCGCGAATGTCGGCACTGCAGGCCCGCTGCGATCTTGAGGTTCTTCTTCTCCGCAGCCTCCCCGGCCTTCAGCAGGCGCCGTAGCCCTGGCGCGTCAGGGGCGAAGGACTTCTCCATGAAGACGTTGATCCCCTTTTCGACGGCATATTCGAGCTGCATCGGGCGGAAGGCCGAATAACCAGTGAGCATGGCGACGTCGCCCGGACGGAGACAGTCAATCGCCTTGCGGTAGGCATCGAAGCCAACAAAGCGGCGGTCCGGGGGGACGTCCACGCGATCTGTGAATTTCTCGCTGAGGGTTTGCAGGGCCCTATCCAAACGATTCTGAAACAGGTCCGCCATGACGGTCAGCTTGACCGGACCAAACGAGGAGTCGAAGGCGTCCGCGACCGCGCCACTGCCGCGCCCACCGCATCCGATCAGGGCCAGGCGGATGGTGCTGTTCTCGGCGGCGTGGACCCAAGGCAGGCTTACGCCGGCCAAGGCGGAAGTGGCGGCGACCGCGCTGCCGCGCGCCAGAAACTCACGGCGAGAGAGGTTGACCGATTGTATGGCTGAAGGGACAGGTGTTTGATCTTGCATAGTTAGCTTTACTCGATGGATTGCGTTGTTGCTGCTAGTCCAATTCGACGTCTCCGCACAAATGCACCTCGACGCCAAGTTCGGCGAGCATCGCCGCCTTGATCCGGCAGGCGCGGTGGGCCTGTTTGGTGCTGGGCGCATAAACCACCTGAACGTGATTTGCCTTGTGCCGCGCCATCATCTGATCACGCGTCACGCCGTCAAACACCGCGTGCATGATGGGCCATTGGGGATTGGTTTCGCGCCAGCGACGTTGAGTCTCCTTCTCCGGCAGTTTGACGGCCTTGCCGACGCCCAGGTCGCAGTGCAGCTTGCCATCCATGACAAACACGCGGCTCCAAACGATACGACCAGGCTTGGATACGCCCTTGATGGTGCCGCCTCCTAGGCGGAAGAACATCGGCGGCTGGCGTTCGCTCGTGGCGCCTCGGTAACCACCGGCGAAATGGGCGGGCGGCACGGCGCCGGAAATGAGCAAAACCCAGACATAGTCGTTGACGCCGTCGCCACGGTAGTGCTCGCCCCAGCGGACGTCATGCAACGTGTTCTCGGGCGCAAAGCCCAACTCGCGCCAGAGCCGGTAGGTCACCAGCCCATCCAGGCCGGCGCACTCATCCACTTCGTTGAAGTGTGGGATGGCCTCCTTCGCAAACAACACACGGCTGGACTTGGACGCCTTGACCGGCGGCCGGTCCACGTTGTTCAACAAGCCCTCGACCAGGTCGCTCGCCGGGGCGAGATCTTTCAGGCCCTGCTGGTACTGAATGCCCACCGCGGCGCAGCCGAATTCGTCCGCAAGCCGGACCGCGGCGACATACATCTTGCACTGCTGCAAGGTCTGTGCTTCGGTCAACTGCGTCTCCGCCTTGCGGCCCCAGTTGAAGGTCATGCCTTTCCTGAGCAGCCAGTTCAGCACGCCGCGCGCCTCCGCGTCACTCACCTGTTGCATAGCGGCAAACAGGGTGGATTGGCTGAGCCGTTCCTTGAAAATCCCGGTCGGGTGCAGCAGTTCGTCCGGGATAATCGCGTTGAACATGCCCATGCAGCCTTCATCAAATACGCCCATGATTGCCTTCTGATCTCGAAACCGCCGCGCAGCACGCTTGCCGAACTGCTCGTCAGCGAGCGGCAATTTGAGCAGGGTCAGGTCCTTTACGTGGCTTTGGTCATGGCTCACCACCCCCTCTTGCAGCCACTGCCGGAGGCCACTGCGGAAGAACTCGTCCTTGAAGTTCGCACTCCAAAGCGTGCTGTAGCGCACGCCGGCTTTGGTCAGCGAGGCGTTGAGGTTTAACATTCCCACCAGGCCGGGGTAGGTCCCGCTCCAGTTGGCGATTGTCAGGATTGGGCCGCGATGTGTCGTCAAGCCGGGCAGGACGTGATGGCTGTATTGCCAGACCGACTCGGCGACGATTACCGGGGCGGTGGGGTCCAGCTTGCGGAACACTTCGATGCCCATCTTCTGCGAATCAATGAAGCCGTGCCGCTTCTCCGGATCTACCCGATGGGCACGCACGACAGTCCAGCCTTCCGCTTTGAGGGCCCTGGCAAGGGCGGCTTCCATCCTGGCTTGCACGGGCCAACATTGGAGGTTTGCTGCCAGGCGCAGATCACCGCTGCAAACGAGGTAAGTGCGCTTGGGGGCGAGTGGTTTGGTGGTCTTCATAATATGGTCATTCTGCAAGAACTCTGGCGGCTGTTCTAGCACGGCTGGCCCGGGGAGTCACTGAATCTTTTTGCCTCGATGCAGGTTGGTGCGAGGGAGCCTGCGGAGAGTGTCCACACGGGCCGTTGTCCTCGCAGGAGCCCTTCCCCCGAAAAAGTGGACACCGGATCTTGGGTCTGAGAGAAAGGCAACATGATGCAAGAGAAGCCGGAAGGGCCGCAGCAGCGGAAACGGTACAGTGAAGAGTTCAAGCGTTCGGTGGTCG
>Ga0209507_1000196_pt1 | contig 80769 bp, 55 predicted proteins | sample AD_UKC028_MetaG_FD_184414 | JGI IMG/M metagenome (GOLD analysis project Ga0209507, IMG submission 184414) | Active sludge microbial communities of municipal wastewater-treating anaerobic digesters from USA - AD_UKC028_MetaG (SPAdes) (version 2) | ecosystem: Engineered > Bioreactor > Anaerobic >...
AAGGGCGTGGTCCTGAGCGTCTTCATGATCGGCTTCACACTCATCAGATATGAACACTATCCCCCAGCCACCAGCCTGCGCCCCCTCTCCCTGGCCCTTTCCTAAAACTAAACTGGGGACGGGTCAGTATTACTGCGCCTTGATTTTGCTCCGGCTTGCATTAGAATAGCTTCCGAGGTTTGGTCAGACGCGTGCGCGGAACATGCTTGATGGAAAAGTTCATCCGCGCAAGCGTGTCTCGCCGTTTCAGGAGCATCGGGGACATGGCAAAAACGATAGTCGTTACCTGCCCGCACTGCGGCAAGAAGTTGAAGACGGATGACAGGTACCTGGGCAGAAAGGGCAGATGCCCGAAATGCCAGGCGGCGATCGTGCTTTCGGAAGACCCTGAGGGCGCGGCGGGCGGTCCGGAACCGGCGGAGATTGAGGCATCCTCCACCGGGGACTCCATCAAACTCGACCTTCTGAAATTCGACCTTCTGCCCAACGGCGCGGCGGTGGTCCGCTTCACCACCAGCCGAATGCTCGACCAGAGCAACGTCACCCAGCTCGGTCAGGAATTCAACGACCTGATCGAAAAGCACGGCCTCAAGCGCATGGTGATAAACTTCGAGCGTATTCACTACATGTCCAGCGCCGTGGTCGGCAAACTAATCGCGCTGAACAAGCGCATCAAGACCGAGAAAGGCGAACTGAAGCTTTGCTGCATTGACCAGTCCGTCTTCGAAATATTCAAAATCATGCGTCTAGACAAGGTATTCAAGGTCTTCGACACAGAGGATGAGGCCAAGAACAGTCTGGGAACATAGAACAGACGGGGAGCGCGCAATCACATGCCCGACGGAACGGCCACGCAGCCATGGCAGCCCTTCGGCTGGCAGGCCATGCGTCTGGAAGTTCCTGAAGAATGGAGCCTCTCTCACGCCGAAGGCGACGGCAAAAGCGGCATCGTAAGGCTTTCGGATTCCCGCGACGTCCGGCTCACGCTTCAATGGCAGGCTAACGGCTCGGCCGACGGCGTCCCCGTCGCGCTGGAGAAGCATATCGCCCAGATCAAGCGCGAGATAAGCCGCTCCCCATCCGGCTGGCAGGTCAAACGCGAGACGAATCTGGTAAACTGGCGTGACCGCCCGCACGAATCATACGCCTGCCGCGGCGAGTCAGAGGTTAACGGCATTGTCTGGTTCTGCCCCGCATGCAAGCGCATCTGCCACGCCGCGATCTCAACCGGCGCAGAAGACGGCGCTGCCGTGGCCCGACGTTGCCTGAAGGGTCTTTGCGATCATCCGACCGACGGCGCGACAACGTGGAGCTTCTACGGGCACACCTTCTCAATCCCGGAAAGATTCCGATTGGAGCGCCCAACCTTGCGGACAGGCTGCCTGGAAATGGTCTTCCGACATCGTGAATCCCTCATCGAGGTCGTCAGGGTCAGTCTGGCCGAAGAGGTTCTCAGAGGCGTGACACTGATCGAATGGTTCAAAACATTTTACGGACGGCGTATTGAGGATTTCAGGCGCGAAATAACTGAATCGAAGCATCGCGGCCACGAGGCCCTTGAATGCGAGGGCGAGATGCTCTGGCACAGAAGGGCGTCCGTTCTCTTCAGGCCATACTACATGCGGGCCATAGCATGGCGCTGCAGTGAGGAAGACAAACTCTACATCTTCCGGTGGAGCGCGATAAAATCGCCGGCGAACGAGTTCGAGAAATTCGCGGGCAAGGTGCAGTGCCACGAGACATAGGGCGCAATGGGCATTCTTGGAAGGAAAAGGAAAGCGCCGTCAATTGACCGGGAGCAGTCCCTCCGCACCATCCCCGTGGTCAACAGCCTGCTGGAAATCGAGGACGACGGATCAGACGCGTTGAAGTTGAAAGTGCCGTTCAAACCCAACCGGATTTTCAGGATTCTGGGCTACATCGGCCCGACGCCGACTCACAAGATGGTAACGCTGGACAGACTGGGCGCGGAATTTTTCAAGTTATGCGACGGGCAGCGCGCGGTTGATGAAATAATCCGGGAATTCGCCGCGCGGCATAAACTTAATCTCCGGGAGGCCGAGCTTTCCGGCGTAAGTTACTTGAAAAGTCTGGCGAAACGCGGCATTATTGTGCTTGCCGTGCCGGAGAAGGAAGCCATCCGCAAGGAGGCGACTGAGAACCGGGCGCGGCACGCCCGCCGGAAACAGCGCAGGAAGAAACGAAAATAACGCGCTCCTAAGCATCGGAGCGATGAGGTTTCCCGCATGAACGACGGACCCGGCGAAAAAATAATGACCGCGCGAGACGCCGCGTCGAAAGGCGTCGAACGGCAAATTTCCCTCCCCTTCTCGAAAGCGTTCGAGATAGCGTGGAAGGGCCTTATGGTCAGGTTGTGGCGCTCGCTTATCACGATGGGGGGTATCGTCCTGGCAATCGCTTTCCTGGTCTCAATGTGGACGAACCAGGAAATCGTGAAAGCCTTGAAGGCAGTGCCCGAGAGCGACCCAAGCAAGGAAGCCCTTGACACCGCCATGAAGGGGCAGTTCTCCAACTCGGAGAAACGCAGCATCAGGACGGGCGTCCTTGCCGGGCCGGGCAACGAAGTCAGAGAAGCCATCCAGAACAAGCTTGTATCCGCTGCGGAATACAATTTCGTCCTGCTGGGAGATAACGTTTCCGATATATCGCGGGCAATCCAGTCCGACATAGATGTCCTTATTATTTATGATATCCCCGACGGTTATCGTGTGCAGAAAGTGCTTGACGCAATCTCAGAATTCGTCCTGGAAGGCGGCGGACTAGTCATCATGGGCTGCGATCCCGTCCCCGCCGGCGTTTCGGAGCAGAATGCCGGCCAGCCTGCTTTCGAGGAAGCATTCCAGGAACTGTTGCCGGCGCGTCCGACCGCTGAGAAAATCCAGGTTGACGCCCAACAGTATTCTCCCCTGCATAGCAAGTCCATGGCGGTCGCAGACTGGGCATCAGCGCCGAAGATGGAATACAGCATTTCCGGATTGCGCCCCGGGGCGAAACCGTATGTAACCGATGGAGGCGCAAGCGGAAAACCGCTGGTCGTCTATCGGAAAATCGGCAAAGGCCGCGCGTTGCAATTCCTGGCCACATATCCGACCAGCAAGGAAGTGGCGGACTGGACACTGAACGGCAAATTCCTAGACGCATGCCTTCTCTGGACAGGGGAAAGGGTACTTAAAGAGGACAGCCCCGAAATCCGCCTGAGCTGGCTGGTGATCCTGTCCCTCCTGGTCTGCGTCGTCGGAATCACAAACAGCATGCTCATGTCCGTCACGGAGCGCATCCGTGAAATCGGGACCATGAAATGCCTCGGAGCGCTGGACGGATTCATTGTAAAGCTCTTCGTCATCGAATCCAGCCTGCACGGCATCTTCGGGACCATGGTCGGTGTCATACTGGGTTTTTCAGCAGCCTTCCTTCTCGCCTTCTTCAAATATTCCGCTCTTGAGAATGCCGAGGATGCGAAGTTCAACCCGGCTGAAGCGGCGCCGATCGTGGCGTGTGAGGAATCATTGACCATGCAGCAGGCGCTGACCATCGCCACATCTCAGGTGGCAGCCAGCATGGCCAAGCCGCTGGAAGTCACCGTAAAACGCAATCACTACACGATACGCTACTTCCCGGGAATGCCCATACTGAAGAGGGCAATTGCCGCGTGGTGCATAGGAGCCGTGCTTTCTGTGATAGCCGCAATATACCCGGCGTACCGGGCCGCAAAAATGCAGCCGGTGGACGCGATGAGAGTTGACGAATAAGAGGAGTCCCGCAAATGGCAGAAGTTGCTGCTCAAGCCCCCGAACCCCAGATAGCAGGCCCCTCCAAAAGCGGCCGCGTCATCGTCCGCACCCGGGACGTCAAGAAAATCTATAAAATGGGCAAGGTCACGCTGGAAGCCCTCCGGGGAATATCAGTGGAGATCGTCAGCGGCGAATATATCTCCATCATGGGACCTTCCGGCAGCGGTAAGACCACCTTCTTCAACATGATAGGCGGACTCGATAAACCTTCCGTCGGCAAGGTCTACATTGACGAGGTGGACATCGCCCAGCTTGACGCCTACGAGCTTGCATGGTTGCGTTGCCGTAAAATCGGCTACATTTTCCAGACGTTCAACATCATTCCGGTCATGACCGCCCTTGAAAATGTTACCCTTCCGATGACATTTGCCGGATTGACAACCGAAGAAGCAAGGGACAAGGGCGTAGGTCTCCTGAAGAAGGTGGGACTCGGCGACCGCGTCAACCACAAGCCTTTCGAGCTTTCCGGCGGGCAGCAGCAGCGCGTAGCCATCGCCCGGGCGCTGGCCAACGATCCCAGCATCATCCTGGCCGATGAGCCGACCGGCAACCTGGACCTTAAAACCGGCCATGAAATCATCGAACTGCTAAGCGAGATGAACCAGACCATGGGCGTGACGGTCATCACGGCCACACACGATTACAAAATGCTGGCTGCCAGCGACAGAATCATATGGATCCGCGACGGTCGGCTCCACAAAATCGAACGACGCGAGGACCTCGTCATCGAGGAAGGGAGCATTGGCGGCGATACGCAGGGCGGAGTGGCCGCGGAGAACCAAGAGCGCGTTATAACCGAAGGTCTCGCCGGCCAGAAGGAATGAAGGCGTTTTCAAACCGGGTTTTTCCTGACGCGAATTTGATAAAGTCCTGACTTTGACGACTATTGCATCAACCGGGAAACGGAGGTATCATTCTGTTCCGGGCTTGACGCTCGCAAACAAGAATGTTCTTCCAATACAAGACCTACCTGACGCTCTTCCTATGCGCCTTCGGCGCGACCTATTTCCTTGTACCGGTCGCCATGCGCCTGGCGGAAAAGCTAGGGGCTGTTGACAAGCCGGACGAGCGGAAAATCCACACCACACCCATCCCCCGGATGGGCGGACTTGCCATCGCGGCCCCTTTCATTATCGCTTTGGTGAGCTTCTACATTCTTCACAGGACAGGTTTGGTGGTAAACCGTGTATCTGACAGTATTTATGACAGCAAGGTCCCATACCAGCAGGTTCAACGCCTGATTCCACCACTTCTCCTCGTCCTCCTTGTAGGAATGGTGGACGATGTGAAGGGCATGCGCGCCCGCACAAAGTTTCTGGCTCAGGTCGTCGCAGCAGTGCTTGTTTATTATTACGCCGGGTTGCGAATCTCAGCGGTCAGCATTCCTTTTCTTGCTGACGAGATCAATCTCGAAAGCATCAATCTAGCGCTCCCAGTTACTGTCCTCTGGATAGTGGGCATTACCAACGCTGTGAACCTGATTGACGGGGTTGACGGTCTGGCCTCCGGCGTTGCCCTGTTTGTCTGCACATGCAACTTTCTGGTATCGCTAATCTTCGGACATTCCGGCATGTCGGTCATCTCCTGCATTCTGGCCGGGAGCCTGCTGGCATTCCTGAGATTCAATTTCTTCCCCGCGAAAGTGTTCCTGGGAGACACCGGAAGCCTGTTCCTCGGCTTCACGCTGGCCGTCGGCTCCCTTCTCAGCGCAATGAAGAGTACCACGGCGGTCTTCTTCATGGTTCCGATCTTCGTCCTCGGTTATCCCATCATGGACACCATGATGACCATGGCCCGCAGGGCGCTCAGGGGCAAGCCGATCATGTCCGCCGACCGCGGCCACATTCACCACCTGCTTCTGTCCCAGGGATGGAATCAACGTCAGGTAGCACTGATCGCCTATACAGTCACATGCGTAATGATGGTGATTTCGGTCATTCTGGTGCTCGAGAAGGAACGCGGCCTGATCGGATTCCTGATTGTCGCGGTCGTTCTGGCCGCGGTCGGATTCCGCGCGGGATATCAGCTCATCCGACTCGAAGTCCTGCACTCTCTGGATAAGCGCCGTCAATTCCGCCTCTACCATCTCTTCTCCGAATTCATGGAACTGAAGATAAAAGGCGCAAAAGACCTCGACGAGTCATGGTCCCTTCTCTGCGATGTGGCCAAGGAATTCAACCTGACCGGCATTGAACTCAACCTCGAAGGGGAACAACCGCGCAAGTGGGACAATCCCAACCATACGCCCGAGGAGCTTGACGAGGAATTGGTAACCCAATCCATCAAGCTACCCGCCATCAAAGGCGAATTCAGGACGATGAGCGTTAAGGAAGCCTCTGAGGACCTGAACGTGGAGCGCAACCTGCTCCTGCGGCGAATATCCGACGCCTTCCAATCCAATATGGCGGGTAAAATGGGGGCTTCCGGAAACGCCGCCAACGGGGCTGGCCACTGATTCCCGCCCCGGAAAGAGCGACCTTATGGCGCAACCCGCCGCAGACGGCCTGCAATCCGCCTTGCGCAAGGCGAGACAACTTCATCAATCCCTGACCGACAAGGGCGTCGGATGGGATTACCTCGTCCTGACTGCTTCAACGCCGCGTCAGGCGGACGGGTATCGTCTCCAGCTTGACCGCCGAGCGCGCTCGGGACTTCTGCCCCGCTCAACAAAGACCATTGCCCTGCCCGACCCACAGGGGCGCCGCGTCGGCAGCGGCGGAGCGACCCTCTGGGCCTTGCGAAAAGTCTGCGAAGACATCCTTCTCACGCGCCCGGAGCGGCGGAGCGCATCATCCGTCATTGAACTGTTATCCGGACTTCGCATTCTTATCATCCATTCCGGCGGGGACAGCCGTCGAATGCCGCACTGCTCGCCCTCCGGCAAGATATTCGTCAAACTCCCGCTACATAGGACTGACGGAGCAAGCACGACGCTTTTCGATGAAGTCCTTTATTCTGTCGCGCCGATTTGCGCCGGATTGCGCGAAGGAACTGTAATCCTCTCAGGGGATGTCCTGTTAAGTTTTGACGCCGGCAAGGTCGCAGAAAAGAGCGATGACGTAATCGGCGTGGCCGCCCGGGTTGAAGCGCAGACGGCCTCGCGCCACGGCGTCTACGTTCTGAACTCGCGCGGGGAAATCAACGATTTCCTACAAAAACCGTCCATTGATGAAATGCAGACAAAGGGCGCATCGGACGCCGACGGCGCAGCCATGCTTGATACGGGAATCCTCGTTTTCAACGCCAGAGCATCCGCCGCGCTGGCTTTACTTGGCGGGGTGATATCGGAAAAGGGACGAGCGGGCATTGCGGCATCCCCATTCATGCTTGAGACAGATCGCCCTCTCCCTCTGGACCTCTATACCGACATTACTCAGTCCCTTCTTGGTAATGGCAGGATCGTTGAGGGAATCGCCCCTGAGAAACTCAAATCGATCGTTGCCAATGCCTTATCCGGACTCTCGTTTGCGGCTTATGTCGCCGATCCATGCGACTTCCTGCATATCGGGACGACCGCTCAGTTTCGAGACGCCTTCACGAAAACGAGCGCCGCATCAGAACTTTATTCATTCGGACGACGGATCAACTGCATCGTTCAAGAGGCCGATATCTCCCCTGACGCAGCCGTGCAGGATTCGATCCTTGTTGGTCCGGAATGCCGCGTTGACGCCGACGCCGTCGTCCAGGACTGCGACATCAGGGCCGGCAGCGTCATATCCGGCGGCGCGGTTTGCGTCGGACTTCGCCTTGTATCCGGAAGATTCGAATTGCTGCTGGACGAAGCGCTCGTCCGAATTCCGATTGCCGGTCCGGATGCCGGAGAGACTGTCGTCTGCATGAATTACGGCGTCTGCGATGATCCAAAGAAGGCCATGATCTTCGGCAGCCATCTTGATGAATGGCGCACGCTTGTCGGAGCGGATGTCGGGGAGATATGGCCTGATGTAACACCCGGGGAGCGCAGTCTCTGGAATGCGCAGATTTTCCCGATCTTGAACGAGGATTTCGACGTTGACGTCGCATTGCTCCCGCGAAATGGTCGGAATGAAAAGGACAGAATCCTGCGATGGCGCAAGGCCCGCAGACTGTCAATGGCGCAAATAGCCCAAGCCGCAGACGTGCCCCGAATGCTGGAGGAATCGCTCATGAACGATGCGCGAAGAAAGGCCATTGAAGCGCTGGAACTGATAAAAACAAGCTCGGATTGCCAGCCATCCGAAAGCATCGGCTCGCCGGCGGGAACCGCAGAGCTTGCGGCCATGCTGGACGAGTTTGAGCGCTCAGCCCGCGATTGCAGCGATCCGGCGCTGAGAATCCGAATCTGGAAGTTGATGGCCGACGCGACCTCCGAATGCGCCATCTCGGAGGCATCGGAAGATGAATCGAACCGGCCCGGTGATCCACCTGAAGCCCGCCTTGCCCGGCGCGTATTGGCCCGCGCAGAGGGGCGCTCCGCTCTTGCAGGCATGTACGACAACCTTGCCTTCTCCACTCTTGCCGGCATCCTGGAGCGCAATTTCACGCCGCTGGTCGCCGATCCGCGTTGCGCGTTGAAATTCGGGGAGCGCATCGAAGTCTCCTGCCCCATCCGCGTTGACCTTGCCGGCGGCTGGACGGACACCCCGCCATACTGCATCGAGCGCGGCGGCGTTGTCCTGAACGTCGCCCTGAATCTGGAAGGCAAATCGCCCGTGACCGTCGCGGCAAGGCCGCTCAAAGAAAGGGTGATCCGGCTCCGTTCGGTTGACCAGAAGCATGAGCAGGTACTGACCGATATCGAGGACATTCTCGGCTACTCAAATCCTGCCGACACACTGGCGATACTGAAGGCGTCGCTTGTGCTGGCCGGAATCGTTCCTAACATGCCGGGACGCGACTTGGTCGAGCTGCTCGACAAGTTCGGCGCGGGCATCGAAATGGTCATGGACATTGACGTGCCGAAAGGCTCCGGTCTGGGCACGTCAAGCATAGCAGCGGCGACGGCGGTTGCCTGCGCGTCCGGCCTTGTCGGACTGTCGCCCAACGTCAACCAGTTGTTCGACGCGGTTCTCTCGCTCGAACAGATGCTGACCACCGGCGGGGGCTGGCAGGATCAGGTCGGCGGGATTGTTCCGGGCATAAAGATCACGACAACAAATCCGGGAATGCCGCAGATACCCGCGATCAGGCCGGTGACGATGTCGCGCGAAACCGTTGAGGGATTCCATCGCCGCTTCATGCTTTTCTACACCGGCCGTTCCAGAATCGCGAAGAACATCCTGCGGACAGTCGTCAGCCGCTGGATACGGCGCGAGCCGGAGGCCGTTCGCGCTCTCGACGGGCTGAAGGCTATCGCCCGCGCGATTGACGCCGCCTTCCAGTCCGGCGATCTGGACGAGGTCGGTCGGCTGATGCGGCAGCAGTGGGAAACGAACAAGATTCTGGACCCCCACAGCACGGACGCGACATTCAACGAACTCTTCAATATCAGCGAACCGTTCGTCAGCGGGGCAAAGCTTGCCGGCGCTGGCGGCGGCGGCTTCATGGCGCTCATGCTGCGCGAGGACACCGACCGGGACGCGCTCGAACGCGCCCTCACAGGATGGTCCGGCCCGAACGGCAGGATTTTCCCGTGCAGCCTGAACAACCGCGGAATCAATGTCGTCAGAACGCGGGATTAATGCAATGCCATTAATTTGCGGAAGGGAGCCAATCGTGAATATCAGGATCGCATCAAGGCGAGCAGTCTTCAGTGTCGTTTTTCTTGCGGCAATCCTCGGCGGTCTTGATTCCTTCGCCGCCGATCAGCGTCCGACCGCCCCTCTACAGCCTGAGACCGGCCCAGGCGGGAAGGAATACAAGCATAAGGCAGTCAAGGAATTCCGATACGGCAATGAGGGAGAAGGATACTGGATATTCCAGCCTGACGAGCCGCGCCCCGAAAGCGCTCCCGTGGTGATCTTTCTGCATGGGTACTCCGCGATGTTCCCGGTCTTTTATCGCGCATGGATAGAACATATATGCATGCGCGGGAACATCGTCATCTATCCGCAGTACCAGTCCGGCCCGCTCTCGCCGACGTGGCACTATTTCCCGAACGTCCTTACCGCAGTGAAGGACGCGAGGGAGAAGTTGAAGAATGCGGAAATCCACGTCGCCGCGCAGTGGGATAAATGCGCAGTAGTCGGCCATTCCTTCGGCGGGGCGATGACGGCAAAATACGCCTCCGTCGCCGCTGCCGAGGGCGTTCCGATACCCCTTGCGGCGATGTCCGTCCAGCCCGGAGCGGGGCCAAAACAGGCTCCTCAATTCGGCCTGAAACTCGACAAGCTCGATCAGATTCCGGCCTCAACGCTGCTGGTCGTCGTGGTCGGGGAGGATGATACGGTTGTCGGGAATATTCTGGGACGAGAGATTTTCAGGGGAGCCGTGAACGTCCCGGCCGAGAACAAGGATTTCTGCGTATTAATGTCCGATACCTACGGCGATCCGCCGCTTCTGTCCACTCATGCCTCCCCGTCGGCCATTCCACGCGACATACCGGGCATCCAGACGGCCTCGACTTTCGCGGAGAGGAAGGCGTCCAAGTTCCGGGACAGGGGCACAAACCCGGCCGGCGTTGACGCACAGGACTATTACGGCATCTGGAAGATTTTCGACGCCCTTTGCGACTGCGCCTTTTACGGGAAGAACCGCGAATACGCGCTGGGCAACACGCCTGAGCAACGCTTCATGGGCAAATGGAGCGACGGCAAGCCGGTCAAGGAACTGGTTGTGACGGACGATCCGTAGAGGCAGGATGTTCTGCGTTTAGCGCCTGCTCTGCCAAGCGAATAGTCGAGTCACATGTACATCCATTTGGCGTTGAATTCGCCAAAGAAGGACATTCAGGGCTGTTGGATTTCAAACTCCAGCACAACGAACTCGCGCTTGCTCACGGCGATGGTATGGAATGAGGTCGGGGTATCGAAAACAACGCCCCCGCTGCCGGGGAAGAAATCACATTTTCCGTGTTCCTTGCCGTCAACGATAACCCAACATGTATCCCCTTCCCTGGCTTGATAAACGAGATGCTTGCCGTCGGGACTGAATACTGGAACATTTCCAGTGCTGTCGTATTCTTTGCCCTTGACCCCGTCCAGAATCAGGAATGATGCCCTCACATCCTCACAGCAGTATGCGACGTGTTTACTGTCCGGGCTGAAAACCGCCCGCCCTGGGCATTTATACGGTTCACCCACTACTCCATCTATCACGGGAGGCCACCCATCCTTTGTCATACCTATGAAAGCCGCGCGATTGCCGTCGGGAGAGAATGATATGCTGTTCATATCCATGCCCTGCAGATTCTTGAATATTACCGGCTTGCCGTCCACGACGAAGTTGAAAGTGCGCGTTTTGTCAAGGCAGCAGTAGCCTATGCGTTCGCTGTTTGGACTGAACCCAAGACCACCCCCGAAAACATACATGTATTCCTTGCTCTCATCGTCGTCAACAACAACGACAAGTGCTTTCTCCGGGCCGGCTACGTAAGCGATTCTCTTGCCGTCAGGGCTGAACCTGATGGAATTCTCAGCGATTGAGGCATATGGCTTGCTTTCCCTGTCGTCGTTGACGAGTATCCAGTTGGCTCCGCGTTTAATGGTATATGCAAACCCCTTCCGACAGGGATTGGCGACGAAAGTTCCATACTCGCCGCCCATCCCTTCGCGCGCCGGACCTTCCGTTCCATTGATGACCATGTGCCAGACAGCGCCTTGTCTCGCTATGTATGCGACGTCCTCGCTGTCGTGACTGAAGACTATTGATCCGAGAATCTTGTCGTATTCCTTGCCTTCGATCCCGTCCACCACCGCAAGCATTTTACCGCCCCTGCTCGCAATAAAAGCCATCCGTTTGCTGTCCGGACTGAATACCGGACTATAGATTTCGATAGCGTTATAAGGTTCGCTCTCGTTGCCGTCGCACACTACGTGCCATTTACCCTTTCGTCGCGCCTTGTATGCCACGCGCTTGCTGTCCGGACTGAATATCGGGCCTGGGTTCTTGAAATCGAACCCATCGAAACTCTTATTTGCCTTGCCGTCTACTACAATGACTCTATGAGTCGTCCTATATACTATTCGTCTTGCGTCCGGTGAAGTGTACATCTGATGTATATCTGAAGGCATATCCCCGATCTTTGTCGTCTTCTCTGTCAGAAGGACGCCATCTCCAGCCATGTTGCCAATCGCTGCAGTTTCATCTGAACGGACCGGCGTGAACAACAAGGCAACAAAAATGACAATCATAAAAGATTCAGATCGAAGATTGAGAAATGTCATTATAATTACTCCTCTATGTGGTCACACGAGCTATCAGCTATCAGCAACACACTACCGACGTGTTCCAAATGGGCCTATTGCCTCGCTTTGCCACCGCCCTCTTTGGACGCGATTGCCTTCTGAGCGTTCTCAATCCAGCCCGTTGGCCCGCCTTTCATATAGCCGCTCTTGCCGAGAACATTGCCTTCGGTATCCAGAAACAGGATGGTTGGGTATCCCCTGATGCCGTACTTCGTGGCCAGTTCCTGATTCTGCTTTTTCGTCTCCTCGTCCTGCGCCTTCTTCCTCGGAAAGTCAATCTCAAGCAGCACGACGTTTTCCGCAGCCCACTGTTTGAATTCCGGAGTGTCGAAGACCTCGGCCTTCAGCTTGATGCACCAGCCGCACCAATCGCTGCCGGTGAAATCGGCAAGGATGGGCTTCTTCGTCTTCTTCGATGCATTCATCGCCTCGTCCAGAGACGTCAGCCATTCCGCCCCGTCCGCTTTGGCCTTCTTCTCTCCCTTTTCCACCTTCTGCCCCTTCGCGTCTTTCTCCACCTTTTCGAGCGTTGGGAGTTCGGGTTGCTTTGCAGCGGCCGGCGCGTCCGCCCTGGCGTCAATGATCTTCCGGGCGTTCTCAATCCAGGCCTTTGCCCCGCCCTTCATGTATCCACTCTTGCCCAGCGCCTTGCCATCGGCGTCAAGGAACAGGATGGTCGGATATCCCCTGATGCCGTACTTCGCGGCGAGTTCCTGATTCTGCTTTTTTGTGTCCGCGCTCTGAGCCTTCTTTTTCGGGAAATCCAGTTCGAGGAGAATGACGTTCTCGCCAGCCCATTGCTTGAATTCCTTTGTGTCGAATACCTCAGCCTTCAGCTTTATGCACCAGCCGCACCAGTCGCTGCCGGTGAAATCCGCAAGGATGGGTTTTCCCGATTCCTTAGCCGCCTCCACGGCTTTGTCATAGGAGGTCAACCAGACCGACGACCCGCCCTTGGTCTTCCCTTCAGCCGCATCGGCTGAGAAAGCACAACAGAAAGCAACCAGCGCCGACGCCGCCAGAACTGGAACTATTCTGCCTCTCATTTTTTTCTCCTTTATGATGTTGCAGAATGAACTGCCGCATCGTTGACACAATCCTAATTAAAACACACACACCGCCCGACTGAACATTAATGAGTATATCCGCCGTTGCCCTCCCTGGATAGAGGGTCACATCCATGCCTTGCCGTCCGGCGATTCCGCGCAGTAGGCTGAAAGAACCTTGTTTATCCCGTCCGCAATATTGCGGCAATCGCGGGGGGAGAACCACTGATTCAGCGAAACCGTTATCACGCGGTCGAAAAGATCGTCCGCAACCGGGCAATCCCCGCGCGCGTACGAAACCTTCCCGCCGCGCTCGCGATAGATTGGGCACTCGAAGGGGCAATTTGCCTCCGTCGGGCCGCGTTTGCCCGTCACGGGGAACATGTAGGAGTAGACATGCCAGTCCGGCCGCGCGGTCTTGCCGCGCATCCCGCAACCGACGCCCTCGGCGCGTAACGCCTCGACAATCTTCCCGCCAAGTTCGATGGTTTCAGGGAAGAAACGCAGGTTGTATCCGACCTCGCCATCCGGGTCGTTGAGCTTCTGCGGCGTGATCTCCTTATAAGTCTTGAGTCTCTCCAGAATGCGACGCTTGACCTGCCTGAAGCGATTGACGGTCTGCTCCATTTTCGACAGCTGGACGACGTCCACCGCCGCTTCCATCTCGGACATTCGATAATTCGTCCCGCAGAAGAGTTCGCCGTCGTAACGCGGGGGCGCGAACCTGTCCGGACGCCACAGCCCGCCGCACTCGGCGATTCCGTTCGCCCTGTCCCAAAGCCTCTGGTTGTTGGTAAGGATCAGGCCTCCCTCGCCCCCACCTACTATCTTGTAGGCCGAGATGCTGAAGCAGCCCAGATCGCCGAAGGTTCCGACGTATTTCCCGCCGAACCTCCCGCCGCAGGACTGCGCGCAGTCCTCGACGACCTTAAGTTTGTGCTTGCGCGCGACCTTCATGATCGAGCGCATGTCGCATACGCTGCCCATGACGTGCGTCGGGGCGAGGGCGACTGTGCGTTTCGTGATGAGCGGCTCGATCTTCTTCGGGTCCATCGCCAGCGATTCGTCAACATCACAGAATATCGGTATTGCGCCCGAAGTCACGACCGCCGCCGCTGTCGCGAAGAAACCGATTGCCGGGCAAATTACCTCTGCTCCGGGACCAGCCCCGGCGGCAACGAAGGCGCTGTGGAGGGCCGCCGTGCCGGAACTCATACCTATCGCATGTTTTACACCGAAGATTTCCCGCGCAGTCCGCTCGAACGCCTGCACTCTTGTTTCCTTCAGGTTAGCGTAGTAGTTAGCAAGGAAAGGCCCGTCGCCCATCCCCTCCTCCAGCAGCGCGGCCTTGATCTTCCTCAGCGCCGGCTTCGGAATGCCGAACCGTTCCGCAACGGACATGAACTCCTCGATACCGATTTTCGGTTTGCCGACTCCTTCGATGCGGGTGACGGCCTTCATGCCGCCCTGGAGCGCCAGACGTTGCGCGTCTCTGTCAGTCTTCATCCTGCCTGCCATGTGAAATCTTCCCTTCGGACATGCTGGAGGACAATCTGCCATCCGACCGGCCATACGCTGCCACATATTTTACACAAAAGGTATCCCGGAGTGGAGGCAGATTGAAAATTTACGAAACCGGCGCATTGGTGGACGGGCGCTCTTAAATATGATTCAGTGACTTTCACCGCTTGACAGGGAACTGGTTCGCAAATAGAATATTCATCAAGGTTGGGGAGTCGCATGAAACTCGTGGTGTGACCCGCGCCGGTCGTCAGACTTTTTTTTTACACGAGACTGGATTTGTCGTAACATGCCCCCGTTCTATGTCATGGGGCTGAAATAAGCGTTTCGGCGATTGTCGCGAGTGTCGCAATCGGGAAATAGAAAGACTATTGCAGTTTAGGCAACCGGGAAACAGGGCAGATCGCCCGTAATCCCACAACACTTCCATCATCGAAAGGAAGCGGAAAACATGTCAACGCCGTTCTACCCTAACAACGGGCAGCGTGTGGCCATCTTCATTGACGTGCAGAACATGTTCTACTCGGCCAAGACGCTCCACCAGTCCAAGATTGACTACAGCAAACTCCTCGAAACGATCGTCTCGGGAAGGCAACTGGTAAGAGCCATAGCCTACATCGTCCAGAAGCCCGACGTTGATCAGACGAGCTTCCTGGACGCCCTTGACCGGCTCGGTTACGAGATTAAGGCCAAGGAGTTGCGCATCCGCCCGGACGGAACGTCCAAGGGTGACTGGGGCATGGAAATCGCCATTGACGCACTGACGCTCGCCCCGAAGGTGGACACCACAGTGCTGGTCACAGGCGACGGCGACTTCGTGCCGCTGGTCTACGCCCTCAGGGCGCAGGGTTGCAGGATGGAAGTCGTCTCCTTCGACCGGAGCACAAGCACCGACCTGATCCGCGCAGCAGACAGGTTCATACCGATTGACACAACCGTCCTCTTCAAAGAGCCGAAGTTTATGCAGGACAATTCCTATCAGCAGCAACCGCCGCAGGAAGGCGGGGACGACTTCAATCGCTCCAATAGGTCTTATAGCCCATACGGAAAGTCAACCTACTCCTCCCGCCAGGGACGCGATGAAACAGACGACGGCGATGACCGCCAGCCGATCCCGGAAGGCGATGACATACCGTAACTACCGTTGGTCCGGACAATGACGAGGTGACGTGTGCTTGAGCGTCTGGCGACATGCCAGAGCCAGTTGGGGTATTATTTCCGGAATCCGTCCCTGCTGGAACTGGCGCTCACTCATTCGTCCGTGCGATCCGACCCGGACGCAAGCAACGAACGACTGGAGTTCCTGGGCGACGCCGTCATCGGGCTGATCGCATCGGAATATCTCTGTAAAACGCTCCCCGGTGTTTCCGAGGGAGAGTTAACGAAGATTAAATCCGTCGTGGTCAGCGCGCAGACGCTGGCCAAGTTCAGCAGGCGGCTCAATTTGCAGGAATCGCTGCAGGTGGGCAGGGGGTTGTTCGAGAAACGCCTCCTGCCCCGCAGTCTGCTCGCAAACGCTTATGAGGCCACAGTCGCTGCGATATTCCTCGACGGCGGATTGGATTCCGCCCGCGAGTTTGTTCTGCGGCAGTTGAAATATGAAATTGATCTCGTATGCCGTAATGAACACCGCATGAATTACAAGAGCATCCTCCAGCACCATGTACAGAAGCACATGGGCGCCACGCCCCATTACCGCGTGCAGAAGGAGGTTGGCCCCAACCACGGCAGGCAATTCCAGGTCGTGGTCGTCATCGGGCAGAAGGAATACGAAAGCGGCTGGGGACAAAGCAAGAAGGACGCGGAACAACAGGCGGCGGAGAAAACCTTCAACATTCTGTTCCCCAATGCGGACAGCAGCGAGATATCGCTTAACGACTCGCAGTAGCCCCCATTATCCCCTGCGGGAGGCGGTCCGCCAGAACCTGTGTGCCTTGATCGCCGCTGAAATCTCCCTGATCGCCCCCCGGACGGTTTCCTTTGGCGCGTCAGGCCCCAGGCAGACCTTCAGAAATCGCAACTGATCCCGCCCCGGCAGCAGCGGGGCGCCGCCGCTCATTTTGTCGTATGATCTGGCCAGTCTTGCCATCATCCTCACCCTCCCCCCCGGCATTATCCGCTTCAGAATCCGCGCCTTGTCCAGGTCCACTATCGTAACGCTCGAATAGCGCTCGGAAGCCGGGCAACAGGCGTTTTCCACGGCGGGATGAGCCAGGATATTCGTAAGGTTCAGGTCCGGATGCGCCACGCCGGCATCGGCTAGCCGTTTTACTGCCTGAGCCGTAAGGGTCACCAGTCTCCGCAATTCCGCTCCGGACAGCGCGTCGGGATTCTTTTGTAATTCCATCAGCAGGCTGCCGCAATCAGTTGCGTTTTCAATATATAAGGTGAAGATATCGAGCCTGCATGGGCCGCGCCCACAGACGCGGATCGCCACCGGTTCCGCAACCGGCGCGCCTCGTTGGAGCGCATCAAGGCTGACTGCCGCCTCATTTATCGCCCGCGACGCATTTGGATACCCGTCACTAAGAACGTCGCCCAGCAGCCCCCCGTGCCGGTAATGACGCCAGACAAGCGGCGGCGCATCGGACTTTTTGAATTTTATCAGGCAGGTTTCCCCTCGCCCGCCGGGCATTCGAACAATCTGCGCGGATTCGGAGCTTTGCGGATGATCGTCAGCATCGAAGCCGGCCGCATGAAGCAGATCGGGCCAAGGGGCTCGCCCGTATAACGTTCTGTCCCCCCCAATCAGAGAATGCCAGTCTTGAGGCAGTCCATCAGCCATATACGCTATCCTGCAAGTGAACTTATTTGTCTTCTGCGCTTGCGCGCGGGATTGTGAAGGCGATTCCAGCCGTCGCCATCAACGCCGGATCATTCTATCACACGCGCCACCAACATGAATGAAATACCCGTGATGCGCAATGAAACGCGGAGGTAACGACCCCATCAGCGGCCGAGCAGTTGCAAAGCTCAACCTACGTCTGTTGCCTCTGAGAATCAAATCGAACTCTCAATATCTTGATGACAGCCGCAAGAAGACAGGCAAACCCCGATACAGCAGCCCCGATGAATAAACCCCAAATCATGCCCACGGCGAAAGAATAACGAACTGCGCCGTCTGCTTCATCCAAGTTGAACAGGCTCCTTACGAATTCCGGGGAGATTCTTGCGATCACAGCGCCGAATCCGCCGCCGAGAATGGAAGACAGAAGCGCGCCGAGAACAATAATGACAAAGAACCCCACAGCAGCTTTGAGCGAACTCTCTGTGCTCATCATTTCACCTCTCAGAAAGATTCGCCTTGTATCTTGTATTCTCAGTAACGCTCATGAAACATTTCAACTCTTACGCATACGATAACATTCGCCTATTCCGGACGCAATGAGATGACCCGCAAAGTATGGAAACCCACTGCCCGCCTGGCTATACTTCCCAAAGCAGGATGGGTGCTTTGCACCCACGCGGTACAATGTGAAACCTCACGATCCACCGCGCATCATCGCGGCTTTTCCGCGTCTCAACCAGATCATTGGACAAAGTATGAGCGCGAAACTGAAGGCAGTCCTCATCGCAGTCCTCATCGCCGCATCCCTCGGCTCTTACATGCCGGCGGATCAGACCGTTCCCCCCCCGCCCGTCTCCCCCATCGAGAACGACTGGCTGTTCCAGGCCGAACTCATCGGCGGCAAGGTCGGAATCTCCACCGAGGTTGACGCCCAGGGCGGCTGCGATGGCGTCAAAAACGGAAAATGGGGATTCCACACGCAACCCGAGGCGAACCCCTGGTGGCAGGTTGATCTCGGCGATGCCAGGAAACTTGGACGCATTGAAGTATTCAATCGTTGCGACATTGCCCCACGCGCCGCGAAACTGACCGTCCTCCTGTCTGATGACGCGAAGGCCTGGCGGCTTCTGTATCGCCACGACGGCAGCGTCTTTTACGGTTTCACCGATAATAGCCCGCTCGTCGTCGCCGCAGACGGACAATCCGCCCGCTATGTCCGCCTTCAACTGGATGCGACGGATTTTTTCCACCTCGATGAGGTCGAGGTCTACGGCCCGGACGACCCCGCAAAAAACCTCGCGCTGATGCAACCGGCCGACCAGAGCAGCATAAGCCAGTGGTCCGCGCCCTCCCCCGCCATCAAACAGAAGGACTATGAAACGCGTATCGAGAAAGGCATCCGCCTTCTTATTCCGAAACTCGCGGAATCCGGCGCAAAGTTGATCGCTGACTACCGCGCTTCAGGCTTCGAGCCGGGCGATCTTGCGCCGGATTTTGAGAAGAAGGCATCAGCCGCCTCGACAGTCCTGAACGCCGATAACCGAGAGGGATTGAAAACCGCGTATCTCGAACTGAGGCGATCGCTCCGGAAACTTGCGCTGGCCAATCCCCTTCTGGATTTCGACGATCTGCTTTTCGTCAAGCGCGCTCCGGGAAGCTTCACGCACATGTCCGATCAATACATCGGCTGGTGGTCGCGCCCGGGCGGCGGTGTCTGCATAATGCGCGATTTCAAGTCCGACGCCCCCGAGATCATTTGCCTCACTGAATCCCTCCCGCCGGGGAATTTCGTCCGCCCGGACCTTTCATATGACGGACGCAAGATGCTCTTCGCCTATTGCCGATACTATCCGGAAGTGATGAAAGTGCGTAACAAACTGGAAAAGGAAAAACTGCCGGAGGATTCCTTCTATCACGTCTACGAAATGAACATTGACGGCACGGGGCTTCGCAGACTGACCAGCGGACGCTACAACGACTTCGACGCGCATTACCTGCCCAACGGCGACATCGTCTTCCTCTCGACCCGGCGCGGACACTTCTTCCAGTGCGGCAGCGAGAGCGCGCAGACGACGCAGCGCCGGACCCTCGAAGAAGGCTACGTGCGCTGCGGCGGGGACGATTACCGCCCCTGCGCCGTCTACACACTCCACCGCATGAACGCCGACGGCGGGGACATGCGCGCGATCTCCGCCTTCGAAATGTTCGAGTGGTACCCGAGCGTCGCCTCCGACGGGCGCATCCTGTATTCCCGTTGGGACTATGTTGATCGCCATAACATGCCATTCATGAAGTTGTGGAGCGCAAATCCGGACGGCAGCGACCCGCGCCTCGTCTACGGTAATTTCACACACTCGCCGCACTGCACCTTTGAGCCGCGCTCAATCCCCGGATCGGACAAGATCGTCTTCACCGCCTCCGGGCATCACAGCATCACAGCCGGCAGCATCGTGCTGCTTGATCCGAAGCGGGGCAACGAGGGCGCCGACCCCATCACGCGCCTGACGCCGGAGGTCTGCTTCCCCGAAATCGAGGGCTGGCCATCCACCTACTACGTCAGCCCCTGGCCTCTTTCGGAGACTTATTACCTTACGGCATGGAGCGGCATACCCATCCAGGGACAGGGAACCCCCAATCCCGTCAACGCGCTTGGCCTTTACGTTTATGACGCCTTCGGCAACCGCGAATTCATTTATCGCGATCCGGAGATTTCCAGCGTCTACCCCACCCCCCTTCGCCCGCGCCGGAAACCGCCGGTTGTGGCCGATCTTGCCGATTCCGGCTCATCAAAGGAAGGGCGCTTCCTCCTCCAAGACGTCTACGCCGGAATGCCGGGAATCGAGCGCGGAACCGTCAAGAGCATCAGGATTGTCGGCGTGCCGATCAAGACGCAGCCTTTCATGAACACCCCGCGAATCGGCATCACTCGCGACGACCCCGGCAAGTGCGTCCTCGGAACGGCTCCGGTCGAAGCTGACGGCTCAGCCTTCTTCCGCGTTCCTTCCGGCGTCAACGTTTTCTTCCAGGCGCTGGATGCCGACGGTGTCGCCATTCAAACAATGAGGTCAATTACCTACGTTCAACCGGGTCAGACTTTGTCCTGCATTGGCTGCCACGAACACAGGCAGACCGCCCCCCAGTCGGCCCCGGCGCTTGCGTCAAGGCGGGAACCTTCAAAGTTGAAGACCGGTCCGGATGGCTCCTGGCCGCTTCGATTCGACAAGCTCGTTCAACCGGTTCTGGACAAACACTGCGCGGAGTGTCACAGGAACGGGAGTAAGGAACCGAAAGCAGCGAAGCTCGCGCTCACTCCCGATAAGTCGTATGACAACCTTATCAGTATCGGCTCGCCCAGCCTGTCCGGTCTCGTCCTGCAAGGTTACAACCAGTCCCGTTCTATTCCTGGCCAGGGAACCGCCGCCCGGGCCGGCCTGCTGAAACACCTTAAATCCAGCCACAAGGATGTACAACTTACCGCTGAGGAATACGAGCGACTCATAACCTGGATGGACACATGCGCGCAGTTGCTGGGATCGTTCAGCGAAGCCCAGGAGCAGGACCTTATAAGATTGCGTCGCGAATGGGTTGACATGTTTGAGGAGCGGACACAGTCTTCAGTCTCCGCGCAATCACCCGACTCAAACAACGCAGTCGCGGCGTCAGCCAAAAAATGATCCCCCCACCCCAACCACACCGGAGCCTGAATCATGCCCGAATTGAATATGAATCCTCTCGTAAAAGAGGAAGTGATTGCGGCGATAGAACGTAAATTCCCTTCCCGCATACCGCTGGTGATGGCCAAGTGGTGGGGCGAGGGGCTATGGGAGCAGTACGGAGAGCGACTGCGGCAGTTCGACCGCATTCCGGATGATGTCGTTCTTCCGATGTTCGGCCCGCCCATGCCGGACCCGAAGGACCTGTCCTGGTTTCAGGAATGCAGCGGAAAACGCGGGCATGATTCCGGCGGTCTTCTGCCGGACTGGAAAGGTCTTGACGAATTCATCGCTAAAATGCCCGACCCGGAACAGCCGGGCCTGCTGGACAATCTGAAATCAGCCGCAAACTTCGCGCGCGAGAACAACCGCTACCTGATAACAGGCTGGTGGGGCCTTTTCTTTGAAAGGCCGTGGGGGCTGCGCGGAATGCAGAACCTGTTCGTTGACTACTACGAATATCCCGATGAGATACACAGGCTGCACAACGCACTCTGCGACCAATACGTCGCGCTCATCCGCCGGGCTGCGCGGGAAATGCGCGCTGACGGATTCTGGACCAGCGACGACCTTGGCAACCAGCGCCAGTTGATGATGAAACCGCAGCATTTCCGCGAGTTCCTGAAGCCTTACTACAAGCGCGTCGGCGACGCCTGCCGGGAATGCGGCATGCACTTCTGGCTGCACAGTTGCGGAGACAACACGGAAATCCTGGACGACCTGATCGAGGTGGGCGTTGACGTCTTCCATCCCGTGCAGAAACACACGATGGACGAGAAGGCGGTGGCGTCAGCGTTCGGCGACCGGATGACCTTCCTCGTCGGCTTCGATGTCCAGCACATCCTTCAGGAGGGAACCCCGGACGAGGTTCGAGCCGAGGTCCGCTCACTGATGGACACGTTCGATCGTCCGGACGGCGGCATGTGCCTGGCCGCCGGCAACGGAATCGTAGCCGGAACGCCCTTTGAAAACATCGAAGCCTTCCTGGATGAAGCTTTGCGCTACGGAAGCGCGCACAGGAAGCGTTTCAAATCGAGATAGGCATTTCGATAACCTGGGGAGTCAGACCGTCTCCCTGCCGGAGTGAGTATCGCGAAGGAGCAGATGTCATGCTCGACAAACTCTTCAAACTCAAGGAAAATGGCACCAACGTCAGAACGGAAATCGTCGCCGGCATTACGACCTTTCTGACGCTCTCCTATATAATCTTTGTCCAACCGGCTGTCCTCTCCGCCACTGGCATGAACCCCGGCTCGGTCATGCTGGCGACGTGTATCTCCAGCGCGATCGCGTGCGTGTTGATGGCTCTGCTGGCCAATTATCCGATAGCCCTGGCCCCCGCCATGGGCCATAATTTCTTCTTTGCCTTCACCGTCTGCCTCACCATGGGTTTCACATGGCAACAGGCATTGGCGGCTAACTGCCTCAGCGGAACAGCCTTCGTTCTTCTCTCTCTCTTTGCAATCCGGACGAAGATCATGTCGATCATTCCGGAACCAATCCGGCTGGCCATCGCCGTCGGCATAGGACTGCTCATCTGTCTCGTGGGGCTTGAATACGCCGGCATCGTGGTCGAAGCCCCGGGAACATACGTCAAGCTAGGAAACCTGAAAGACCCCTATACCGGTCTGGCCCTCTTCGGTCTTCTCATCACAATGATTCTCATGGCCAGAGGGGTAAAGGGCGCAGTGCTCGGCGGAATGATTGTCGCAACGACTGTCGGCCTCCTGACCGGTCTGCTGAAGAAACCTGCCTTGACCTACGAAGGACTTTCTCTCTCGCCCACTTTCTTCAAGCTGGATTTCCACGGCCTCCTTGCGCGTCCCAACGCCCTTCTGAGCATCTTCTTCGTCTTCCTCTTTCTTGACTTGTTCGATACCGTAGGGACGCTTGCTGGAGTGTGTTCAGGCGCGGGGCTTTTCGACAAGGACGGCAACCTCCCAAATGCCCGGCAGGCTTTCCTGTCTGACGCTGCAGGAACCGTCATCGGCACAATCTTCGGCACCTCGACCATCACAAGCTACGTCGAGAGCGCAGCCGGCGTTCAGGCGGGAGGTCGCACAGGCCTGACAAGCATGGTGACCGCCGTCCTGCTCCTGGCCGGCATCGTCGCCTACCCGTTCCTCGGCGTTGTGGCCGCAGGCATCCAGATAACCGACCCGAAGAATGCCGCTGTCGTTCTCAGGACCGTCTACCCCGTCATCGCCCCTGCGCTGATCATCATCGGCGCAATGATGATGATGAACGTCTCACGCATCAGGTGGAACGATCCCACGGAATACCTCCCCGCATACCTGACCATCGTCGTCATGCCCCTTGCCGTCAACATCACAGAGGGCATAGCCTTCGGCTTCATCAGCATGTCCATCCTGAAAACAGCCACAGGAAGATCAAAGGACGTCCACTGGTCCTTTCATCTCATCAGCATCCTTTTCATCCTTCGTTACATTTTTTTATCCGCCTGACATCCCCGTCCGGAGGGAGGAACAATCTCTCAGAATTGACCGATGAATCGTTCAAGGCTGCGATGCGATGGTAGCAATCGCTCTCCTCTCGGTTTCTGTTTTGCGGCAATTCAATATGCATGGAGGCCATGAAATGATAAATCGCTCTACCGGAGCCATCATTACGCTTTTGATCCTCGGCGCCGGATGTTCGGCCACCGAATCCCGGCATTCCGAACCGCCGCAGGTTCAGAAAATCCGCCATCCTGCCCTTGCGAACATGCCCGTCCCGGGGGGACTCGGCGTCAATATCCACTTCTACAAGGGGAACGACCGCGATCTGCGCATGCTCGCCGCCTCAGGCATCGGCATCGTGCGCATGGACTGGTCATGGGGTGGCATGGAACATGAACCGGGTAAATACGATTTCTCAGAACGCGACGCCCTCGTGGCGGACATGGAGAAGGTCGGCGCGCGAATTCTTTTCATCATTGACTACGGCAACAAGCTCTACGACGAAGGCCAGTCGCCCCGCAGCGACGAATGCCGAAAGGCATACGCGAACATGTGCCGCGCAATGGCCGCTCGATACAAAGGCAAGGCAATCATTTGGGAACTCTGGAACGAGCCGAATATCGGATTCTGGACCCCGAAACCGGACGTCGAGGATTATATGAAATGGGTCAAGGCCGTTGTCCCCGCAATCCGCGAGGGCGATCCCGGCGCATGCATCATCGGCCCGGCAAGCTCGTGCTTCCCGTGGGACTTCTTCGACGGTTGCATTTCGCGCGGATACCTGGACCTCATTGACGGATTCAGCGTTCATCCTTACCGCGGCCATCCCCCCGAAACAACCCTGGCCGATTATGAACGACTGCGAAGACTCATTGACCGCAGCGCGCCAGCGGGAAAAGACATCCCCATCATCTCCGGCGAATGGGGTTATAACTGCACGGACATCGCGCCTGACCTCCAGGGGAAATACCTCCCCCGCCAATGGCTGACCAACCTTTCCGCCGGCATCCCGATTTCAATCTGGTACGACTGGCATGACGACGGCCCCGACCCGAATGAACGCGAGCATAACTTCGGCACGGTCAGACTCGATTATGCCCAAAAGCATGCCTATGACGCCATGTGCGTCCTTATAAGAGAACTATGGGGATATTCCTTCAGCCACAGGCTGATGCTGGATTCCCCGGAAGATTTCTTTCTCGTTTTTGAGAAGGATGGTCGCGTCAAGATCGCCTTCTGGACCGCCGGGAAGGATCACGAAACGCTCCTGCCGTTTGCGCTTCCGTCAGGCAAGGCCGTGGATCACCTCGGCAATCTGATTTCCGTCTCCGGCGGATCGAAGATCGCGCTTTCCCCCTCTCCCGTTTATTTCGGCCCCGTTGAAATTCCCCCCCTTCTCGCGGCGGACAAGGCCCTGCGCATTGACGCAACCGCTGAAACCAACGGCGGCGGGGAAGTCTTCGTCCGGCTCAGGTTCGCAAATCCCTTGAACATTCATGTCGCGGCAAAGCCGGGAGAATTGAAATCGGCCGGTCTCAAGGGTGAATGGCAAGACACCGGCGCTGAAAAGCTTCCCCCCGGCGGCTCGACCGAATTTCTCTGGCGCGGGCGAATGGTTCGGCGCGACCTTGCGCGGACTGACTTCTCAACATCGCTTATCGTAAAACCCGACGGTCAGCCTTCGGAATGGACCTTGATCCGTTGCGGAAACGTCACTAATTCCGCCCCGCTCGGTATCCGCGTCGGCGTTACTGACAAAGGCTTCTGCCTTGTCCTTGACGGCTCCCCCGGACAAACCCTCGCTGGAGTCCTGAGATGCAAAGTGGATGGCGTTCAACATGAAGGGCAACCTGTCTCAATACGATTTCTGCGGGAGGCGCAGCAGGTCCTGCCGCTGGCCTTCGCGCCTGATGAAGGAAAGGTCTGCGAGATTGAAGCCGTCATACTCGACGCAGATGGAAATGTCGCCCTGACAATTGAGAACGGTCTGTATCGCGTCGAAGAAAGCTTCTGCGATAAACGCGCAGAGAGCGATTTCCGCGCTCTTCTCGACGGCGACAATAATGATCCGGCCAAGGTCTCCATGGAAATCGCCCCATCGCCCGGAAACGCCCCGCCCTTCCCCACCTCGTTGAAGATTGACTATCAGTTCGGCGCCGGCTGGCGTTTCCTGAAAATCTGCCCGACAACAAAGCTTAACGCTGAAAATCCGAAGATCGTCTCCTTCTGGCTCTACGGAGACGGTTCGGGCGACGCCGCGCGGTGCAGGCTGACGGACTCCGGCGGGCAGACCTTCCAGCCGACCGCCCCCGACGCCATTCATGGACCGGCATGGCGTTTAGTAAGCCTCCCTGTTGATCCCCGCGCAGGCCACTGGGGCGGCGCGGACGACGGCGTAATGCGCCCGCCCTTCATCTGGGACTCCATCTACCTTCACGACTCTCAGCCAAGAAGAGCGCATTCTGGAACCGTCTACATCTCCGGGGTTGTCACTTGCCGGGATATGCACTGATAAATCTGGCCGCGCAATCGCCATTGCCACAGGAGAGCGTCGGCCGGGAAATCGTATTTCTCGGTCTGAACGACTGGGGCGTCATCGCGCTGACGGCGCTTCTCTGCGCCGGATCGCTCCTGCTGGCATACAGGGCCATTCTTCCACTCGATGGCTTCAGGAAACGGGCGGCGATCATTCTTCTGCGTTTCATCGCCCTGGCTTTCATCGTGACGGCAATGGCCGAACCGAATATCGAGCGATCCCGCGTCATTTATCGCAAACCTGAACTTATTATCGCTCTGGACACCTCAAGAAGCATGTCGCTTCCGTCCGGCCCGCAGGAGGAGAGCCGTCTTTTGCGATCGCAGAACTACCTGAAAAAGAACGCAGACGCACTCCGCGCCGCCGGTAAAGACGTTCATGCCCGATTCTTCAGGTTCAATAAGCACGCCACCGAAACATCACTCGAAGCCCTCTGCGATCAGACAAAAGCCGAAGGCCTGATAACCGACATGAACGAGCTCTTCAAAACCCTCCGCCGCGAGGCCAGGGAAATCCCGGTGACGCTCCTGCTCTTTTCCGACGGATGCGAAACGCCGGGGGGGGGTGATGAAATCCCTCCCGATGCCCGCGCGGCGGAACTTCTCGGGGGCGCTAACATCAAGGTCTTCGCCTTCTGCCCCGGCCCCGCCTCCGGCATACGGGACATCGCCATCGAAGACGTCCGGGCCGAAGCCATCGCCTTCACAAGAAGAGAATGGTCGGCAGACGTAACCCTCCGCGTTAATGGATTTGCTGAAGGCTCACTGCCCGTCACGCTTCGTTCAGACAATGACATACTCTCCACTGTTGAGGTCCCCCTCCAGCCCGGTCAGTCGAAATACAAAGTGAAACTTGCTTTCGTCCCCCGGTCTGCCGGCAAGGAACTCCTCCGTCTGGAAACCCCCGTGCGGTCGGGGGAACTTATCGCTGTAAATAATTCGGAGAGTCTGATCCTGAACGTGATGCGCGATAGGATTCGCGTCCTCCTGGTCGCCGGGCGTCCCGGATGGGACGTCAGATATCTCCGGGATGCGCTCAAACAAGACCCCAGCGTTGACCTGATAAGTTTCTTCGTCCTGCGCAATCCGGACTCAGTCCACGATCCGGAAGACGAAACACAGCTCAATCTTATTCCATTCCCCGTCGTTGAGATTTTCGGCAGGGAGTTGGAGAACTTCGATGTCGTGATTTTCCACGACTTCGATTACAAGCTTTTCGACGAAGGCATCTATAGCTTTGCCGGCAACCTTGAACGCCTCAGACAGCATGTGATGGACAACGGCGCAGGTTTTATAATGATCGGTTGCGGCCAGTCCCTCGCGCAAGGAGGATACGCCGCAACCCCGCTGGCCGACATCCTTCCGGTTCGTCTCGACGCCTCCGCTGAGAAGATTGACGCTTCATCATTCGAGCCTGAGGTTACTGAAGCCGGAAAACGGCATCCGCTAAGCGCCCCGATCACGCGAAGTATTTCGACAACCCCGATAACCCTTGATAACTGCCTCCTGACCGGCATTCCCGACTCAGGAAGTATCGCAGTTCTCCTTCAACGTCCGGCGCGGAGTTCCGCGCCGTCGCCCGTCATTGCCGTGCGGGAGGCTGGAAGCGGTCGAAGCATGGCCGTAATGACTGATTCTCTCTGGCGCTGGGGATTTCAAGAGGCTGCATCCGGGGGGAATAATCGCCTGTTTGTTGACTTCTGGTGGCGCTCAATCAGATGGCTTGTTCGTGATCCGTCTCTCCGGGCTGTGAAACTGACGGCAGACCGATCATCTGCAATGCCAGGCGAAGATGTCGGCTTCACCCTTCGGGCAATGCTGCCGGACGCGTCCCCCGCAGCCGCATCGGAAGTGGAATTTGGACTCATGGATGAAGAAACGCAATTCAGAAAACTCGGCGGCGTTTCTTGCGATCCTGAAGGTGTTGCCGCTTTCAAACTCAACATGGACGAAATCGGCAGAAAAAAAGTTATTGCGAAATCCAAGTCAGGCAGTATAATTATTGGCGAGGATTTCGAGGTTGTAAGGACTCGCGGCTCCGAATCGGAGTTGAAATGCATTGAGCCTGGGGATGCGTTACTGAACAGACTGGCGGCGTTGTCCGGCGGAAGTCTGTTCAAATTGCCCGATTGGCCCGCAGCAGGCGGATTCCGAGCGATCCAGACAGCAACGCCGATAAAACAATCCGGTGAATTAAGTCCGCTCTGGTCTCACTGGGCCTTCCTGTTTACGGCCATATCGGCAATAGTTGCCGAAATGTGGCTTAGAAGGCGTTGCGGATTGTGGTAGTTGTTTCATCGCAAGAAGTTGCTTTTGACAAAGACGGACAGATAAAATAAACGTGATTCATTGGCATGATTGTTTTTAAAGGATGTCAGAATCGCCAGATTCAGCGCTACACTCGTTGATGTTCAAAACGGTTTTTTTTGTTGATAAGGAATGTTTTTACTAAGAGGTGTCAAATGCAAACGGTCTTCACAACTGGCGACGTAGCCAAAATTTGCAGCGTAACGGTTGTCACGGTTAACAAGTGGTTCGACAGCGGGAAACTGACCGGCTACAAGATGCCCGGGTCGCGCAGTCGCCGTATTCCCCGCGACGAACTTATTGAATTCATGCAGAAGTACGGTCTTCCGATTGAAAAACTTAATATGGGAGGCGCCGGCACGGTTTTAGTGGTTGACACTGATAAGAAAGCCCGCAAGGTGATCAGGGAAGTCGTAGGCAAGTATTTCGACGATCTAGCCGTAGAAGACTGCGAGGACGTTCTATCAGCCTGTATCGCAATCGGCGCGAAGGCTCCTTCCCTCGTTATAATTGACGCCACGATGCAGGAGACCGACTGCGCGAGGCTCATCAAAAAGATAAAGACCGTTCCATCAATGAGCTCCGCAAAAATACTCGCCCTGGCGGGCAGGACGAACAAGAAAAGTCTTGCAGACGCAGCGGATGCGGGCGCGGATGAAGGAATTGAGAAACCTCTCAATGAGGATAAACTCGTCAGAGCGATTTCTAAATTGTTGCGGATTCCCGTAACGACTGCCTAGCCACATCCGAATCGGATACGCCGATCTGAATTGACGCCTCCGCCGCATGGGAAATCCATGCGGAGGGGGCGTTTTTGTTTATCTCCGCCGTCCGTCTTCCCTGAACACCTCGCTTGCCACCCACTCCCTCCATAGTCTGACTGCCGTCGCCCTTTCCTCTGGACCGTCCGTTTGTCTATATCCCATATCCTTTCCGGCTCTCTCCCGCAATGCGTTCAGGCATACCTGCCGCACTGCCGCCTCGGGATCATCCAAACCCTCCACAACCATCTGCCATGCCCGGCGGTCCTCATACTTCACCAGGCTCACAAACGCTCTTTGACGGATATAGGGATTCGTATCGGTTGACAGACCAAGCAGGGCAGGAATAGCTTCGTCGGATCCGGTCTCCGCGAGTCGTGTGGCCGCAATCTCCTGAACAAAGGAGGAGGAATCCGCCATCGCCGCCCGAAGGACAGCGCCCTTTCCCTCATATTTTGAATCCAGAAGATGCCTTAAAACCTTTCGCCTTGCTCCTGCGTCATCAAGCGTCTGCCATCCGCTGGCAAGCGGTTCAAGACCTGCTTCCCCTATCGCCATCAAGGCCCCGACAGCCTCAGGAGCCAGCCGCTCCCCCGGTTTCCAAAGGGTGGTCGCCATTGATTTCACCGCCTTCGGATCAACGCGAGCCATATGTTGTAAAATGCCGTCGCGACGTATCGGGTCGGATATCTGTGGTAAAAGGGACTGAAAGGCCGGCGTAGCCCCGGCCCCCATCTGCATGAGGCTGTTGAGTATGAAATCTCGGCTGGCCTCGCCCGCATCACGCCACATTGAAACCAGCGAACTGGTCACCCATGCGCAATCCCCTGACGATCCGCGCGGACAACTATGGCTGACCTGAAGACTCAGTGTATTCAGCGCCGTAACGTATGTCGCCCCGAAACTCCGGCCATCCGGCCCGTTCCTTGACCATCCGCCCATGTCCGATCCGCCCGTCAACTGCGACATGAGCAAAGCTTCGATCCCCCTGCCTTTCCATGCCTGCCATTTCTCTCCCCCGCACTCGAACATGACCCGCGTGGCTGCGTACATGAGCGATGGCTGATCGGGAAGCTCGCTGAAACTGCGGATTGAATGGTCCTCAATGTTGGCCAGCGCCCGCAGAATGCGTTGCGCCCTGGGGCTGAATCCCAGGTCAATACGCGCCATCGTAGCCATCGCCGTCGCGTCAACTGTCGCCTTCTCGGTTGACCTGCCGATGTTCGACGGCGCTGCCCGGGGGAGGACCAACTCGTTGATAAGCGTGGCATGATTCAATTTGATTAGAATGCCGACCGCAAGATCGCCGGGAACTTTTGCGTCCCCCTGCGCGGCCTTCGCAAGGGCGTCAGCCGCCCATGTCGTGACAAGAACGTCCGCTTCATCGGTCTTCTCCGGACTCGTGTCCCAGCCCCCATTGTCCTGTTGTTTCAGAATCAGATACCGCAGCGAAGCGGCCAGGGGACGCACAAGCTTTCCGTCATGAGTCAGCAGATAAAACTCGGCCACGGCGCGCATCGCCAAAGCGTGATTCAGCATCGTGAATTCAGGATATGAAACCGAATCCGGATAAAAACACCCATCCTCCTGCTGCGAGGCAAGTATGTATTCCAACCCGCGCTTTACGTTGTCCTTATATACTCCATCAATGTGGCTGCTGCCGTTCGAAGCAAACGCAAGCAGCGCAAGAGAGGTTACCGCAATTGAATATCTGTTGCCCCGCGCGTCCTTTGCGTCTGACTCAAGATCGGGAAAAGGTATCCAGCGCCCGTCTCTGGTCTGGTTCTTTGCAAGCCACGTCAACCCCCTGCCTATGGCCGTATCAACGCGATCAGCCAGGGTGACGCCCAGATGCTCGCGCATGTTCGCAGCTCGCCGCTGTTCAGACCGATAGGCCGCCAGGTCCTTCATAGGGCTGAAAGGTTCCGGACGCAATGTTTCTATTGAAGCTTCATGCTCTGCCAAGACTTCGGACGGATTATTTCCGTTGTCACTCTCGCCCACGATATCGGATATGGTCTCTCCGCTATCGTTCGCCACCTCAATTTCCGGCCCCGTCAAGGATGCCTCTGTTCCTCCGGTTGCATTGTTTGAACCGCCTTCCGCCACCGGCTCAGAGGTTTCAGATTTGACGGACACCTCCGCCTCCGCTCCCGGACTGTCAGTCTTTTGATTCATCGGCAGCGCAAGCGTCGGCGCCGTGGGATCAATATGAAGCGTTGTCGTAATTTGCGCCGGCGTTGCAATAGATTGACCGGCATTGAATCCATCCACGAAAAGCAGGATGGAATGCGCAACCAGCATCGCAATTACCGCGGCGCCCTTTGCTATTGTCATTCCCCTCGAGGACATCCCATCTCCTTATTAACGCGGATCGAACTGCGCCTGTAGAAAATCCACTGCTGCAATTATAGCCTGTTGAAATCGGGTATTGCTATATCACTTCCCGTCCTGCGGCTTCATCCAAGCCCCGCGGGATAACTCGAAACGAATCTGTGTCGCTCCGACAATTACCACCGCCGGCAAGTTGATTACCGAGGACCGGGCAGGTTTCCCGTTGATAAATGTTCCGTTGCGGCTTCCCGCATCCTCTAATCGGAGAATACTCCCATCGTATGTGATGACGCAATGCAATCTTGACACTGTTGGCTCCTTTATCACAAGGTTGCATATGCTGGCTTCGCGCCCGATGGTCAGCCGCTGCCCTGCCTTAAGGTCCCCCTTCTCCCCCTTGGGAGTGCCCCCCAGAACTTCATACTTTACGAATACATCCTTGGTTTTGCTGTATTCCGGAACGCGCTTGCGCTTGGTTGCCTCCATCTCCTCAAGGATCTGGTCAGGCGTCATGCGAACGTCCGTGCCGGGCGGCGGCAGTTCCGTCACCGGCAACAAGTCTGGGGCGTCAGTCTCATCCGGCTTCGCCGGACGTATCACGCCTTCCAAGCGCTGGAGTAGCACCGTCTCAAGCTCTTCGCCGTCAGCGCTTTGCAACTCCGACTGTGATCGCTGAAGAGCTTTCAACAAGTCGAGGGTGTCCTGATACCTTTCCTCCGGAGCCTTCTGCGTGCATCGCTTGATAACAAGAGCCGTAGCTTCAGAAATGTCTTCTCTGTCGTGCCTGACGTCGGGACATGGCTCAAGATTATGCTTGGACATTATTTCAGCCGAGGTGCCGGAAAAAGGCAACAGTCCCGTGAGCATTTCGTAAAGGCATATCCCGAACGAGTAGATATCGGATCGCTTGTCAATATTCCTCTCGCCCCGGGCCTGCTCCGGAGACATATATGCGGGACTGCCGATTGTCGGCCCTCGTGAACCGCCGTCGTCTCCGGCCGCCACTCGCGCCAGTCCGAAATCGGCCAGCTTCACCTGATCCAGCCGCGCAACAAGAACATTGCCAGGTTTCAGGTCGCAATGAATAATCTTGTGCATGTGAGCGTGGTAAAGCCCGCGACATATTTGCACGGCGAAGTCCAGCGCCCTCTCCTCCTTCAGAAACTCGCTCTTCTCCAGCAGACGGTTAAGCGGCTGACCGTCAACGTATTCCATCACAAGAAAATAATCCTGTCCCGCCTTGCCGCAGTTATATGCCTGAACAATGTTAGGATGATTCAGTTTGGCGACTGCCCTGGCCTCAGTTAAAAAGCGGTCTATAGCGCCCGGCTGACTCATGATCTGGCGGGACATCACCTTGAGCGCCACGTCCCTATCCATGGCCACCTGTTTGGCCTTGTAGACAACGCCCATCCTGCCGGCGCCGACCTCCCCGATGATCCGGTATCCCGGCACATCCGGGACGCCGCCTTCCTCTTCCGATTTCTTTGGGTTTCCTGCGAAATACTTGCCGATCTCCTGTAGCCTGTCTATGGAAACGTACCCCTTCGTCAGGGCTATTTCGCAAAGTCCCCTTTTTATCCCCTTTGAGGCCAGTTCCTCCTGAAGGGCGACACACTCCTCAACCTGCTCCGTCGGGAGCAGCATATTGAGCGCGTCCAGATCGTCCTCGTTCATGGACGGCTCTTTGTACTTCTCTTCAGGGCCTGTCATGGCTTTCGGCCTCCCCGTCTGTCAACGCGAAAATGCCTCTGCCCGCGCCCTATTCTAGCCCTTTGCTTCGCTACTTCAATGATCTTCGCAGGCTCTTCTCAGGATTTCGACTTCAGGAACACTTCCTGCGCGGCGGCCAGCGCCGATCCTGGCTTGACAGGATATCCAGCGTCAGACAAGGCTTTCTCAAGCGCCCCAAGCGCAGCCAGTATGTCGAACTGGTTCACATATCCCATGTGCCCCAGCCGGAAAATCCTGCCCTTCATTGACCCCTGCCCGCCGGTCAGCGTGATCCCGAACTCGTCCCGCATCCGCTTTATCACGGCGTCAATCTTGATGCCCTCGGGCGCCTCGACCGCCGTCAGCACGTTGCTCTCGCCCTCCTTAGTGAAGAGCTTCAGCCCCAGCGCCTTGACCCCGGCGCGGGAAGCCTCCGCAAGCATCGCGTGACGGGCATACACGTTCTCCAATCCCTCGGCCATCAGCATGTCCAGCGCAACCTTTGCCGCGCGGATCAGCGTTATCGCCGGAGTGTACGCCGTCGTCTTGTCCGCTATGGCCTTCTTCATGGCCGGAAGCGAGAAGTAATACTTCGGCAGCTTGGACTGCTCGACCGCCTTCCATACCCTGGGGGCGACCGCTATGAAGCCCAGTCCCGGCGGCAGCATGCAACCCTTCTGAGAACCCGTGACCGCCACGTCCACGCCCCACGCGTCAAAACGCAGGGGATGAACGCCCAGGCTGCTTACCGTGTCAACCACCAGAAGTGTGCCGGTCTTCCGGGTCAGCGCCGCATAGCCCTCGATGTCAGAAACCACGCCGGTTGACGTCTCGCTCTGCGTTGTGAAGAGCGCCTTTGCGTCGGGATGCTTCGCCAACGCGTCGGCAACCTCCTTCGCGCTTATGACCCGACCGTATTCCGCCTTCAGCTCCACGCCCTGGCAGCCGTAAGCCTTCAGCAGTTCGCCCCAGCGCTCGCCGAATTTCCCGACGCTGATAAACAGCGCCTTGTCGCCGGGGGAAAGCAGATTGACCACCGATGTCTCCATCGCTCCGGTCCCGGACGACGCCAGAATGAAAACGTCGGCTTCCTTCGTCTCGAACAGGGCCTTCATTCCCTCAGTCACGTCCATGAAAATCTGGGAGAACTGCGGCGTCCTGTGATGGATCATCGGCGCTGCTTCGGCAAGATTGACCTCAGGGGGAACCATTGTCGGTCCCGGCGTGAAAAGCATGTTTTTCTTGAGCATTACCTTGTTTCCTGGCAAGGCCCGCGCGGATTGCGGACGCCCGGCGTCCGCCCCGCTTCGGGCTGACTATCCATGTGTCAAACGCGGGCGGATGGTACCATCCGCCCCGCCCACTGTCAACCGCCTTGTCTTGCATGCTCATATGATATCGCCGACACTTCAACCGGGATGCCGCATGTTGTAGAATATTTTTCGCCAAACCGGGCGCTGACCCAGCAGGAATAATGACGGTTCCGCCTGCTGACTATTCTTAGCGACACATTCGAAGGCGATCACAGGAGGCGCGCACATGATTCGAACCGCATCACGCCTTGTTCTCGGCATACTGTTCCTGTCCCACATTGCATTTGCAGAGCCGACCGACTGGCGGCACGACCTCGAAAACAGCGGCGGGGGATACTGGAAGGCCAGAATCCCCGTAACAATCGCGAACGACAAGGCCGAAACCGTCGAAGGCGCTCCGGTATCAATCAGAATCGGCAAGGGTAAAGGCGAACTCCCGCTTGAAGGCCATCACGCAGAGGAAATTCGAGTATGCGATCCCGCCGGAGACGAACTCCTGTTCAGCATAACGGACAGCCGCGGACTGCCCCGGGAATCCGATGCCATGCGCAAGGGCGACATGCTGTCGTTTCGGACAAGCTGCCCCGCCTCCGGCCCGATAACATGCCGAATTTACTTCGACAACCCCGCCGCGCATCCGCCCTATGAATTCAGCGCCATCCGCGACGGCGTCGCAAATCCCGGCGCGGAGATCGGCCAAACCGCCCCTGAGGGCTGGACGAGCGTATTGGAAGACGGCGATCACTCCGTTTCTCTCAGCGACGAAACCCCGCGCGGGGGAAAACGCTGTTTCAAGACCGTCGTCGCCCCCGGGGCGCAGCCCTCCTGGGTGAAATGGGTGCAGGAAGGCATACTCATTCATCCCGGGAAAGACTATATCCTCACAGGCTGGGTCAGGGCGAAAGACCTGAAAGGCAAGGCCGGTTGGTACATACATGTCAACGGCGATAAGCCGATGCTGATAAATCAGGTATTAGGGTTCGAGGAATCCCAATTCGGCTGGCGCAAGATCGAGTTCAAATTCACGTCACCCCCTGAAGCCGTGAACGCCTCGATCGGAACCGTGCTCTTTGGAACCGGGACGGCATGGCACGATGATGTGGAACTCAAATTGCTCGACCCCGTCCCCGCTCATCCGGTCGTCATCGGCGATATTGAAACGCTTGAACTCAAAACCGCTCCGATATCCCGCGAATGGTATGTCCCGGGCAGCGGCGACAAAGATGTATGGCAGTACCGAAGCGCATTCGTCGTTCGCAACTTCTCCAATGCAAAGCTCTCAAATCAGTTGATCCAGATGGACGCTAACCAGCTTCTTGCCCGGATGCGCAAGGGCGCTGCATCCCGCAGCGTCCGCATTGTTGATCCCGTCCAGGAATCCGAACCGCCGAACGGCGCAGGCGGCAAGGCCCTGCCCGTGCTTGCAATGGACAATCGCCTTTGCTTCATCGGCGACTTCGCCGCAATGTCCGAAAAAACGTTATACGTCTACGTTACCGATTCGCCCGCGCCGCCCGGCCCAGCGATCAAATATTCCGATCTCGTCTCCGGTCCCGGCAACCTTGTCCGCAACGGAGGCATGAACAAGGGCGCAGAGACTCCCGAAGGATGGTCGTGCGACGAGGAACCTGCGCGAGAAAATCCGCGCTGCGTAGGAAGAAGAATGCTGACCGGCGGAATCAATGACGGAGCGCACATCAGGCTTGAGGTCTCTCCGGATGCCGCCAGACAGTGGACCGGATGGCGGCAGCCGGGCGTTCCGGTCGAACCCGGAGCAACCTACCTCTATGCCGGATACATGAAATGCGGCGGCGTCAAGGAGGCCCGCCTTCACGCCCACATCCACGGCGCTGACGGGGCGCTCATCAAGGACAGCCCTTTCTTCAGCACGAACCGCTCCGTCACCGGAACATCCGACTGGACCCTCAGCGAAGGAACGGTCCAGATGCCGCCCGAAGCCCGTTCAGTCGAATTGCACCTGACCATGCTCTCCGACGGAATGCTGGATCACGACGAGATACTCTTCCAGCGTGTCATGTTCTCAAAAGTGGAGGATATCGAAGCACGAGAGCGAACCGATGCGGTGAAGAAAACCTCCCCCCTGACATGCTGGCAGGAGAACGCACTGGTAAAAGTCTTCCGCTGGACCCCGCCGCCCGCGCAGACGGAGTCTTCATTGTCCGCCGCGCTGGCCCGGAATGAAATTGAATCGCTGCAGCTTGTGCTGCGCTCCTCCAAGCCGCTGCGCCGCGTTCGCGTCGAGGTCGGGGACATCAAAAGCCCGGACAGAACGTCTCTTCCAAAACCGGAAATCGCCCTCGTCGGATACGTGCCCATTGATTATCCAACGTCTTATTATCAGTCCCGGAAACCCGAATGGTATAGGAAACGCCCGACAGCCCCGCCCAAATCCGACGGATGGGCGGATGACTGGCCCGATCCCCTCCCCCCCGCAGCCCCGTTTGCGCTGGAACCCGACCGCAGCCAGCCGGTCTGGATCATGGTCAGCGCCCCAAAAGACGCGCCGGCCGGCACATACGAGGGCCGCGTGACTATTTCCTCCCCCGACCTTCAGAAGCCCGTTTCGCTGCCGCTTGTTGTTACCGTTTGGAATTTCGACCTGCCGAAGACTTCCGCCCTGAAGGTCATATACGATTACCGCCCATCGTTTGACACAATGTTCGGCGCGAAGATTGATGACGCATATTTCGAGAAATGGTACCGCTTCCTGGCAAGACATCGCGTCTGCCCTGATCGCGTCAAGCCGGAGATAAGCGTAGGATATGAAAACGGAACCCCGGTCATCCGTTCGCAAGCTTACGACCGCATGGCGTCTCTCTGCTTTGACGAGCTTGGCATGAACGTCACCTACGCTCCTGGGGAGTTCTACTGCGGCGGGTGGGCTTACCTGCCAACCCCCTTCCTGGGATTGGAGCCATTCACAACTGAATACGAGAAGGCGGTAACAGCCTGCTACAAGGCCTACGTCGCGCACATGAAGGACAAGGGCTGGTATGACAAAGTCATCATGTACATGTCCGATGAGCCGCATTGCTGGAACAACGAGAAAATCTCCGGCAATCTGTCGCGCTGCTGCGACATCATCCGAAAGGCCGATCCCGACGCGAAAGTCTACTCCAGCACATGGGAATGCTTCAGCGGGCTTGTCGGCCACCTGAACGTCTGGGGCGCGGGACCGCACGGAAGTTTCAAGGTCGAGGAAATCCGCCGGCAGCAGGTCGCCGGCGACACGATCTGGTACACCACCGACGGCCACATGTGCATTGACACCCCCTGCCTGGCAATCGAACGCCTCCTGCCGCATCTGTGCTGGAAATACGGCGTGGAATGTTACGAGTTCTGGGGCATCAACTGGTACACCTTCAACCCCTGGGAGCGCGGCTGGCATAAATACATCTTCCAGTCCGACACTGGCAACCCGAAGGACGGCTACTGGGTGCGCTACCCCAACGGCGACGGCTATCTCGTCTACCCCGGATGGGCGATCGGCGTGGACGGCCCGGTCAGTTCGATCCGCCTTGAACAAGCCCGTGAAGGCATCGAGGACTACGAATATTTCGTCCTGCTGGACCGTCTGATAAAAGAAGCCGAGAAACAGAAGATAGCCGTCCCCGACGCCCGCAAGGCGATGGAGATTGCATCCGCGCTTGTCGTAATACCCAACGCGGGCGGTTGCCGCTCGACGGAACTCATGCCAGACCCGGACGCAGTGATGGACGCCCGGGCCGCTCTTGCGCGCGAAATCGTCCTGCTCAACAAGCGGCTGGAATTCGAGGCAAAGTAGAGGCACGTAGCAACGTGCCCTTGCTGTTGCCACGTACCACAGCGCCAGATGCCGCCTATACTCGAACATCTACTTCGCCCCGATTCGTGAGGAAAACATGAAACTGACCAAAGTTGACGAAGGATTCGCCTTCATCGGAGACGAAGACGTCCCGTCCTGCCATGCTTCAAGCATCGCCCAACTGCCGGACGGCACGCTGGTCGCCGTCTGGTACGCGGGCAAGGAGGAAGGCTCCCCCGACTCCGGCGAATACATGGCCGTCAAGCGCCCCAACGCCGACGGCTGGCATCCGTATCGTGTCTTTATAAACGTCCCTGACTGGCCAGCAGGCAATCCCCGCATCTATCTCGACGCAGCGGGACGGCTCGTTGTCATGTATACGATCTGTTATGGGAGGTGGTGTCGCGCCGACACGCTCTACACCCGGTTCTCCACCAACGGCGCGCTGACATGGTCCAGGCCGAGGGAAATCCCTTTCAATCCCAAGGTCCTCGGCAAGAATCCCCCGGTCGTTTATCCTGACGGACGCATCGTTGCGCCGATCACGGTTGAGAACATGGACTACGGAGCTTCCTGCATAATCAGCGACGACAACGGCGAGACGTGGCGCATGGTCGGCGCGCTACGCGGACGCGAGGAGGGACAGCGGGTTCTCCAGCCGACGATCGCCCCGCTGGCCGACGGCAGCCTGCTCATGCTGCTCAGGACGAACATGGATCGTATCTGGCGCTCCCGCTCGACCGACAGGGGGGAAACGTGGTCCCCGCCCGAACCCACCGACCTCCCGCACAACCGCTCCGGAATCTGCATGATACGCCATTCATCTGGAAACGTGTTTCTGGCGCTCAATCCGGTCGCCGAAGGCCGCACCCCGCTGGCGATTTTCCGATCTCCGGACGAAGGCGCATCCTGGCATGAAGCCGTTATGCTGGAAGACGGTCCGGGCGAATATTCCTACCCGACGCTGATAGAAGGCATCGGCGGCCTGATCCACATCATCTACACGTGGCGTCGGGAGCGGATCAAATGGGCGGCGCTTCGGATTGACTGATCGCGCATGAATCGCAAAGAATCCCGCGTGGGCGTTTGGCTTTCAGCCACCGGCTCGAAACGAGTTGCAAACGTCCATCCGGCTCCACCAGCCAGCGGCTATGCCGGGATGAAACGGACGCGTAACTTCTCTCCTGGATAAAGGATGGAATCAAGATCGGGCGCGGGCCTGCGCCCGCGCCACATCAGAGATCAGAGATCAGAGGGACAGAGACCAACGGCAACTACTGGCGCGACACCACAACACGGAATCCGAGGTAGAAGTCCGGGTCCGACGGATCGTCGCTGTCGCGGTCGGCCGACCGAGCGTAGTTCGCATCGTCGTTCCACGACCCGCCGCGCAACACACGATAAGTTCCGGAAGATGGGCCTTGAGGATCGCTCGCCTCCATCTCCGGGTAATCGCCGTACCAATCCGCACACCATTCCCAAACATTCCCGTGCATGTCATACAGCCCCCACGCATTCGGCTTCTTCTGACCAACAGGATTCGTCGTGCTTCCGGAGTTTGCCGAATACCACGCATAATCGCCAAGCTCCGCCTCGTCGTCCCCGAAACACCATTTTCCGCGATTCCCCGCCCGACATGCATATTCCCATTCCGCCTCCGTCGGCAGCCGGAACGTAGGGGCGGGTTTCAAACCCGCCCCTACCTGGGCATTTGCGCACTTATCCGTCAACTTCCGACAGAACTCAACCGCGTCATCCCATGAAACCTGCTCCACCGGATTGCCAGTCCCCTTGAAACTGCTCGGATTCTTCCCCATCACGGCCTCATACTGAGCCTGCGTCACCTCCGTTACGCTCATCCAGAAGGGTCTGGTTATCCTCACCCGATGACGCGGCGTCTCGGCACGGGAAATCACACGCTTCCATCCCCAGTATCTTCTTATCCCCGGCGGCAGCATTTCATCAATTGTGTCCCCCAGCGTCCATACGCTCCCCATCATGAACTCCCCCGGAAGGATTTCGACGAATTCCATCGTCACCCCGTCCCCAAGATCAATCGTCATCCGTTGGCCCGCCCCGCCCGTCCACACCTCCTTCGGCCATATCCCCCAGACCGCCAAGCCAATCGCCGTCAACGCAATCCCAACGACAGCCGTGATTCTCCTTCGATTCTTCATGCTTCACCCCGAAATGGCCCGATCCATATGCGACATATTACCTCAGCCAGGAGCATTCGTCCAATACAATAAGCAGACCGGACTTGCGCGACAAGCGACGCCGCGCAAGCCCGGTGTTTCACGTCAGCGGTAGGGTGTGCGAAACCGAAAGACCTAAGGTCTGAGGTTTTGCACACGCGGAATCGAGTCTGATGGGCCTTGCCGCGTATGCAAGACGCAGAATGCAGGGATGGGTTCTTGGTTAACCCGCGTGGGTGCAAGAGCACCCACCCTACAACTGAATGCTACCTCGGCTTCTCAGGAACCTTTGCCGTGATCCACGACATCATCTTGCGCAGCTTGCGCCCGACGATTTCGATGGGGTGGTCGTAATCCTTGCGGCGCAGGGCGCGGAAGCGCGGGGCCTTCACCTGGTTCTCCAGCATCCACTCGCGCGCGAAGGTTCCGTCCTGAATCTCGGCGAGAATCTTCTTCATCTCGGCGCGGGTCTCATCCGTGATCAGGCGCGGGCCGCGCGTCAGGTCGCCGTATTCCGCCGTGTCGCTCACCACGTGGCGCATCCAGCTTATCCCGCCGACGTAGAAGAGGTCTACGATCAGCTTCAGCTCGTGCATCGTCTCGAAGTAGGCCAGTTCGGGCTGATATCCGGCCTCGACGAGAGTCTCGAACGCGCTCTTGACCAGGGCGGAAACGCCGCCGCAGAGCACGACCTGCTCGCCGAAGAGGTCCGTCTCGGTCTCCTCAAGGAAGGTGGTTTCCAGAACGCCGCCGCGCGTTCCACCGATGCCCTTCGCGTAGGCCAGCGTCAGATCGCGGGCTTTGCCAGATGCGTCCTGCTGCACCGCGAACAGGCACGGAACGCCTGCACCCTTCAGGTATTCGTCGCGCACCAGCGCACCGGGGCCTTTAGGGGCGACCATGATGACGTCAACCTCCTTCGGGGGGATGATCTGCCCGTAATGGATGTTGAAGCCGTGGGAGAAACCAAGCGCTTTGCCGGCCTTCATGTGCTTCTTGATCGAGGCTTCGTAGACGCGGGACTGGATGACGTCCGGGACGAGCATCATGATGATGTCGCCCTTCTCCGCCGCCTCGTCCGCCGTCACCGGCGTGAATCCGTTCTCAACCGCCGTCTTGTAATTCGGCGTGTCCGGCAGTTCGGCGACGATGACCTCGACGCCGCTGTCGCGAAGATTCATTCCCTGCGCGCAACCCTGGCTTCCGTAACCGATGATGGCCACCTTCCTGCCCTTCAGAGCCGCCAGGTCCGCGTCATTGTCGTAGTAGACTTTCGCCATTTTTCAAAACCCTTTCATGGAAAAATGGGGACAGCGACCATATTTCCAACCTGTCAAAAACAGCAATCCTCCGGCGCGGGAAACATGAGCGATGAAGCCATGCCCCGCCTGGGCGGATCACTTGCCCTTGCCCTGGGCGCTTCCCCTGACCATCGCTATCCTGCCCGTGCGAGACATCTCCTTCACGCCATAGGGCTTGATCAGGTTCACAAACGCCTCGAGCTTCGATTCCTGACCGCTGATCTCGACTATGACGTCCTTCATCCCGACGTCAATAATCCGACCGCGGAAAATGTCCGTTATCAGGCTGATTTCCGAACGTTGCGCCGGCGTCGCCGAAACCTTCACCATCATAAGATCGCGCTCGACGTAACTTCCGGGCGCAAGATCGGTGACGCTGACCACATTGATGATCTTGGAAAGCTGCTTGCGGACCTGCTCCAGGGTCGCGTCATCCCCCGGCACGACAATCGTCATCCGCGACAACTCCGGATCCTCGGTCTCGCCGACTGCCAGACTGTCAATGTTGAAACCCCTTGCGCTGAACATCCCGGCAATGTGCGCCAGGACACCGACCTTGTTCTCAACCAGCGCAGAGATGATATGCTTGCGCGTCTTTTCTTCCGCCATCTTTCGTCCCGCTTCTATCCGGCAAGGCCGCGGACCTCGGACTTTATCCGCAGCAGTTTCTTCATCACGCGGGACAGGTTGGCCTTCGCGTCCCTGGTCCCGAATGCGTCGTGCAAATCGCGGTAAATCTTCGCCAATTCCGCATAGACCTTCCGGTTCTCCGGAATCGGCTCGTAGACCTTGCTCTTCAGCCCGCACATGGCCGCCTGCGCCTGAGAGCAGTTCGCATGGCCTCCGGCGGACTCCCCGGCGGCGACCGCGCCAAAGATCGCCGCGCCCAGCGCGCACGCCTGCCCGGATCGCGCGATCTTCATCGGTCTGCCGAGAACGTCCGCGTAAATCTGCATCAGCAGCGAATTCTTCTCGGCTATCCCGCCGCAGTTGACGACTTCCCGAACCTTTACTCCGTACTCCTCGAACCTTCCGCAGATCACGCCCGCGCCAAATGCGGTTCCTTCGATCAGCGCGCGGTAGACCTCCGCCGGAGTCGTGTGCAGAGTATAGCCAATGACCGCTCCGGTCAACAACGGATCAACCAAAATGGTGCGGTTGCCGTTGTTCCAGTCCAGAGCCAGCAACCCGCTCTCGCCGGGTTTGAGCGCTCCCGCGCCCCTGGTCAGCGCGTCATGCAGCGCCACGGGCGACGCCGCGCCGCGATCTTTCCCCGGAAGCAGTTGCAGCGGCGGGAAGTATTGCACGAACCAGTTGAAAATGTCCCCAACCGCGCTCTGCCCGGCCTCCAGGCCGTAATATCCGGGCAGTATGCTTCCGTCAACTATCCCGCACAATCCCGGTATGTCCGCCAGCTTCCCGGTGTTAGGCGCGACCATCATGTCGCACGTGGATGTCCCGAGAATCTTCACCAGCACGCCTGGCTTGATCCCGGAACCTACAGCTCCCATGTGCGCGTCAAATGCGCCGCCGCTTACGGCGATGCCGGCGCGAAGACCGAGCTTCTTCGCCCAGTCGGCGGACAATGCTCCGGCCGGAACGTCCGCCGTATAAGCCTTATCGTAGAGCTTCGCGCGCAGCGGGGCCAGCCTCTTGTCCACCGCATTCAGAAACTGCTTGTCCGGCAACCCGCCCCATTGCTCACAGTACATCGCCTTATGTCCTGCGGCGCAGATTCCGCGCTTGATGCGCGCGGGGTTCGTGTCGCCGGTCAGGGCGGCGGGAATATAGTCGCAATACTCCACCCAGCTCGCCATCGCGTTGAAGACCTTCGGCGCGACGCGGGCGCAATGCAGGGCCTTGCTGAAGAACCATTCGGAACTATACGTCCCGCCGCACTTGGCAAGATACTCCGGACGGAACTTGCGGGCCTTCTCCGTTATCTCCGCAGCCTCGGCAAAGGACGAATGGTCCTTCCAGAGCCACGCCATCGCGTTGATGTCGTCCTTGAATTCGGCGTGGAAGCAGAGCGGATTGCCGTCCTTGTCCACCGGCATCGGCGTGCTGCCCGTCGTGTCAACGCCAATCCCGATGATGTCCGCCGCGTCGAAGTTCTTATGATTCTTCTTCGCTTCCTTGACGGCCCCCTTCACCGCGCAGACCAACCCGTCCAGGTAATCCTGCGGATGCTGGCGGGCTACGTTGTGATCCTTCTCGTCCAGCAGGATGCCGTCCTTGCCCCGGCGGTAATTATGCACGAAAGCGCCAAGCTCGCACCCGTTCGCGACGTCCGCTATCAGCGCGCGGACGCTATTCGTCCCGTAATCCAGCCCAAGCGAACACCTTTTTGCGCTCATCCTTTGTTCTCCGACGCCGGTTGCCATGCCGCCGCTCCGACCGTCTCCCGGAATTCGTTCAGCCTGGTCGGCATCTTTTCTTCCACCAGCTTCGTGAATCGCCTAATCATCTCCGGGCCTCCCATCTCCGCATGGGTCTCGGCCAGGAACGCGACGATGCTGTATGACTTGTCAAGATTCCCGGCCAGCGCGTAGTTCAGCGCTATGTGGTACCGGGCCTCATAATACTCCGGACTCGGATCCTTCGCAGACTTGGAAACCAGCAGCCAGTATTGCGCGGCCTTGTCGTGCTGCGCAAGCTTCTCGTAACAGGTCGCAAGCGATTGCTTGTAATCTATCACGTCCGGAAACTTCCGAACCACCTCCTGAAGCGTCCCGGCGGCCTCGGCGTAACGCTCCTGCGCCGTCTGAACCTGGGCAATCCTTGCCCTGAGCGTCCAGACCTTCTGATCGGACGCCGCATCGGACTTGAATCTCTCGATCCCCTTCTTATACATGGCCTCCGCCTCGGCATACACCCGAATATCCTGCAATTCCCTTCCGAGAATCATGTATTCGTCAATCGTCTGGTTAGGGTTCAGCGCCAGCGCCTTGTCCATATACTGCGCGCCCTTCTTGCCCGCCTCGTTTGCCTTATGAGTATCGCCTTTATCCTGCAGGGATTTCATCTCCATAAAATATGCTTTTCCGAGAAGCCTTGCCGATACCCGCGCCAACTCCGGGTTCGCGCCGTCGGCGAGTATCCTGTCAACGGACTTCTCAGCGTCCGCAAGCCGCCCCAGGTAGCGATTTGCCTGAATCCGGCTGAAAAGCGCAGAATTGCGCAACGCATCGCCCGGCTTGAACGTCTCCTCGAATCCATCCAGAACCGCCAGAGCCGTTTCCGGTTCGTTCCACTGTTCCGCCGTGTAGATTTCCCCCAGCACCGCCCTTGCTCGCGCCACCCACGGAATTATCTGCTCGCGCTGCTCTTTTAGGCTCCGCCCCTCAGCGTCCTTCCACCATTCCATGAAACCAGTCAACTGCTCGACCGCCTTATCCCGGCGCGACTTCGCCTCCTCGCCGATTGAACCGGCCTTGATAAGGCGCGACGCCTCAAGCCAGTAACAATTTCCCGTCATGAACGCGGCCTGAGCGTAATTCTCATTGCCCTGAGGCACGTTGGCATAGACCGCCGCCGCGTCAAGAAAGCCGCCTATCGTCCGGTTTATCTCAGCGCTCTGGAATATCGCCCAGTCGCGGTGCGGATTGTCCGGATAATCGCGAACCAGAAGGTCCAGCGCGCGCACGTAGCGCTTCGCCTCGTAACGAACCTCGTCCGGAACAGGCATCCCCGGCTCGATGCCGCATTTCTTCTTAACGTAGTCGAACAGCTTCCCCTGGAATTGAACATTATTGTAAGCGCTATGAGCGCCGTATCCCCCCTCCGGCCCGGCGAATTCCCTGGCGCACTGCTCAAAGCAGAGCGATGCCTCGTAATAAAAGAACGCTGCCTGCCCCTTCTTCTGCTTCCACGTGTCGTAATGGCACAGGGCAAGGTTGTACCACGACTCCGGAAGAATCCGGTTCTTGTGCCTGACGGGGCTTGCGCGGAGAATGGCCAGTCTGTAGGTCTGGATCGCCTCCTCGTATTTCCCCTCCTTCTGAAATCTTCCGGCGTCCGCAAACAGAACCTCCGCCGTCGGCGTGATTTTCAGTTCCTTGCCAAGCAAAGCCGCGGTCTTGCCTGTCCATTCGCTTCTGAGCAGTTCCGCCTCCCGCCGCCATGGTCCTTCCCTCTCGGCCACCGCGTTCGCGGCGTCAAGAGAATCCTGAAGCAACTGCTGCGCGTCCCGCATCAGCTTCGCCTGCTCCTCCTTGTTTCCCTGGCCCGCCGCAGTGTCGGCGCGAGTCTTCAACTGTTCCGCAAAACCGACGCCCGCCCTGCCCCGCGCAAGCATCGCCTCGTCGAACACGTCGGCCTCAGCCCCCGCGAAATCCCCGATCAGCTTGTCGGCCACGGTCATGGCGCTTTCGTAGCGCTGCTGGGCCATGTAAGTTCGTATGTCGCCGATCATCGCCGTCATCTTGATCCGCACGGTGGCGTCGGTCGTGTTCACGCGCGTGACGTTGTCGAACATCTGGTGCGCGGCGGCGTAATCCCCGTTCTCCAGCATCACAAGCCCGATGCACTGGTACGCTGACAGCGCGACAACGTAATGCGCCAGCAACTCGTCATTGGTCAGCGCGAACATGGCCTTCCGCGACTCGTCCAGAAGCGAGTCGCGCTTGCTCTTCTCCGCCGTCTTGTCAATCAGCATGGCCGCGTCGAAATAAGCCCATCCCTCATTCACCCACGCCAGCCCTCTTCGTTCGCGGACGAAAAAGAAGCGTTCCTTCTGCTCCCCGGTCTTCGCGTTCTTTTCGAGCCATTTATACTCGTCTTCATAAAGCAGCCTGATCTTAGAAAACTCGTTCACGCAGACGTCGGAATACTGCAACGCAGACATGCGGAAACGCTTTGCCTCCTCGGTATCGCTGGTCCACTGGACAAAGCGCGCATACATCCGCGTCAGTTTCTGCGCCAGTTCCGCTCTCTCATACCGCGCGTCGCAGATTGCGTCCTTGTTGCCGTCCGTCACCGGTTGTTTCAGATATGCGTCAAAATGCTCTATGGCCTGCGCGTAATGCTCCCTCTGCTTCTTGCCATCACCCTTCTTGCCCGCCGCGTCGCCCAGTATCACGAACGTACTTGAAAGCTCGTAATGAGCCTGAAGTATCACGTCCTCCGGCAGGTCCTTCCTCAACAAAATCCGCCTGCATTGCTCGATGCAGAGGTCCTGGAATTTCAGATTTCTCAACCCCCGCGCAAACTCGATCTCAGGATTCGCCGCCCATGCCGCCGCCGGCAGCGCGGCGACGATGACCATAATCGTAAGACTCTGGCAAATCAACCTCATATGACACCGGAACCTGGAGGGAACTCATCGCTCCTGCAATTGGAAGCTTCATGCCCGCGCCCCGCAGGGGGAGGCGCTCCGCACCCACGTGGATGATCGCTTTGCGCCCGCGCAGCAACGCCTTCAGCGATTATAGAAACGCCGTCTTAAGCGGTAAAGCGAAATCCAAAGGCGGGACGGTGTTCTTACGGCTTGAAACGCGCCGAACTCCCGCCCTAAAATTTCTCCCGCCGCATGCTATGCGAACTCGACCACCTTCCCGGTGCGATGCGCGATATACGCATTCTCCATCAATTCCGTCAACTGCCGCCCCTCCTCCAACCCGAAATGTATCGCTCCGCCCTCGGTAATCCCGCTCACCCATTGCCGTATCGGGCTGGGCAATCCCGGCGGCAATTCGGGCGGCGTCACCCACTTGTCTCCCTTGCCCCCCGCCTTGGCGGACCTGATCAGAACCTTGCCCTCCGGCCCTCCAATGAACAGCGCTCCCTCCGTGCCGTGCAACTCCATGATATCGGGGCTGTTGGTGGAAACGAAACTCGTCTCAACCACCGCCGTCGCCTTGCTTGCAAACTCAATCGCACAGATGGCGTTATCCTCCACCTTGTGCCCGGTGACATAATTGAACATGGAAGTGATTCGCGCAGGCTTGCCCATGATCCACCGCGCCAGATACATGGGATGCGCCCCCAGGTCCATCATGGCCCCCCCGCCGCACGCGACGGGATCGTAAAAATGCCCAGGCAACCACCCGGCTGACGCGCCGTTGTGGGCCACGCGAACCCTCATCAGCGTCGTCTTCCCGATCAACCGTTCCTCGACTACCTTCTTCGCGTATAGGTGCTGAGAGGAACACCGCGCAGGGAAGGAAATGCAGAACTTCACGCCAGCCTTCTTCACGGCCTCGGAAATGCGATCACAATCCTTCACGGTCAGGGCCATGACCTTTTCCGTAAAGATGTGTTTTCCGGCGTTGGCCGCCGCAACCATCACGTCCGCGTGCTTGTTGGTCGGCGCGCATACCACGACGGCGTCAACGTCCTCCCGCTTGAGGAATGCGTCAAGGTTCGTCTCAAGCGGAACGCCCAGCCGCGCCGCCCAGACCTGCCCGCCCATGAGCGTAGCTGTAAGCGACGCCGCGCGCCCCGCAGTCTCGTCGTAGACCGCCGTGATCTTGACGTTCGGCATCTGGCGCAACTGATCGGCGTATCCCAACGCATGAACGTGCCAACTGCTCAACATGCCGACCCGCAGGACCTTCGCGCCGCCCTGCGCCGGGGCAGGCGGTTGCGCCTCGGCCTGAGCCTTTGCCGCGCCACTGAACAGACTCAACCCCGCCAGTCCGCCGCCCGCGGCGGCCGCGTCGCGCATGAACTCCCGCCGACTTATCTCCTTCGCCGTGTCTTTTTCGCTCATCGCCGGACCTTATCCTTCCTTCCAGACCTGAAGTTCCTTCTTGCCCCATGCCATGGCCTGCGCCCGCGGAACCAGCATGAAAAGATCAATATGTTTTCCCTTGATCCGTCCGCCGGTATCGTCCGCCCTGCGCCATCCCACTGTGTCAATATACACCCATGTTCCCGCCGTTACGACGGTCGGATCCACGGCGATGGATACGCCGTTCTCCAATTTACCGAGAGCGCCCCTGATTGCGGCCACGTAGGTAAAGATCGTGTCCGTCGGGCCCTTAGGCTTGTTTTTTCCCCAGTCAATCTGAATCAGGCGTCCCTTCTTGTCCACCCCGCTTCCCTGCATCAGGATGTCCTTCAGGAATGCATGGCTGTAGGTTTCATTCAGTCCGAGCGCCGGAATCTCCACGGCGTCGGAATGGTCCGCCTCGTTTGCGATGTTGTAGGCCGTCACCGTAAAAGTCCCCAGCGACTCGCCTTTCTGCCTCTCCGGACTCATGTCTCCCTCCATGCAATTGTGATTTTGATTCAACCTGTTTTTCCGTCGGCATCAATTGCCCATCTCCTATTTATCATGCCGGACAGAACAAGTCTTCGCAACTGATTAGCAATCAACTCCAAGGCAGTCTCCCGCATTGCCCCCGGGCGCGCTCCTGTTCCAAGTACACACAATGACATGTCTCGTCCCCTGTTCCTTCGCCCCGGAATCCGTTACAATTCCCGCTTTACATCATGAGGTATGCCGCCATGCCGAGGTCGTCGGGAGTCGGAAAATTCTTCGGGACGCACTGGGAAAAGATGGTCCTCTGGGCCATCCTGCTGGGAATCCTTATCGTCCTGCGTCCATTTCTGCTCCTGATTTTTGAAACGTTCCTTATCACTTATACGATGAAGAGCGTCGTCGAATGGATCGTGAGCCACACACAACTGAACTTCAAGCTTGCGGCCGTCATCGTCTTCACCTTGTTTGTCGGACTTCTGACTGAGACGGCAGTCTACATCGGGCCAAGATTCATATCAGAAACAAACCATATTCTATCCAACTTTGTCGGCGATGGAGACGAGCAGGCACAGGAAAAGGTTGACAGATTCGTCGAATCTGTCATCCGGGAAGTCGTCGGCGATAAAAAAGCACAGGTCGTCATCGGGTCTCAGGAATACATAACCCTGATGGACAACTTCAAGGATGAGGCATCCAGAACGGCAAAGGAAATACTGCCGAAGGCCGTGGCCGGACTGCTTCACGTTATCAAATTCGGATGGGAATTCGTAATATCACTCCTGCTTGCCATTATCTTTTCTTTCATCCTCATCATTGACTGGCAGAGAATCACATCGGGAATGCAAAAACTGGAGAAGAGCCATATCAGAACCTTCTACATAGGCACAGCGCCCCACTTCAGGGCCTTCGGCAACATACTGGGCAAAACGATCCGAGCGCAGGCGATAATCGCCGCGTGCAATACCGTCCTCACCGCCATCGGACTCTGGTTCTTCGAAGTTCCTAACATTACCCTCCTCTCCACATTCGTCTTCCTCTGCGGATTCATCCCCATCTTCGGCCTGTTCATAAGCTCCATCCCCATATTGCTCTTTGGCGCCCAGGCTGGCGGCATCATACTCGTGTTGAAGCTCATGGCCTTCATCGCCGGGGTGCACTCTCTGGAAGCCTACGTCCTGAATCCGAAAATCACGGCCGGCTTCCTGCACGTCCATCCCCTCCTCGTCCTTGCCCTGCTTCTCGTGGGGGAGAGATTCTTCGGCATCTGGGGCATGGTACTCAGTGTCCCGGTCGGCACATATGTCATCAGCGTTTTGACGACAGAGGACGGTATGCCGCCCGATGAATGAAGCGGCTCAATACCATATTATTCGAACGTCAGGATGCGTCGGGATGACCGTGCCCATTTGTGTTTTCCGCATCTTTCCGCGCCTCTGAAATCTCAAATTCACCCCCCCCTCTGTCCATTCGTCGTGTCTTTGATCCTTCGTGGTAGACGAGACGGCGCTCAAATAAGAACACGCCCATGTTGCCGGATGCCCGGCGTTTTGATTTTGACACGGATTGCAAATGGCCTGATGTGGTATAATCCTTCTTTGGGAAAAACGCCGGTATGTCCCGGCATCGTGACAAGGTTTCAGGAGAAAACAATGAACCGCATGATTGTGACGTGCATCGTCGTTTTGGCGTTCGCCGCCCTGCTTGCCCCGCGCACTGGCTTCGCCCAGGATACGAAGGCAATTAAACCATTCACCGGCAAGGACCTCTCAGGTTGGGAAGTCAACGGGCCAAAAGAGAAGAACAAGTGGGTCGTCGGTATCCCCGAAATGTCCCCCGCCGATCCGAAACAACTTGTTTCCAAGGAACTTACCGCCGATCAGAAGGCCAAGGGGGAGGGCGCGATGATCAACCTGGCCGCCAAACATGGCGACAGTCTGGATTTCTTCTCAACCGAGAAGTTCGGCGACTGCCACATCGAGCTTGAGCTTATGGTCCCGCAAGGCTCCAACTCAGGCGTCTACGTCATGGGCGAATACGAGATTCAGGTTCTGGACAGCTACGGCAAGAAGGAAATGGGCAACGGAGACATGGGGGCTATATACGGAGCGGCCCCCCCGCCTGTGAACGCCTGCAAGAAGCCCGGCGAGTGGCAGAAATACGTCATTGACTTCCAGGCCCCGAAGTTCGACGCAAACGGCAAGAAGACCGCCAACGCGAAGTTCATCAAGGTCGAACTGAACGGACAGCTTCTGCACAAGAACCTTGAAATGCCCGACAAGACCCCCGGCGGCGTCTCCGGCAAGGAAGCCGCGAAAGGCCCGCTGATGTTCCAGGGCAACCACGGCCCCGTGGCCTACAGAAACATCTGCATCACACCTCTTGAGTGTTGCAAGTAAATCATCTTCATTACGCCAGTATAAGATAACGGGGGTGGAGGGAATACCCTCCACCCCGTATGTCTGTACACTGATCGTTGCTTGCCGCCCTAATCCGCATTCTGCATGAGCGTTTCTATCCACTCAGGCTACCTTGCGCTCCATGCCAGTCCAAGCATGACCCGGAACATTCGCAGGACGGCTGGCACATCAGCCACGACGCACGCAACCTCGTCCGGCCCGCGCCGCTCAACCCCCGGCGTCAGCGCCGCCGCGTCCGCCTGCTTGCTCAACGCCATCCTGACCGACATCTCGATTGGGCCGGCCATTTTCAAGGGTTTGAAGCGCTTGAGGTCCGACAGCGCCTCGGCAACCCCCGCCCTGATCGCCTCGCGCGTCCTCTCCGGATGCACGGTCCTCCCGGTCTCCCGGCCCATCGCATATTTCGTTACGGCATGCGGAATCGGGCCTGTGAACAATGAAAGTTCCTCGGCCACCGACTGGTCTCCCGCCACGAAAACCGTCGGGACGCCATGGTATCCGGCGGTGAGCGCGCTCAATTCAGCCTCCCCGATCGCGCGGCCGTTCAGATTCAATTCCTTTACGCAGTTGGACATGGTATGCGACAGGATGCCCCTCTCCTCCCCCGCCCGGCTGTGATATCCGATCAGGAGCAGCGCGTCGAACGTCCCGTCCAGTCCCTGCACCATGCTGATCAGCGCGTCCCATCCGGCGACAAGGTTGGCCTCCGGACGCAGTTCCTCAATGAGGATGTTGCGTCCGTTGCCGTGCGCGTCCTTCACCCAGATTTCCCCTGCCCCGGCCTGCATCGCCCCCTCAATGGCGGCGTTGACATCGCCGGTCATCCATTTCCTGGCCCTTGCAAACTCGGCTGCGACAGGCCCGGTCTCGTCAAAGTGGACGACGCCGGTGGCCCCCTCGATGTCCGCTGAAATGAAGATTTTCATCGCATTATCTCCTTTGTGATGCAGAAATCCGGATCTCTTTACCGGATTACAGCGTCAAAGCTGCCTTCCCGCCAGTCCTTTTCCGCTTTGACGGCTTTCTTTTCCGCAATGTCATTATTGTTTTACGGCCAATGCGAGTTGATCTGCGGCGCTGACAAATCATAAAATCATGCTCAGACAACGCCAATTGACTTCAGCGCACAATGGACTGTCATCTCCGTCGCGCAGCGCCATTAAGCGAATGGAGGCGTCTCATGGATCAGAAAAAACTCGTCGCATATGCCGGGCATTTCCTTTCCGAGTGGAACACGCAGGACTTTGATCGCGTATCCGCTTGTTATACAGAGGACGTTGAGTATCGCGATCCCAACACCAGAGGCGTAGTCCGGGGCGCGGATGCGATGCGCCGTTACCTGCGCAAGCTCTTCGCGGCGTGGGACATGCAATGGTCCCTGCGGGAATGCCACCCTCTGGCGGAACGCGAGGGCGCGGTCATCCTCTGGCATGCCGCCTTCCGCAAAGCCGGTGGAAGCGAAACCGTCGAGGCGGACGGAATTGATATTGTCATGATTCGAGACGGGCGGATCGAGCGCAACGAAGTCCATTTCGATCGCTCGGCGCTGCTGAAACTACTGACGCCGTGAATGTCTGAAACTAAACCTCACTAGTCGCCGGGGCGGTTTTATGCGAGTTGTCTGCACTCGTTACGCCCCAATCGCAAGCATCACCCGACAGAATGTCGTGTTGATCGCGCGAATCTATTTTTCGACCGGCAGTTCCTGCCTTGCCGCCCATTCCGTCCACCCGCCATCGTACCACCTGACGTCGCTGTAGCCGAGAATATGCTTGAGAACAAAGAAGGTCTGGCTGGCCTGATGGCCGGTTCGGCAATAGACAATCACTGGAGTATTCTTCGATGGGATCACGGCAGCATATGCCTTCGCGAGATCGTCGGCTGATTTCAACGACGAATATCCTTCCGACGCCGCGACGTCTTCGGTATACGGCCTGTTGACGGCTCCGGGAATCCGCCCGGCGCGCGCTTCGTCCGTTTTCTCGCCGCGGTAGTTCTCCGCCGGACGTACGTCAAGTATCACCGCGCTATTGCCCTTCGAGGAGTTGAGAACGTCGCTGAAACTAACCGTGAATCCATCTGCCCCGTCGGACACTCCATAGGAGGCGGCATTGATTTCCGGAAGCCTCGAATCGGTCGGACGTCCTTCAGCCTTCCATCTTCCGAACCCGCCGTCCAGAATGGCGTAGTTCTCGTGCGCAAGCCTATCCAGCGCCATGCAGAAGAAGGTCGCGTCACGGGGCTGCTCTCCGATGACGACAACCATGTCGGACTTCTCGATACCGAGCGCCGAGATATGAGCCGCCAGTAGTTCCTTCGGCAGGAGCATGGAAGGAACGCCGCCGATCGTGCCGCGCAGGCTTTCAATTGAAAGCCGGATCGAGCCGGGGACGTGTGAGGTGTTGTAGGCAGGTTGCTCGCGACAGTCCACAACCTTCAGGCCGGGTTTGCCCACCATTCCCGCCAGTTCCTCAGCGCTTATCACTCTTGTCTGCCGGGCTTGAGAGACCGCGGAAGCAGCGGAAGGCGCAGGGGGAGCATGGCCTTCATCCAGGTACCACGCGCGCCACGCGCGAATTCTCCCGGCCATTTCCACGGACACAGGTTCCGGCCTCAGCGAGGCGGGTTTCAGACACGTCCGGATGAAACCGTCAATGCCGTCTGTCAGGATATAGACGTCTCTGTAACCTAATCGGTCGAGGGCATCCCTCGCCTGGGCCGGGTGGACCATGCCGTTGGAACAAAGCACGACAATCGCTCCTGCAGGTCTGGCGGATACTACAGCAGGGAGGTCCGGAAGCGGCGCGTTGACCGCGCCTTTTATGTGAAACGCAGCGAACTCCTCAGCAGATCGGACGTCAACGAGCATTACAGAAGAAGGATTGGATATGAGCCTGTCGGCAAGCTCCACCGGTGAAATGTGATCCTTGCCGTCCGCGATTTCCTGAAGCAAGGCGATCTCCGACGGGCTGTCTATTGCGGTTGCTGTCTGTCGGGCCCCGGCTGAGGTGGTTGCCTCCGGGAACAGGAAAAGCCCTCCAGCGGCGACGACCATCGCAACGCAGAAAGCGCGCAGGAAGGGGGTATTGAAGTATTCGCCCTTCCCGGAACGGACTTTCTCAATGTATTCCGAGCCCCAGAAACACGCAATCGCGCACAACGTGAACGCGAAGGCGAAGCCCGCCTTCGAGGTCCCGATGCCGTCATAAGCCATCTTCACTCCTGCTTCCCCTGCTGACGCAAGCGGCTTCATCCACCCGTATGTCTCACTGAAGAGCGCGCTGCCGGCTGCCGCGCCGCCGAGAAAGACGAAGGCATCCATGCTCCCGGAAGCTAGGCCGACGACCGCCGTTCCCGGACACCATCCGCCCATTACGAATCCGACGCCGAATATCAATCCTCCAACTATTTGCGCTCCGTATATCGTCGGCATCATGTAGACGCCGTCCGGCGGAACCAGGCCCAGCGCGATGAAATACGAAAGCCCGATCATGGCCGTAAGAAGCCCGGTGAACATCACCTTCAGAACGGTCATGTCGCGGAAATAGAAGATTCCCGCAAGCCTTTTGGAACTGCCGAATCCGGCTCTTTCCAGCGACAGTCCGAAGAATATGCCGATGGTGAAGGCCGTGAGGAAGGCGGCTGGGGATTGGAGGGCCTCGCGGGCGTAGAAGGTCTCAATCATGCCATTGCCTCCTGAGCGGATAGGCGGCGGCATATCCGCCTGCAAACAGGCAGATCAGGAATATCAGGCTGCCGGTGAGTAAAAGAGCACCGCCGGTCAGCGCCTGGCCGGAAGTGCATCCGCCGGCCAGCCTGCTTGCGAAGCCGACAATGATGCCCCCCACCAAAGCCAACGACATCCGCCTTCCGCGCGAGCAGGACACACCTTTCTCAACCCGCATCTTCATCCTGTTCGCCAGGAGGGCGGAAAACAACCCCCCGAAGAATGTCCCGGCCATCATCACGACAAGGTAGTAACTGAGTGGATTGCTCCCCCATGCACCGAAGTATTCGCTTGAAGCTACGTGGCGCGGGGCGACACAACCTTCCGCAAAAGCCGCAAATCGAGCTATCCCAGCCGACGCGCCCAGCCCCACTCCCAGAAACAAGAATGACGCCAGTAGCGTCAGGCCCAGCATCACCCCGGCAAGGTACGGATTCGATACTGGATGAGGTTTTTCGCTATCCATCTCAGCACCCCGCGCTTTTCTTCTTGGACGTTTCGGGTTTTGGGGCGGACGGAGCTGAGGGGCTTGCCGGAGACACCGGAGCCGGCGACGGAACGCGCGAGGACGGCGCGGCGCTCGGCATCACGCGCCCCGAAGGAACTCCGACGCTCGCACCGCTTTCCTCCCAATAGGCTTCCAGCCCCCCGTAGAGTGCCTTTATCGGCCTCTGCGTCTTCTGAGAGAGAATCCCGGCAACGGCCATTGCCAAAGTCCCATCCCTGTCAACCAACACAAGCGGGATGGCTCCGGCCGCGTAGGCCGGATTGCTCATGACGTCCGCAATATCGGCGTTCCGCGAACCTGGGATGCTGTAGTCCGCGAACATTGCCGGCGGGCGGATATCCACGATCTCGAACGTCCCCGGCAGGTCCATGAGCAATCGCTTCAACTCAACTGCGGAAATTCTCTCCGGCAATCTTACGCTGCGCAGCGCCGTCGTTCCGACGGAAGCAGTCCCCCCTGGAGCGACGGCATGAATCACCGGCAGCCCGGCATTCTTCCACGCCTCGGAACCACCGGCAAGGCTACTCACCTGTTTGAAGCCATTGCGCTCCAGGATGCCTATGGCCATGCTGGACCGGTAGGCCGAGTTGCAAACCGTGACGATGGGCTGAGACGGGTCCAGCTTCGACGAAAGCTCGGTCAGTTTGTTTAACGGAAGGTTGAGAACGTTACCGATGCGGAAACCCATCCACTCGGACGGCAGGCGCACGTCCACGATCACGGGCGCTTCGCCCTTGCTCATCTGGGCATAAAGATCGTTCGGGACAACCGGTTTGTTGGCGGAGAGTCTCATCCCGGACTTTTTAACACTCTCAAAGGAGATCGCTCCGGCCCTGTACCCAACGCGATGGAGTCGGAATGCTGCTTCCTTCAGATCCTTCTCATCACCGCAGAGGACAAGATTCGCCTCCCACGGGACCATTATCCCGACCCACGTCTCCAGCCGTCCGCGAAGCGCGATATTCACAGAATTAGGAATGTGCCCCGCCGCAAAGTCCTCAGCGCCCCGGATGTCAACGACGTAGTGCTTCGTCGGATCGGCAAGGTCGGAAATCGCAGAAGGCTCTGGTGGAAGCGGGGCGCTCCAGTCCACAAGCTCCGGCCCTTTCTTGTTCATCGCCGCGTTATGTTTGAAATACTGCGGAGCTTCCGGAAGACCGTCGAGAACAGCAATGATGAAATCGTTGCGCCCGGTATGGCTCAGGTAGGGATTTGCGGTTCTCTGCGCCCCGATTGTGGAACTGGGATCGTCGCTCAGGTGCGCGCCGCATAGCGACCCGGCGCCGTGCGCTGGCAGGATAACGACTTCATCGGGCAGCTTCGACAGTTTGTTCGTCCATGTGTCGAACGCCATTGAGGCGAGCGTCGCTGCGGCCATGGCCCCGCCCATCAGGTCCGGCCTGCCGATGCTCCCGACAAAAAGGGTGTCTCCGGTGAAAAGGAAGAGCGGCTTGTCCGCCTTGCCTTTCTCGAAAACCAATCCGCATATCCCGTCAGGCGTATGCCCGGGCGTTTCGATCACCCTGATCACAGCGCTTCCAACGACGATCTCAGCGCCATCCTTGATCGGCTCGTGCGGGTAGGCTGCGCCGCCGGCCTGGTTAAAGTAGACCGGGCAGTCGCCTGCCTTCGCAAGTTCCATGAATCCCGCCACGAAGTCCGCGTGGGAGTGGGTCAGCAGGACTCCCTTGATCGTCAGCCCTTCCTTTTTCGCAGCCTCGATGTAGGCGTCAATATCCCGCGCCGGATCAACGACGAGCGCATCCTTGCCTGAAACAAGAATGTATGAATAGTGCGACAACACGGCCAGGTTGTACTGCATGATTCGAAAGCCTGCTCCTTCGTACGTCTGAATGAGACTGCAGAAGGCGGCCGCATCGGCGTGAGATGCCGATTCGGAATCTTTGATGCTTTCAGCGCGCGTCCGCACAGACAGGAAGCACAGTAACATAAGCATGACAATCGCCGGTATGTTGCGTAGTCGGATCATCTTCTCTCTCCTGGAAAAGATCATGTCTCCGATGATATTTCTATCGGACGAAGAATCCCAACATCGGACATGTGTCTCGCCAAACGCTCTCATGTTTCTTTGTTGGATTATATCCGCGCCATGTTTCCACAGCAATAGACCTTCAGTGTCGAGTTTTTGGGGCACGGCAACGTAATCCTATCGGTGGGCGCATCGCTAATATCTTGCGTCCGATTCAGACGCATTGACCCCCCGGCGCTCCGGTTCTATAATGACTCTCATACGCGCGCCATTCTCCGGTCGCAGCGGATCCTGCGCGCGTTCGTTTTTTCACGCTCTGAAGTGGGAGAAAAATCCCTGGCATATGTAGTCATGGCATATGGCGGTAGCTTTCAGGCCGACCTTTGCGTGCATTGGCTGAAGCACAAAAAGGACTTTCGCGTCATCGCTGTCGCCTGCAATCTCGGGCAGAACCGCCGGATGGATGACGTGGGCAAGCGGGCGCTTGCCGCCGGCGCGGACTCTTGCCATGTGGCCGACCTCCGGGACAGGTTCCTGAGAGATTTCTGTTTCGAAACCATGAAGGCTAACGCGGAACATTTTTCCGGGGTATTCCTTTCTGCCTCACTTTCCCGCCCGGCCATTGCGCAGGAAATCATGCGGATCGCCCGCGAACGCGGAACCAGTTGCGTAGCTCATGCATCCCACTTCCACGGCAACGATCAGGTCCGATACGAATTGACCTTCTCCAGCCTGAATCCCGATGTTGAAATCCTTTCGCCATCAAGCGAATGGGGATTCAAATCGCGGGAGGAAATGGTGGAATACGCCCGGCGCTTCAACCTTTCGCTCCCGGAGGAGTCGGACAGCAGATGGAACGTGGACGACAACATCTGGGGCGCCAGCACGGTTATAGGAGCAGAGGCCGATCCCGGACGCGCCGCGCCGGCGGAAGCATACAGGCTCACGCGCGATCCGACCGTCTGCGCGGACGAACCGACGCGAGTGGAAATCGGTTTCGACGCTGGACTGCCTATAAGGCTTAATGGGGCCGAGATGCAGCCCCTTGACCTCGTGCGAAGCCTGAATAACATCGGCGCGCTGAACGGCATAGGACGATTTGAATATATCGGAGATTCGCTTTTCGGCGGCCAGAGCCGCGAGGTCCACGAAGCCCCCGGCGCAGTCATTCTCTATGAGGCGCACAGGGCCTTGGAATGGATTACGCTGGATTCCGAAACTCGACGCTATAAAAGAATGCTCTCGGAGAAATTCGCCGACCTTGTATTCAACGGCCTATGGTTCAGCAACCTGAGGGCCGCGCTCTCGGCGTTCTTCCATTCAACGCAGAACCTTGTGTGCGGCGATGTGGGGCTGGAGATTTACAAGGGCAAAGTGACCGTAAGGAACTGCGCTTCACCCAACCGGCTGGAAGGATCCGACGGCAAGCTCCCAGATCCGGAATCCATCAAGGGATTTCTTGAAATCAACCGCAACATCAACCGAAAGAGCAGGACCCGGAGAAAGCACCAGCCCGGCGCAAGGAGCTTTGGACGCAACATATCCGGTTCGCAGGAATGAACGCTGAAATTGTCAGCACGGGAACCGAGGTCGTCAGCGGAAGAATAGCGGACACAAACGCCGCATGGTTGTCCGCGCGCCTGGAGGAAATGGGCATTCCGGTCCGCTTTCACCAGGCCGCCGGAGACCGCGTCGAGGACATCCGGTCCGCCCTGACAACGGCGATTGGCCGATCGGATCTGATTATTGTGACAGGCGGACTCGGTCCGACGGCCGATGACCTGACGCGTTACGCAGTCGCCGATTGCGGCGGATGCGATCTGGAGCTTGACGAGCCTTCACTTGAACGAATACGGCAGATGTATTTCCAACGCAGCATCGCCATGCCGCCAAGCAACAGCAGGCAGGCAATGTTTCCGAAAGGTTGCCGCATCGTCCGTAACGACGTCGGAACCGCGCCGGGTTTTGCGATGGAAATCGGTCCCGCCAGAATTATTGTCATGCCCGGCGTGCCGTCCGAGATGAAATACATGTGGACGAACGTTGTCGCGCCGATGATTTCCGGGTTCTTCAAGCTGGAGAAAGCCCGCCGGAAACGCTTCATCAACGTCTACGGCGTCCCGGAATCCGCCGTCGGCCAGGTCGTGGAAAAGCACATGCAGCGCGATTCCAACCCCGAGGCGGGTGTGACGGTGGATTGGGGCGCGGTGACCATCAGCCTGTGCGCGACGGCTGAGGATGATTCATCCGCCGAGGCAATGCTTGACAAGGTTGAAGCCGAGGTTCGCGCGGCGCTTGGTGATTCGGTCATCAGCAACGACGGACGGGACCTGCCACAGGCGCTCGTCGGCATGATGAAGGAAGAAGGTTTCACTCTGGCCCTTGCTGAATCCTGCACGGGCGGCATGGCCGCATCGCTCATCGTATCCGTCCCCGGCGCGTCTGACGTCCTGCTTGCGTGCTATGTTACCTACAGCAACGAGGCGAAGGTCAGAACGCTTGGCGTTCCAGAAGACTTGCTGAAACAGCATGGCGCGGTCAGCGAACCGGTTGCGCTGGCGATGGCCTCCGGCGCGCGCGCCGCCTCCGGAGCCGACGTCGGTGTCGGCATCACCGGAATCGCCGGACCGGACGGCGGAACGGAACAGAAGCCGGTCGGCCTTGTCTTCGCGGCGGTTGACATTCGCGGAGATTGCCGCTGCAAAGAGCTTCACATGCGCGGAGACCGCGATACAATCAGAGGCCGCTCGGCAAAAACCGCCCTGGACATCTTGAGGCGTCGGTTGCTGGAACTTGGAGAGAGAACTTGCGGCTGTCGGCGTTGACCTGGTTGAGAGCGAGGGAGATTGCGAATGGCAGATCCTGACGGGTACATAAGATTCCGCTGCAAGAACTGCTTCAAACGGCTGAAGATAAAGGCCGAGGTGAGCGGCGGAGACGCGATACCATGCCCTTTCTGCGGCAACACCGTGGTGATACCCTTCGGCGAGGGCGCGCAGGCCGAACTTGGGGACGAACTGGCCCCTCACCCGACAGGCGGAACGTCACAGAACGTAATGGACGTGGGAGGCGGCACTGAGCAGATCGGCGCCCCAGAGCCTCCGCGTCGCCCGCTCCCCAGCCGTGGCCCCATCCGCAAATCCGGCGACGACCGCACGTTGAAGATGAGGTCAACCTCCAGCGGACTGGGCTGGCGCCCGCAGTTGGTGAAGCGCGACCGCATCAAGGATATTGACGACCTGCATAAATCCATGATCCACGTCATGGATGAGAACCTTGCCCAGGCCCATTCCGTCCTGCTTGACGAAAGAATACCGATGGAGGAGAAGCTGGCAAAACTCCAGAATATCGGCAAGCAGCGCGAAACCAACCTGCGCAAGAAGATCATACAGTACCGCGACCAGCTCAGGGACAGGTTGCGCAGGATGATGAGCGATCCGCGCAAAATGGGTCCGAGCGGGATGCGCGAGATAACCGAATTGAAGTCCGATATCGAAGCCGTGGACTTGTTCACATCGTTCGTTCTGCAGATGCGCCTCCTGCCGGAGGAAACAAGCCAGAACAACCAGCCCGAACCGCCGAAGCCCAAAAGCTTTTGACGACGGGAACGCAATCTCCCGGTATTAACTCGCCGGTCGGTCGTATTGCAGGGACATCCACTCCATCCGCTGCGAGAGCGCGTTACAAGGAAACGAACATGCTGCCGAGAGAACGAGTCATCGAAGTCATCCGTCATCGCAAACCCGACCACACGCCGATCTACGGCTGGGTCGGAGCCAATCTGGATAAAGAGATATCCGCCGCATTCGGTTCCGTCGCGGCGTTCGAGGACAAATACGAATTCGACTTCGCCCATCTCTTCGGCGGGCCGGGAACCTTCCCCGGCGAGGCGGTCGAAAAACTACGCAAGGACATCGGCGGGCCGATTGACCCGTTGACCTCGCTGGACCTCCCCCTGAGCGATCCGAACAATCGCGCCGCCTACGCCGATATCGTGAACGGCATCCGCCATCACAAGGAGCAGCGAGGACGTTTCGTCTACGTCCAGACGCCCGGCATATTCGAGGCGCTCAACGGCATCTTCGGCATCGAGAACCACCTGATGTGCCTGGCAATGTACCCCGATGAGATTCAGGAAATCTATCGCCGCCAGGCCGAATGGAACCGCGCCTTCGCCATGAACTGCCTTGACTTGGGCGTTGACATGGTACACGTCTCGGACGACTGGGGCAGCCAGAGCGGCCTGCTCTTCAGCCCGGCGTTCTGGCGATCTCACATGTTCCCGAATCACAAGATCACGGCGGACGCCGTCAAAAAGCGCGGCGCATTTCTCAGCCTGCACAGCGACGGCAACGTCAACTCCGTCGTGGACGGCATAATCGAACTCGGCTACGACGTCGTCCATCCCTGGCAGGAATCGGCGGGCATGAGCCTGCGCGAGCAGAAAACACGCTGGAGCAACAGGTTCGTCGTCATGGGCGGACTGGACGTGCAGACAACCATCGGCTTCGGCAAACTCGACTTCCTGAAATCCGAAATCGCGCGGGTCTTCAATATCTTCAAGGACGGCGGCCTGCTCTTCTGCACCACGCATTTCGTGCAGAACCATTGCACGATTGAGGAATTGAGGTTTGCGTATGACCTGGTTTATGAGCTTGCTAGAAGAGGATAGCGAGAAAGGCAGCGCTCAAGGCGCAGCGCGCAAGGCGCGATGCACTGACACACCACATGCCTATTGCCGGATAAACATGAGGTGCGCCCCAGCGCTGACCGGCACAGTCGCCGAGAACGCACCGGCATAGCTGGCTTCCTTCCCCCGCGATTCAGGGGCAAGTCGAAACAGTAATCGTCGCCAGCCAGACCATAGCTTCCTTCCCCTACGTCACGCGGGGGAAGGTGTCGGACCGTCTCGTCGGTCCGACGGAAGGGGGCATGTATTACCCATCTACTCATCACATCCCGTATCTATCTGTTCGTTACTTTCCTTCCACCACAAACCCCACCTCCACCCATGCCTCCTCCATCTTCTCCAGCGGTAGCGAATCCTCGGTGTATGACAGCCGGTACCGCGACTTGGTTCCCCTGGCCGTCAGCCGCAGAACGTGCCGACCATTTGAGACGCCTGAAAGCGAGACCGTCGCCGTCTTGCCCGGGGCGTTTTCGGTCACAACCTTCCCGTCAATCGCGATGTCCATGCCCGCCGGGGCCTTGCCCGCCCATGTCCAGACGACCTTAAGTAAATCCCCCTTCTCCGCCTCCAGCATGTTCGGCTTGCTGACCGCAACGACTGTCGTCTCCGGCGTGTCCTGGCGGTAGATGTCCACCAGCGCGCGCGTCAGATTCAGGTAGAAGAAACCCCATCCGCCGTTGCCGCGATAGGCCGGCGTGGTCAGCGACACCGGCTCAAAGTCGTCGCTCAATTCGACGCTGTAGCTGTCAACGTAGACGTCGTGCTTCTCCCCGTAACCCTGGCCCTCCGGCTGCCCAGCGAATTCGTTGAACTGGTGAAGCTCAATGAAGCGCGGGCGATATCGCAGCGCCGCCTTCATTGACTCGATGTATGTCCAGCCGTTGCGTCGCCCGCAGGCCGTGTCTCTCAGCCATCCGCCGTCGGCGAAAAAGGCCGTCGAGACGGTCAGACATTCCGGCCTACCCTTGTAGTAAGTCACACATGGCTCAAAACTTCCGTCCATCCATGACCAGTATCCCTGCTCGTGGAACTTGCACATCTGGTTCTGGGACGAGTGCCACCTGACGGTGAAATGCTCCTCGTTGACCGGAACCCCCTTGGCGTTGGCGGCAATCCAGCCCGGCCCGCCGCCGTTGTGGATGATTACCAGCGGCTTGCCGAGGTACTCGACAAACAGCCCGGCATACTTGGGATTCTTGACGTAGTTCTCGTAAATCCAGTCTAATTCTTCATTTACGGCAACCATCGTCGTCGCGGGGCCGTTGTTCAGGCCGGGATATAGAACCATCTTCGGAACGGGATGGCCCTCGTCGCGCATCTCCGCGAGAACGTTCAGCGCGGCGGTCGTGGCGTCAACAATCTCCTGCGATCCGGCGGGACGGTCGGCCCAATGCTCGCAACCCCAGATGTGGTTCGTCCAGTCGGCGATCAGGTAATCCGTGCCGGACTCGATCAGCCAGATCATGTGCTGTCGGATGACGGACGGATCGTCCGAGCGATAGAAGCCCATCAGCGGCACGGCATGGGCCGTCTGCCACCAGCATGCCTTCGGCGTGAACCACGGCTCCCATTGGACGCCGACGAGATGATCGGGATCGGTCTTGATGGCGCAAAGCTTTCGCTTCTCGACGGTTACGGCAATCTTGTTCGAGGTCCTCGCGCCCTCGGGCAATGCCGCTCCGGTGAAGAACTGACTGCCGTCGTGAAGCGTCGGCCACTTGTCAACCGCGTAGACCGAACCGCCGAGTTCCAGCGTCCCGACCTGCTTTGCCAGCGTTCCCTCTGCTTCAGCCTTCGCGGGCCAGTTCGCCGGTTGCTCGTTATACACACGCCATTCCCCGTCGGTCACAATCGAGACCTTCCCCGCTGCGCCGACCGTATCAAGCCTGGCCAGCAGCGCCGCCGGCCCCGTGCCGTTGCGCCCCTCGACGGAGATCACGTTCTCGCCCTTGCGGAGAACGCCTTGCGGGACGGCGTATGGCGTTGCTCCCTGCCATCCGCCGAAGAGTCGCGTCGTCTTCCCGTTCACCCAAGCGTCCGCCTGATCGTCAATGGCAATCCACAACTCAGCGCTTGTCGGCTCTTCGGCCAGCGTGAAAACGCGCTGGAGGTAGACCTTCTGATTGTCCCGAAGGTCGGAACTCCATATCCACTTTTCACTCGGCGGCTCAACCGGGTCCTTTGCCATGACGACGATCTCATGCTCGCCGGGATTGGGCAACGGAATGAGGAACGTCGCCCTGCCCTCTGCGTTGGTGAATTCATGTGCGCCCCAGCGTTTGCCGTCAACGTACGGAAGAAGCAGGTATCCCGCAGCGGATTGCCCTTCGGAAACCTTTACGGCTGCGCTGACCTCAAGCGTCCGGCCCATGCCGATTCTCTCGGCATTACCCGAAATCTCGACTCTGGGACCGGAGCCGCCAATCGCGCAACCAGTCGCCATCGTGCCGAGAATGACCGCAAACACAGGCGTCAGACGATTTCCCGTAATGTCGGACATGTGGTCTTCCTGGATGAAAGGCAGGCGCTTTCGCCTGCACAGAACAACTCAAAAGAAAAAGCCCATCGAGCAAGCCCAACGATCTGCACTGAAACAGCTTATAACGAAACAATTCGACGATGAAAAGGGGAAGCCACCCGGAACTTCAGGGGATGCTCATCATATAACCTGTTCTTCATTGGTCCCTTATTGCGAACAGCGGCAATGCCTGCCTCCCGCCTCCCTGCGATTATAAAACATCTCTCTCCCCCCGGGAGAAGGAAGACAACGAGGACTTTTTTTGCATTCCAGCGGCATGGCGAAGTGCATCATCCGCGCGGGCTGCGGGCCAAGCCCTTGCCCGCGCCACAGAGAACAGAGACCAGAGAACCAGAGACCGTGTGGCCGCCGAGACCGGCGTCCACAAAGAAACTACCTGGGCGCGACAACGACACGGAAGCCGAGGTTGTAGTACCTGAACGACGGAACGAGGTCGTTGCGGTTGGCCGACCGGCAGTTGCCCGGATTGCTGTTCCACGACCCGCCGCGCAACACGCGATAGGATCCGGAAGAAGGGCCTTGAGGATCGTTCGCATCATCAGTCGGATAATCGCCGTACCAATCCGCGCACCATTCCCAAACATTCCCGTGCATGTCATACAGCCCCCAGGCATTCGGCTTCTTCTGCGCGACGGGATGCGTCGTGCTTCCGGAGTTTGCCGAATACCACGCATAATCGCCAAGCTCCGCCTCGTCGTCCCCGAAACACCATTTTCCGCGATTCCCCGCCCTGCACGCATATTCCCACTCCGCCTCCGTCGGCAACCGGAACGTAGGGGCGGGTTTCAAACCCGCCCCTACCTGGGCATTTGCGCACTTATCCGTCAACTTCCGACAGAACTCAACCGCGTCATCCCATGAAACCTGCTCCACCGGACTGCCCGCCCCCTTGAAAAAGCTCGGATTACCCCCCATCACAGCCTCATACTGAGCCTGCGTAACCTCCGTCACGCCCATCCAGAAGGGTCTGGTTATCCTCACCCGATGCCGCGGCGTCTCATCACGAGAAATCACACGCTTCCAACCCCAGTATCTTCTTATCCCCGGCGGCAGCATTTCATCAATTGTGTCCCCCAGCGTCCATACGCTCCCCATCATGAACTCCCCCGGAAGGATTTCGACGAATTCCATCGTCACCCCGTCCCCAAGATCAATCGTCATCCGCCTCCCCGCCCCGCCCGTCCACACCTCCTTCGGCCACAGTAAATAAACCAAGGCGATAATAATCGCGCACATGACAACGCCGGCAACAACCGCTATCCGCCTTCGACTCCTCATGCTCCGCTCCTGTTGATCATGGCCATAACTTATATTTTACCGGCAGGATGAGCGTTCATTCAATATTCAGTTCGCGCCCATCCGCCCAACGGGCGAGTCGGCGCAGACGGGCATACTCATTCCAGAAGTCACGCAGCAGACAAGCCCTCCGATCGTCACACTCAGGGAAAGCCCCCCTCCTGTCACTTGCGTGACATCCTCCCCCCACCGCTGCAACGCATCAGAATCCCGGCGGAATTCTCCGCGCGGCGGGGGAAGGTCGCCTCGATAGAGGCGGTGCAATGCCGTGAAATTGATATTGACGCCGGGGCCTGCATGAACGCTAATGTTCAGCGATGCAAATGGCGGGTGAAAATCACCCACCCTACAGGTCTCTGGCGGGTGAAGATCACCCGACCTGTAGTTGGCATGAAAAAGGAGGCGCAAGCAATGGTAATCGGAACGCTCATCGGAACGCTAATCATGGCGGCGGAACTGCCGGAGGGCGCCGCGCCGGCGCCGGTCTCCTGCTCCCACTTCCCCAGCCGTCTCCACGCCTTCATCTGGCGCAACTGGCAGCTTGTCCCAGCCTCGCGGCTGGCGAAGGTTGTCAAAACCGACGAGCCGCAAATCGCCAACATTGCAAAAGCAATGGGCCTTCCCCCGCAGGCGCGCATCACCGAAAACGAGCAGCGCCGCTCCTACATAACGGTCATCCGACGCAACTGGCACCTGCTTCCGTACGACCAATTGCTGGAGCTTCTGGACTGGAAACCTGAGCAACTGGCATACACGCTGCGCGAGGACGACTTCCTCTACATCAAGCTCGGACTTCTGAAGCCGAAGTGCGAGAGGCTTGTCTGGTCCGAACCGTCACCGGAAATCATTGAGCGTGAGAAGAAGACGGCCGAATACGTCAAGTCCGCGTATCCGGACGGCATCAAGGAACAGGTGGAGCCTCTGTTCAGCTTTGTCAGGGAATTGTCATCCCCCCCCCCGGCGCGCGGACGCGACGCTGAAGCAAGGGCGTCGGCCGAATCGGTCTTTTCTCCTCGGTACTGCTATTCCTACTTCGCGCTTTACGGCGATCCCCTGATGGACGCGAACGCCGATCCGTTCCCGGACGGGTATCTTGCGCGGATTCAGGATTCCGGGGTTGACGGCGTCTGGCTCCAGGGAGTGCTCTTCAAGCTCGCGCCGTTTCCGTGGGACAAGAGCCTGAGCGAAGGTTACGAAACGCGGCGGAAGAACCTGCGCAAAATCGTTCTCCGCGCGGCGGAGCGGGGCGTGAAGGTCTACATGTATCTGAACGAGCCGCGCTCCATGCCGCTGTCCTTCTTCAGCGACAAACCGCAACTCAAGGGACCGGTCGAGGGGGATCACGCGGCGCTCTGCACAGGCGATCCCGAGGTGAAGGATTACATCAGGAGTTCTGTGGCGGCGATCTGCCGGGCAGTGCCGGAGCTTGGCGGATTCTTCACGATCACCTCCTCAGAGAACCTGACCAACTGCTGGTCGCACTATCAGGGCAAAGCCTGCCCGCGATGCTCGAAACGTTCCCCCGACGAGGCCATTGCCGAGGTCAATGCGCTGATTCAGCAGGGCATCAACGAGGCCGGAAGCAAGGCCTGCCTGTTCGCGTGGGACTGGGGCTGGCAGGACGAGTGGGCCGAGGCGGCGATCAAGAGGCTCCCCGCCGAGACGGGATTCATGAGCGTGAGCGAGTGGAGCATGCCGATCACGCGCGGCGGCGTTCCAAGCGTTGTCGGCGAGTATTCCATCTCGACAGTAGGCCCCGGACCGCGAGCGACGAAGCATTGGGCTTGCGCCCGGCAGCGCGGGCTGAAGCTGATGGCCAAGGTGCAGGCGAACACGACGTGGGAGATCGGCTCGGTTCCATACGTGCCGGCGGTCAGGAATGTTGCGCGACACGCCATGAACCTGTGCGGCGCGGAAGTTGACGGGCTGATGCTGAGCTGGACGCTGGGCGGCTGCCCGTCGCCCAATCTGGAGGCGATGGCGGAGATCGGCAGGCTTGCGGCCAAGAATCCGCCGCCGAAGGGCGGGCCGGAAGCGGAGGCTTTTCTGGACGGCGTGCTGTCGGGTATCGCCGAGAGACGATTCGGAAAGGCCGCCGTCCCGGGCGTTGTGAAGGCGTGGAACGGCTTCAGCGCGGCTTTCTGCGAATACCCATACCATCCCGGACTCGTCTACAACGCGCCGCAGCACATGGGGCCGTCCAACCCGCTCTGGGACAAGCCGACCGGATACAGGGCGACCATGACGGGGCTGCCGTATGACGACCTGGACGGGTGGCGCGTCATCTATCCGCCTGAAGTGTTCATAGCGCAATTCGACAAGGTGGCGGACGGATTCGCCGCGAACGTAGAGCTTATGCGCAAGACAGCGGCGGAGAGCGCCGGGGCGCAATCGGCGGAGGAGCGCAAGGCATTGAGCGACGAGATCAACGTGGCCGAGGCCTGCGGCATCCACTTCCGCAGTTGCGCCAACCAGGCGCGATTCGTCGTCGCGCGCGGCGCGCTTGCCGCCGCAAAGACAAAGGCCGAAGCGATTCCGCAAATCGAGACGCTGGAGAAGATGCTCTTGGCCGAATCGGCACTCGCCGCGCGGCTTTACGCCGTCCAATGCCGCGACAGCCGGATCGGATTCGAGGCGACGAACCATTACTTTTACATACCGTTTGACCTGATTGAGAAGCAAGTCAACTGCCGCCATTTGCGGGAGGAGTGGCTGGGGCAGATAAAGGCGAAATGGCAAACCGATTAGCAGCCACATCAAGTTTGTCTTGAATCAGGAAGACTTACAGCCGCCTGAGAAGTTCGACCGCTCTTTCCTTGAACTCCCTGGCCCCGGATTGTGCCGGCTGGCGCTCTTCCGCCGCTTGTTTCAGCAATTTCGCTGCCGCCTTTTTCGCGCCGGACTCCAGGGCGCAGAATCCCGCCCAGAATAACGCGTCAGCGTCCTCGTTCAGCGCCGACCTGCCGACGTTAAGATGTTCGGGATAGTCCGCCGCTGCCTCGTAATGACCCCGCGCAGTCGCAAAATCCCCGGACTCGCGGGCGCGATGTCCGAGCAGCATTTGCGCCTCCTTCCAGAGATGCTTTGACCGCACTTCACATTCCCATGGATTGAACCGGCACATGTTGAGGACTTCCAACGTCTTCTCAGGCCTGCCGAGTCTCAGCATGGCGTCCGCGCAGCGGGCCAGCACCTCAGGCCTTGCCCTGACGCCTGACGGAGCGGCGTCAAACTCGGCAACCCGCCTTTCCTGCCTACCCATTGCCTTGAGCAGGTTATCAAAATCAATCCACAACCACCATCCCATAACGGCCAGCGGGGAATCGGCCTTCAACTCCCTACTCTTTTCGACAGCCTTCGCGTATAACTCGACCGCGGCATCGCAATTCCCCTCCTTGAGCCACTTTGCCAGTCCCAGATTGCGCTTCAGGAGAACGGCGAGTTCGGCATCGCAGCAATTCCTTTCAGCCTCCCGCCATTGCCCCGCGGCCTCTCCCCATCGGCTCATCGAGGCCAGCAGGCATCCGAGCAGGTAATGAAGCATGGGGCTTTCGGGATGCAGCCCCAGACATGCGCGCAGGACATCCAATTCCTCGAAACGATGCGGCATGGCAAAAATGGGTGATTGCGCCGCAACTTTCGCAGAGGACGATATTGCGCGGTTGACGTCGCCCGACTTCCAAGCTGCGTAAGCCGACCATAAATCTATCGCCAGCTCTCCGGGCGGGTCGCTTATGCCAAGTTCTTCCATTGCGCTCAATCCCGCCCGGGCCGACTCCCAATCCCAGACACCGGCATAATCTGACACCGCTTCAAGGCAGGCCTGCAAATCCTCGCCCATCGCCCGGACGGCGGCTTTTTCAAAACCTTCCGCGCAACTGAATCCCTGAAAATGCTTCTCGGACCAAAGCATCGGTTCAAGAGGATTGGCCTCATAGCACCGGGAAAGATACTCCGAGGCAAGCGAAGCATTCCCTGTCCTCCTTGCGGCCAGCGACGCCAGGGCAAGGTTGCGGCAATTGCGGGGGTTGCGGGAAAGCGATTGTTCAAGACATTCAAGAGCTGTCGCGAAATCCCCCCGTCGCATGGCCAGCCGCCCCTGGAGCGACAGCGCGGAAGCGGCGTAGCGAGCGTGTCTGCGGAGCGCCCACAGATGGGCCGATTCGGCGGCTTCTCTTGAAGCGTCACTGCCCATGAACTGCGCAACTCCCTTCCACCACATCGCCTCCTGGCACTCGGGGTCAACGGCCAGCGCCTTCGACGCCCATTCATCTCCCTTGCGGGGACGCCCCTGCTTCAACTCGATCTGCGCAAGTCCCGCCATCGCCGGGGCGCATTTCGGATCAAGCGCAAGCGCCTTAACGTAACTTGCCGCGGCGGCGTTGGGGCTGTTGCTCTCCTCATGCGCCCGCGCCTGGAGAAGATGCGCTCCGGGCGTTTTGGGTTCATCCGCCTGACGGTTCTCGTCATTGACGGTGAGATACGGAGCCTCCCGGTCAGTATTTACCACAACGACATCGCGCCCGATCGGCAGCGCGACCTCGAAGATCGTCCGTTCATCGGATTCCAGTCTGACTTCAAGCGGACTCCCGCGTTTCGGTTTCAGACCTATCTCCGCCACTTTCCCCGCCGTTGTTTTCAGCTTTTGTGAAAGAAGGGCTTTGCCGTCCTGCTTCACGCTGACGGTTCCTGCCTTTAAATCAACCATCGGGAACAGCTTCAGCGCAAGGTCGCCGGTTCTTTTCTCAAGGTTCACAGCGACGGTCTCCGCCGAATGAATCACATTGCCCATCCCCCACACCGGCGCCCAGGATTCCGACCATTCCTCCACAGCCTGGGGTTCCATCAGACGTTGTATCCCCTGATGAACGAACCGCCCGCTCTGGATTTCGATGTAGGGATCGCCCTTCTCGCTCAGAAGCTTTGCCCAGACCTTTGCGTCATCCGCCGTGCCCCATGTCCAGAACTTCCTACCCTGCACGTCGAAGCGCGACGCGTGGTGAAGCACTCCCCTGTCCAGCTTGTCGTAGTAACACCCGAACCAATTGTCGCGAAGGTCCTTTGCAAAGATGTCCCCGGGCTTTGTGTTGGTGACGAATTTGCTGTGGTCGCGTCCTTTATGGACGGGGTAGTCCGTCACGCCGCGCGACCCGGCCCACCAGGCAAAGACTTCTGTAGCCGGAAGAAGGAATCGGAAATCCTCCCGCGCCGCAACGCCCGTGTTGGACCAGAAGTAAATGCGGTTGAAGAAGTCGGTCCTGTTGATGAGATAGACGTTAACGTGCAGCCGGAGGTCCCGCGGCTTGAGCGTCAGCCCCACCGTCCAAGCCATGCGCGTTATACGTTCGACGCACCCGATAAATAACGTCGCGGAACCGTCCGCGTTCTCCCGAGTGTGCCACGGAACCGGATCGCTGGTGGTGACAGTATGGCCGACCTGCGGGAAGTTGAACTCGATCCCGCCGGCCCACCACGCGCCCCGGATTGAGATAAGGCCGAACTTCAAGGGCAGGTTCGCGTGTAACGCTTCCTGCCCGTTCTGAAGGTCTTCCATCGAGAGCACATGCCCGCCCAGCCCGGGCAGGATCGTGACGCGCACAAGACCGTTATCAAGCGTGACCACGTCCATCATCCGGTCGTAACGCTCGTCGGTAACGTCGTCCTGTTTGGGGTATGGGTATATGCGCGACGCCTCCTCCCTCTGCAGCGGCGGCAGGGGATCGTTGTGGAAACGGTAGGACGGTATCGCTCTTTTCTCTACGCCAAGCCTGGTTTTGGAAATCATGGCTGACCTCGAATGCGCAGGACGGCCCGGCATCAGAACAAGCGCTGAAGTCGTGGCTGATCCTGAATTCGCAGTATGATATCAATTCGCTCATCGCTACCGATATTCATTTTGGAACAACGAAATCGGGCATGTGACAATCAACTTCAATTCAACCAGCGCTTTTTAAGTGTTGTTGACCGGTCTTTGCGGCGCTCATAGAATCCCCGTGCGCATTTTTCCGCGCCGGACTCAGCCGATGCCTCAAAAACTCTCAAGAAGAAAACGTATCATATTCTCCGCTCTGGCAATGCTGCTTGGACTGGCAGTTGTCGAGGCTGCGTTGCGCATTGCGCGCATGGCCGTTGATCCCGTCACCCAAGGACTTCCGCTACAAAAAGATGAGATACTTCATCACGTATGGATGCCCAATGCAAACGTTGCGCAGGCAGGCAATGGGATCACCTATGTCGTCAAGACGAACGCGCAAGGCTGGGCGGCGGATCATGACGTAAGGAAAGCCAAGCCCGCCGGGACATATCGCATATTTTACGTGGGCGACTCGAACACGCACGGCATTGTCCCTTTAGAACAGCGAATGGTGGAAATTGTAAGCAAGATATTGAGGAAGATTGGAAAGGAATCCCGCATAGACTTCGAGGTAATAAATACCGGCGTCAGCAGCTTCAGCATCCTCAATTACTACCTGCTGGTAAAAACACGACTCATTGAGTATTCGCCAGACCTGATAATCATCAACATAGACATGAACGACGTGGGCTGCGATGCGCTATACAGGCTTCAGACGAAATATGACGCCAACGGCAGACCAACCGCCATCATGCCGGCGGGGCCGGATACCGGGACCAGGTATCTATTTACACCGACCGGCGTTGTTGACCGGGGAGAAGAACATCCCATCTACATGTGGTTTGTAAGACATTGCGCCATCGCATATTTTATTGACCCATACATTTTAAAGTTGCGCCTTTCCAACGAGAGAACGACTGCGCTGGGGGTTGTCATCAAGATTGATGACGACCAGACTTGGATTTCCAGAAACTGGAATGATAACGTCGAGAAGAATGTCGCCTACTCAATGACCATCCTGGGCTACTGCCTAGACGAACTCCGAGAACGCGGGATAAAGGTTGTCATTACCGGTGTCCCTCACCTTCCGCAATATACGGGGGAATGGTCGGCGCTGCCGCACCTCGTTCTACAAAGGACGGCCGAAAGCCACGGCGCGCTATATATTGACACATTCGGCCGGATTGCCGAGCGATGTCCGCGTAATCAACTCGCGGAGCTCTATTTCAAATCAGACACAACACATTTTAACCAGAGGGGAAACGCCCTCTGGGCGGAGATTCAACTGGATTTCCTCCTCGATCCTGCGAACAGACTAATGCCTGAAAGCGTCTATAAAGCGCCAAGATAATCCTGCTTATCATGCGCGTTTGGTTGACTCCACTCCCATCCATAGCGAGAATAAAGTCTCCTGGACAGTCGCGCTTTCATCATTCAAGGAGGCACGGCGGATGAAAACACAAAATGAGATCGGCAGGATGGTGATCCTGGGGCTTTTGTTTCTGGGGAGCGCAACCATGAACGCAAACGCGCAGACTCAACGCTTCAAGCAGGACAGGTTCGTCATCAGTTTCTGGGTTGACCCGCCGTTGGCCAAAAACGCCGACGGACGCTACAAGGAAATCGCCGACGCCAATTTCACAGTGGTTCTCGGCGGTTTCGGCGCTGGAACGCCGGACAAAGTTAAACAGCAGATCGCGTTGTGTGAGAAATACGGTTTGAAAGCCGTGGTTGCCCGCGCGGGACTTACGCCGGATCAGCTTCCGGAAAGCCCCGCCGTCTGGGGATACATGATCCGCGATGAGCCGAACTCCAAAGATTTCCCAGACCTTCGCAACACCGTAGACGAAATCCGCGCCGCGCGCCCCGGACGCCTTTCTTACATCAATCTCTTCCCCAACTACGCAAACGAGCAGCAGTTGGGAACCAAGACCTACGATGAACACGTCAAACGCTTCGTTGACGAGGTTGACGTGGACGTCCTGAGCATGGACCATTATCCTATCTTCAAGCCCGACGCGGACGGGCGGAAGGGCTACTGCGAGAACCTTGACGTGATGCGCAAATACTCGCTGGAGAAGGCCATCCCGTTCTGGAACTTCTTCAACGTCATGCCATTCGGCCCGCATACCGACCCGACCGAAGCGCAGATCAAGTGGCAGATATACACATCCATAGCATACGGCGCTAAGGGTATTCTATACTTCTGCTACTGGACGCCCGGCGGCGGCGAATTCCCCAAGGGCGGAGCGATAATCACAGCCGAAGGGCTTCTCACCCGCCATTACGAGCAGGCAAAGCGCATCAACTGCGCCGTGAAGAACATGGGGCCGACGCTGATGAACTTGACAAGCGCCTCGGTCATTCGCATTGCGCCGGAAGACGATCCAGCGACGGCGCTTGCCGATTCGCCGATAAAGAGCATTGACAAGGGCGATTATCTCGTAGGCGTCTTCACTCACAGCGACGGACGCCGCGCCGCGCTCCTGAATAACTACAGCATCGCCTACACTGCATGGGCGACTGTTGCCTTCGACGCCGACCCGTTACAGGTTCGCGAAGTCAGCCGGACGTCAGGTGAGGAAGTTCCCGTCCTCGACGACAGCCCGGCGATGGAAGGCTTGCAGATTTCCCTTGATGCAGGCGAGGGCAGACTCTTCCTGCTTCCTCCGAAACAATAGTCCTATCTCTGGAGCGGATCATTGAAAACCGGCACAAAACGCGCGTTGTGGCGTTTCTTGATTTTCGGAATGCTCGGATTGCTCCTTGAAGTCACGATGGGCGCGGTTCTGAAGCTCTGGGCGGAGATTTTCCACAACAACGGCAACTGGAACCTGCGTGGTTCAACGTCCTGGTGGATGATCTTCGATTACGGACTCATGGGGCTTGTCCTCATGCCGCTGGCAAATCCAATGAAGAATCGCCACATCCCTATGTTTCTCCGGGCAATCGTCTACATGATTCTGATTTTTGCGGTAGAGTTCGTGAGCGGCTGGATATTCGATCTGGCCGGTCTGGAAATATGGGATTACAGCGGATTCAAATACAATCTCTTTGGTTACATCACGCCGCAATACATCCCGGTGTGGTACATTCTCGGTCTGGCCGCCGAGCCGGTGTATCGGCAGGTTGACAAGGCTGCTGCGGCGCTGGCGTCCGGCATTGCGGCGGATGATATCGAGCGAATGGGAACTGAGCCGCGCAGCGGAAAAACGAGAGGCGGGAAGGCGTGAAATATCCCCCGCCGGATTGCCAAAGCCGACGTTGCAGACTGCTGACACCGCCATTACAATGCTGCCCTGCAATAAACGCAGGCGTCATGCCTCATATCGCCCGCCGGATTCGGAGGCGATTGACAAGGAAGGAATCGCAGCAAAATGGCAAAACTCGAAACCGGTCTTCTTACCCCGCTGGGCTATCGCGCGGCGGCCGTCCGTTGCGGCGTCAAGTCCGTTGCCGACAAGCTGGACCTTGCGTTGATCCTGTCTGACGCGCCGGCGGTCGCAGCCGGGGCATTCACGACCAACCGCTTTCGCGCCGCATCGGTTCAACTTGATCAGAAGCGCCTGAAGAGCAAAGGTTTGCGCGGAATCGTCGTCAACGCCGGCAACGCCAACGCCTGCACGGGCGAACGCGGCTTGCGGGACGCCGAAGCAATGGCCGAAGCGGCGGCGCTGGCCTGCGGAGCGCGCAAAGACAGTTTCCTTGTCGCCTCCACGGGAATCATCGGCCATCCCCTGCCGATGGACAAGATTCTGACGGGCATAAAGGACGCATCGGGAAGGCTGTCTTCAGAACTCCGGGCCGGGCATGAAACCTCCTATGCGATAATGACAACCGACACAAAGCCAAAGGAGACATGCGCGGTCATCAAACTCCCCGGCGGAGGAAAGGCTGCGATAGGCGGAATCTGCAAAGGCTCAGGCATGATCGCCCCCAAAATGGCCACAATGCTCTGCTTTCTGCTTACTGATGTGAAGATGGAACGCGCGCTGCTTCAGGAGGCATTGAGCCGGACCGTCGAGAAGACATTCAACTGCGTGACGGTTGACGGCGATTCCAGCACGAACGATACGGCTCTGCTGATGTCAAACGGGGCCGCCCCCGACGCTGAGATCGCGTCTCGCGGCAAACGCTACGACGCATTTTGCGAGGGCCTTTACGAAACATGTTCCACGCTTGCCAAGAAGCTGGCCCAGGACGGCGAGGGCGCTACCAAGTTCGTCGAAGTCAATGTGACCGGCGCTCCGACCGAGGCCGATGCTAAGAAGGCCGCCCGCGCAATAGCCAACTCCCCGCTTGTCAAATGCGCCATCCACGGCGGCGATCCGAACTGGGGCCGGATCATCTGCGCGGCGGGTTACAGCGGCGCGCTCTTCCCAACACGCGACGTCGTCCTGCACATTGGGCGCGTCTGCGTCTTCCGCAATGAGATGCCCACGAAGGATGCCGCAAAGGCTGCGGCGGAAATGAAGAAAAAGGAAGTCGTCATAAACCTGTCGTTGGGCAAAGGACCGGGCAACGCGATAATGTGGACGTGCGACTTCTCGGCGGAATACGTGGCGATCAACGCGCTTTACCACACATAAGATGCCCGATTCTTCGGGATTTCCATTGTAACTCACTCAGCAATTGATCAGATCAGGAGCCACAGATGAGTAACGCGGTCTTCCAAACCAATCTTGAAGGGCTGACGCTACGCAACCGCGGCAAGGTCCGCGACGTCTACGACCTCGGTGACAAACTGCTGATTATCACAACCGACCGGATCAGTTGCTTTGACTCCGTGCTGCCCACGCCGATACCGTCGAAGGGCGCGGTTCTGACCGCCCTGTCGCGCTTCTGGTTCGATTTCCTGAAGAGCGAGGTAAAGAGCCATATTATCACCTTCGACGTCAACAAGATGCCGGAAGAGGTTCAGCGTCATGCGGACGTGCTGGCCGGTCGCTCGATGCTGGTCAAAAAGCTTAACATCATCCCCGTCGAATGCGTCGTCAGGGGTTATCTTTCAGGCAGCGGCTGGGCCGGGTATCAGAAGGACGGCAAGGTCTGCGGGATCAAACTGCCAGCCGGGTTGGTCGAGTCCGACAAGCTTCCGGAGCCGATATTCACACCCTCGACCAAGGCGGAGAGCGGGCACGACGAGAACATCAGTTTCGAACTGATGAAGGAAATCCTCGGCGCGGAACTCTCCGAGCGCATCCACGATATTTCGATAAATATTTATAAGAAGGCGTCCGAATACGTGCGCTCCAGGGGCATCATCATCGCCGATACGAAGTTCGAGTTCGGGCGCAACGGGAAGGGCGAGATTGTTCTTGCCGACGAGGTGCTTACGCCGGATTCGTCGAGGTTCTGGCCCGCCGACGGCTACAAGCCCGGCGGCGGACAACCGTCATTCGATAAACAATACGTGCGCGACTGGCTGGTGCAGACTGCGAAGTGGAACAAAGAACCGCCGGCGCCGCCACTGCCGGAGGATGTTGTGGCGAGGACCACGGCTAATTACAGGCAGGCGTACAGCATAATAACCGGCAAAATAATCGAGTAGGAACGGAGAAGGGATTGTCAAGGATAATTGTCAGGAACTACAATTATGGAGCAGGATAGAATTGATGCATGATTTCGATTTCGAGAATCAGGAGTGGGTAGGATGAAACGAAAGAAATCCTATCGCACTTACCCCGACACGTCCGTTTTCGGGGGAACTGGAGATGAAAGATTCACCACCGCCAGCCTTTCATTCTTTGAACTTGTACAACGAGGTGATTTTACACTTGTATTGTCTGCTCTTGTGGAAGATGAAATAGACAACGCACCAGATGCCGTCCGTGTGATTTTCCAAGAGTTGAAATCTTGTTCCGAATGGGTTGAAATCGGCGAAGAGGCGATGGACTTGCGAGATGCCTACATTGAAGCCGGCGTCCTTACCGACCGGTGGAGCGCCGATGCGTTGCACGTTGCCTTGGCGACAGTGGCCGAATGTGATCTGATTGTGAGTTGGAACTTCAGACACATCGTTCATTTTCAGAAAGTTCCTCTGTACCATGCGGTTAGCAGACTTCACGGTTACCGTGAAGTTGGCATTTACACTCCGCAGGAGGTGCTCAAATATGACAGATAAGTTCGACTGCATAGAATTTCAGGACAGGGAGGCGGAAAGGATTTATCGCGAGACAGATGGGATGACGCGAGAGCAGGAGATGGCATACTGGGCCTCCAAAACTTCAAAACGCAAGGTTCATTCCGTCACCGGTTGCGATAAGAAAACCGCTTCGAGTGAAACTCCTCGCTCAAGTAGGAATGGATAAGGACAAATACTGCCTGCATTCCCCTGCATATTCATCCCGGCAATCTCACGCGCGCCACGACCGGCAGGTGGTCCGACAACCTGACGCGGTGGGTTTCATAATGCTCAACCTTCGCCCCGTTTCCTGCAAAGATATAGTCAATCCTGCGTTTCGGACTGATTGACGGGAACGTGTGCGAAGCCGGGCGGCGGCATTCGTGCGTCTCAAGCTCCAGCGCCTCGGCAAGCGTCCGCAATGCGTCCTCCCGACCGCGCAGAGAGCAATTGAAATCCCCCATGACAACAACCGGATGCTCCCCCGCCTTCAGCCACTCGGCAAGCATCTCCGTTTGCCGCCGCCTGACGGACGGTCGCAGAAAATCCAGATGAACGCTCACGGCCCGCATATGCGAATCGCCAACGGACACCGTCGCCTCAAGCGCGCCCTTCCAGTCAATCACGCTTGTGCCGAAACGGAAGCTCCGTTCCCTGACGATCGGATGGCGCGAAAGCAGCGCAGTTCCGTAACGTCCCTTGATCGGAATGCCGTTCTCCCCGCTGTGGACTGCATGCGCCTGATGCTCGAATCCGGCCAACTCCGCTATAAGATCGAGGTGATTGAACCTGCCCGTCGCCGTCGCTCGCTCGTCAACCTCCTGAAGGCCTACGATGTCCGGACTATGCGACGCGATATGCTCCGCAATCCGCTCCAGATTCCGCCTGAACATCTTTTTCGAGCCAAACCCGACGGGCATCAACCCCCGCCCGTGGGCGACGTTCAGGCTCATGATGCGAAGGCCGACGCCCTCCATCGTCTCCACGCCGGCATTCCAGGATTCTTTCCCATCCATGACGCTGACCTTTCACTTAATCTCGATATGTACATTTTTGAATGTTTCCTTCCCACATGTCAAGGTGTACAAGCGCAACATCCGGCCGAACGCGCTGATCCGGCTGCATAGCCACGAGCCATTGCATCAACAGACAATTACTTATAAGTGTTCAGAACATATCCCTTCTCCAGCAGAATCCGATCTGCCGGGGGAACAGAATATTCAGTATCGGATCAAGCGACGCTGGAATACTTGCGCCCTTCTCAAGCCTGAGAACTTCCGGCGTTGAATATCCCATAAGCAGTTGAGCCAGCCTGCGCTGCGGGAGTTTTATTCGAGCGCCCTGCCGGACAATTTTCGCAACCTCGACAACGCCGCCGTCAGGAACCAGCGAGCAGCTTCCAATCTCGGTTTCGATATTGATTGGACGGATTTCATGAAGCATTCCGGCCTCTTCCAGCCGCCGGTCAAGAGTCGGGGCAACTTTCTCCATTGTTGTCCGCAGATTGATAATCCGGGCCATGGTTTCTGACTCATGCGGCCAGGTGGTCGTCATCGTCCCCCCGAGTCTGGCAATCAGGTCCGCAACGGGAAGGTCCGGCGGAATCCGGAAGTGAATCTCGTGCATTCGGAGCTTCACCGCAATCTCGGCAATTGCCGGAAGCAGGGACTCCAGCGCCGCCATGCTCAGCGCGTGGATTTCCTGAACCTGCAATACGTCCCGGTTCGAGAAAAAGCACGCGTAACCCGCGAATTTTCCGCGCGCGTCAACAACGACGATCGGCGCGTCAATCCCCTTCCCCGGTTGGATCGGGGATGCCCCATAAGCTGATCTGTCAATTGAGCCTGTCCGATACGTATTCGCCTCCTGGGAGAGCGCGGTCACCGCGGCGACATCACCGGCCTTCATCAGCCTTGATTTGAACTTTCTCCGCGCCGCCTCTGCGTCAACCGTTCGCATGGTAACGTCATAATTGCACATGCACGTCGCATAGCCGAAACGCCAGTAGAAATCCTTGATACCGAAGAGCAAGGCCATATCGTAATCGTTCTTGAGCATCCACCCGTTGGCGTAGTCCAGGCATTTCGCCGCATACCCCTTCTTCCTGTGCTCCGGCGGGGTGCCGACGTCGCCGATGCCACCGATTCTTACCATGCTCTCGCCGACCCGCATCTGCAAGTCATAAACGACAAGGCTGCTGACGCACTGCTTTCCATCCATCAACCTGATTTTGGTTCTGCTACGAACGGGGTCCTTCTGTTGTTCGGCCTGAAACTTCATAGCAATCTCCTGTGGACAACCGCGCCAGCGCGCGGACTTAATGGAGTAAAATGAAGCGCGGAGTATATCAGATATCCTGCCGGAAAGAATAGCCGGTTGGCAAACGTTCATTAATACGGGGACAGCGACCGTATTTCCTTCTTGACATCCATCCATCAGCGCCGCTAGCCTGATCTGCATGGCCAGGATCGCAAGAGCCGTCGCCGTCAG